>Ga0065711_1037806_pt1 | contig 19445 bp, 12 predicted proteins | sample Hoacrofraction12_FD_59098 | JGI IMG/M metagenome (GOLD analysis project Ga0065711, IMG submission 59098) | Hoatzin crop microbial communities from Cojedes, Venezuela - Epithelial fraction 12 v2 (version 2) | ecosystem: Host-associated > Birds > Digestive system > Esophagus > Crop | place...
AAAAAAAAAAAAAAAAAAAAAAAAAAAAAAATTCAGGGAACTGTAGATCAGAGTAGAATGTAATTCACCAAATTCTATGAGCATCCAAAATTCATATAGAGGGGCTGCTACCAACTGCTTCATCATTGCACTGAGCCATTCCTACCAACCTCACTGTATGTGGAAGGCACCTCAGAAGACATCAGGTCCTTTCTGGGCCACCTACCCACTTCATCACTGGCTTCAAAAAGCAATAAGCGCTGTCATACTGCAGAATACATTTGGCCACCCTTGGGTCAGCCATTTGCTTGCTACCATCTCCTCCTCCACTGACACTCCTCTTACACCTTAGCAGGATTTTTCCTAACAGCCTGGCTCCTGTGCTGCTTACTGTGTCTCACAGCCAACTCTGGTAAGTTAAAGGGAGATGGACCTGCACCAGAGTATTTAATGAGACTTGATGGCAGCAGGGAACTGGGTCCGGCAGGAGAGATGATGAAGCCTGGAGTGTGATTTAGGACCTGAGAGAGAGTAGCTCAGCTGAAGCAGTCTACCCTATAGATACACAAAGTGAGAAGAGATTTAATCCCACCCTGCTACTCTAAGTTAAAAGAGAGATGTGTACAGAACTTTTTTTATTATTATTTTTTCTCTTATTTAGTAATGATGGTCTGTTGTGACACCCGCTGAGAACCAAGCCTCTGTTTCTCCACTGGGGACCTTTCCTCCTCTTTCCCAAACATGCACTTAAACTCCGTAAAAATATATATTTTTTAAATTTGGTTCACATGCACAAAAACATTCAAATTAACAGATCCAAATTTTCTGCTCAGGGCATGCTTCAGCTTTGGAAATTGTCCATAAGTCCACATATGCAAAAAGGTTGAAAGCAACTGCATGGCTGTTGTGAAATATGAGTGTCACAGAGAAGTCAAAAAGGAAGGTGATTGTTCTGTTCTCATACCAGGGCTTGAGCAGCTTTCAGAAAATTACCCAGGGGCAAAAACCCACACTGTGTCTGTAATATATTACATTAAATAGCCATTTTCTAAGAGGGACTCATTCATTTTAAGACACTGAATGGGCCAGGAGTCTCGCTCACCCTACCTTACAGGCAACTGCATGGTTTTGCAATACGAATTAGATTTTAGACATATGCTATATTTCAGGAAATAGCGAATGTTGTAGTAGGTCCGACAAAGAACAAGGTCCTCACTCAGCAAGGGACTCCCAAAAGCGATGGAGCTGGAAATCACCCTGCATCAAAGAGCTTAGAGACAAAGCAAGTATTATCATGGTCATTACAGATCAAGGCATCAAGAGATTAAAGGCTTGGTTCTTTTATATATATATATAAATATGTATATAAAAGTCTACATTATTCTGGCATTGTAAAGGGACCCTTAAGTGACACTCATTTACAGATAGTTATTATAAATTATGTACCAAATCTGCCATGCAGAATGATCAGTGTTGAGAGATAAGACAAGGGGTGTGTTTTTCACGTTTTCTACCAATTCATAAATATGGTAAAAAGGTAACACAACATGCCCATGTTACAGAGGAAATTTGTGGCAAAGCTGTTAATGAAGCCTAAACAACGAAGTTTTTGACCAAAACCCTGTACTTTTCAGTGGTTATTTTTGTTCTTTTTCTCTGTAGAAGTCATTTAAACAAATACCTATTTTAGCAAAGACTAAAGCTGTTTCAGCTGGAAGTGGACTTTTAAATTGGCCTTTCTATAGAAAAACAATGTCCCAACTCTCAGCCTAAGTGGGGAAAAGAAAACAAATATCTTCAGGAAATAGTTACAGCAAATTTGTCACTGATGAAATAGTCTGTAGTTTAAATTAGGCACACCTCATTTATAGATCTATGTTGATTTCATCTGCAAGGGAAAGCAACAAAAGAGATGAAAAAAATCATGTACAGATCACATACTGCTTTCAGCAACCTTTGCGGTACCTTGCTTTGCCAAGCAAAACCCACTTCAGTTCTGTGCAAGACCAAAAGCAAATCTATACTGCAAGAATCAAGACAATGTTTTCATTTAACAAAGGAGCAGGAGTAAGGGGACAAAAAAAGAAGGAGAACAGTTAAGAAGTGCAGTTAATTAATGTAAGAATTTGACCGGATCAATCCACATGTTAGTTTGAAGCCACTAAGCTTCGGACTTCTGCACCTGGACCATTCAGGTTGCCTTCCATACTAACAAAACAGCAAACCTGACTCAACATAAACAGTGTTCCGTACCACAGACAAATGACGTCAGTTTAGGATTTATTTATACAAAGCAAGCTTAGATTAGAAGTCACGGATGAAAAAAAGGATGAGAAAGCATGAAGGGGAAGCAAAAACACAATTGAGATCAAAGCCTTTGTTCAGCCAAGAATCTGAAAATGTGCTGCATGTTAAACAGATGCTTAAGTCCTTCTGGAAAAGCACGTGTGCAAGTCAAGTGTGATCCTTAACAGTGGAAGACAACTTCACATTTACTCCAAAGGAACTGAAATAATTGTTCTTCTTCGTTAAAAAAAAAAAACAAACAACAAATTATTTGGTTTTTTTAGGAGCTTCTATGTGATTGAGAGATGTCTAAACATGCAGGGAAAATGATATATGCTTAAATAGTGCTAGCATACACTGTAGTAGAAAAAATAAATATGAAAACGGCTAAGGGACAGCTACACCTGCCCAGCTCAGACCTGTTTTCCCCGTCATCATGTCTCCTACATCTGCCACAACTGCAGAGCCTGAGTCCAGGACAAGCACTGAGTGATGTAGCTGAATATGCTCCCCCACTACACAGAGGCTGGTACCTCCAAGGTTTCAAGAGCTCTGAGATGGTCTGCCAGGATGCCCAAACAAAGGCCTATTTCCACTGAGAGAACAACTGAGTCAGAAGCCTCAAACTCTTCCATGGAGAGCCCAACTTTGATTTAGTAAGGAGTCACAGAATATTGGTGCTCTCTTCTGCTCTCATGATCATGCTTTTATTGTAGCTCTTGGTATTTGCTACTAGGTCTTCTGTGTATTGTTGTACAGTGGGCAGTGTCTTCTAGCGAGGCAGTATAAAGGCAGCCTGCTGTGATCAGGCTAGAAGGAGACATCGGTCTTTCAAGCGTCTAAGATCAGAAGACACAAATCCAAAACAGGGTCATTAAACAGATAATTTCAGACAACCTCTTCTTCCCAAACATGGTGTAAGATTTGATTTCTACCCAGATGAGTTGCTAACCTCCTATAAATTCAACAATGGGTATCAAACGTATTTTCTGACGCCCTCCATCTCATGCACCCAATGAGCTCTGATTCATGTCAAAAACACGACAATCTCCTGCAGGCTGAACAGCACAAACTTCATGGTCTGAATTTTCCCCTTCCTCAGTCTATCGATAGGGATGATATTACTTCACACGATGGGAGCTCTGCATGAGTCAGGACTGCAGAAAGCAAGGACCAAGTACTGTACTTAAAAACCACCTTTCATGCCAAAGGATGTGTATATCGCTTATGAAGCCATTGAAGAAGGATATGAAGACGGCATGTAAATACCACTAAGGGGAAATGGAGTTTAAGATGAGATTAATCCAGAGCGCTATCATTAATGTAATCCATTGCAAAGTGCATCTTACAGATTCCAAACAAATTTGTCTTCAAGTACCACGTAAGCAAACAGCTTCAACAAAGTAAAATGCAGGAAGATAGAAATTAGCTTGTAATAACCAAAGCAGCAGGCCGTGTAGTCTCTTCCTCTCAAATAGTAGCTAGATTAGAAAAATACGGGGCAAAATACGGGTATACATACACATCTGTGCGTGTAGCTATCCTGATATAACCATACTTTCACACATGGTCAAAGGCACACATCACAGCTGAGAAAGTGTGAGTATTTACAAGGTGCTAGAGCTCCAAGAGGATGAAGATGTAGCAGGTGCATGAACCAATATCCAAGCAGAATGGGATTAGGTGGTACTCATCTCTTGACCATCTGTGGCTGCTAATGACACCTTTGTGCAACTCTGTATGGGAAAGTGAGCGGGGCTTCACTGTCCTCATTCTAAGTCCATGTTTCCTTCCCAGAAAAACTCATGACAACATCAGTCTAACATGCAATATTCCTATTTGAAAGCTCAAATGGAGTGAAATCCTACCAGACACTGGTCTGATCTGCATTTCATGATGGAGAATCAGGGCAAGACTTGAAGGTAATACTCTGGATTTATAAAATTATTCATTGACTCACTGGGAAAAAAGTGGTATTTCATGGTTAAACATTGCAGACTAAAACAAAATGAAATGAATGCTATTAAGTGGTTAATTACCAACCTTTTGCCAATAATCACCTGAAAATCCACTTTTTTTTCTGGCTAGCCCACATAGTTGTCGAGACAACTGACACCTGCTCTTAATTAACAACTAATATCCCAAACCAGAAACAGTGCTCTCTCTTAGCACAGACATGCCCTCTGATCATCTCCTTCTACCAGCAAATGTTCAAAACAGCTGAAGACGGCCAAGCCCAGTTAACATGCCCACCTGCTGCTGCAGCTACTGAAGCCTGGACTGCTCTGCTGTTCTGAGTTCCTTAGGGATTTTGTTTTGTTTTTTTCTGCTGTGCTGTGTGCAGTGACCTGAATTGGCACAAATCCGGCACTCACACACTCACTGAATTGGAAAGAAAGAGAAAAAAATATCCAGGGTGTTTGCTGTATGTTTTCTTTCCAGAGAAAAGCATGCCTCCTGCATTTCACTAGCGCAGCTGACAGCAGCTTGTCTCCTAATCCCCTTGGATGGGTGGGAGCCCTTCATTCACAGTGGTCAACTAGAGACATCAGGGTCTCCCTCCAGGGACCACCTCCAGGGAGCCAGTGTAATGTTTACTTCAAAATTGACCAGACTCCAACACAAGCCCAACAACCCAGAAGAATCCAGGAGAATTGCCAAGATCTGGGTGAATCTGTCTGTCAGACTGGGAGGCAAAGCTCCTCCAGCAGGAAAAGTGAGCAACAGCTCTGGTCACCTCTTGTAAAACTTGTCTCTTTAGCTCTAATCACAGGGATATGTCAAAAGAAGTCCAGCTTTACCTAGCCATTATAGAGAGGAGCACAGACTACTGAGGTCCTGCCTCCAACAATACTGATGTTGGTGCTGATGGCTGGGTGAAGTTTCTTTCCTAAAGAAAAAGACAAAATCATATTTGGTGGACTTCAAATGCTCAGAAGGTAGAAAATGATGATCTTGCTCCTTGAAAAAGTGGGCCAAACATAAGACCTCAATGTGAGAGAGCCCCAGCTCTTTTATCTAATACGCCCCAACATTTTTATCTAATAAACTGTTCATTTGTTCTCAGTCTAAAGCCTGCAGCCCCAGGTCTGTTTAATTAGCAATGAATATTAGGAAGTCAAAACTTTAAAAGAGAGAGCTAACATTTATACAAAGCTTTACCTTTGCCTGCTGGGATCTCAGACTTCCACTAGCAGCAAAAGAAAGAGTTATAGGACTGTCTCTGGATGCTGGGACTTGGTCATTGATGCTACTCATTTGTTAACACTGACCATGTTAGCCCAGATGAACTAGCAAACTTGCAAGTAGCTCTTGGGTGCTTTTTAGGAGTTAGCATGGAAAGGAAACACTTCCAGGAGGCTGTTTCCATGCAGCCAAGAAGTTTTGAAGGGCAAGAGTGTTTATCAGTATATGCAGAAGTCGTTGCACCACAACTTGTCTCTATGCTGGAGTATAAGCATAATGCTAGAGTGTAAGCATCAATGTAAGCTGAGGACAATAACAAACAATCTACAAGATCAATCCAAGACAGACTTTGCTCCTTATTGTAATATCCAAGTTCAAGACAGCAATGACTCAGACATACCATCTAGCACTACTGGGTGCTGGCTTCCCATACTGCTGTGGTAAGCCCTCCATGGGGCAACAAGCTTGTGGGTGAACTATGATCCCAACTTCTCTCCTCCAAATTCTGCATCCATTTTTTGACATCAGTCACCTAGGTCTATTCAAACCATACCGTGCTAGGCATCCCCTGGTAACAGAAGGAGAGAACGGACGTATAATTACCATATAATTACCATATAAGTGAATGCTAACTTGTTAGGTCATATGGACCCATGTAACTGTTGATTTCACAGCAATCAGAGTTGTGACCTGTAATTCAATCTAGTGCCTGTGAGCAGCAGAATTCTGCGCCATAAGGGGAAAAATACATGGCAGAATACAGAGAGCTGAGGTGGGGACTGAAATAAAAAACTAAATGAACTGAAAACTTCCAGTTTGCTCACATTCCCAGACAGGTTCCCTCCCAAGCTCTCCACCCCTTCTGCAACAAGATGCAAACCTTGGTGCGAAGGCAGCGTTTTCACACATGTGCACACACATTTGCAGCTTTGTATGTGCACAGATACCTTCTCATTTCTAGTTGCAAGCTGTGAACAAGGCTTAAGCTTACATGACTGATGAACAGCACGGGTAAAGGACATTGTTTTCAATCTTGCTCCTCAATTTCGGCTGGGAGGGGGAGAAGGGAGCGGATTGGGAGGTGAATGGTACAGAGCAACAGAAGAGAGATGAGATGGAAAGGCAAAAAGAGGAAAGCAGAGGAATCTGCAGGATTTGTTGAAGTTCATCCACCTATTAATAAAGTGCAAATGAGGAGTGACAGGGAGATAACACTGAGCAGGCCTCCACCATTTCGCAAACCATCGCCTATAATTTCAGGGAATAGGAACTCCAGCTGACAGATTTTTGGAGCTGGCCACGGTGCTGTCATGGGGTTGGGGAGAAGAAGAAGAAGGGGGTGACTCGGAGGGGGAAGAGCTTGTGGAGAAGAAAGAGAGTCGATCTAGGCTGAGGTCAACAGCGAGGTGTCGGTGGCAGCTCATACTCTATGGTCTCCAGTCACAGGCACAGCAAAAGTTGCTGCTCAGTTTGGATGAACTCAGAGAAGGAGCACTTCATAAAATCTGTGCTTCACCTTGGCAGAGCTAAGAAAAGCTGACCAGCTCGTCTTCTCCAGGGTGGGTGCTTACGCTGCATTACCTGACATTTTCCCCAACCCAGCTTTACACGACTCAAGTGCCAGAGGTTGCATTAAGGAGGTGTGAACATCATGAGTCTGGATACCCGCCAAAGTTCATGAAGGTCAAGAGTGGGATTATTTCCACCAACTTCAACTGGACTTTCAATCAGTTCCAGGTTCAGCCTGAGACTTTCTCTGCATGTATCCAAGAAAATGAGATGATATGCTACGTAATGAGTGGGACCTCACAGTGGTGACTCACTTGGGGTTGATCTCTCATGCAACAACATCTGGGAACACTCCTGTTTGAGTTGCATGGAAAACAGGTGTCCTAGCAGGTTTTTTTGCTATTGTCTCAGAAGAAGAAGTGGCAAAGACAATCTGATGGGCAGGAAGATGTTCAAAATATGGAGATAACATGCGAAATTCAGACTGGAAAGGTAATATGGTGATTAAAAAATTCTGGGATGAGTTCCTTGCTTTGGGAACATTTTCAACCACCAAGGATAGACTGCTGCGACAGCCAGGCAGACACACCTCAGCTGCTGTTCCTTCCATTTCAAATACAGGACCAGAGCAAGTTTCTAATCCAACAAGGTGCACTGGGTGGGTAAAGGCATTGAAGTCAGTGAGGCAATTCAAAGTTGTGATTGAGAAGGAGTTGCTCGATTAGCTTAGTAGGTCCTCGTGTGGTTTAACTGCTGTTGCAGATCTCACGCAACGTGCTGAAATGCATCTTCAGCTTTGCCATCAGCCCTCAAATAAATTACCATGGAAAGCTGTTTAGAGACCCCATAGTTGGCAATGTGTTTTGAGAAAAGCGCTCAAGAATGATGAAGAGTTGCTGAAATTTTGTGTTACAAATATTTTTACAGCTTTAGTCCTATTTTTAGTTAACAAATCATCTATGGACCAATTATAATTTCCTTCACACATATTAAGTACACACAAGAATTTGCCAAACACACTGGTGCTAACCCGAAACATTCAAAAAACATGAGTCAGCCCTCTCTCTGCCTTCCCCCCTCCCATTTCAGGCATATTCTTGACTTCAGCTTCATCAGACTTCTACAAAAATAAAAGTAGGCTCTTTTTATTTGCCTGCTCATACTGGATATTTTTCCTTTTGGACTTTTTAAGGTTTATTCTGCACTTCTGAGGATTATTGCTTTATATTCTTTTTAAAATAATAATTACTTGTCTTTCAGAGTGAGGGATGCATGAAAAAATTCTACAGGTAAAGTCTGGGACAAAAATATATACAATCCTTGGATTTCTCCATTCTGGTTGGACCCATGTGGTCTTTGCTGGTTTTTCTTCGTTACGTGGAATATGCAAGTAAAGCAAATACTATGATTACTGCTTCATCTTACCAGCTGGGACGGCAGTCGGATTGAGGGCATAGTCAGACCCTCATATGTGTGTGTTGGAGCAATTTGAAAGCTTTCAGCCTTTTTAAATGGAAAATGATTCCCCCTTCCTCCAAGATGGTCACGGTGATTAAGGGCCATTATTCACTTGCCTAAACATAGGTGTTCAATGCCACTGAGATGCCCAAGGGTTTTCTAGCTCGTCTCCAGCATCTGGAGGACTATGAGTTTTCTGCGAGACCTGTCTTGTATCCACCAGCCCCATGTGGATGTCTTAGACTCCCAAGAGCTTCGAATAGCATCTGTTTTTAGGGGACTGTGACCTTTCTGCAGTGTAGTGGGATCCATGTAAATGGGCTCTGAAGATGGCTTAAACAAATTAGTACTTCGCATTGCAGTGGACTTGTGGTCAAGTTACAGTTCGTCCAACAACATGACAACTTACCAAACCATTCACAATCCTCTGCCCTCAGTCCTCAGAAAAATGTTGTTGCTGGAGTAGTGTTTTGGCCAAACAATCATCTCTCTTCAAACCCGTGAATCTTATGTGACACAGTTGTCTCCCTCTCTCCCATGTGTCAAAACAAAGAAGATGTTTCTCTCTTATTTATGAAAACACTACAAAGCCCCTTTGGACAGATTTGAGAGCTTTCCTCTGCCGCTTCTAGTGTAGCTTGCGTTAGACAAGTACTGAAAGCATAAATTTCTAAGCAGAGGGACTACATTTGTGTATAGTCATGTTCCTTTGGTTGCAGAACTCCACACATGCTGCTTTTCTTCTTTCCCAAACCCTGCCCAACATACCCTTTTTTTTTTCTTTTTTATGCAGATTAGAGTATCTCCTGGACCGCTCAGACTGATGGCTGCTCAGAGCTAGAGTTTGCCACAGATTTCCCACCCTTTAACCGTTTTGAAAGCACGGTCCATCAGAGAGATGCATCACATGGTGAGCGGGACCATTGTTTTTCAACAACAATATATCCTGAAATTCGTTCTTAGAGTTCATTGGAGTAGATTACATGTGTAGCTCACTGCCAAACTTGTCTCACAAGACTGTAGAAGTATCATCTAATCTTAAATAAATTAGTAGGCTTTAATGTATTCAACGGTGTAAAATATCATTGAAAATAATGCAAGAAAGAAATCAGAACATGAATAAAAATAATAGATGCTCATGCTTAGATTTCCTTTGGATATGGTAGTAGGAAATGTTAGATAAAACTGGTAAATAAAATAAAATTTAAAATGAAAAGTAAATTAAATAAGTAATTGGCCAACAAATACATCTTTAAGGAAAATAAATGAATATTTCCCTGGCCAGTATCAGAAAGTCAGCTTTTACAAAGCAGCTAAGAAGTATATATTTTCTCTTATATCACATAAAAGAATTATATAAGATAGAAGTAATACCATCCTGGCATTTTATTTTAGTGATGAGATAGTGAGAGAAAGTCTCCATTCCACTGCAGTGCTCCTAAAGCCCTCAACCAGTGCTCCGGATGAACTTTTATCTACAGTCTTCCCAAAGCTTTCGTTGCACTTTGCTACTGAACAAAAGTTGCAGAGAATTTTTCATCCCTAAATGACATTTTACTTTTCTGTAAAGCAGTCTTTAATTTTGAACATCAGCATTTACTTTTTATTCATGTTGTACTTATTTCCAAATCTCAAATATCCATGAAAGAATTCTCCATGAGTTTCCATTTTGGTGATGGGGTCACGGGGGAAAAAAGATTGAGAAACCCTTGTCCTCTTTGCTTTCACCTGTGTCAGAGGACCACAGTTTGTAGATGCATGTGCCAGAAGACAAGTCACGGCCTCTACAGCCAGCACTCAGGGAAATGAAGCAAAACCCCTTCAGGATCCCAGCCCTCTTTGCTGGTGTACACCAAAACACTTTGACAAGCAGGCACAGAAAACTGCATGAGTGCTTCTAGATAACCAGGACAAGGACCATGTGCACCTGGAGAAGGTCCAGACATATTGCAGGAAGAAAAGAGCCTGAGAGGCCAACAGGCATGGGATGAGTTGCACACCTCCAAATCAAGCAGAGTTCTTCCTGTCCGACTGCCTAACTTTACAAGGGACATGTAGATGCTTGTCCCTTATTTTAGGGTCATAGCTTAAATATACATTTAACTACCAGTATACACAGAGATATGCATCTACTGCAGTATGGCTTTCTAAATGGCTGAAGCCTTAGAAATGGGTGTTTGGTGTTCTTTGCACTTCAGGATTTTCTTTCTCATCTAATTAAACAGAGCCACGGAAATGCTCAGCACATATAACACCATCTGTAAAATTCTTCTTTTTGGACCAGTGTTCATTACCGTGCATTGTGGCAGACACTGAAGTAAATCCCTCCTGGCCTATGTGGTTTTGTGAGAATCCAGGAAAAAAAAAATTAAAAAAGCAGAATTCACCAGATCAGCTTTCTAAGCAGTGACTTTCCTTGTGCTTTCCTAGAAACCCTGCTCTGCTTTTCCCATCTCCTGCCAAGCTGTATAGAATTGGATGAGCATAATTTTTCTTTTTCTTCTTCTACGTGAGCTAGTGCCAGTGCAAGTAAGTTTATTATTGTAACTTAACCCTCTCTTGCAAAGTGCATTTAAAGCACCTGGTTTTACTTTTTGAATGAAACCGGAACTGACCCTACTTTGCTGAAAATTTAGCTGCTCTTTATTTGACTTGCAGGGGTTTAAGTCAGCTGCAATGGGTTGGGGTTAAGAGAGTCTCTGGTGAGTAAAACCTGTGAGAGGAGAGAGCAGCTGGAGGCAAAATAAACTTACAGAACCCCTGAGATAGATAGTGAGAGACAGTAAAGTCTGGTAGTTTTCAGATGCTACCTGCCCTGCTGCAGAAGAGGACCCATTTTGGGGGGGGTTGTTTGTTTGTTTTTCTCTTTTTCTTTTAAACAGGATTATAGAGGCCTTTAATGAAAAGGAACCTGGAGGCCAGGGAGTGAATGGGTGTCTGGAGGCTGCCTTTGCTATAGAAGAGAATTGAGTGACCAGCACAGATTTAAATAATTTGCAGACATCTCATATTAAAATAAGAGAATTCCCACCCCCCATGTCTACTGACTGGGAACTGTGCCCTGCAGACATTTTTTAATGGCTAATGTGGCTCCATGCACTCTAACCTTCCAGGAATGCTTTTTGCTGGGATATTTATTGATTTTTCTGGATCTAAACAAAAGCACAGGAAATAGAAAAAAAGTCTAATAAAACTAATAATAGTAAAAAAGCTAGATGAGATGAAAAACATCTGATAATCCAGCTTTAGAGAAATCATTGGAGGAGCTGTCTGCAAAGTCATCCTGAAGATGTGGCAGCTTTGTAGCTCTGGTACAACCAGGTCAGGACATCAAGAGGCATTAAGGAAGTTAGAAAAACTACTGAGCAGGAGTCATTAAGGGAACCCATCACACTAACCCTGGAAAACAGTTCTGCAGTCTCATCTGCCCCTAGCGAGAAGCCTGTAATCAAGAGCAGCGAACAGAAATCACAGGCTTCGAAGATTCTTATTGGAAAATGGGGTTATATCAGACTTTACAGTGTCCAAGGACAATTAAACTAATAAACTAATTTGGAGTTTTATGTAGTTGTTACTACTGAATGCATTATTTCTTTAATGTTGAGAAAGGAATTCCAAGCAAAATAGGTCTTTCAAATCAGAGGTAATGTTCTGAAATTAAACTTTTAGCTCACTATTTATTGTCCCTCTTCCATCTCATTTCTAATCATCAGAATGATCCTCTAACAAGGATTTATTTAAGACAGATTCCTTTGAAATCAGTTAATTTGCCCTCTAAATATGTGTATCTAGCTTCAGCTACTCCAGAAAAAGTAGAAAAGACCACTTAGACAAGATATCAAATTTTAGGTTGCTAATATTGACTGAAATGAATACTACTCTTTCCTTTCTACCACCCCGTTTCCAGTTGCAGAATGAGAATATTAGCATTGCTACACTGCAGGTGGTGTACTTAAAGGTTAAAAGCCATAAAAACAATGCAGAGGCAGTGAAGACCTTGAAAATACTTTCTACAGCAGCCAGGCTTAAGCAGTGCTGTCTTCAGTGCTAACTCTTTGTTCTTTAATGTAGCTCTAGATCTTTCATCCTGCTTGCAGAGGTGCATCTTTTTGTTTCACTCTTGGTACGATACCCAGTTCAGATGAATCCCTGAAACCAGAGAAACAAGGGCTGTTGTTCACAACTTTGGGTGATTTTGAAATCGGTGGCTTTTTCAGCGGTTGAAAGGGTCCGCTGGCCAGAATAGGAAAGCTACCAGTTTGATGTCATCATTTGTCACAGGGTTGGGAATGAAAAGCAAAATGTCATGATTCATGAAAAGTTGTCCTTCATGCCAGCTGCTTAAAGAGGTTCATTGCCCTTTCCTAGGCATTGAGCTTAAGGTGAGAGCTCATCTCACACAACCTTTCACTACCAGTGGGTTCTCCTCATTTCTGACTTTGCTTTGAGCAAGAAGTTAGATAATGTGTTCTGCAGTCTTCTCTGACTTCAATTTACCTATGATCTAGTACAGCTTTCAGAGGAAGGTTGTCTTGGAAGTGGGGAGGAAAGGGAGACCATCACCACAGGAGACCGAGGCGCACACACGCAGTGACTGGCAGGGAGCCTAACAAATCAGGCAGGCTTCTACCAGTAACCCAGCAAAGCTCAGCTTGGTGAGACTGAACCCTAAGAGGACAAACCCCCTCCCGGTTCCTGTGAGGAACAACTGTACATGGATGAGTCACTCCAATCACTGCATTTGAGTCTTCTTACTGTGGCTGTCTGATCACTTCTCTAACTTCATGACCTTTGTCCTGCTTCAAAAATTTCCACTTAAGTGTGCACCGCCATTCCTGACCTTTGGCTGCTAAACCAAATTTTTCTCCTACTCTATCACTCCATATCTGAGATGCAAACCTCAACCACAGCATGGTCCCCTGCTTAAAATTTATCAAGGGAACATATGGCAGACCTGCTTTTGATATTTGGCCACCAGCAATAACCTCAAAAGTTTACCACATGTGGAGATGAGACAACATTCATTTTCTGAAGCCATCATTTCTTTCCTTATTTAGAGAGATATTACACCATTGGCTTGTTGCTTTCTTGGTCGGTACTTGAGTGGTCAAATCATTTAGTGCCATCAGGCTCACAGGGCAAGCAACCAAGGCTGTGAAACTTTCTTTGCACATTTTTAATCAGAGGTGCTTGATCTCTTTATGACAAAGGTGCTGTGAACAGTGCTGGAAAGTTTTAATTATGCACTGACCCTTAAAAACACTAGTCACTAGGGAAGGCTAGAACTGTCCTGTTTCTATATCTGTTCACTCATCAAGGTTTAGAAAAAAAAAGTAAGAGCGGGCGAAGGAGCAAAAAGCATTCGTGACACTTGCTAGCAATAGCATAACAGAGGAAAAGGCCAAGTTCAAATTTTTTAATATATTTTCCCTTTTAAAAGCTTAATAATGCAAAGCAGCTTCCATCCAGAAGTAAAGTAAGCTGTCTGCGGTAGCAAGTTGAAGGGGACTCACAGTAAAGATGATTCTGGGGTCTATTTTACTAAAATAAACGGCAAAATCTGGAAAATCAGGACAGCTCATTCTGAGAGAGGGGATGGGTCTTTGAATGCTGATCCCTGAGAGGTGAAGGCAGATTTCCCGCTGCAGACATAACTGAGCTTGCTTAAAGTAGAGCTAGAATAGATTGACAGAGGGACAGATAGATAGACAGACAGACACTTTTTTCATAGAAGGGATCACAGCACTGCAACTTTCTGCCAGAAATCTGAGGCCAATATGTTCCAAGTACTGCTGAGCAAAGCCCTTCAAAATAAGTATAAATGACCACAAATATGCCTGTGTTTTAAATTCTAGAGGAGTTGGCACCGCCTGGTAGTCTTCCGACTGGAAAAGCAGCAGCCAAATCCATACAATTGCAGCAAGGCACCCTTGCGTTCCCTGCAATGCCCAGCATCCAAGCCAACACTGCAGAAAGCTATTTGCAAAAGCAATCTTTCTTTGCAAAAGCAGCTTGCAAAAGCTGTGCATGTCGTTTCAAAGACCAGAAACCACTGCTGTGTGACTTGGGCACCCAACAAAAGCAGTTCACCAGCAGTGACTGCTGAACCCCAGATAATCAACCTCTCACTAACAAGTGCTCACTCTCAATGTATTGAGAGTCAAAGTTGGGGCATCAATTCAGGAAATTCATAACCCATGGAGACAGACAGTGATGAAAGGCAGCCAATATGTTCTTAACCACAGAGTGTTTTCCTAGGTCTAACCTCTTCCCTTGTCTTTAAATACAAAGAGTTGGGGAAAAAAATGGGCCACTTTTCTAGTGCATGAATTCTGAGGCTGACAACAAGGACACTGAGGAGAGCAATCCCACAGAGCATTGAGGATTGCTGGGGTTGTTTTAGTAAGGATGCTTGCACATAGAAAACAAATGGACATATTCCAGCCCTCAGCTGCAGCACGTAAGATAGACACAGGCACCAAGAACTCAGGAGAGTGACTTCCAACTCCTTTAGTTGTCCATCCTTCCTCAGAATCTGGATTCAGAGTTGACTCCCAAAAGGAGCATCAAAGCCCTTGACTCGGTGTCTATTCGTAGACACCGTGCCTAGTAGAACACAAAGTCTTTCTTCAAGCACTTTAACCCTGTAAGAAACACCTACCATACCATTTTCTGGCTAGGCTGTAAGAGGACCCACCAATATTTCCTGCTTCCGCGCTGTGAAGTCTACGGTTAGTATCTTCAGCGGGTCAGCCAAATTCAGAGAAATACCCTTTCCAGACGGGCCACCACAGAGAGGTGACATGGTAGCAGCTGTCAGGCTGAACTTAAGTTTCTATTTCCATCAGCACTGAAAGACACGAAGAAACAGCAGGTCTTTTGACGAACTCCTTGAACATTAACATCAGTCCATGCTCAGGTATTTCCATGAGGACTGAAAGTGAAATTGCAGTTTTCACCTTAAGGGAAGAGTTACACGAGCCCGTTACTCAATTTCTGAGTGGGTATTTTAGAAGTGACTAATTTATTTTCTTGTCTCTACTTCCTGTCTTCTAACCTCAAGAGCATCAACCTTTTTACTCACCACTTGCATGTGGAAAGAGCTGAAAACCCGTTTGTACTAGAGAACGTTCTTTGGTTTGTTTGATACTACATTGCTGTGTTTCCAATTAGGTTTCTTTGCTTTTATCTTTTTTGTGTAATCTGTTCAGTCCCTCCCACTAATTAGAACCTTATTTGCCTTTTTTCCTCTTTCAACAGTGTTTATCCTTCGCATTGTTCCTTGCATCTCTGCTTAACAAGATTGACTTCTGTTATCTTTGTTTTTTAAATATATGTTTAGATTTTTTTGGCTCAGAAGCCTGTTAAAGCGATCCAACTATTCATTACAGACCTCATGACTTTCCACAGTAAATTTTCTAGACAATCAACTCAGATCAACATTACTTTTAGTCTCATTCTACATTCTTTCAGACAGTTATGTTTTATGAAAAGCCCAATACTTCAGATTATTACCTTTCATACATAACATTCCCTCAGAATCAGTGGATATCTGATGCTATTCTGATGGCTAGACCTCCAGATGTTTTATTTTATTTATCATACTTGGCTTGTTTTCTAGGACCAGGTCCAAAATAGCCTCTAATCTCAGAGGTTGCTCAACAAATTCTGTGAGGGGCTGTGAAAAGTTATTAAGGAGGAAAAAAGTCTTTGCACAACAAATAATTCCGCAAATCCTAGTGTTGTTCTTACATACTTGAAATGTATGTTGATCGATAATGACCTTGCAAGAAGATTAACATAGAATTTTAACAAGTACTTTTGGGAGGGCATGGAGACTCTCAGAATAAACTGACTTCTTGCTAACACAAGTCAGGAAGAAACTTTCCAAGGGCAGCTTTCCATAACTGTTGATTAGAAGGTTTTCTTGCTTTTTTCTGTAGCAGACGGCACTTGCCACTGCTCAAGAGTCCGAACAGTTTCTGGTTCTGTGGCTTACACCAGGATAGAAATCTCGATGTCCAGAAAACAAACAGAACAAAGACAAGAGGAACCAAACGTGTAACATGCTGTGATGCCCTCCTACCTGTGTAGAGCCTCGTAGGGCTCAGAACTGAAGAGCAGCTTTCCGAAAAGACAGACCATGGCCACCTGAGCTAAGCGGTATGCCTAGAGGTAAACAAAGAGTTAGGTGAAGACCAAGCGACCCAAAATTAGACAGAATAAAATAGCTGGTAAGTTTGCAATTAATAGTTTCAGTTCAGTGAGTGGAGACACTAACAGATTTAACTTATGAATAGGCAAGAGGTTTATTTCCACAATAAAATGGTCTCTGGGAAGCAGCCATTTTCAGTCCACCCTATTTTTCCTGCAGTTCCACCCTGCCTTTGGTATCAGAGATGGAAGAGAGAACTCAGAGGCTGTGAATTAAGCATTTACTGTTAGGTGTGAGGGCTCTTACATCCAGAAACATCTAACCTTCTTCCATTAGACAAATCACCCTACTAACAACTGACATCATCAGAAGGACTTCATGGCGTGGTTATCCTGAGTGAACCTGTGTTGCTTGGCAGTGTTGTCGAGGCACCATCCCACTCCTTGGAGCTAACAACACCTGCACCATGGGATGTGAACCAACACAGACAGTGCTTCTCTTTCTCCTGCCCATGACAGTGCCAGAATAAGGTACCTGCAGACAGTTCAGGGCTAGGAGGAGTCTGTGGTGGTGCTGGGTTACCAGTTGTCCCGACCCAGGCAGAGGGAAAGAAAAAGGAATCTCATAGCTCTCATAGCTCTCAGGGCCACCTCTCACCAATGCCATCACTGTGAGATAAAAGCTTTCCTGAACAGGATCCATACTTCAGGTCAGGTCAGAGAAAAGAGAGAGCAAAATTTTTCCCACTTGATTTTCATTCAAGCCAGCTTTCGGGAGCTCTCTAGGTTAGTGAAGGGAGTAAGAAGTTTTGCAGCAACATGCATTGAATCGCAGAATGGTGACTTGCTATTCTGCTCAATCCATTTTCCACAAAGTTTTATCCAAAGAAATAGATGAGATTCACTTTTCCAGTTCTTAATACAATCTTTTGCTAGTCTTGGTTAAGCCACTGTTTTTGTTCTTGGTTTTCTACTCTGTTTCATACAGTAATTGATGCTTCAGTGGAAAGCACAAATTCAGTGTCACAGACAAATCTGGTCACCTGCAGGCATACACCTCCATGTTCCCTTCTTGATTCCCACAGGTCTTCAGCTGAAGTTCCAAAGCGTAAATATAAGCTGAACTAACCACAGAACTAAGCACACATTCTAATCTTGTCAAGTTGCTCTGAAATTCCTCTCATCAGGTTTGGTATCGTTGATTTCTTGCAGCCAGGCTCTCCAATATCAGCAGAGCTCTTAGGAAAGGCAACAAGGGGACAAACGAGACAAAACCAAACAGAAATTTTTGAGTATTCAAGGAAGTTTTGAAAACTTTGCTTTGTCTTAAGGCTCCCTTCCAATTTCATGTAAATGTCTTTCTTTTCCTGCAAACCAAGTGCAAAACTGACATGCTAAAATTCAGAATATAAAAAAAAAAAAGTAGGAAATTTGAGGATTTTTCCCACCCCACCCCACTTTCAAGAGTTTCCAAACCTTTTTACTACGATGGCCTGAGAGGGCTTTTTATTTTTACAGCTGCTGCATACCTAGTTCTCCTCGCTGGAAGACGCACACACAGCTCCAGCGATTCTAATCTTTTCATTCCAGGAAAGGAACCAGCTGTAAATCCACTGAAGCAAGATCAGGATACAGCACCAGGACTGTTGTTCTGCCCTCCCGCTGGTTCAGACTTCCCTTGAACTGCTCTCACACTCAGTCCTGTCGTGGGTCCAGGAGCCTCTGTTTTAAGAATCCCTTCCCACCTCCCAGTTCAGACCTCAGTAAGCCTCTGAAGGCAGTGGTATTATGATTTTCATGATCTGGTGAGACAGCCCTGCAAAGCAACTGTTGAGTCAGATTTGGAAGAGCTGGGGTGCTTGGTTTCTTCCTTCCTAAAAGCACCCCAGAGAGGTGCTATGTTTGCATCCACTCCCAGTTTCCAAACAAATGGTAGGATTAAAGTTACTCCATGCACACTCCCTGTCCCTGGGCGATGCCATAAATGAATTTGTGTGATATTGTTGTAGCACTCAGTGGTGCAGCTCCTTCGCTCTTTCACTCCAAGCAGGGCAGCCACTAACCCTGCTGATGTCGTATCAGCTTTCCATTATACAGCAGGCTATAAGATTTTGGCACAATTTCTCTCCAGCAACTTCTCCGTACCCACGGAAAACTGCTCAGGGAGTCACCTCGTGGTGGTGAGAATGTCACCTCCAGGATGGGTCTTTCCCAAATTTTCACGGTAACCTGGTGCCGAGTGTATACAAACACTCACAATGACTGCTTAGCAACACCTTCTGCCAACCCAGGCAGTGGCAGAGAGAACAAAAATGTGTGCTGCACTCTCCAGCTATTCCTGCAATGAAAATATATCATCTAGGAACAGTAAAACCTGTGTTGGGCTGGTGGGGATGAGGTGGAGTGGGACCTCCCACCCCTCTTTCCACACCACTAACACAAGTCTGACTTTGTTTTCTTCAACTTGGCAAGTCTGATTTGGACTCCAGCAAGCCTCATGTTCCCAGTAAAAGCTGGCATATGTGAAAGCTCTCTATATATGTGTGTGTATATATATATATATCTCCTGTTGTGTGAGGGGATGGGGGAGGAGGAGGCTGAGAGCCCAGCGGAGGGCTACGAGGATGGTGAGGGGACTGGAGCATCTCCACTACGAGGAGAGGTTGAGGGAACTGGGCTTGTTCAGCCTGAAGAAGAGAAGGCTGCAAGGGGACCTTATATATACTTACAAATATCTGTAGGGTGGGTGTCAGGAGGATGGGACCAGACTCTTTTCAGTGGTGCCCAGTGACAGGACAAGGGGCAATGGGCACAAACTGAAGCATAGGAAGTTCCATCTGAACATGAGGAAGAACTTCTTCCCTCTGAGGGTG
>Ga0065711_1005900_pt1 | contig 19444 bp, 6 predicted proteins | sample Hoacrofraction12_FD_59098 | JGI IMG/M metagenome (GOLD analysis project Ga0065711, IMG submission 59098) | Hoatzin crop microbial communities from Cojedes, Venezuela - Epithelial fraction 12 v2 (version 2) | ecosystem: Host-associated > Birds > Digestive system > Esophagus > Crop | place...
CTTCCTTTCTGCCTTTCAAAGAAAAAAAAAACACCACAAAACCCTAAAAAAGCCCCAGGGACTCTGCTCCTCCCCACACCCCCACTCGTAGAGGCACTGGGGAAGAACCTGTGACAGGTCCCAGGAGCAGCAAGACGATGCACTGGCGGGCAACACATAGGTGTTTCAAGCTTACCCTGCCCAGAGAAGAGGCCCCGGAGCAGTTTTTGCCACTCCCTGGCTGGTAGGGGAAGGATTGCCTACAAGGAAACCTGAAGTTACTACATTAGCTGAAGAATCAAAGCCAGAGCGGTATTTCCAAGCACATAAAAATAAAAGACAAATATTTCTGCCTTGTTTTAAGAAAAATCACACTGCAAAACCATTAAATAAATAAAACTTACCTAGTTCTTCCCTTTCCTTTAAAAGAAAACGGGACTGCAATTTGTGAAAGTACTGGAGACTCGGCCAGCGCACGCACATCCGCTCCGCCTCTCGCGCGCCGGCAAACGCAGCCCCCTTCCTCGGGGTGCTCCGATCGCGACGCCTTCCTGGTACGCAGCGCTTCGGTCTTCACACGTCCGCGCTCCTCCTCCAGCCACAATCACACGGGTTTAGACAAAAGGTGCATTCAAGTGCAAAGGACTGATATTTACTCAGGCCCAATCCTGTCAGCAATGTTAAGTTAAAAAGCGCGCCCACGGGGACCCCAGCGCGTTTTGGGGGTGCCACGGGCTCAGGCCTCCTCCCACGTGCTGCCGGGTACAACAAAGAGCTGTCGCTCACAGCAACCAGAGAGCTGGCGTTTGAGCGTGGGCCAAAGAAAAGGCGAGGGGGAAAAAAAAAGACATTAAGAAGGTGCTACACAAGGTACAAAACCCACCCTGAGGTAACTTGCAGCATATGAACAATGATATGGCAACAAACACGACTGCTGTCTCCGCTGGCTACACCAGAAGGAGTCGTAAGCTACGTTAAAATTAAGTTCAGCAGTAACCGAAGTCATTGTTAAAACAGATCAACCAAAATTCTTCTTAGAAACAGAAAGTCATGGGGTAAAGAAATCTGAATTTTCTAAACCAGTTTTTTTAATTGCTGACCATGGAAACACATAGTCATTTTTGCCAGGTGAAGTCAGCCTTAAGTCAAGTGGACGTGACAAGCTTCAAACAGACAAAAGCTGCACAACAAATGTCTTTATCAATTAACACTGGGTTAACACAGACTTGACTTGCGTTGAGGCTCCTGAAGAGATTTTACGGAAGAAAAAGGGAAACCCAAGCCACTTCAAGTTCGTCTGTAGTTTCAGGTAAACGCATCAGAAACAAACCGAAACCTGTAGCATTTGTCTCCTGCCTCCCACACGGATGCTCTCGCTCCTTCCTTGACATCCACGTATTACTGAGGGTGGCCCTTACCCTGGAACAATCGGACATCAGACTTGATTGTTGGAAAATCAACAACCAGTATTTGCACAGCTCTAAATGTTGCATCCTTACCGTCCACTAGTAAGTAAGCATTGCTATAGGCACTGGTGCTTCAAAGTTAGTAGGGTGGATGGAAATACAGCGTGTATATAAATACGAAAAGTACCCATATACATACATTTAGGCAAATCAACAGTGATGCCATGAATGGCCACTTCAGGGATGCCAGTCAGATCCGCTTTCTTCTTCTTAAATATATAAACAATGCATCAGACTAGAAGTGGGTCCATCAGCTGTCATACAGCAGAGCTGCAGTCGTGACCTAGGATATGGCTTATATTGTGGGCAGGTCGGTTCGAGGGCTGCTTGGAAGAATCTGACGCAGACGTGTTTGCAATGGAAAGCAAAGGCGACATCGCTGAACCATCTGGAGGAAGAGCTGTGGCGATTTCTGGAAACAAAGACGTCAAGTTAAAATTGGATAAGTGCGATGTGTTGGTCATGTGCATCGGTGGCATATCCGGAAGCAAAGGAAAACTCGGCTGAGCAAAACCAACAGGCCTGGGAGGAGACAAAATGGATCCAAATCGATTGTTTAAACTTCCACTACTCGGCTTCTCCGTGCTTGGGTTAGGAAACATTTGATTGGGAAAGTAAGGGATAGAGATGTCGTTGGAAAGGGTAGGATGGGCAGGGGAGTACGGAGGATAGAAGGATGGCAGCGTATTCTGGGGATCGACCGGGATTAGAGCTGGTGTCCGAGTGGCACTAGGCTGAGTGACTGGTGGGATGAAAGAGGTATTGGCATTTATCGGTGGATTCATGCCACCCTCCGGAATAAAAGGGAATCCAAAATTCTGAGAGAGGGTATGCTGGTCAGGGGCCGCGTTATCATTAGAGACTTGAGGGCCATCAGACATAAATCGGACAATGCTTCCTCTTTTTTCTATCGCAGACTGCTGGCGCCCGAGGATCATACTGCCGCTGGCGGAGAGCGGAAGATGGGGAAGACTAGGGTCAAAGACGTTTCCATGTCTTTGATTTCCAGATCGATTCCTTTCGGGCTGACGTATTTTAGAACCTCCACTATCTTGCAGAGGATGCCTCGACCGCTGAGTTACTGAGGAATTTGGCTGACGAACAGAAGGTTGTCCTTGCTCGCCATTTCCGTGAGAGACTGCAGGGTGAGGGTGAGTTGGCCTCACAACTCCGTGCATGTTGCTAGAAACAGGCGTATTCATGTGGCTCTTAGTTCCATGACTGTCCGTCATCCTCATGGGATTGGACTTCTGCACAGAGATGTTTGGGCTTGTATTGCGACCCTGAATATCTCCCGAGGAAGAAGAACTCGAAAAAGGAATACTCAAAGAACTGTTCCTTGTGTTAATCACACCAATTGCAGAAGACATGTCACAGCTCTCCCTACTCTGGCCATCACCATCTCTTCGGATGTGGACGCTCTCCCGTGCTGGGGGACAGCTGTACTCAATCGTGGAGGAGGCGCCACACTGCGTCGTCCTTTGATGTTCTGAGATGGATCTTTGGCTTCCACCAACTTGATCTCCACGGTGAGGTGCAAGTAAGCTCTGCATGAAACTTTGGTGGCACGTGTTCTCGTTTTCCCTTGCTGGCAGGGTATTTCCCGTTGGAATACTCTGCACTGGCTGGTAGGGCAATCTCTTCTGTCTTTCTAAGGACGGCCCCGTATTTTGACCGATTCGAAAAGCTTGCGACTGCATGCCCCTGAGGGATGACACAGAATTACCGATTTCGCTGTTTCTTGAAGCCTGTGCATCGAAACTGCCCGCTGGTTGTTGATTTGGTCCAGCTGGCTTAAATGTTTGACAGTCAGAAAGCCGCTGCACATCTGCGCCAACTGTATGGTCAACGGATAAGCGGCCCTGCATATTATGAACGACCAACCCTTTATTTCTAGAAACGTCAAGATAGCTTCTCATTTCAAGCTGGTCAGAAACCCTCGGGCCTTGAAGGGATATTCCTATTCTCTGTTCCGAATTAGAGGGCGTCTTCCCAATGAGTGCCTCAGCAGAGTAACTGGAAACTCTATTTCTTTCCTGCCTATGAGGGGTGCATGTCATATCTGATGGTCTGGTTACGATACTTGCCTGGGACACCATCTGCTGCTCTAAGCCCCTTGAGGTCATAAGTCTCTGCATCTGACTGTGCCCTGACACGTGTTCGGAAGCTGAACCTTGCTGTCTGCTGCTAACCTCTTGTTGCTGTTGATGCATAATATCCGGATTTATATGGCTCTGAGGGTGGTTATGATGGTTTCTGCTTGTTGCAGGATTTTCACAGTTCTTTTCAGGCTGGGAAGCTCCAAAGTGCTGCTGCATCTGCTGCTGCATTTGCTGGTGGTGAGGATGAGGCTGACCACCTTTCTGCCGCGTTTGGTCACTTCCGTGGTGTTTTTGCTGCAGGGAAAGTTGAGCGGCTTGTGTTCCCTGGATGAGATTTCGTTTCTTTTGCATCTGCACCTCCTGCTGTATTGTTCGCTGTTGGTGGACACCGTGAGGTTGAGAGTGGACTGAGTTTTCCCCATGAGTGACATGGTGCTGCAGCTGATACAGGTGGTGCCTTTCTCTTAACTGACCAGCCTGCTGTTGCTTGAGGTATGGATGATTACTGTGAAGGTGAGATATGCCTTGAGCAGGAACATGCTGAATTGGCTGCAAGTGCTGCCCTGCCTGGCCTTGCTGCTCTGAAATTGGTGGCTGAGATCCGCACTGAACTTCCGTTTGTCTCAAAGCTGGTGTTACAAAGTTGCTGTTTGATGGGAACAACCTATTAAGGCCATCCACGTGCCCTTGACTGCTCACTGATGCCACCGAATTGGACGAGTTAGGAGGCATCTGACTGACCAGCATTTGTGTTTGATCAGTGATGCTCTCCGGTGTCCGGTTCATCAAGGCCATCCCCTCCAGCCTTATGGGCGTTGTCTGGCACTGCTTTTGCCTCTTCGCCGTGGAAAGCAGAAGGTCATCCTGAACAGCCCGCTTGGCAGAGTCCTTGCGACCTTCATGACTTTGCTGCTTTAAGTGCGATTCCGGCAGCTGGGGAGCCTGCATGGTGCTTGCCCTGATAGCATTCAGTTGTTCCTGAGCATACTCACTCATCATGGCCGGTCCTGGAGACTGACTGATGTATGTGCTGGAGGGAACGGGGAGGCTCACAGTCGCAGGGACACTGGCTGGCTCTGAAGACTGGGATAAACTTGAGCAACTCACAAGGGGATGGACAATGCGGCTCTGGTGTATTAGATTATTCACGCTTAAACTGGTTATGCTTGGTGACTGGGAAGCAGAAATCTGCAAAGAAGTGTTTGATGTTTCCGCACCTCCCACAGAGCAGCTTGGCTTTTCAACCTGTCTGTCGACATTTGTCTGTGCTGTATCTTGAGCACTGAATTTGTTTGGTGCTGCTTCCAGTGGCCCTGCATTGTTTTCTTTCACTGGCTGAGGTTTAAAAGCCTGTTGCTCTCTCTCCAATGGTGCAACTTCATTCGACTTAGAGATGGCATCCCTCATGTTAACCTGTATTCCTCCTCCACCTTTCTCGAGGTTTTCCTGGTCAAAAATAGCTCTTGCTGCAAGAGCTACAATGTCAGTCTGTTCTGAAAACGTGCAGCTGTTACATGTACTGGTTGAGGTGCTGCTAGTAACGTCTTCTCTGGTGGTATCTGGCAACATAGAGGCAACTGAGAAGCCTCGACTGCTGCCAGAGCTAGTTGACATGGGGGAGTCTGCCTGCCTGCTAGCGATAAGGGAAGCACTGACTACGTCCTGGTCAGACATGCAGGAGTGATGCTGGGAGAGAGCATCGCCTTCCGTGTTCATCAGCAAGAGCTCCTGCTTCTCAGTTAAATCAACATTTGATTCGGCTGATTTAGAGTTTTCCATGGAAAAATCAGAATGCTCTCCCTGGATGGCAAATGAAGAGGTTTTTTCCACAGCTGTTCTTTCTTTTGTGAGATCAGACAGCATTCTGGTTAGACCCTGTCCTTCTAACAAGTCCGCATCTTGCATTACCACTGAGGAATCCTGCGCAATGTTGCAGGACTCCGAAACTGCTCCTGCCTTGGAAGTATGACCCGCTGTGCTGTTCTGCGCTGCTGATGTCCCAGCCACCTCAGAACGCATCACGTGCGCTTCGGTAGAGGATGCTAAGGTGCTGGGGGGTTCGCAAGGCTTGGGAGACTCTGACACGGCAGAGCCGGCTGGTGGACGGCTCTGAGCCCCCCGGGCCTGCTGGCAAGGAGCAGCGTCTTTGGCAGTCGTTGGGACGAGCGCCAGCTGCTCGGACAGCACGGACGCCTGCGGCGAGGACGCAGGCACCTCTGCCGAGCTTGGCTCGGGGACAGGGCAGGTTCTCGCTGCCTGTTCAGAGCTCGCAGTCTCTTTGGAACGACAGTCAGGAACGCTGACGCCACTCGACGCTGCCACACCGCTCGCCTGCGACGTTGTTAAAGCTTGCGACGCTGCTGGAGCATTTTCAGGCAGCCCCTCGCCGTTCGAATGCTTTGCCACCACCGTTTCCACGGAGGCACAACCCACCTTGCCTGCGTCTTTGCCAGGAACTACGGGGCAGGGCACTTTGCTACTGACTGCCTGGTGTTTCTTTGTGCTTGGCTTTTTGTTCGTCCTTTTTGATTTTGTATTAGAGGGCAAGCCAGCAGCTGCTTTTTTGGGGGAAGCATTTATTGAATTGGAGGCACTAGTTAATACTGAAACCTCCGCAGGTACAGAAGATGCCACAGAAGTTGGTAATGACACACAGCTAACTGTGGCAATCTGGTTATTGACAGTTGTGGGATTGGTAGGGTGGCTGAGGGACAAGTGTAAGCAGCTCTGCCCAGCCATTTGCGATATGCTTTGATTGAGGTTAGCCAAAGCACCAAACGTATTGAGGGCAACATTGGTATTTGGATCTTCGCTGGTCGTGGGTTGAATAATTTGCATAGGGGCTTGGTTTGAAGCTCCAGATGAAGACATCACAGGCTGCAATGCAAAAAGCTGCCCGTTTAATGAGATGGTTTGAGGATGCTGTGGATTGGACATTGTAACTGAAAACGTTTGTGTAGAGCTAGAGGATGGCAAAGAAGATGGTCTTGGTAATATATGGACAAGGTGTTTCCCTCCAAAAGTCTGTGGAAGAGAGGCATTTTGTATGGAGCTGCCGGAGTTTGTGACTGCAGTTGGCCCGTTCACGGGAACTCTTACAGAAGCAGAAGGCTGAGCAGAGAGGAGGGGAAGAGGATTCTGATTAGCAGCTTGTATAATTACAATTTGCTGACTAACATTTTGGCTGGGAACTTCCGCTCTCACAATGGGAGGGCACGGAGCAGGGTTTGGAGGCTGGAGAATGATGACATTCTGGTTAGCTGGTGCTCCTGTAACGGCTGATGCGACTGGCTGAGCCATCTGAATCACCTGCATAGCTGAATTTAATGGAAGGATATTTCCTGCAGCCTGAGTTTTAACCTGTGGCTGGCTGATTAACGGCTGCATAGGTAAGGGCGGGCATGAGGGCAAGGTAACTACAATCTGTTCAGCTGCCTGGCCATCCCCAGGCAGAGAAGTACTCAAACTGATGCTTGTAGTCAAAGGCTTGCTGTGAGCAGAAGACACAGTACCAGCACCATTAACTGGCTCGTTCAGTAGCGTGGTCATTATACCGGATGGCGCTTGGCTTAGTGGCTGAACAGTGTTTCCCGCTAGCTGCAAAGTTGTCCACGTGGTCTGTGTGTTTCCAGCTGAAGGCATCCGTGTAAGGCTACTCATGTTTTTCAAGTCTGAAGTTCCAACGCCTGAAGAGCCTGAAAAAGACCAGCAGTTCTCTAGGGGACTGGCGGGCAGAGTGCTTATTGCCGTGGCAGCCTTAAGTCCTTCTGCTGCAGAAGACACAGCAACTCCAGCACTACTTACCGAGTCTGTACTTTTGAGGACATTCACAGAAGAAAAACTATCTGCAGTAGACAGTCTCACAGATGGCACACAAGCTGTCTCCGTGGTTGAAATGACACAGCTTTCCTGAAGGTCACTCCTAGAATTGTGTGTATTTGAGCAAGTTGCAGTCACCTGTTGATCCCGGGTGGCTTCCGTGGAAGCACTGGAAGGAAGGCTGGTACCCTGCAGGAGCGTTTTCTTCATTAATTTAGTGCCCTCCTCATCATTTTTACTTTTGGGGAGATTTTGATCATTCTGTGGTGCATTCCTTGAAGAACACTGTAGTTCCTGTTCTGTTCCGGACTGAGCTGCAGTCTGCGAGCTGGCAGTAGCAGCAGCGAGCACGCCTCGCTCATTCTCCGGGGTGGAAAGCTCAAGAACATTCCCTGCTGGAGCTGCCTGAGCAGATGCCAGCGGAGGAACTGTGGCTTGTGACCATGGCTTGTTTTCTGTGGGGTAAATACCAGAAATTGTCACAGGAGTCACTATGTTGCAAGTTCTCTGGACTGGCACAACATTGGCTGTTTGCTTTTGTAAATTATGACTGACATTAAACGTTATTCCCTGGACAGATGCTCCCTGGTTATTTCCATTGGGTTGACTCCCATTGGAATAGACAATGATGTTCTTTTGAACCTGATCACCAGGAATAACAACTGAGACCTTTGCATTTTTGAGGTTGCCCTTCCAGTGGATTGTAGGGTCATCATACAGGCAAATATCATTTGCTTTCAGTAGTTCGATGTATCTCCCGTTTTCCTTTTGCAGTTCATCCAGCTGTTTCCGGAGTTTTTTTATCTCTTCAGCTACAAAACAGCAAGAGCACTCCATTACATCAGCACCAGCACAAATACCAGGTAACGTTACCATGTGACTTGCAGAGTAAATACTATGCCATATTGAAATAAATTGTTAATAATGTATGCTCTCTTCAAATGGCTAACATAACTGAAGACTCCTAGCCTGATAAGCCTCTCTGCTGAGCGGGAAAGTGAACGAACATCACAGACTATGCCGTTACCAATAGCAGGGTATGTCAAATTATTTAGTCACAAAAAACATCAGGATTAACTCAGATGAAACTGAACAATAATCAGGTTGCTGAATTACTGAAGGAAATAGGAGCGCATTAATTTATCTTTTTCTTTTCCCTGCTCCTTTGCAAACACTAAAACTGTTTTTATTTAGTTGATGAATCTCATGGCTTTCCACAACAACTAAGTTTCATTACATCTAAAAATGGTATGCAAAATGAAATAGAAGTCACAAAAACTGACTGCACTTGGAGACAGCTCAGCTAACTAGGAAAAGCACCTAGGTTTTTCAAACCCAATTACATCTACAAGATAAACTGTTTAGAATTCCATTCTATGGGTAGAAATAAAAATCACAAACCGCAACGTTAGCTCTGAGATTATTTCTGTCATACCTCCATCGCTGTACTTTTATGCATCTGTTGAAGAAGATTTTATATGATGCACAACATTTTTATAAACTAGGCTGTTAGCACTTTTATGGCATTTGAAAGGAAAAAAAATAGCTCTATGCATGAAGGAAACTCCATGTTTTCCATGAAAAAAATCTAGCTCTGAAGTTTGTCAGAAATTGTTCTGGTCACTACAGTAAGAACAAATCAGGATGGAATCTACTAGATGGTGTCACAGCACTTATGAGCTCTGTAATTACATCACAACGCGATTGCTTCATTATCTCACAGCTATGTACAACAACACGCACTTGGGCATTCTGTTGGCTTCTTGTTTCAAGGTATTCTAAGCAGCTGCATTTTTCCTGTATGTGCATAATGTCTTGGGACTCCCAAGTTTGTTGATCCAGGCTTTGTTGTTAGTCACTGCCAACAGACACGCAACGGAAGCGAGTGACAGAACTTCTAGAGCCTCCAGCACCTTCTGTACTTACCCTGTTCGTTATTCCCGCCGTTTAACAGAAGTTCATCATTCTGTCTTTTCATTTCTGTTATATACTTAAAGGCCTGATCCAGGATCATGTTCTTGCTCTTTAAAAGAAAACATATATATAAAATTATCAGAAAGGTCTATCGTTGGTAGATCCATTAATGATGAGATTGCACTTGCTCCAAGAGGCTTTACTTTAAAAATGTGCTAACTGAAACGACTGTCTGAATATTGTTGGGTGGGGGTTTTTTTGGTTTTGAGGTTGGGGGTTTTTTTCTGTGTTTTTTTTCTAGATGAATCACAGGTTTCATGAGTGATACTGACCCTAAAATGCCATGAGTTTCTACAGAATAACATTTTCAATGCTGGAGATGACATTTTCCGATGCCTGAAGCTAGATACTAAGGCCACAGAACCCAAACAGCAAGCATCATTTCTTGCTGAGCAGCCTAAAATTCGTGTTCACTAATAAACGTATATATCACATGAAATTTCCAGGATACTGCCTTGTAAATATTTTATTAGGAAAAGAAACAAACATAGAACAATTATCCAGGAAGGTGTATGCGTAATTTTGAAAGTAATATACTGGAGAATATGGGAAGAGAAAACATGCCACAGCTCCTCCACCATCTTCCCTTTATGAAACTACGCTTATCCTGCCTGTGAACCTCTTGTTCACTTCTTCATTTCTTCTTCTACTGTTCTGTAGGAACAGCCTCTGCTGTAGATTGCTCTGTCTTTAATAAGATGCTTCTGCGCACGAATCTCAAACCGTTTGTCTTGCTTCATCTTTCCTAAGGACAGTGTCTGAAATTACTATTATTATTTCAATTTCTGAATTGCTTTTGTTCCATTATATGAAAGATGACAAAAATAAGGATGCCTGCAATTCTATTTACATCTTAGGACATTAAATGGTTACCAGCAAAGGGCTGAGAAGGGATTGGAGAATGACCTGAAAAACGACCTTGCTTAACCCGCAGCTTTCAGCACTCGGGCATCATACAGACTGCATTAAACAGCATCAGTAGAAAATGCCTTGACAAACAGGAGTTGCACAACGTAATCAGCAACCCACTGGCCAGATCCAAACTACTTCTGTCTAGCCTGCCACCCCTCCTAAGAGGAAAGGGTGAACAGCTATCCATCCGCTCAACGCAACGGGGCAGGCAGCAGCCGAGGTAAGATTTTTACCTTCTGTTGTCACTAACACTCAGGCACCCTGAACAAGAACTTTGGGAAGCTGCGAATCCAACGCGCAGGCAGACATCAGCAAGCTGACCAAACTGCTACAGGCAAATTAGTCTAGCTTACACCTGCTCAGAAATACTGCACCTATGAATTGAGGAGAAAGTCACTCACATGTCCAGCTTGTACCGTTTCATTCCTTCAGCAGTCATACGCAACACCTTCAGATAAAAAGCTCAAAATCTGCATAATTACATTCATGTGGCCCTTCACTTCCAAAAAGGAATTATACTACAAATAATTTTTTAAATACTAATAACTAGTAAGATTTTTGAGCATGTTAATTCAGATAGTTGTGCCTTCTTCCTAAGACAAATAGCAAAATAAATATTTATACTGCTACAGACAAGGAAACACACAGGCATTTTACAGGAAACTTGCACACATTTCTGAATGGACACTCACCTGCTTAAGTGCTGGAGAGCAGGGAATGAGTTCTCCAATTCTGTTTATCCCAGCATTAATCTTCTTCTTGCGATGTCTCTCCACTAAGGAAAAATAATGTGTGCTGTGTCATCTGGTTGGGCAAGTCAGCACAGCAACAGCACAACTAGTACCATTGTAAGGGCTCATAAATACATTATTTCGTGATGTATTGGAACCCTTAGTAACTTAAGAGAGGAAAAAAAAAATCCTCTAAAGTAAACCTCAGTTATCGAATTAATACTCAGTGGAATTAAGAGCTGGACATAAGCAGCAATATCTTTAAAAGGTGTGGATGTCCTGGACCCCTTTGTGGAAAAGAAGAGTTACTGCAGCTCAAAATTGAGGTTTTGATAACGTTTCCTAGCTGAGTTTTATGAAAGTCTTTTCACAAGGCAGACAGATTAGGCATACAGAAAATAAATGAACTAAGATTATGGAAGGAATGAGTTGCAGATTTAGGAGGGAAATCCAGGTCTCAAACCTTAATGTCAAGTTTAGCACCAAAAGAGAAATAATTTAGATTTTACCAGGTTTCAAACTTAATTTTAAATGTATGTTGATGGAGCAGCCAACACTGAATATAGCTGAAGCTCTAGGCATATGAACTATCAGTTACTCTTTTTTATGTTCCAAGGTATAACTGTTCCACAAGGTCTATATATGACCGGGAATAAAGAAAATATTTAATGACCAGTATTTCCAGTGAATCATCTGTTTTGTGGAAGGTCAGAAAACATTTCATTTATAGTCCTCTAGTGACATCATTTACCTCTTCACAAGGCCTAAACACTGACACAAACGGTCTACACTACAAGTCTAGCAGTGTAAACACCTTTGGGCATGGTTTTTTTCAGACAATATTAATCTCTCTGTTTTCCACCCACCATTGTCAGCTTCTTTCAAATATAGCTCAGTCTGGCGTAGCTGTTTTTGACTGAAACGTTTTGGTGCTCTATGCACATGAAAACTTTTTGATGCCTTTTTGCCCAAGAGCCTGAAAAAAAGTTCTGTCATGGCTTTGTCAAGATTCAAATCACCATATCGTCTGTTCATTGTACTGAGTATCACCTTGTGGTGCGCACAGCTGGGCTGCTTTTGGTGGCACACAGAAACACACAGTGATCCACAGGTGAGTATATTTTACTGTGCTTCTTTAAAAAGGACATACTGATTTAATTTAAGTGGTTTTATTTCAGTAGTCTGTTGCTTCAATTTACATTTTTCAAACTGCTAAATTATTTTTTCTATCTCAGGACAGACTGGTGGTGTCTCAGGACAGAGACAGGCCTAAATACACTAAGCACACCAAGACAAAGTCTCTTCTGCAACAAATGTAGTATATAAATCAGAGCAGCCATATAAACATTAAAACACATAACCCTTGGGACTTAATTTTTATATATCCTACTAACACATACAGATATCACAGTGGCTGTGAAGTGCTATTCCTTTGTTTTGATAATTGTTTCCATGCTCTACTCAGCTTGTCCAGATATTAATGACTAAGCAAGCTACAGGGCTGGAGGGAGCCGGTCCCCACATCTTGCAGAGTTCAGGCCAGTAGATGAAGACTTTGGAAAGCTATTGGCAAGTCAAACAGGAATTGAGAATTAGAACAAGGCTGGCAATCTTAAAAGTAAACTTGATAAGACTATTTCCTGCTACTTCTCAATCCCTAAGCAATTGGCCACATCCTGGGCACAGCCCAAAAGGCAGTATGATCCACAGCCTTCACATGGACAGTAGTCAGTGTTTTTTCCAGTTGAGTTTGTGAAGACCACACAATAGCGCTGTTTAATAACAGAAGAACTGGAAACAAACTCTTAGGATAAACCAGGCCAAAACCTGTCAGACCCTTCCCCAGTCCATCTTTCTGCTGCTACTTGTAGAAGTTGCCATTGGAGTTAAGACACCAACTAGCCATTGCCCAAGGAATGCGACTCCTGCAGCATACAGCCACTATTCACACAGAATTTCTGGGACACCAACATCCATGTGGGTGCCTCAGGGACAGGCTACAGGAATATTTCTAATCCAGGGAACCTCTAAAGCTCTCAGGTCAGATATCCATCTCTATTTTAGAGGTGGGTATTATTTCTGTATGAATGCCTGCTCATTTATTTTCCTTTAGAACTGAACACAACTGAAATTGTTTACTTCATGGTTTACCAGTATTGGAAAGCCAGCGGCATGGTCCTACTTTCATACTTGGGTGTGCTACTGTAACCTTGTACTGTGGAAAACAGCAAACTAGACACCAATCAAGAAGCTCTTCTGCACAGATATTCTATGCAAAAGCACAGAAAGTTGTCTGGTAAGGTGTGTTTTTTAGTGTAATGAACTCCTACGGAGGAACCTTCTCAATGCAAAATGTTTCAACAGTTCAAAGCATCTGTGCTTATTTCCAGGCCAAACAACAAAGCATAATGTTCCTACCTGCATTATGTGTCTCCCGGTTTTTCTTTCTATGAAACATAAAGGGAAAACAGTAATGTGAAACAGAAGGGAAAAAAATCTGCATACAAACAAATGTTTCTTTTATTATTTCCATTACAGCTAAAAATACTAAATATTATGTTCTGCTCCATCAACAAGAATGTAGCAGAAGTGACATTCAAAGGACTGGTCTTAGACATCAGTATTAAATAGTGTCTAACAAAAATTCATTTGTTTTCAGACTTAACTCCATTTCAGTATAACAAAGCACAGTGCAATACTCCATATTTGATTATTGTTACATATTTATAGGGCAGAGCTGGATTTTTATGTTTCTGTTCAGCAACAACTATTACACTATCCAGTGTTCATTAAGGCCAAACAAAAAGAACTAATTTCTGAGCTACAAGGTAGTTCAGTATTTGTTTGAATTCTTGCTTTTACATTCACTGAATCAATGAAACAGGAGAAAATGTTACCGTGCAAATTGATTTTTCCAGACATGTTACCTTCAAACATCACACCTCCCAGTATCAAACATGCTTCCTTTGTGTGAGAACCAGAATTACCATTCCTCTTCAGTTGTTGTTTTTTACTGCCTCAAAATTCTGTCTAGGTACAACTTGGCTACATGCAGGTTGTCTTTGTTTTCAGATGTGCACCTGGGATTTCTGGACCGATGGCAGCCAGGTCAGAACCATTGTGCAATACCTCAAATTGCTTTGCTGGAAATCAATAAAACCCAAATGTGTACTCTACATATATAAATCAGATGTACTGTATACACGGCAGTAAGCCAAATACTTTCAGGAAGGACAGTAAAGCAAAACATGTGTTTTCTGGAAAAATAAATATTTCAGGAAAAAAAAAAATCTTTCAAGACATTTCTGTCCAGCAGTGCACTCTGAGTCTGGATGTTTGGTTAAAGTAAGCAAAAATCTGCTCTCCTTTTCCACTGTAACAGCACAGTCCAAATGTAACAAGGAATCTGAAGTGAGAACGCAAGATACACGTGGATGACACGTGCGATTACTACGGGGCATGTATGCTTTATGCTTTGAGTGGATATACATTTATTTCTGGTAACTCACCAAAAGTAGTGTGCATCTAGAATAACTCAATGATTACAAGACAGTAATGTTACTGCAGATGGTCAGACCTGGAGACATTTGCCAAGAAAGAATGTCTAAAGATGAACACCTTCAAGTTAAATAAATGCCAATTGCAGCCTGCACATCTGTTCTACAACTACTCAAGAAGCAATGAATCTCCTGTTCATTGAAAACTTGCACCACCAGAACAGGAATGCACATAAACTATCATTTTAAATAGTTTCTTATTTCATAGTAAACTTCAGCTCTCTCACTTATATCCAAAACAACCATCTGTCAGTCCGAATTTATAATACATCTAAATATGTACAAGAATATAAGGGCTGGAGAGACCCAGCTGCCCTTTGATTCCCATTATCAATCAGAATCCAAAATACTCTATTAGTGGGGTAAGAAACAAAATTTATGAAAAGAATTCAGTGGGACAAATCAACGTTCTTTCTGAGCTTTTCTTGTAAAAAATCATATCCTACAAGGCCAGCTAGCATAAGATGGGTGCTGTATTTAACTAGGGACTTAAGGATTCCCCTACCAATCACCAATCAGGTATTAGATCAACATGCTCCTACAAAGGAAGGAAAACCTGGAGAAGCTGTAATGCGTCACTTTGTTACAAATTTTGTCATAGTGTTGCTGTTCAACCTCAAGACGTATTTTGAGTTCCAGCAGAGATTTGAGATGTAAGATCCAGATTACACTGGGCGTTGAGGAAGAGATTAAATTACTGTGGCAAAATGAGTACAGTGACCCCCAGTATGTAAAGGAGTCTCTGCAAGAATACAGGCTGCACTCCAACTGAGGTGGCGACAGTTTCATACACGTCGGAGTAGTCAGTGCAATATTCAAAGAATCTCCGTTGCCTACGAGGCCCAGGTGGACATGTCTTCGACAAATAATTTGGCACAGACAGGAGAAGAGAGAAAGGGAGTTTTGCAGCCATAGTTCCCAAACTTTTGGAGCAACCCAGGTCAACCCTCAGAACTTCTTGTCAATACCCTTATTGCCAAGCTTTTAGCTAGACACTTCGTAACCGCGACATGAGCACAGACTACAAAACTACAAAATAGTCATTTTCCCCCAAACACTCACCGATGTTGCTTCTTAGTAGGTGTCTCATTCTCTGTCATCTCTGGCATGGTTTCAGAGAAGAGAGCCTGAAGAAAATTATGGAAGGAATTAACAACTCCTCCAGTCTTCTGAATTCTTAGCACACATCATTTGTTACATCATTTTGCCTTTGACCACAGGGACAGGGCCATACTGCAGCGTATGCAGAAGGTCCATCACCTTGATGTAGAGCAGCTTGGTCACATGAGCATCAAAAATGAAGAACGTTACCTAGCAGGGTGCTTTGTGAACCCCCGCTGTCTATGATGAACTGGTTTCCATTTCCTCAGTTTTCCAACTATAATCCCAACTACTTTAAGGAAGCAAGAAGGAAAATTAAAGTATGTGATTGTTTTTTGAATGGGAAGAGGTACAGATAAACTCTCTTTCATCAGCCCTTCCTAACTGAATATACATTCAATTCCCTGCTCTAAATAAATCATGAATGCTAAGCAAAATACAAGCTACAATGAAGACATTTTATTAAATACAAATTTAGAGTACTATTAATGTAGCTAACTGAAACACTTCTTTGCTACTGAATTAATGTACAGGTTAAAACAGCCAAAAATGACACCCTATGTTCTTAGATATATAAAATTCAGTTTAAAATAAAGTTATGAAATAAAGTTATACATAACAGCCTAATAAATTGCACCTAACTTGTCCTCAGCTTGAACACATCAGTAGCCTGTATTTAGACAAACAAAAACATTATGAAAAAAACAAAAGATGGTATTAAGTCAATGATGGTCAAACATGCATCTACCAGAGGAATGAATTTTAGAGAGCAAGTAACATGAAGTATACTGTAGATGACAAAAGGAAAAAAAGAATTTTTTTATAAGGCTGAGCTCTGTATTTAGTTTCATGCTTTTGCTCGTTCTCTCACCAACCAACCTGTTATTGCACCTCTTCCCATAGGCCCTCAGACTCCTCCTGGCTTCACCTCTCCCTGGCTCCTCCTGGAAAGCTCATTGGCTTCTTTAAACAGGCTTCATAGCTTTAGGGTATTTTTTTGTTTGTTTGTTTGTACTGTAAGGAAGTGGGGGTGGTTTTTAATATAACTTTCAACACCAAGCAGTTCTTAATGTAAACCAAGCCTACCATTATTAACACTGACAGCAAAACCAAGAAAAACAAATATTCTTACGAACCAGCAAGCCAGCCACCTATAGAGCTCCCAAAGCACTGAAGCATGCACTTTGGAAAGGGCCTCTGTGTATGTGTGCGTAAAGTTACCACAAATCATCTTTATTGTGCCAGAACTCAGATGTTGTTCTCCAGTCTCTATATTCTAAAAGGTTAATTGAATGTAGTGCTCTCGTTCAGCAAAGATTAACTGAGGAGAAACATTAGAGCTGACACTGTTGACCACTCCAGCCCTTCTTTAACTACTGTCTCTGTTCCTGTGAAGACACGCAAAATGTTGGCAAACCACGAAGTAAAGCAAACAGGTGACATTCTGCAAGCAGATCCAATCTGGGGAACTTAAAAGTGCCTGAAGTTTTCAGGAACCTAATCCAACTCCTCCACCTACACAACAGCGTTCACACCACCACAAAATTCGACACAAGCCTCCAAGATGAGTTACAGCGTTGCGCCGCTCCGCTGGGCGTTACATGCAGCCTACCTGAAACACAATCACCACAGACTTTCCTAGCCCATCAACTGGAGCATGTCACTTTCTATTTCTTGTCAGGCTTTGCTTTCTCCATTCTCACTTACCATGCTCGGCATAAATTATGAAAAAAATTGACAGTCTTTTACTGTGGGAGAAAGTAGTGGTGCAACTTCAGCACCTTCATTCACTCTCTTATAAATTACCTTGTGTTACTTCATCTTAAAAAAATATCTCTTCTCCTTTACATCCATTTAGCTTAATTCACTAACAATTTTGTATTTGTTTACGTGTAGTAAGACTAATTCAGTTGGTACCTCAGGTCCTCCAAGTCAGTGAAAATTCTCAACTCTGAAAGCCAGAAAAGCCAGCTTCCCACCCACAGCATTTACAGCTTCTATCCCTCCTGTGCATAGCTGGTGATGGTCAGCAGTGCTTACTCACTTATTCTAGCTGCATTCATCTTATTCGGTGTGGCTGGACTGAATGATGAGGGGTTCAGCTGGGAGAATTTAGCAGGTGTGCAATTCTGATTATAAAAAAAAAGTAAATCCAGTTAGAGCCCAGGCATCTTTTACTCTGCTGGCAACCAGCAAGATGTTCACACATACACTGAGAGATGGAGGCCAGCACACCTTGTTCCAGTGGGATTTTTTCAGTTATGTCAAAGCAGCCCAGCAGAATCTATATCCATTAAGGCTACCAGCAAGGACACGAGAAGCAGAGCAGCTAGCCGGTAACGCTACACTCTTGTACATCCATCATCAAGACAATACCTTGTATATCAGGTAAAATAGCTACTCAAGGGGACAAAGGGGTCATTTAACTTAGCGTATACAGCTCTGTTTCTGTGTAGTGGGGTAAGGATGTGAGCATAAAGTATGTGGACATAGTTCTGGTACAGCAAAGCACACAAACGTTATGCTTAGGAACAGGAAGATGCTGGACCGCATCGTGTGGCAGTCACGTACCCTGTTTCGTTACTTTTCTGCACCACCTATAAGGACAGAGTTGATGTATCTGTCACTGGGCATTACTAGAGCAGGGCAAGTATGCTGGAAATCAAAGCAAAAAGATGAAAGACTTCTCAGTTTTGGTGAACTCAGCTTTTCTGAAAAACTAACGTATTCACCAAGCAGCCATATTTTTTTAATCTTGCAAGTTTATACAACTTCAGAACTAAAAGACTACTTCTGTATTACAGTGTATTTAATACAGAAAGCCTTAATGTGAATTTAGATGGCCAGTTACCATGCAAGGCTACAGATGACACAAGGTGTCAAGGTGAGTGGTGTGAGAAAGCACCCACCCACAAATACCCTCCCCCAGAACAGACGCAGCGGTTCTGACCCCACCTGCTCCCCCTGCACACAGCCCACATCACACCCACAACCCCATCTTCCCGTTGCCCCAGTCAGAGCACCCACTTCTCCCTCCTGACCCGGGCTCTCCATACATGTGTATTTCAAGCTGCTTCTGCCCAGGGTCTCTGCCCCCTTAGCTCAATTCTTACTCCTAATAGCAGCATCCCTATCTCCCAAAGTCACGATCTACACGGTAGAGCCCTAGTCCAGATGCCTTGCGTGATTCAGCAATACATTGTGATAGAGGGGATTGTAAGAAACATGAAACTGTAACAAAAAGGCCTTAATATTTTCTAGTTTTTAGTAGTCTTTGGTACTGTAACTTGTATTTCTGCATGCATAGTGATCTAACGATGTAACTGTTACACTAATCCCTGTTTTCTCATTAAGGAATGTAGTGGAAGGACATGGGCACAAGCTATCAGTCGTTAAAATAATCAAGTGAAACAAAAGTGGTCTTGGTTCTCAGCAAATAATTGGGATAATTGTGGGATAAAAGAGACTCCTAAATAATTCTACTCCAGACAGCTCGGCCTTGGGAGGGCAAATGCGCCAAGCTACAGAAATAAGGAGGCACCAAGAGAGCAACACGACCGGAGCCAAACAACCTGAAGGACACGATATACGTGATCCTAGAACTGGGTTTGCGCAGAAACAAATGTCAATCAGTGAACAGCGTGATGAAGAGGATGGGCCTTCATCTTGGGACCCCCCGAAGACCACCCAAAGATGCTAACAGACATGCGTGAAAGATATTTACATATGCTAATTAGTTCCTAGAAATATAATGAATATTTACATGTGTGATTGTATTTAACCTGAAGCAACAGGGTGTCTGG
>Ga0065711_1037808_pt1 | contig 19444 bp, 4 predicted proteins | sample Hoacrofraction12_FD_59098 | JGI IMG/M metagenome (GOLD analysis project Ga0065711, IMG submission 59098) | Hoatzin crop microbial communities from Cojedes, Venezuela - Epithelial fraction 12 v2 (version 2) | ecosystem: Host-associated > Birds > Digestive system > Esophagus > Crop | place...
CCCCCCCCCCCAGCTTCTCTTGTTTGAGGGGGAAAATGGAAGCCTTCCTGCTCCTACAGCAGTGGTTTCTTGTGACTGGCAATGCTGATGCACTCATTACCACTAATGCAGGCAGTTAAAGGTCAACCTTCTGGAACACTAACATGGCTCAGGCTTAATTTAAAAGAAATAATTTGAACAGAAGATCTAAACAAAAGAGATTAGGTGTTTTCATAAATAAACATTGAGGAGTTTAGAAGTAATTAAATGTAAGCACAGATATGACAAAGACAGCACATCTACAGGCAACAGATAAGCAGGAACTAACATAACAGACATCACCAATAGGTGAACATCTGCCTCTATCCTTCAATGTGCCTGAAAATTTCTAGTCTTTTTTTTAATCTTGTGTGTCCCTGATTAAGTATGCATCTCAGGTCAAATAATGTATTCCCAGGAAAAGAAAATGGTCATATAGAGAACATTACTTCAGGGAATAAAGCAAAATGTGAACTATGGCCAGTGTATAGAACCTTTTCATTTGCAAAAATGTAAGTGCACATCACTTGTTTTCAAAGACCAGTGAAGGACAATGATTATCAAGCTTTTTTATACCAAATGCCTTCTGTTCTGCCTTTTAACATTCCCACCACTTTCTAAAATATTATATTTTCCCTTAATTAAAAACAACAAAAAAAGAAAGAAGAGGCAACAGCTAGATACATTTCTTACTCTCTATCAAGTCCTAGCACCTGTAATATGAACAAAAGCAAGTATGTGGTGCCTGTTTTGAGGGCTTTCTGGAAGGAGCCCCCCAGCTGGATTCCCAGTGTTGTTCTCTAACTTGCTGCAGCCTCCAATAATTAACCAACCAGTCATAGATGTTTTTCCCTCCATCACACAATGGGGTGCAACTATATGAACAGCAAAAATCAAAGAATCGTAGAATTGTTTAGGTTGGAAAAGACCTTTAAGATCATCAGGCACAACTGTAAACCTAACACTGCTGAGTCCACCACTAAACCATGCCCCTGAGCACCACATGTACGTCTTTTAAATACCTCCAGGGATGGTGACTCAACCACTTCCCTGGACAGCCTGTTCCAATTCTTGATAACCCTTTCAGTGAAATTTTTTTTGCTAATATCCAGTCTAAAGGCCATTGCCTCTCTTCCTATCACTTGTTACTTGGGAGAAGAGAATGACACTGACCTGGCTACGACCTCCTTTCAGGTAGTTGTAGGGAGTGATAAGGTCTCCCCTCAGCCTCCTTTTCTCCAGGCTAAAAAAACCCTGTTCTCTCCTCCACTGATCATAAGACTTGTTTGCTAGACCCTTCACCAGCTTTGTTGCTCTCTTTTGGACACACTCCAGCAACTCAATGTCTTTCTTGTAGTGAAGGGCCCAAAACTGAACACAGTACTCCAGGTGCGGTCTCACCAGTGCTGAGTACAGGGGCACGATCACCTCCCTACTCCTGCTGGCCACACTATTCCTGATACAAGCCAGGATGCTATTGGGCTTCTTGGCCACCTGGGCGCACTCTTGGCTCATGTTCAGCCAGCCGTCGACCAAAACCCTCAGGGCCATCGATCCAGCCTGTCCTGATTCCTCTGTAGAGCCTTCCTACCCTCAAGCAGAGCAACACTCCTGCCCAACTTGGTGTCATCTGCAAACTTACTGAGGGTCATCTGGATCGTTGATAAAGATATTAAACAGAACTGACCTCAATACTGAGCTCTGGGGAGTGGTGTGGAGGTTGCTCTCATTTTCTAATTACTTAGGTTAGTAGCAATGGATGGCTACAGCAGTTCTCTTTTCCTCTGAAGACTCTAATTTCCTGATCTTTTCCTTTATTGTATACTTTGTTTCCTTCTTGCTTCATTGCCCTTGCTCCTCTTTCCTCCTTTCCCTTCCAACCTGATAAAGTTCTTGTCTACTATCAGCTGTGTAGGGTTACCTAATGGTGAAGGAGGTGAGAAGGAAGGCACTACAAAGAAATAGATATCAGAATCATAAGTTTGTGTCAGACCAAAAGTTGTCCCTGCTGTCCTCTGGAACCCACTAGTCAGCCCTTGAACAGATGCTTAGCATTTTGCATACACATGTGTCCGCTTGTTGGCTCAAAGCTTCTGTAATCATATCTTCCAGTCAGAGATCTGAAAGAGGTCAGCAATAAGAGAGAAAAAAACCCTGCTACACAGAACCTGAAGTCAGGAACATGGAGATTAAAAACCTGCTCGTCATTAAGAGGTAAAAAAGTCCATTGCTGCTACCCGTAAGAAAGTAAAAGTTTCTGAGCACAGAGATTTTTAACAAACTGGGTAATAAATGAATAATAAATGCAACATAGACACCCTAGACAGAGGTACTTAAGGAAATGTTTGCCAGATTGATTCAGGATGTCTGTTCTACAGAAGAATATGTGCTAATTGATAAAAGGCTGAAAAGCTTGTTAGCTAGAAGATCTGGATATTTTTTCAGAAATAGAATGTTCTTTGCTAGATTTTTTTTCCATGTAGGCCTAGTTCATAGATTTTGTAAATCCGTCTTCAAAAGAATTTATTGCTTGAGACAAACTGAGTAGCCAAGATCCCAGTCGAGAAGTCAATGCAAAATGTATCTCTGCAGATTTCTCTTAGGAATCCTCAACCAAAGCTTTGCTGCGTCTTTGCTCTCCTCCTGAGCACATAGTCCAATAGCTTTCCCTTTGCAGGAAGCCTTCACTTCCCTTTCTCTGGCTACTGACCCTCCTATCACAATCAGAAGCAGGGACAAAAGTCACTGAATCTCATTTTCAAGTATCCCACTAATTAAGAGTTCAACAGACCAAAAGAAAGATCTTTCTGGCTTCCTGTTGAAAACCCATACATTTTTGCTGCAAGCACTTACATCCTTGTTTTCTTTCTTACAATTGTGCTTTGCTCATGGAACAAGTGACTGAATCTTTTCTTCAGGTTGTCCTGCTCAGTTTCATTAAAGCTTCCCCTTCCAGGATGAGCTCTAACCAGCAAGTAACCTTTTGTGAGTCAGATGCTCACTATCTGCTGTGGAGGCTGCTAGGCAACTAATTACAGGGGTCCAGCATGGAGTTATGAAATAAAGCTTTTATAGACCTTGTCTCCCCTTAAAGGAACCTGCTATCCCCTGACAACCTGTGAAAGAAATCAGGCAACCTTTTTCTCTGCATGAATGCCTTCCTATATCAGCAGAGTCAGAGCAGCTGTGGTAGGAGACACTGCTAGTCTTCAAGCAGGATTTAATTATTACAGAAGATGTTACCAGGTAATATTATTTAACATATGCCTGCTCAGCCATTCACAGGCAGACTTGTGCCCTGAGTGTACCAGAAGGCATATAGCTGCCTACCTATGGCACAGAGCCAAGAGATCTGATTTTGTAACGTAGTTTATTGGTCAATTCAGAGTTGTACTATCCGTAGTCACATAGCTGCTATCAACTCAGAGAATAAACAGGAAAAGCTTCTTTCTGCTTCCATCCTTCCCTCTCCAAAACCACAAGAAAAGAAAGAGCACTAACAAAACAGAAAACCCTTTCCCCTTGTCTCCCATTATTACTTTGTTGTGAATGAGACTGAAGGATGTTGATAGATAATTTCAGTTATGCAGGTTTTGGTATGGGGAATGCTATACAAGCAGAGAAAGAGTTTAATCTCTCTAATTGGAAGGGATTTTTGTTTTGTTTTGTTTTAGCTAAAGAACATGATTCTTGAAAGACAAGATTGTTGCTGTGCTAGTTAGCTGCCTTTGTGGCAGTGCTAGTGGCTGGGAAAAAAAACAACTGGTAGTGCTTTGAAAATAGACGGATGCTGTGCTACTTAACTCTCCTACAGAAGTTGTGGGTGTTTTTCAGGCCTGAAGGAAAGGTAATCATCCTAACATTTGTCATGTGTGTTGTCGTTGGAGGCACATGCCTGTACCAGCCTGGGATTCCTATCTTCATGGACTGCTTTTACTCTTGCATAGGATCATACAGCAGTTTGGGTTGGAAGGGACCTTTAAAGGTCATCTAGCACAACCCTCCTGCAAGTGAGCCAGCACATCTACCACTAGATCAGGTTGCTCAGAGCTCTGTCCAACTTGACCTTGAATGTTTCCAGGAATGGGGCATCCACCACCTCTCTGGGCAACCTGTTCCAGTGTTTCACCACCCTTGTTGTAAAAAATTTCTTCCTTATATGCAGTCTAAATCTACCCTCCCTTAGTTTGAAACCTTTGCTCCTTGTCCTATCACAATGGGCCTTGCTAAAAAGATTGTCTCCTCTTTCCTATATGCCCCCTTTAAGTACTGAAAGGCTGCAATAATGTCTCCCTGGAGCCTTCTCTTTTCCAGGCTGAACAGCCCTAACTCTCTCAGCCTTTCCTAATTGGAGAGGTGTTCCATCCCTCTGATCATTTTTGTGGCTCTCCTCTGGACCTGCTCCAACAACTCCATGTCTTTCCTGTGCTGAGGGCTCCAGAGCTGGACACAGGACTCCAGGTGGGGTCTCACAAGAGTGGAGCCGAGGGGCAGAATCATCTTCCTCGACCTGCTGGCCACGCTGCTTTTAATGCAGCCCAGGATATAGTTGGCATGATTTATATGTGCTGATTTAGCATTTTCAAAATGGAGGAAAACAGTTGACTGGTGAAGATACAGTCATGCAACTATGAAAGAATTTGCCTATAAACTTGCATATCTGGTTTCAACTGGCTTGGGGTACTACAAAACAAGGTTTTGGGGATTATTTTGAAAACATGAAAACTTCTGCATTTGACATTGATACCTCTGCTTAAAATAGCTTATACTATTTACTCCTGATTAAAATGAGCTTGTTAAAAAGGGTATGAACAGTGTCATATCTAGCATACAGGCAATGTGCAGCTCTATGGTTTGTTCAGATCCTCTTACTGTGATTTGGAGGCTGGATGTATACCTAAAGCAGTTTTCCATATTCTATCAAAATTAGCACCCCCAAAACCTACTACTTTAGTTCATGTTTGATTTAACATGCTCCTTCTAATCTGAGCTTAGGCCAGTGTTTCAGCAATGAAGAAATAAATAGCGGAACACCTTTCTAAAGTTTTTAAACTTGGAGATGTAAGATATACTACACCAGTTAACTGACCTTTTTTTTTTCTTCATAAAACAGGTGCAAAAAGCATACTCGTCTACTCTTCCAATCTAGCCAGTTTACACACTATCTTTTTTTCATAGTAGCTACCAGGTACCTTATTAGATAAGCTGTAAAAAGGAGCAACTAGTCAGAACAATCCTGTTACTTCTGTACTCAATGCTATCGATCTTCAGTTGATCTGCTAACACTAGTTTCTGGATCACACACAGTCAAGAGTTGCAGCTGTTGGTTTTGTTTCTCTTTTGTGTGTTGCCGGCTGCCTGTGTCTTAAAGCTGAGGTCTAAGGCATAGAAATCAACTCTTTAGTGGGACACCAACATTAGTTCACTGCTATCTGGTTTAATGAGTTCTTCACAGGAAACACAGGAAGCACCATGACTTAATTTTCTTCCAGTAAGGATCAAGGGTAGCTTGATAAAGCTATAGTAGAAGAAAAAAATTGGTAGGAGAGGCCAAAGTAACTCTCAGGGGTAGCTTTATCTTCATTGCAGGGATTTGTGTTCTCATGTCCAAGTTTACTTGGAGTCCTAGTTCATCCTTCCAATCTTAAACTTGCTCTTGAACACCTATATGTGCTTTACCTTTTAATATAATGAAGCTAATCCTGTTCAGGTAAGGTCCTGGCCAAAATGAATTACGTATTTGTTACCTCCAATCTCAAATAATAGAATATATCACATCTGCCTACTACAGAGAATAAAGATAATTTGACTAATTCAGTACAAGACAGTGTGCCTAAGTAACAGACTATGCTGCAGGCTCTCATCATTGCTCTGCCTCATGTGTCCTGTAGGAAAAGACAATCTTTTTGTTCCAAGAGCTTTGTTGAAGATGATGTTTTCCTTTTCTTTTTTTCCTTTCTTATAATGTTCCATTAATTTCTGAAACAATGCAATTAGCAATAATTATAGGGAGGCTGGCAGAATGAATCATTTTTTAGACGATTGTCTTAAAATTTCGTCTTCTAAATGACAACAGATCTGCCTCATAGAAAGAAGGATACAGACCAACACTGTCACTGCAGTAACTCCCCTTTCTAGAAGCAACTTTGTTTATCACTTCAGGAAACTGATCGAAGAAAAAAGAAGGAAAGAAAGAAACCAACGAAAAATTAATTTTATTCCAGCCATATTTGTCATAGAGAAAGAATGGAAAACAGTTATTATGAAAATTATTTTTGTCAACATTATCACTGTGCCGGTGAGTACAGTATAAATACCACTAAGATGAATATCCAAGTTTTCCGTCTGATTAGATGGAAATTTTTTTAAATCACGTTTGTATTCCAGAAGTTTTAAAATATATTTTCAAACCTTAAGTGTACGCTGCTGCTTGAGCACTGGATGACAGTTACTGACTGTTGTCTGCCTTTCTCTCCAAGAGACAGATGATATTCTCTCTGCAGAAAAACAATAGAAAAATTGATTTGTAGTTACGCACTAACCTAAGGGCAATATACAATCTTTTGATGTTTTTGGTGAAATTTTAGATGTGAATATTAAACTTATATATAAGCATTTATGTATGTATGTAAATGTCTATTCATCAAAAGAATGTGACACTCTCCTTCCTGACACCCTGCCCTTGACCAGAATCAGTAGTGCAGACAGGGTGCTGCCCACATTATTCATGTAAGGTATGATTCCCCCAAATCATGCTGCCCTTGGTGGATCCAAGGAGTGCCCTGACTCATACCTACATTTGAAAGGTATTTGGAGGACTGGCTGTTACTGCCAGATGACCCAGACATCAAGTGTCCCTGGCAGTCCACCAGAGCCATGGCATCGCTTGTGATCCTGTGTTTGCTGTTGGCGGCTACGTGAGGTTCCATATGTTTTTCTTTCCTACTGCCTCAGTATAGCTTTATTTTACAACATGTTGTCAGACTCTGTTACTGTTCAGCCCACACAAGGCCATGTATTTTAACATTCTTGCAACGCGTAAGAAATTCATAGGTGTTATACATACAAGACAGTCAGAAAAGTCATTCTTATTTCACAAACAAGTATGGTTTCCTTTCTGACATCTCATTTCCATGTGTTCTGAGTTCCTAGTACAGGGCCTGAGGCAGTTAAAAGCTCTGTAGTCATGTTCATTACATTCATACAAACTGTTAGAACATATGAAGATGAGTGGTTCGCTCTGGCTTTGTTATACTGCTGGGTATATGTCATCCTGCTCTAAGCCTTCTCCCGTATTAAAAAAAAAAGAAAAAAAGAAAGAACACCAACACATACATATGACTAAACTGTGCTCTGCTCTTTTTATGGACAAGTTCATTACTGGGTACAATTTTAAGGTAGATGCAGGGAACATCTTTTTAGCTGCTGAGCCCTTTAAAGCAACAACACAGCTGATACTCTCAAAATGCTCATTTAAACAGTAAAGATCATGAACATGGTGTTTTTCACTATAAACTTTTCGCTGAATGACGTTAACAGATCTCAGGTTATATCCTAAGTGGTTTGGTAAAAATCCCAACTTTTCCCAACAGCTTTCTTGTGATAAAAATTAACAGGGGTTTGATATGTATGCAAATATATACTTTGAACTTGTGCAATCACTGAATAAGAAAACAGCTATCAAGTACAGGGAACCGGGGCTTTGTTTATAAATAAGGCAATGCATAAGGGTGTATGTCAGCCTCTATAAATACTAATATTCTCCCTATTCCATAGTCATGATTCAACATTTGACATGTTATGTGTATATTGTTGCAGTTTGGCCGTCGCCAGCAGCAAAGGGCCACGCGGTCGCTCTATTGCCCTTCCCCCCACTGGGACAGGGAGGAGAATGGAAAGAAAAAGGCAAAAACTCCTGGGTTGGACTAAGGGCAGTTTAACAGAACAGCAAACAAAGCAAACAGTAACAACGACAATACTGATAAGAATGATATAAAAAACAAACAGCGAAATGCACAGAGCAACTCTCACTGCCCAGTGCCCCGCGCACTCTGGAGCAGCAACCGACTTCCCCCCCCTCGCTGGCCAGCTCCTCCACCCAGAAGCCAGCATGACGCCACATGGTATTGAATAGCATGTTCTGTTTGGCCAGGTTGGGTCAGCCCGCCCGGCTGTGACCCCTCCTGGCATCTTGTGAAAATTAACCCTGTCCCGGCCGAACCCAGGACATATGTATATATATAGATGTATATACACCCGCTTGCCACTAGAAGACTTCACTGGTGAAAATGCAGCTGAAGTAGAACTTGGTGTATTTCAGTCTATACACCCAGCTGAATTACTCAGGTGCCTGGATTTTGCTAGTAAAGGAGAAGTGACCTTTCTGTGCAACGAAGTCCCTTTTGGGGAGGAAAATGTTCTACCCAGAACAGTTAGTGGACAGTTGGTTAGTGAATTGTGCTACAAGACAGGATGTGGCTTCAATAACCCTCAGACTTATGAGGGCAGAAAGTCAGATGAAAAAATCTGTCAAGTACTACACTGAACGATGACCATAGAACTGTCAATAAAATAACTCAGCTCGAAACTGCTTCCTAGTCAGAGACCTGATGTTATGCAGGTGGATGTTCTTTAGTATTAGGCATATAAATCTCTGAGGTTTCAAGTTGTACTCTGCCTTTCTGTGCTGCCTAGCTGTGGGCTTGCGTTTACCTCTTTTCAGCATGATGCCAGAGAGGACAATGGGAGAGGAGATGCATGTGGGTGCCCTAGAGTTGAAAGATGGCCCCCTGTGCACACAGTAAACCAAGAAGTTTCAAGGTTTCTCAGGTTAGATTCAGCCTTTTTAGAGGTATACTAATATACCTAAATTTTCCCTTGAACAATGCAGTCCATTAGAAATAATTGAAAATTAACTATGTGACAAATAAATAGATCTTACATACTTAGGAAACCTCAAGACAGGCTTTTTCATTTATCAATAGGTATTTGACACATAGTAGCTGTACCATCTAATCTAATTAAAGGATTATCTGACATACTTCTTGACTTTATACCTAGCTCAAGAATTCCTGACACAGCTCTCCGGAAGTAAACAAGGTCAATATTTTATAGAACTGTGGATTTCAGTTACTTCCCAGTGAATGAAAATATTCACAATACATAAAAGTCTCCTGTACAGTCCCCTAAATTCCATAGAATCAGCAGTTATGATCATTTCCAAGGCTATCGGGAAACTGCTAAAAGTAACTGAATGGGGCAATCATGCCTTCAGGAAACCAGCTTCTTAAGGAATATGTTTCAGTGACCTAAAGTGGTTATTGAAGAACAGCTATAGCCTTGACCAGCCTTGTTTTTTTCTTCTTTTTTTTTTTTAGTGGTGCCAGTTCATGACACAAAGATGTAGTTATTTTGTCTCTAAATTGGAAGGACATGGATTTGATAGATGGACCACTCGCTGGATAACGAACTGACTCGATGGATGCACACAAAGAGTTACAGTCAATGGCTTGATATCTGGGTGGAGACCAGTGATGAGTGGTGTGCCTCAGGGGTCGGTACTGGGGCTGGTGCTGTTCAATATCTTTGTTGGCGACATGGACAGTGGAACTGAGTGCACCCTCAGCAAGTTTGCTGATGACACCAAGCTGTGTGGTGTGATTGACATGCTGGAGGGAAGGGATGCCATTCAGAGGGACCTTGACAGGCTGCAGAGGTGGGCCTGCATGAACCACATGAAACTCAACAAGGCCAAGTGCAAGGTACTGCACGTGGGTCGGGACAATCCCAAACGCAAGTACAAACTGGGCGGAGAGTGGCTTGAGAGCAGTCCTGAGGAGAAGGACTTGGGGGTACTGGCGGACAAGAAGCTCAACATGAGCTGGCAATATGCGCTTGCAGACCAGAAAGCCAACCGTATCCTGGGCTGCATTAAGACAAGCGTGGCCAGCAGGTCGAGGGAGGCAATTCTGCCCCTTTACTCCGCTCTCCTGAGACCCCACCTGGAGTACTGTGCCCAGCTCTGGAGCCCCAAACATAAGAAGGACATGGAGCTCTAAACTAAAAGAGGGCAGATTTAGATTAGATCTTGGGAAAAATTCTTCACCATGAGGGTGGTGAAACGCTGACACAGGTTGCCCAGAGAAGCTGTGGCTGCCCCCTCCCTGGCAGTGTTCAAGGCCAGATTGGATGGAGCTCTGAGCAACCTGGTCTAGTGGAAGATGACCCTGCTCATGGCAGGGGAGTCAGAACCAGATGATCTTTAAGGTTCGTTCCAACCCAAACCATTCTATGATTCTATGATTCTGTATCTCCTAAGTTATCCTGGACTGGATTGATTCTCTGAGTTCTTTCTGTTCTTTGTCGCTGGCGGTTGCTGTGGCTTTTGGTCCCAAGGAGAACAAGTACCAGCTGGCATCCAGTCACAGATTTTGAGGACCAATCCCTTCTGAAACAGATCAGTCTTGAGGAACGGTAGCTGGAGCACTTTGAAGCAGGGTCAGGGAACACACTTGTAAGTAGAGCAGATAATGAGAGATCCAGGTCCTGTCTTGCTTCCTAGCCCTCTTCTGTTTCACTGTGTACCTATGCCTTGTAGCATCCAGTACTAGCCACAAAAATTGTATACTGAGTCCTTGGCTGTCTGATATTCTGAAACCACTATCTGAAGTTTTTGCTCCCCAGAGTCCTGTCTGGACTCTTAGCCCAGGCTTTTGGGGCAGCAAGGAAGTGATGAAACTGAGCTTAGCACAAAGACATCCATAGTATTTCAAGAAAGTGGTATTACAGATATTGGAAAATGAAGTTTGTTGGACTACGTAACTTAATTTGTCCGCATATCTACTATGAGTCAGAAGGCAGCCAGGATTTCTGGCAAGACTCTCTTGTCTTCTATTTTCCTACTAGTTTCATGTACACAGGACACTTAAATATAGTAAGAGATTATTGCCACCTCCTTCTTCACACTGCTTGCTCTGTTCAAGCCTGTTTTCAGAAGATACATTGTACCTTGGGAACACAGGCCAGTAAGGTAGAGCTGATAACCTCAGAAGGTAGCCCTGAGGGCTTTACTGTAATTGTGATTTAATGAGGCATTAAGCTCGGACATCAAGAGAGTAGGTATTTTGAACACTTTGGAGAAATAAGACATGGATTCAAAATATAATACAAAATAATGTCCTGGAACATAAAAGAGAGTTTTCAGTTTGACGGAGATGTATTTTGCTCTGTCAAAAATCAGTGTGCAAGACTAAGACATATGCTAGGCAAGTCATCACCAAATGTAGTCATTATTTTTATCTGATCAATGACTTTACATAGAAGGGACTGCAAATATCTTCTTCCTCAGTGTAAAACACTGATTTATGCTATTGACATAATCTAGGATTATGTCATTCTGCAGTGAAATGACTCCACTTATGTTAGAGCAGATGCATTTTATCTGAATGCAAATCTACCTCAGGTTTTCCTTTGCTGTTGATGGCTTGCAAGAACTTCCATATGGTGTGAGATTAAAATGGGCTGCTCAGGGGAATGAAAATAAGAGATATGGCAATTAAGCCCAATAATGAATGTTTAAAGAATATAAATCAAGACATCCTGTGCAGTCATTTACTGTTGTACAAAGGAAGACCAAATACATGCATAGTTTTTAGGTACAACACAGCTTATTGGAATGCCAAACGCATCCTATAGGGTATCCTAAAACTCATAGAAAGGTTTTCCCAATATAGGATACTCAAGAAAAATCCTGTACTCTACACAGGGAACCACAAAACTCAGCAGAAAATTCAAAAGTAGAGGTGAGGCTTATCCCCTGACTACTTTCTCAAAGGAACTTACGAGACAAAAGTCAGTCTCAAACAGTATACAGCAAATCTCACATTTCTATGCAAATGTTGGGCTAATGCAGCAAAAATTAGGACAGAAGTTATGTCTGTTTCCTCTGCCATCAATCTGATAGTTTCTAAGAAACAACTGGTTTAGACAGTTGGGGTGATGCCTTTTGACACAACTCATCTGTTACTGCTGTTAGCACAGCCTGGAGGGAAACTTCTGTCTTTGGATTTATGCCAGAAAATCCCATCTTGAAGTTTGTTATCTAAGTCTAGCTGACTCATTGCTCACAAAAGCAAACAAAAAATAAAAACAGAGAACAAAACTCACATTTGATTGATTAGTCCACTGGTTTATTTCTTTAGGATATAAAACATTCAGATAAACATCCGTTCTCTGACCTTTTGAAACTGAATTTCTCCTCACAGAAGAAGCATCCTGACCATAAGGTGACTGAATATTTCAGGATGGGTCTGTCTGAGTCCATTTTGTGGAGACTGTAGTGGTTTACATAAATAAATAAGAGTCTTATTTTCTAGCATAACTTTTCAAGTCTTCTGATATGGTTGTTGGTCCTCCTTTGCATCCACAGACCTGCTACTCCTGCTGGCACAGCAAAACACCATGCTTTCCCACTGGGCTTCATATAGAAAGATTGCACTCTCTGCAAACACATGTGTAGCATTCCCACACAGCTGTACCCAGGCAGGTTCTGTACATGACTCTAACCCATTGCATGTCTGCTGTGAGATCCAGCACCATCTACCATTTCAACACTCAGATTAACTGAGGAGTCTGCCAAAACTGATTGCTTATGGCAATCACCTGGGATGCAAAAAAGTCAGTTTTCAGTACAAAATCACCCTTGGGGTATGATACCACTGAAAAGCATTATTTTCCTACAAAGACAGACACTTTTATATTTCCTTGTCCTTACAAATGGTAGTTGATTCTGCCTACAAGCCAACAGTCCTTCTAGAAGACAAATGAAATGTAAAGGATTGTGACAACATATGAGGGTTGAAAAGTAATGAGGGATTTAAGGAATTCTTCAGCTGCATGTGGCAAATACAGTAGCTGAGAGAATGTTAAAGAAAAAGCATGTGTGTCCCAAGCGCTCAGAGACATTTAAAAGTTTAAGTGGACTATTAATCTAGGCCATCATCTGTCACAGCCTCAATTTACTATTAATTCCATTGAATTTTACCTTTGAAATGATTACAGTTTCGGTAGGAAAGAAAGTAAGGTATTTATATGTAGCATTAGATCTGTGAAGGGAGTGATGGTGTAGGTTAAGTAAAATACTGATTTCGGTTTTACCGTTTGGAACAGAAGTGGCTTTAATTTACCAGAAATAGGCAAAGCGCAGGTTTAATGTTGCATATAAACAATGTATCAGTCATGATCAGTACCAAAAGCCAGTAAACCTCAGGGGAAAGTGAAGTGACATGCACTGAAAGTAATGCTTAATCTCCAGAGAGAGATGTTAATGTTTGATCTGTCATAACATTATAAACTGTGGTTTATTTTTATTAAGAGAACCACAGTGAAACAACCATTTGTTGTTTCATTAGTGCTAGATACACAATCCTTTCTTAAGTACCCAATACACTGAGCAGGGGCAAAAGAGAATTGCTGTTGGAGGAAAGGAAAAGGGCGGTGGAAGGAAATAGAGAAAGTTCAAAATATCTGTGTTAACTTTCACATAGCAACCTCTCAAGCCTCTGGATTTTCAGCAGGCATGACTGATACTGTGCTTATTGCCACAGCATAAGAACAATGTTGGAAATGAGAGGGCAAAGCAAATACCAAGCACATATCATTTTGAATGTAAGTTGTAAGTCACATCAGGCGTTCTAAGACACTGATTTCTGCCCGTAGATCATTTTCTTACATGGTTAGTTCCTTCTTTAGGTGTCCATGCATGGCTATCCAAACCATAAAAAGAAAAAAGATAAAAAAAAACAGGGAAAGATGTAACATAAGTGCCTGACCTTTCAACTCCAAGTCTTCCGTTCTAGGCTTGATAAATGTTACAGTATTTTATTCGTGGTCATTGTTTTTCATAACATGGGAAGGGGTTAAGTGTTTGAAAACCTTGCACGAGACAAGGAGGAAAATGGTGGCTGGCTGGAGTTTCTGATCCAAGGAGGAATATCTCTGAGGGTGCTTATCAACTGTGTTATACCAAGAAAGATAACCCAGGATTATTAGTCAAGCAGAAATGAATCTCCATTGTGGATCACTGAATGTGAAGAGCACCTGACATTTCCAGCCTCCAGGAACTGTAGGTGGCTCAATGGCTACTAATATAAAAACATGATGTGAATAACGTTGTTACTGCTAGTCATACATGTGATGTATGCAAAATCCGTGTAGTATTTCAAGTAAATGAATCAGGCTAACTGGAAGAGAATATAGGTGGCTGTTTTGTCCAAGAGGGTAAATCAAACTAGTAGAAAAACCTCTGAAATAGGCCTGTGGCTGACTGAGTCTGCAGCATGGCTCTCAGGGCCAAGTTTTTCAGGCTATTTAGGCACCTAAACATACAAAGAGGTGCCTAATGGTTAAAACCTTGCCAGATACCTATTTTCATTTTTAGGTGCCTAAACACCTTTAAAAATGCATCTGTAGCTCCTAGGGATACAAGTCACGCCAAGGTTTCTAGCCACTTACTAATGAGTCACCATTAGGAGCCAACTGGAAGTGTTTGCATGCATGTTTGATTCATTTTAAATGTTGGGTTTGGATTTACAGCCAAATAAGGGATTAAGTTTTGAATAGGCACCTCTTAAAAGGTGCTTAAAAGGTGTTTTTCATGAGATTTAGTGTGTGGTAATATGCCTCAAGAAGATATCCCAAACCGTTAATGCCCTTACAGTCTCAAATTATCTTCCACTTCCCAGGGGATAACTCTAACTATCAGTTTATCTATGGCAACAAATTCTTCCAGCCTCTTTCAGGCCTGTTTTCACTTTGTATAAATAATTAATTGTTCCCTGAAGCAGGACCTTGAACTAACTCTCCAACTTCCTAGGTGTATTCCAAGCAGTTGAATTTGTTTTACCTTCTATAAATAATGAATGCATCAACTATTACTGTATATTCCAATATACAGTTAGTATGTATTTTAGAGAAATCTCTTAGTGAAGCATATGCTTATGAAGAATTTTTTGATATTTTTGGCCAAAAGCCAAGGTTTTCCAAATTTTCTGGCCATACTTGAACTACAAGAAGAACATCTTCTGGTTTCCACTTGGGACAAAACTAATCAGGATCGATTTGAAAATTCAAAAATTAATCCACTTAAATTTGAAACTGTTTCAGGATTCTGTTTTTAAACTATAAATATTGCAGACATATTTCTTACTTTTAGTAACAATGTTTCTTGATAGCATAAAACTATCCTATGTTTTTTTTCTGTTTAATTCCTAATTATTTCTTGTAAGTTTTGTTTTGTTGCACATCTTACTTCTGCCAAAGTTGTAAGCTAAGTTTAAAAATGGTCATAAATCATGGGCTATTTTATACATTGGGAACCCTGACTCTGAGTCAATTTTTCAGAGGCTTGTTACTGATGTCGTTAGAGAAAAAGTACATTCTATCCTTATTGAAGGGCAAATGGAAATGTTTTTGAACATTAGTCGTACAAGCAAGCTAAGAGTCTGTAGACTCTGTCTCTGGTTTGTTCCAAATGAGATAATCTACCAAAATTTATGTCTGAAGTCATTACAAGAAACCATGTCTGATCTGAAGGCCATATCTTAGTCCAAAAGCACATAATAAAGATGAGATAGGTCATTGTAACTGAAATAATGTGATTGTAAGATCGGATTTTTGGTGATCCATCAACACTAACATCACTTCCTCATCCCCGCCCCAAATTTGGAAGTTATTATGTTTTATAATGCTGCTGATTAGCGAGGACAGAATGCTTCAGATGATCATGGGTTTTGTAAATGGCTTTTGGGCTTCAGTATCTTGTTTATATGTGGTTTGCTGCTGAGCAGAATCCACAGCAGCCCGATCAGACTAATCGTTAAGGTTGTGGCTGCACAGCCAAAAAACAGGCAGGCCCAAGATCAACCCTGGGCTTTGAGACAAAGTGTTACAAACTAGTTTGCACTCGCACACTCTTCAGGGAAAGTCCCTACTAGGCAGGTTTGTTTTGGAGGGGGAAAAAGACAGTACAGTTCAAAACAGAGAAGGGAAATGACCTAAAAGCCAAGAGATGCTGGTGTTTCTCAGCTTTCCATCCTTCCCTGGAGTTAGGTTGCTACGTCAGAAATGCCTTTCTCATGGAAAACTCCAAAGAGGGACACTCGTACTTGGTTACACCCAACAGCCAGTGTGTATGCCACTAAAGAGGTGGAAAAATACTTTCACATATCCAGTCTATCTGATCTGAACTAGTGAACCCCAGTGCCCAAACCACCAGCTTGTGGAATATGCTATGGTGGGTGTATTGCCTTTTGATGTGATCCCAACTTAACAGCCTTTGAGATACAGGGGAAGTGTAGAGTCAATAAACCAGCTCTGCAAATGGATACTCATAGGATCCGGGATAGCAGAATGGGGCAGATGCAGTTCCCTCAGTGCATGGTTTAATTAATTTCATAAAGATGCAAATGCCAGTAGCCTGGTGGTTAGGACACCTCTTCTGATGTGTTGGTCTTGCAAGTGATGTCCTGTGGTAAGAGGACTTCTACCCACAAGGGTGCACAGCTGGGCATGATGGACACAGAGAGTTGTACACCAGCTCACGCCAGGAAGTTTTTCCCATTGTGGGTGTACAGGTTGACCAAGGAGTCATGCCACAAACAAACAAGATAAGCTTAGGCATCAGCTAAGAGGCTGAAGGAGGCATCAATATTTGGAAGACTGTCTAACAGAAAGATAACAGCTTTGGTTACATACCAGCTGAGTGGAAGTGTTAGAAACTTCAGTGAAGCAAAGACGTTGGACTTCAATTTCTAACATTGCAGTTACAATCCTAAATGTATTTGTGATTATATATCAGTTGGACATGCCCAAAGTTATAAGAAATGTCTTAAAAAAAATAATTCCTTTCAGTACACTGGGATTCATCACTTTCCTAGTCTAAATAATCCTTATGGACAGATCCCCAGCAGGTATAAATATCTCTTTTCTTAATAACTAATTTCCTCTCTCCTTTGTGCTTGGGAATCTTCTTTAACTGACTATCTCGTCTGCTCCTGCTGGATAATCTTTTAATAACCTCAGTCATTTTCTAGTTTTCCTTATCAAAGCATATGCAATAAATTAACTCATAAAATGTTCTTGACTAGAGAATTACTCTCAACCATATCAGTTTAAAGGGACACTTTCATTCTGTCAAGCATTTTGCTGACATCTCTAATCATCAAGATTTTGTTTTCCCTGTACTTTGCAGGAAACATTTTCTCTGTTTACTTACTTTTAAGCAGTTTGGGGCACATGTGCAGCTAAGAAATTTGCAAATCTTTAGTTGTTCAGACTGAGAAGTTCAGATATTTCTTGCTGGACCAGGATCAATAGAGGTTTTAGGTGCTTGCCAATGGCCTTTTAAGGAAATTACCACAAACAGCCTTCTGGACAAGGATCCTTTCAGAATGTAGTGGAGGTCAGGCACATTTAGAGGTCATCCATTCCCCCATTACTTCTACCTTGATGAGAAAAATGCTGAGAGAGGTACAATATAGCAAATACCTCTTACTCCATCAATAAAATCTCTTTCCCTTTTTGCTACCAGCACATATTGCTACAATCAAGCCACAGTTGGATGCAAAAGTACAATTATGCACTCTGCATTACTGTAGAAAAAAAATAATTACTTCAAAATAAATGTAATTTGAAGAACGTGAATAGTTTCAGACTCACACACATTAAGACAATTTCAGATAAGCATTTTGCAGTCTGAACTCACCTTACTGAAGATGCTGTAATGAAAAGCTACACATAGCATCTTTCAAAGGTTAAGAAATCACTTTAACACATAAGCTTAAGCAAAACACATATTTGAAAGAGTCTTTGTCGTTATTTCTGGCCACCGTTTTATGAATGGGATCTTCAGGCAAACAACTGACCTACAGCCCTGTTCTCCCAGAAATTTACAACCGGGCTGATTCTAGTTTCAAATCCGTAAGAGAAGTTCTCTAGATGGGAAGAAAGACTCCTATTGTCATCACAAAACTCTGGAGTAGATCTTTTAGTTTCTAAAGATCTTGATTTAAGGTAAGATATTTAAGACATAAATGAGATCAAGTATTTGTTAAACTTTTCTCCCATTCCCTTGTCCTAGAACAAAAAGGTCTGTGCTGCAAGTTGTAAAGTAAACTACTGTAGCTCAGAAATGCATTGACTGAGCAAGTAGTCATTTTGTATCTGTCAGACCTCTAATATGAGGCACTTGGATGTGAAGAACCGTATAACCTCTTCAGTTTGGAACAGTCTTGTTCCCGCTCCCCCCCCATGCAGTTAGAAAGGCCTAATTATGTGCAGCACTTTTCCTACACATTGCTATTGCTGCATGGGAGGCCAGCTGAGAGAGCAGTCAGCAAATTTCTTCTCTGCTGAAGTACAATGTTCCTGGAATGGCACTCATCTCATTCAACCAGTGGAATATCAAACAACCAGTAGGTTATTTTCAGATTTTTGTGGGAAGAGAGTATAGGTGCACAGACATCAAAAAAAGGTTAAAAAAGATAAAAATCAGTACACTAAAGTCTTACTCTTCTTAAAGATTTAAAATAACTATAAGAAATCTGCCAGAAATCTGTACTTATTATCACTGTCTTTTAGGCTGCCTGTTTAGTTCATTATTCTTGTCCTTGTTAAAAAAAACAAAACCAAAACCCACACATACAAAAAAAATTCAAACTCCTAAAGACTCCCCTATGTTTACCACCAAAACTTGTTATGGATCGTCTGTCTGTTTATGGGTTTATGAACCCATATGACTGGAAAAGCCCCTAAGAGAATACAATCTTCACAAAGCTTGTCAAAGCTCCTAGAAGCCCATGGCAGCCCAAGGATGGCAATATTTACCGTGCCAGAATCACAGAATCACAGAATCACAGAATCACAGAATCACTGAATCAGAGAATGGTAGGGGTTGGAAGGGACCTCTGTGGGTCATCTAGTCCAATCCTCCTGCCCAAGCAGGGTCACCTACAGTAGGCTGTAGAGGAACTTGTCCAGGCGGGTCTTGAATATCTCCAGAGAAGGAGACTCCACAGCCTCCCTGGGCAGCCTGTTCCAGTGCTCCCTCACCCTCAGAGGGAAGAAGTTCTTCCTCATCTTCAGACGGAACTTCCTATGCTTCAGTTTGTGCCTATTGCCCCTTGTCCTGTCACTGGACACCACTGAAAAGAGCTTGGCCCCATCCTCCTGACACCCACCCTTCAGATATTTGTAGGCATTTATAAGGTCCCCTCTCAGCCTTCTCTTCTTCAGGCTGAACAAGTCCAGCTCCCTCAGCCTCTCCTCATAGGAGAGATGTTCCAGTCCCCTCACCATCCTTGTAGCCCTCCGCTGGACTCTCTCCAGTAGCTCTTCATCTTTCTTGAACTGGGGAGCCCAGAACTGGACA
>Ga0065711_1009663_pt1 | contig 19443 bp, 16 predicted proteins | sample Hoacrofraction12_FD_59098 | JGI IMG/M metagenome (GOLD analysis project Ga0065711, IMG submission 59098) | Hoatzin crop microbial communities from Cojedes, Venezuela - Epithelial fraction 12 v2 (version 2) | ecosystem: Host-associated > Birds > Digestive system > Esophagus > Crop | place...
GTGCGACTGATTCACGCCAAGGAGCCAGGCCCCAACTTTCGGGAAGACTTTGACCGCTATCCTGTTCTGTTCAAAGGACTCGAACGCGCTCTTTGCCCCAGGGTGCATTTTAAGTTACTCATCTTCGATTCCAAGGTGGTCTATGTTGGCTCGGCTAACCTTACTGGCGCAGGCATAGGAATGAAGGGCGAGCGCACTCGCAACTTCGAAGCAGGCATCCTAACCGACGACCCCGACATGGTCTATGCTGCAATCGAGCACTTCGACTCCGTTTGGGCCGGCTTCAAGTGCAAGAACTGCGCCCGCAAACAGTATTGTGGCGACCCGATAATCAAGTAAGAATATGAGCAAGATAATCATACGACAAGCAACAATTGAGGATTTGCCGCTGGTAGTAAGCACGGCGCTTAGGGCAGTTGTGGATGAAGACCCGAAGCAGAGCGGATGGTGGGATTTAATGATGGATGTATGCTCCCGCGAAGACACCCTGTATTCCTGGAAAAATGCCCTTGTAGCCGAGTGTGACGGGGTTAAGGCTGGTTCCATCATCTCCTATCCCGGGGTATTTTATATGGAAAAACGCGACTACACCTTCGCCCTTTTCGGCAATGACGCCACCCCCAGCACAGAGTACGAGACCAACGAGAGCGAGTACTATCTCGACTCCCTAATGGTTCTCCCCGACTTCCGTGGTCAGGGCATCGGATCCGCACTCATGAATGCCGCCATCGAAAAAGCCCAGAACGAAGGTTTCGACCGCATAACCCTCATAGTCTCAGACGAAAAGCCCCGCAACCGCGCCATGTACGAACGCCTCGGCTTCAAAGCCCTCGGCCCCATCCTCTTCCTTGGCGAGCCGTATACAAAGATGGTTTATCACGGGACAGCCGGCACAATCTAGAAATGCACTTTTTTTAGTGCAAATTTTCGCAAAAGTGCACTTTTTTTAGTGCATTTTAGCTATATTTGCAAAAATTAGATATATGAACGCAGAACTTAATCAATACATGAAAGAGCAACTTGCGCTAGTTTCCCTCGCTGTACGCCGCTATATGTATAATAAGATTGATTGGGGCAGAAGGATGTTTGGACTTGTTGGGCCGCGTGGCGTTGGCAAAACAACTATGTTCCTACAGTACATTAAAGAAAGCACGAACAAATGCTTCTATGTATCTGCCGACCACACCTACTTCGCAAGCCATTCCTTGATTGATGTCGCCGATGAATTTATAAAGGAGGGAGGAGAATATCTATTTATTGATGAAATCCACAAATATGAAGGATGGTCGACTGAATTGAAGCAGATTTATGACTCTCATCCAGAATTAAAAATAGCATTTACAGGGTCTTCGCTACTCGATATTACGAGTGCTGGCGAGGCAGACCTCAGTAGACGCGCACCTATCTACCTAATGCAAGGACTTTCCTTCAGAGAATTTCTGGAAATGTTTAAAGGCATATCTGCACCTGTGTTTTCCTTTGAAGATATAGTTTCAGGGAAAGTCACCATACCCGACTTAAAGCACCCACTCCCTTACTTTAAAGAATATCTCCACCATGGATACTATCCATTTGGAGATGACCCGGAATTTAATCTACTTCTGGTGCAGATAATGCGTCAAACTATGGAAACCGACATCCCGCATTTTGCCAACATGACTCCTGCTACAGGGCGGAAACTCTTCCGTCTATTGGGAATCATCGCTGAAAGTGTCCCATTTAAACCAAATATGGATAATCTAGCAGATATTCTCGGGGTGAGCAGGAATATACTGCCAACATACTTTATGTATATGGAAAAAGCCGGCATGATTGAGCAATTAAGGGACGGAACAGGCGGTATAGGTGGCTTTAGAAAGGTAGAAAAGGTGTATTTAGACAACACGAATCAAGCATTTGTACTCGGAGGTAATGCCACTGTTATTGGAAACATCAGGGAGACTTTCTTCTTTAACCAGATGCGCATCAATAATGATGTAAGTGTGTCGCCACTTTCCGATTTTTGTATAGGCAAATACACTTTTGAAGTAGGAGGAAAGAAAAAAGGCAAAAAGCAAATTGCAGATATTACCAACGGATATGTTGTTAGAGATGATATTGAATATGCATCAGGTAACATTATCCCATTATGGCATTTCGGATTGAATTATTAAATTCTTATGGAAAAACTCATATTGCATAACGGAAGGTCAGATAACCTTGAAGGTCGGCAAGAGCGGGAAATCAGGGTTTATGACCTGCTGGATTCCCTCGGAATTGAATATTGGCAGATTGACCACGAGCCGGCATATACTATGGAAGTTTGCAAGGAGATAGATGATGTCCTTGGGGCTACAATCTGCAAAAATCTGTTCCTTTGCAATAGGCAGCAAACGGAGTTCTATCTGCTAATGATGCCCGACGATAAACCCTTCAAAACCAAGGACATAACAGGCCAGCTAGGCTGCTCCCGCCTATCATTCGCCACCGCCGAAAAGATGGAAGAATTACTGGACATTCACCCCGGTTCCGTAAGCGTCATGGGCCTAATGAACGACCATGAAAACAAGGTGCAACTCGTTGTAGATGAGGATGTTCTAAATAGCGACTTCGTCGGTTGCCACCCCTGCGTCAACACCTCCAGTCTCAAGCTCCGCACACCCGACATCTTCACCACCTTCCTTACCGCCGTCCACCATGATTATCGGGTGGTAAAATTGTAAAGCGTTGCCATCTCAGAGGAAATTCTGGAATTCTGATTTTTGCCAGATTTGCACTATTCATCGTTAAACCTCGAAAGTTAATTGTTTTTATTTATTAAATTCACCACGACCTTGACCATGATATCCATCTCATCGGTGTGGCTTTCGGCAATCATAAGCGTCAGAGCCACAAGGGTGCCGTCGGAGATGCGTTTGCTGCCGTCTATCCTATAAAGAATGCCGTTATTCTGCATAAACCATAGGAATAGAGTGGCAGCAATTCGTTTGTTGCCGTCAACAAAGGAGTGGTTTTTCACGACCAGATAGAGCAGCATCGCAGCCTTTTCCTCGACACTAGGATAGAGTTCCTTGCCATCAAAGGTTTGGTAAATCTGACCGATACTGCTATGGAAAGACTTATCTTTTTCAACCCCAAAGAGGTCACTTTCCTTAAACTTCTCCTTTACGCTACGGATGGCATCCATGGCATTTTCGTAGGTGGCATGGAACCTGTCTTGGGGCGTAGTATCTGAAATGCGAAGGCTCTGATAATCGTATGAATCCAGGGTATCAAGCGCGTATGTGTAATCCCTAATTACTGAGAAGAGTTCTGTGGCCTGGTCGGAAGAAAGAAGGTTGTCGGAGCTGAAAACATTGCTGAGAAGCCCGATGGCCTTTTTAAGACTTTCGTACTTCTCTTCAGTAACCAGATTCTTGTTGACAGCATAGCCCTTAATCATATATTGTTTAATTACAGAAGTCGCCCAGATTCGGAACTGGGTGGCTTGTCTAGAATTCACCCTGTAGCCTACAGAAATAATGGCATCGAGGTTATAGAAGGAGACCTCACGTTTGATGTTTCTGGAGCCTTCTTTTTGAACTATCCAATTTTTTCGGATAGTTCGAACTTCCTCTAGCTCAAGGGTTTGGTAGATTTCTTTAAGATGATAGTTGATGGTTCGAACATCAACATCGAACAATCCTGCCATCGCTCTCTGTGTAGCCCAGATCGTCTCGTTCTTTGCATCAACCAGCGCCTCCATGGACACTTGCCCATCCGGAGAATTATAGATTACTATATCTTGTCTATCGGTCATAGTTTTGCTTTTTGCAAAGTTAAAGATAAAAACGATACAAAGCCGTTTTTAAATGTTTAACTTTACTCAGCAGGAAAATTCCTACAACCTCACACCTCGATAATATTGTGCTGAACGGCGTTAAGGAAGAGGGTAAGGCTGTCGTTGTCTAGGAGATTGAGACTAGAAGTAGTAAGTTTACGAGTTCGGGGTTTTAAGAATCACCCAATGGCCGTTCTTCTTTGACCCGTCTCTGCGTAAATAATCATTAGCTTTTAAATATTCAATGCCATTTTGGACCGCTGTCTTACTAATCCCCACCACCTGAATTAAGCGAGCGTATGTTATATCAGGCTCATTTTCAATGGCCTGCATAATTTTCAGTTGAGTGCTATTAAGCGGTTTATTTACCACCTCGTCGGATTTATTTACCACTTTATTTACCACCTCACCCGATTTATTTACCACTTTATTTACCACCTCACCCGATTTATCTACCACCTTATTCATCACTTCCTCATTCAAAGGCAGAATCAATTTTGTTCTGCTGATATCATCGTTACTGAATTTATACTCCGGTGTACGATGCATCTTCTCCTCCCAATTTGCGATTATAGTCGGGATGCCGGTGCCAGTGCGTTCACCAATATTCAAGAGACGGAACATCTTCATAATGGTGCCGTTACGAGGGTCAGATTCGCCACCGGACATCGCCAAATCAAGCCCAATTCGGATATCTCCAGGATTGGCAAAACTAAGATATTCGGGAGTCTTTATCACAACGATACCCCTTCTGCCATAATAATCAGCATTGGCAAGAGCATTTGTAAGTGCCTCTCTCACAGCCTTATGCGCACCTGTATCATCTATTCGAACATCGTTATTATCAAGTTCGAAAGGTTTCGGTAAGTCTATCACAAGCCTTGAGTAGATTCTCAAAAAGAAGTCAAAGACATTGCCGCTCCACTCGCCAGAATTGGAATCGAGGCGATAAGTCCACCTTATATTGGGGTCCATTCTCTCCTGATAATCAAGGAAATACTGCGGAAATTCCCTAACAATATCATACTCATTTCCAAACATCAGCAAGCCTGCCGCCGTGGGATAGAACTTGCCATCTTCCTTCGAAAGAGCGATTGCACCAAGCCTCCTAAGGAAGATTTCATCATCGGTACCATTCCAGATATGAACGGGATGTCGAACCTCAAAATAATTGCGATACGAACGGACTGTATCCGAGTTGAAAACCGACATATCCATCCCCTCAATAATCTTTGTGTCGTATGGATACGGCAAGGCATCCCTAAACATAGCCGCAACCTGCTCCTTGGTACATTTGTAATCCCCTTCTCCGTTGCGCTTATATGTCCCTGTCATCGGGTCTTTACCTATGTAGACAGGCCTCATCGTCCTCTCTGCACGGGGGACCTTGATGACAATAATCTCCTTTCCATCAATGCTTTCAACACTTACCATCCTATCGGTAAGGATATTGACACTGATCTTGCTTGAGTTATTGAGGGTATCCCAAAGATTTTTAACGACCAACAAAGCATCTGTAACACCAGATACATGAAGAGAATGGTCAGCATCCTCACTTACGCCAAGAAGAATTATACCGCCCTCAGTATTAGCAAAGGCCGAATATGTCTCCCAGAGGCTTCCAGGTAGTCCTCTGCGTGCAGCCTTGGCTTCCAAGCGGTTGCCCTCGCGGTATTCTTCAATCTTATGTAAGTCAAAAGCATCCATACTCTACAAAGTTAAGAATTTTTATTCAAAAATGGCGAAAAATGCGAGGACCTCATTATCTGAGGTAAGGTTGTTTTTATTTTGCAGAAAATGCAAGAGTATGAATTGCATATTCATTCCCTTGCTCCGCAGCCTTTTGGTACCATTCCACGGCCTTCTCGTTGTCTTGCACTACGCCTTGACCTTTATAGTAGCAAGCGCCCAAATCACGAGGGGGCTCATTATCTGAGGCAGCAATGGCGTACTTTTGTCTCAAAATTTATATCGCTATGGAACCACAAAATAATTTTTACAATGCTAAAATGCAGGAAGTTAGCACCCTGCTTGCAAACCTTGGATTTAATACCAAGGAAAGCCGAGTTACCCTACCATTTATCGAAAGATGCTTGTTCTCAAAACGGCAGAGAACCGCGTTCGAGAAATTAAGAAGTAAACTTGACCAACATAGAGAATACATCTATTGCTACAGTGGAGAAATTGCGATTCGTAGGGAGCGGAATCAATTTGGGGTAAGTCTTTTTCTATGTTTGGCCATGAATAAATCAGAGCAGTACATTCTGTATTTTAGGGAAGATGGCCTCGTTGATTCTCCTTGTCTTACATTTGATAAAGACCTGACAATCAAGGAGATATGTAAGATAATTTCGGAGATTTATAACTCTCATACACTCTTGCATTGGCAACCGTTTTCTCGGTGCTTCTTTAACCTGCTGGTGGGTGATAAGGTTATGATGCTGGCAGATAAGCAAAGTCCAGACGGCGCATACATTTGGCTCGGTGGCGATTACGGAACGGTTGAAGAAATCTCCCTGACAAGTTTGCCATGGGTCGAGGTGCGGCTTGACAATGGTACAGCCCATCGATTTGAGGCCCTTTCCTGGGACCAGTATGAGCCATCGGTGAACATTGAATCCGCAACCGGCAAGGTATATATACCAAAGTCTAATGGAGGTGCCTTATGGCTGCCGTTCAAATTGGCTAACCTCATAATTTGAGGTGGCTTTGCTCTTATTTTGCAGAAAACTTAAGAGATATGAAACCAAACTTTTACAATTTATGCTGGGGCGACTCCATTCGGAGTTTCCTGATTTGGCTTGCCGGATGGGCAGATAATGAATATGTAGGAGAGGACCCGTCCTTGGGAATCATTGCGATAGAATTTATCAAATTTGCGTTGAGTACCAATGACATAGACTCCTTCCGACATGTGGATGTACATGTGGATGACGATGACAATTTATTCGGGATAATTGTGGATGATACGACATATATTCCCATTTACGAGACCAGCGACCATCCCGATTCCATCAAGGCAGATGCCGAAAACATGCTGGATTCTAAATTGGATCAGAATAAGATTCTGCTACATCTGGGAAATCTCCCTAAGGCAAGAAAGGAGGCGCTAAATAAAAACGGGTATAAACTACTGGATACCAAGGGCTTATTGGAGATTCTCACCTCTGTGAACACACACAATGATTTCGTAAATGAACTTATCGAATACCTCAAATTCCAAAGCAATAAGGATACTTACCTACACAAACCTATAGCCTTCTGGGATATGGATGATTTCGAGCATTTGTGCATGGAATTGGAGCCTCATTTTCCCGATTCGGACTGGGGATATGGCGAAGATAGCGCCTTCTGGGAGACGTTGGGTTTCAGGGATTTTGGGAGCGGGTTATTCTGCGGATTTTGCTGGAATTTTATAGATACCAGGTTTGGGACATTATATATGCGCTTGGAGAAATACGGCTTGTATTTTATGCTGGAAGGCTATACCAATCTCTCTCCGCTCCTGTTAAAGTTTGCCGATAACTATGGTGCTCCAGAGTTAAGGTTCCCTCCTGAAAGCAAGAATACACCCGCTCATAAACCCCATGCAATTGCTTATCTTCCAAGGGAATACTATATGGAAGACAGAGATATTGACATCTCCAAACTCGAAAGCACTCTTAAAGAATATGCAATGCTCCTAAATGAATTTGCTAGGTCAACATCTGAGGGAAGGTTTTAGTATCTTTGCAGATGAAAATGAGATAGAGAATGGAAAATTTTGCAGCAATAGATTTTGAGACGGCGAATGAGCAGCCTTGCAGTGTGTGCAGTGTGGGGATTGTGGTTGTCCGTGACGGGCAGATAGTGGATAGATTCTACAGCCTGATACACCCGGAGCCCGATTACTACCAATGGTTCTGCCAGCAGGTGCATGGGCTCTGCCATGAGGATACGGACGATGCACCCAATTTTCCAGATGTCTGGGCACAGGTAGAACCTCTAATTGAGGGGCTACCCTTGGTGGCTCATAATGCCAGATTTGATGAGGGTTGTCTAAAGTCAGTCTTCAGGGTCTATCAGATGGATTATCCCGATTATGTCTTCTTCGACACCCTTGCTGCCAGCAGGGCGCATTTCGGCCATGATTTGCCGAATCACCAGCTGCAAACCATCGCCGCCGCATGTGGCTACGACCTCACCAACCACCACCACGCCCTAGCCGATGCCGAAGCCTGTGCCCACATCGCAATGAAGATTCTGTAAATACCGTCCCTAGTGTTGCCAAATTTGAACTTGTTCCATTTTGGAACAAGTTGGATTTGACATACCTCAAATAAGATTTTAAGGTCCAATTAAGGTCCATTTGAATCAAGGCCTTTTACGCCCCATTTTTAATGCTTATTTTTGTTTGGATAAACACGTAAAACACTATATCCCAGCAAGAAACAATAAGCAAAATGAAGTATATTCAATCAATTATTCCGAAGTTTTTGATAGCATTAACCTTGCTATTAACATTCGGTTGCGGCAAGTCTTCAGGGCCAAGCGAGGTTGCCGTTACTGCGGTGGCGATGAATACCGCCACATTGGAAATGACCGTCGGCGATACTCAAAAGCTTACCGCCAACATTTCCCCTTCCAATGCAAGTAACAAGACCATTACGTGGTCTAGTTCAAACGCATCTATAGCCACCGTAAAAGAAGGCGTAGTAACCGCCAATACTCCAGGTACCTGCACCATAACTGCCATGGTAGGCACCAAAACCGCAACCTGCAAGGTCACGGTCAGTGCCAAGAGTTCAGGTACTGGTGACGACAAGAAGGATGTCGCAGTAACATCTATCACATTGAGTAGCAACTCATTAACCATCAAGGTAGGCGCAAGCACCACCATCACAGCCACAGTCAAACCAGACAATGCCACCGACAAGAGCGTAACTTGGACATCTTCCGACGCTTCTATAGCAAGTGTTAACAATGGTACCATAACAGGAATCAAGGAAGGCACGGCCACTATCACCGCCAATGCTGGCGACAAATCCGCCACTTGCAAGGTAACAGTTGAAGCCAACACCATAGATGTCTCATCCATCACCCTAAGTGCAACTTCAATCACTCTCACCGAGGGAGATAGCCAGACAATCACAGCCACTGTTAAGCCCGACGATGCCACTGACAAGAGCGTCACCTGGACCTCATCCAACGCATCTATTGCTACCGTCAACAACGGAACCATAAAAGGAATCAAGGAAGGTACTGCTACCATCACGGCAAAAGCAGGAGTTAAATCTGCCACATGCACAGTAACTGTAAATAAAAAGGTTGTAAGCGTTACTTCCATTTCACTAAATAAAACGAGTACATCGTTATATGTGGGTGACACAGAGACACTTACCGCAACTGTTTCCCCTAGTAATGCCACCGACAAGACTGTAACATGGAGTACATCAGATGCCTCTATAGTAACAGTTAACAACGGCACCATCACAGCTATCGCCGAAGGCACTGCAACCATCACCGCCAAGGCTGGCGACCAATCTGCCACCTGCGAAGTTACTGTAAGCGAGAAGGTCATCTATGTAACCGCAATCAGCCTTGACCAAACTTCTGCTAGCTTGAATGTCGGAGCTACCCTTCAACTCACAGCCACAGTAACACCCGACAATGCAGTTGACAAGGATGTTACTTGGACATCATCCAACACCGACATTGCAACCGTTTCTACCGATGGGCTGGTAACTGCCCTAAAGGTTGGCAGCACAACCATCACCGCCACAGCAGGCTCATACTCAGCAACTTGCGAGATTACAGTAACAAATCCCACAGGCGGCCACGAAGGCACCGGCTCTGAAACCTGGAAATAAACACTACTAGATATGAAGACAAATAAAATAATATATGTATTAGGCCTCACACTCTTGATTGCATCCTGCGCCAAGACAGAAGAGACCTTACCTCAACAGGGATACAAGGCTGGAGAAATGGTATTCCATGCCTACAACGCCGATGAAGCCGAAACCAAGACTTCCCTTCAAAGTGATGGCTCCATCTATTGGAGCGCCACAGAAGATATCAACCTGTTCTATGGTTCAACTGCAAGCGCAAAATTTACCTCTAGCAACACTGAAGAGGCCGCTTCGGTTGACTTCACCGGAGACCTAGGAGACATTACCGTCGATGCCGACACCTCATTCTGGGCAGTCTATCCCTATTCCGAGAACAATATTTGCGATGGAGAATCGGTTACCGTAACTCTCCCCGCCTCCCAGACAGCTGTTGCAGGAACCTTTGCGGAAGACCTCTTCATCAGCGTCGCCAAATCCCAAAGTACAGACCTGTATTTCTACAATGTCTGCGGTGGCGTCAAGTTCCAGGTTCCAACTTCCGGCATTAAGAGCGTCACATTCAAGGGAACTAACGGAGAAGTTCTAGCAGGAACCGCAAAGGTAAAGATGGATTCCGACGGCAAGCCGTATATTGAAGAAATCACCAATCCCCAGACAGAACTCACCCTCACCCCTGCTGACGGCGGCACTTTTTCCAAGGGCAAAGACTACTATTTCGTGGCATTCCCTACCACCCTCAAGGGCTTCGAAATCAGGTACAACAAGTCTTCCGTCAGCGCCCCGTTTGTTCAGGAAATGGATGTTGAAATCAAGCGCAGCACTTGGGGCACCATCACCAAAAATGCCGTTTCAAATGTCTTTAACAACTATATTACCATCACCTGCCGTGAATTAGAGAATAATGAAGATAAGGATGACTATGCTTACCCTGTCATAAAAGTTTATCTTGATAAAGACCATACCACATACGAACTTGACACCCTAAAAATTGGCACAAACAAGATATATGGAGTGCCATACGGCTTTTCTTGCAATGGTGCATATCACATTAATTCATATAATATTACATCTTTTGATTTTTCAAATTGGGATGCATCACTTGTGACTAATGCTAGCTACATGTTTCAAGATTGTGCTGGATTAACAAGTGCTCCCGACTTATCCTGTCTAAAAAACGTAGTCAACGCAAGATACATGTTCAACAGTGCAGATCATCGAGGTTCTGTAGCCTCAGAATGGTTTGCCGATTTAGACCTATCACCATTGACTAAAGTTGAAGATGCTAGCTATATGTTTTATTACTGCTTATATATGAAAACGCCACCCGATATATCAGCAATGACCTCAATTAAAGATGCTAGCAATATGTTTGCTGAATGCGAGAAAATGAGAACTCCACCCGATTTATCAACCATGTCTTCCCTCACAAATGCAAGCAACATGTTTTACGGCTGCGAGTACATGACTACTCCCCCTGATATGTCTGGCCTTTCTTCGCTTACAAATGCTCATAATATGTTTTATGAGTGTAAGCTGATGAAAACGGCACCTGACCTAACTAAGCTTACCTCTCTGACCGATGCTAGCTATATGTTTTATCGTTGTTATTACATGACAGCGCCGCCAGATTTATCCAATCTTACCTCGTTAAAAAATGCTAGTAATATGTTTGCGCAATGCCAAAGGATGGAAACTACGCCTAACTTATCCCACCTTTCTGCGCTAACTGATGCTAGCTATATGTTTGATTGCTGCTCAAAGATGACAACTCCACCGGATCTAACCAAACTTTCTGCGCTTACCAACGCCGCCTACATGTTTTGGTGGTCGGGTATAACAACGCCACCCGATTTGTCTGGCCTTGCTTCACTTACAAATGCCGAAGGTATGTTTGCTTGTTGTGAACAAATGACAACTGCTCCTGATTTATCACCTCTTACAGCGCTTACTGATGGTTCTTCTATGTTCGAAAATTGCAGCAGTTTAACAATCGCACCCGATTTATCTAATCTTACTTCGCTTGTAAAAGCTAATTCCATGTTTGCAAAATGTTCAAAAATAAAGACACCCCCAGACTTATCTAAACTTACCTCTCTTCAATATGCCAGTTATATGTTCAAAGAGTCCGCAATAGAAGAAACTCCAGATTTGACACCTTTCTACGACAACTATGTATCTTCTGGGAAAAGGGTTTATGCAAAGAAGATGTTCGAAGCCTGCGATTCCCTAAAAGTTGCGAACATCGGCTATTATCATTATCGCGCTCTACCTCAAACCTGCCAAATATTCTACGATGCCAACTCTCTTGAGAAGGTCACCATGACTAATAGCGATTCCAACAGCATTGAAGCCATGCAATACATGCTGGAAGATTGTTTCACAAGCAAAACCATCACCCAAACCGGCCCCGATGAAAATGGGGTTATAACCTTTACGATAGAATAGGATAAGATAATACATATATATGCCATATATAACACAAAAACTCGCAAAAGACCTATCCGAGGCCAAGGCGCTAAATAGGGAATCTCGTGGATATTGGGAATCTGGAACTTGGGATACAAGTAGACACATTAGAATTGCAGTAGAAGCACAAGACATCGATTCTATTCACTACGAATTACTTTACGAAGAAGGCCAGCTACGAGTCGAGCTGCATTTTGAATCTAAAGATGCCAATAAAGATTTGTATTTGATTAAGCGTCTATATCCTCTGACCAAGAATAATAATCGTTTGGCGTGGAAGAGTTGGCAAAGCAAACCACTCCATCGATGTGTCCTAATTACAGACAGGGATCTCCATAACAAAGTTAACACTGTTGCTGCTTTTAGAGAAATAATGGGCATTTTCGACCCTTTATTTAAGAAAATCAAATCTGAGAATGGTGCAATAACTACGATTGATTTATCAAAAACCGAAAATTATGAAATCAGCAAAAATGGAGACAATGGCCCCATATCCCTACATAGTCTAAATTTGGGGCAAATTCTTCAAATGGATATAAGAATCCCCTCTTATCAAAGAGACTACTGCTGGGAAGATGCCCAAATTGAAAATCTTTTTAAGAACCTTCAAGAATACTCTTCGCAAGATTACCACCTTGGGACAATAATCCTACAACAAAAAGATAACGTTTATTACGATGTTATTGATGGGCAACAAAGATTAATAACCCTCTCATTGCTTGCCAAAGAGTTCGTTGAAAATACAGTAGACATTCAATTACTATCTCAAAAAGTTCGCACAAAAACTTCCGAAGAACATATAGCCAACTGCAAATGGAAGGTAGAACAGTTTTTAAAACACAATATTCCCTGCAATTTTGGTCAGAATCTTATTAATAACGTAAAGTTTTCTGTCCTAATCATTTACGACAATCGATTAGATTTGGCACAAACATTTTTCTCAAACCAAAATTCTAAAGGAGTACCCTTATCTGATTTGGATTTGCTAAAGGCGCACCATCTCCGCTTCATATATCATGAAGCACAAGAAATGCACACTGCACAAGAATGGGATGCAATGCGATCAAATCAATACAGGAATGCAACCCTTGAGAAGTTGCTTTTCTGGCACATATATGAATTAAGGCATTGGATGCGAAAACAAGACTTTAACGCAAATGAGAGAAACCGAGTTTTACACGAATTTTCCGCTGCCGAGATTGTTAAAGATGTACCTCCATTTGGGGAAAAGTTCGATTTCTACGAAAAAATTCAAGGTGGAGCACATTTCTTTAATTACGTTAAATTATTATGCAATTCATACGAACAATTTGAGAAAGAGGCTCCAGTGATTTTGCTTAGGAAATACCTATCCTATCATTGGTCGCACGCGCGCTATTCAGAGATAATCGAAGCCTTCTTGTTTGCGTATTACTTAAAATTCAGGAATCAGTATCTTCCGGAGGCACTATATGTAATTTCCAACATTATGGGAATGCATAGGTTTAATAATAGTCAGGCTAGAACTAAAAGCATAAGAGAGTTCGCTTCCTCATCCGAAATAGTTATGATGATAGACCAAGCAACTTCTCCCACATTTTTCCTAGCTGAAGGGCTTTCCAAAATTCAGAATATTGATTTAAATTTAAATAGCGATATTGTTCTAGATTTCTATTTAAATATATGCGATATGGCAGAGGAGTTAAGTAAATTATTCACAATCAATTCAATCTCAAAGATTTATGACAATCGAATCTAAATACAAGGAAACGGCTTATACCCCGAAGTCCATCACAATAAATGATATCACTTTTTCAATTCCCATTTATCAGAGACTTTTTACTTGGGGTGAAACGCAAATAAAAGGGCTATTGGAAGACCTAGAAGATCATTTTCTCCGAAAGGGCAAAGCGCCTTATTACATAGGTATACTCACCGGCGTAGAATCCAACGGAAAAATATCCCTTATCGATGGGCAGCAAAGAATTGTTGTCCTCATATTATTAGGGTTGATACTTAAGGAATATTGGAATGAAGGTGATGAGAATTATTTTGCCAGTAAGGAACGTTTAGATTTCCCTGCACGTCCCAAGGATAAAGAATTCCTACAAAAGTTGATTGATGGGGTTGAGGGTAATCCATCAGAGAATACCTATGTCAATAAGATTATGCAATATGGACAAAACACCATCAAGAATTATATTGACGCGTTAAAAGACAGAGTGGATATACAAGCCTTTTCCGAATGGGCTTATAATAACATCTCTTTTTTCTTATCTATCCTGCCTGAATCCACTTATAGAAATCCCGATTCTCTCAATAGATATTTTGAAGCTATGAATTCCACTGGAAAAAATTTGGAGGAACATGAAATTCTGAAGGTTGAGATTCTAAAAAATTGTCCTGAACTTAGCAAAGAAGAAAAAAAGGGCCTAACCAATATTTGGAATTTTATATACGAAATGGACAAGCCCCTATTTACCACTGAAGGAACTCTTGAGGAAAGTAAAAACGAAATTAGTTATTTGTCAAAATTAATAGGCACGGATCAACGCTATGAATATTGTATAGATTTAATTAAAAAATTCCGTACAACGCTTTCAAATGAAAAGAAAGATGCAACCCTTAAAATAGACGAAATTGAGGCAAAAAAATTAGAGCAAAATACATCCACCGATAATTCGGATGAGACTCGTTCGGTAATAGATTTCCCCGAGTTCCTGAAATTAGTATTAAGTCTTCATCATAAAGAAATCAGAGAAATCAGAGAAATCAAAGGGACCAAAGGAATAGTATCATATAATAGAGGATTATTGGATCTATTTATATCTGATAATGATACCAAACTCAATGACAAAGAGAATATAATACAATTCTACTGCAATCTGGTTTTGTATAGACTAATATTTGATTTATACATAATTAGAATATCAAGGAGTGCAGAAGGAAACAACTATAGTTTGCTATACGAGGACGACAAAAAGTTCAATCCGACAAAAGAAAGAGAATCAGAAGGCATAAGTTGTATTAACTGTTTAAAGCAATATCAATCAATGCTTTATGTTTCCGAAACTGAAACAAAACATTGGATAGAGCCTCTCTTATGGAGCATCAAGGAAAAAGGTATTGACAATATAGATTCTGCATTCCTTTTGAAAGATTTAAAACAAATTGATAACAAATACCATAAATGTCCAAATCTTCAAGAAAAAAATTCCATTGTAGAATCCCTAAACTATGGGTCAGTAAGCAGGTATATTTTCTGGCGACTAGACTACTACCTATGGGAACGCCGCAGTGAATTCTTCAACAATGAAGAATCAGGTGTCAGAGAGAATGTTAGCAGGTTCATATTTCGACGTAATGCTCCATCCATTGAGCATTTACACCCACAAAACGAGACATATAACGATGCATGGGGAGACAAGGATATTAATCGTTTTGGAAATCTCGCTTTAATTTCACAATCTATGAATTCAGAGCAAAGTAACGATTATGTGGGTGTTAAATTTGCGCGCGTTAAAAGAAGGGAAGAAACTAAAAATATAGAAAGCCTAAAATTATACAGGATGTACCTTGACGCAAATAAAAATGAAAGTGGTTGGACGCTTAAAACAATGTACGAACACGAAAAATCAATGATAAGTTTGCTCAAAGAATCTTACGAAAAACCTACAAGTCATCTTCAAAAGGTTGAGTGAGCGGTTAAGTGAGCAGTTAAATGAGCAGTTAAATGAGCGGTTAAAGTCTTCTTCTATAACGAAGTAACAAAATACAATTTGTAAATTCCGCAGTAAAAGCCTAAATTTGGTGTGATGAAAAAGTTGGTCTTGATACTTGGGATAGCGCTTGCAATCTCCTGCAATAACACCGAAAAGGTGATGCCGGAGGTTGTAAGTTCCAGTACCACAAGCGATTACTATTCAGCAACCATTACTGCGGAATTTTCAAATGCCGAGAGGATTGACGAATGTGGGATTACCCTATTCAAGGACGGAGAGCAGATTTCCAAGATTCCCGCTGAATTAAATGGAGACAGCTTTAGCTTGGAATTGAATGACCTTCGCACCAATACAAACTATACATATAGCGTATATTACGGAAACGGTACCGAAGAACGATCCAGCGAACTATTTGAATTTCAAACGCTTAAACTTCCCTGCGACGAGACTCTTTGGGAATATATGCTTTCACAGTACGACACGGATGGCGATAATGAATTCTCCGAAGAAGAAATAAGCGCAGTTACAGATGTTGTGGTGTCCGACCTTCCTCTTCAATCCTTATCCGGTCTGGAGGTGTTTACCTCAATAGAAAAGTTTGCATGTGGGGGTAACGGATTAAAAGTCCTAGATTTATCCCAGCTAAAATCCATAGTAGAGCTCTCTTGCGGAAGGGACGATTACGAGAAGATTATCTTCGACAACCCCAAACTGGAAAGCATTTACTTGATTTATGCTCCTAAACTCAAATCATTAAGTACCAACGGATTACCTGCGCTTAAAGGACTTGCGACGCATTGGCTTGATGCTTTGGAAGAAGTGGATTTGTCCGGTAGTCCAGCGCTAGAAGGTTTCGGATTCTACGGCACATCTATTAAATCCATTGACCTAAGCGATCGTAGTTATTGGCATGAGGTTGACTGCCAACATAACGAATACCTTGACACCATCTATCTTAAAAAGGGAGTAAAGATTGACAATCTCCTCAAAGACGACAACACAACTGTAGTTTACAAATAATATGGATTCACTCAAAATATCATTTCTTAGGCAGGATGTTGGGAAGAAATTTGGCAGCAGACTGGCAACTACAGCCGATTTCAATAGACTTGCGGAAGATATGCGAAATAGCATTGGCGAAACCTGCGGCTGCTCTACTCTAAAAAGAATCTGGGGATATGTCAGCGGTGGGACAAAACCAAGCATTTCAACCCTAAATATACTTTCCAGGTACATAGGATACAAAGGCTTTGCAGAATATGAGGCACATCTCGCCCAGACAGAGTTCAAGTCTTCGGGCCATTTTCAGGCAGAAAGCATCAATGCATCAGACCTCAATATTGGTGAAAAACTAAACCTTGGATGGAAACCTGACAGAATCGTAACTCTTTCATATTTAGGCAATAACAGATTCAAAGTAATAGAGTCCAAGAATTCAAAACTGCAAGTAAATGATGAATTTGAGGCCGGTTCCTTCCTTACTGGATATCCTTTATATCTTTCCGGGATATACCGCAATGGTCAGAAAACCGAGGCTTACGTGGCAGGGCGCGATGGCGGAATTACAATTCTCGCTAAGGCTTGACGCCAGCATCTTTAATCAATTCAACTGCTTCATAAAAAAGAGCATTCGAAGAAGACCTCCGTCCATTTAATAAAGCAAATAAAATTAGGACAAGCAGTATCAGAATTAGAGCTATCCAAAGGAATTTTCCTGCGGATGGTTTTTTTGAGCAGGATAACAGAGCGGATTTTACCTCATCTACACTTGCATAACGAAGAGCCTTATCATGCTCCGTGCAACGCTCTGCAACCTTCTTGAATGCCGGAGAGAGTTTCCCAAGAATGACGCCTAAGGAATAGATATCACTGCTCATATCCCCACTCTCACCTGCAATTACCTCTGGAGCGGCATATTCGAGAGTTCCCGCCGCTTGCTTTCCTGAAAGAAAAGCATCGGAATCTGAAAGCCCAAAATCCAGAAGTTTTGCGTTGCCTCCCCTATTGGCAACGATTATATTTTCAGGCTTCAAGTCCCTATGAATCACCTGCTTGCGATGAAGGTATGAAATTGCGTCACATAAGTCAAGGGCAATTCCTCTCGCCTTTTCCGGCGATATAGAGTCCCTCACCAGAAGACTTTGGAGACTTTCACCATCTACCCATTCCATTACTATGCAAGGCCCCAAATCGTTTTCCTGCCAATCCAGAGTCTCGCATATCCCGGGGTGTTTGAGCCCTTTACCTATCTCATACTCTCTCCGCAGTCTTGCAATATACTGTGTGTCAGAACGGTATTCCTCTTTCAGGCACTTGCATACTACTATCCTGTCAAGCAGGTAGCATTTCACAATCATGCTGCAACCATCTTCCGAAGAATACAGGATTTCCCTCTCCCCTACGGTTGGAGAAAGTGCTTTTTCCGATGCAAAATATCCAGAAGATTGTGGTTTCATTGCTTTTGATTCAATCTCATCTTTCAAAATTAAGAAAAGTTTCTTACTTTTACAATATGAAGATAGTTCGACTGATAGTCATAGCTTTGGTTTTTACCGGTTTGGCGCACTCCTGCACTAATAGGAATGCATCCGAAGTGGCCGAAAAAGAGAATCAAAAAATCAGTTATGACGACTCGGTATACTGTTTCAATGGAAGGTGGNGNATAATCTCAAATGGTCTNGAAGGACTTTCTGACGGCAATGGAAATGTGCTCATTGAGCCATTGTACGATGAGATTTATTTTCTGAACGATAATATTGCCGTGCTTGAAAGGTCGGGGCTTTACTATCTTGCAAGTAGGGATGGTCGGGTGTTCGCCGAAGGTACAAACAAGGTCACTCTTGAGGCATCAGCATCTGAGCAGTATGAAAAAATGTTAAGTGAAGACCTTTTCTATTGGGATGGGGTTTTGGACAAGTTGGAAGAGTTGGGAAAAGAATGTCTAAGAGGGAATCAAAAGTCTCAGGAAGTATTTAACGAACTCAAAAAGGACCTTCTGCACTCGCAAGGATATATGACTGAATCTCAAGTACTTAGATTCGAAAATATAGTTAAAGATTTCAAGAATTCTAAATGAAAAGGCTTCTTGTCATAATGCTATTGATGCTACCCCTAATCTGCTTGGCTCAAACGGCCGAGAATATTAGGCTCAACCCTAATTATATCTGGGGACAAGGTAGTAGTGACACAGAAGCAATTACTGAACTTATCAATAAATTATCCGCCACTGACATCCTACAAGTGAGCAACAAAGCTGCCATCTGGAAGACCTACAGGCAAGATTTGATTAGGGTCAGTAAACATATCTCCAATGAATCAGGAAATATAATCAGGTATATAAAGTGGGATAACATTGACAACATTTTTTCGGGTAGATGCACTAAGATAGAGGAACTTTGCGCCCATGCAAAAAGTGAGATTTCCAGAGGCAATTCCAGTGTAGCAAGGACATACCTTGAATGGGCTGAAACATATTGCAAATCAATACCTTCTTCATCGAGATATAACAATATGATTAGCAGCCTGAAAAGCCAAGTCGGTAAGGGCCCGATGGCTAATATCAATATGCGAAACATTGAAAATGATATTAGGAATATAAATACGGCTCTTGGAGTAAAGGTCGCAGAGAATACAAAAAACACAACAA
>Ga0065711_1037809_pt1 | contig 19443 bp, 10 predicted proteins | sample Hoacrofraction12_FD_59098 | JGI IMG/M metagenome (GOLD analysis project Ga0065711, IMG submission 59098) | Hoatzin crop microbial communities from Cojedes, Venezuela - Epithelial fraction 12 v2 (version 2) | ecosystem: Host-associated > Birds > Digestive system > Esophagus > Crop | place...
GGGGGGGCGGGGTCTCAAATGCCACATTCAGTACTGGAGTTGTTCAAGTGTTTATTCCATTCTTTGAGTCTGCATAGAATTTCTCTCTAACTTTGATAAAACTTTTATTTACTTGTATGCTGATGACACTGTCTTGCTGCTATCTGATAAGAGGACTAGTAAGATTAACACTATTCTTCATGCTGAGCTAACAGAAAGTAACAAAGTGACTTCGTGAAAATGAAGCTAATACACAATTTAGATAAGACTTCTGGGATATTGCTCACTCCTTGACCTCTGCCAAGGAGGAATATTTTCAGGTGAATCCAGACAAGAACACACAGTAACACAACAGTGTTTTTCCAAACATCTTGCAATAGCAACTTTGGTCTTTTTTTCTTTTTTTTAGTTTTATCTAATAACAAGACAACAGCAAAGATGACACCAGATGTTTAGTTATATATTATTCATATAAAGTTAATTTCTTCCAAGGTTTTAACCCACCGGCTTTGGAAGATTTGCATGCCTTTATATAATTAGATTTATTCTTTTCATGAGTGCTTGTTAATAAGGTAGAGTTAGAGTCAAATCTTCCTTTATTTATTTCCTATGTGCATGTTTGCACTGTATAAAAAGGAATGTTTCTTTTACACAGTGCAAACAATATTATATACATCTATCAGTGGCTTATTGTTTGTGTATGTTAATTTTTTGGATAAAACTTTGTGGAATGATAGATTTTTAGAATAGTAGTCTTACTGAAATGGTGGGTAGCCTTGCAAGTCCATTTTTGAGGGATGAAACGAACCTTAGCAAGTTTAGTGGTATCAGTATCTAGTGGGCAGTTCTGTTACTATTGCAGATTAAAAATTCATAGTCTATATTAGTGAAAACCTGAAAGTTGTCTAGAATTTGTTGGTCTCTTCTCCCAGGTAACTAGTGACAGGACAAGAGGCAATGGCCTCAAGTTGCCTCAGGGGAGGTTTAGACTAGATATTAGGAATAATTTCATACTGAAAGAGTGGTCAGGCATTGGAATAGGCTGCCCAGGGAGGTGCTTGAGACCCCATCCCTGTAGGTGTTAAAAAAACATGTAGATGTGGCACTTTAGGATATGGTTAAGTAGGAATGGTGGTGTTGTGTGGATGGTTGGACTCGAAGATCTTAGAGGTCTTTTCCAACCTATGATTCCATGATTCCTATGATTCTACGAATTTGGAAAATATCTTACAAATTTTTAAGCCTTTTTCCATATATGATACAGTAAAGTCTGTATGTTGGCTTGAATTCTTTTCCATATCTTATCAAACTGTTTTTTGTGGAATATGGGAATACATTACACTGTAATTTCTGCAGTTCTGTGTCTTTTCTGGAGTGTCACTCTTACTGCTTCTATAAACACAACCTTCAGTAATCTTGAAAGCGAAATCCATAAATGACTAACTGCCAAAGTTCAGCAGCGGGTCTAAGAAAAAAACACCTTTTTTCAAAATCTCAAAAGTGTATTTGAATTAGGTTTTACTGTTCTGTGATGACTTAACCAGAATAATTTCTTCACCATGGGTGTCATGACATGTGAACTGACAGTAACATTGCAAGTGCATGCGGTTAGCCTCTGAGTATTATTAGTCAGTCTAGCCCTTCATCAAATGCTTTCACTGTGTGTCACCTGACAGGCATTATGCTGTTAGTTTATATGGTCTGTTTTACTTATTTATGTTGTAAATGAATGACAGAAAAATTTGAGAACTCAAATTTTTGTGATGTAGGTGAAGTTCTGGGACAAAATTCTCCACAAACACCAAAATAAAACAGCTCTTGAACTTATAGTATAACTCACTAAAAAGATCTAGAGGTAGCAATAAATGTGAAATGACTGTAAGTAATATGACAAAGACCATTTATTGTAACTGGGCCTACCTGCATTGTGCTAGATATATGCAACATATGCATATATACATAACAATATTATGTGTAACATAGGTAACACAAGGATAATACATTTCAGAAATGGCTTCCAGCTAAGTAGACACAGATTGATACAACAAATGCTTTAGGATAACATGAAAGAAGTAATTAAATGTTCAGCACTGCTGGAAAAACAACTCAAAACACACCAGTTACCAAACCAATATAATAGTTCACCTGTGTTAAAGATATGTCATTAATAAGATGCATTCATTTTCACCTGCATAGTAAAATGCTTAGGTTTACCTTGGACAAAATGCACAATTTTTGCATTAAACCTAGAAATTAATCTTTTTTTTCCTTCCTCCCCTGCAGGGTGTACGGAATTTTCCAGGTTCATCTAATCCCCTGTTCAGTTCAAGGTATGCTGTTCTATCCACATAACCATCAGACTGCCTACTTAGCCCAAATGCACTGGCACCTCTTAGAGGCTATGAGCAAAGAGGCAGAACAGCTGCTAGAAGGCCTCTGTGAAATAATAAATCAGCAACAGGTGCTCCAGGCATTCAGCAACAAGAATGGAAATCAGGTTGCAAATGAAATATTTCTAGGAGGAAAACAGCAGAAATCAAGCAAGCTATTTGTAAGACGAAGGGAAGAAACTGTGCTCTTTGTTTTTGGCTCCTATGAAACTGAGGTTGGCAAAGAAAAGAAAGTCAACACAGCTAGTGAGTAAAGTTGCAGGGAACCTAGGTAAAAATAAATGTAATATCTCTGAATAAACTGACCGTCTTTACTGATCAGAGTAGTGAAATCATTCAATTACCTGTGAAAATAGCTAGATATCCCTTGTGTTTTTCAGGGAAAGACTAAAGAAATAGATGCTGAAACTAAACCTAGTTCATGCACTGATATTCCTAATAGATTTCAGGAAAGTTATATTCTTTGGACTGTAGGATTATAGTCAAGCTCTGTTTTTTGCTCTTTTATCATTTAACTTCTTTCTCCCCATGATTAAATTAAGAGTATAGCTAGCTTATTAAAGTCTACCACAGTTACATCTCTTCAGGATTTTCTGTTCTTTTGTTGTCTTCTGTCAATCTCTGTCCGTGTAAATTGAGTCTGAAATAAAATGGGAAAGGAGACAATGAGCGTAATAGGTTTTTAAGAACACTAGAACTGCAGAATCAGTTTTTTAATTGGATATAATTTTTTATTTCCAGTTAGTTTCCTATTACTTTTTCTTTTTTCTCTATTGCACCTCTTTCATACTGGAAAATGTAACAAATTCACAGATATGAATCAATTTTAATTGTCATTTAACTGTTAGGTTGTTTTCGGTTGATGTTTACTATCTTGGATTTAAGAACTGAAAATTGTTTAGAGTGAGAGCTAACTGTCTTCAAAAACGAAGTTGAGTGAGACATATCATGAAACAAATTGTTCATATTATTAGTTGCAGAACTTTAGAAGCTTTAACTGGATATCAAGACAAGCTCTATGTTGAACAAACACACATAGATAATCCCCATATAGCTTACAAATTGTATGAAATAAAAAAAGAGATCATACAGATACAAATAGATGCAAATGCGTAAAGAAACAGTGCACAAATACTGAAAAAAGTCTTGATACCCAAGAAGTCTAAATAGTAGAAGTCATTTTTAAGCAACAGAGTATTTGAAAGAGTAAACTGAGGCATCTGTGTGCTTGCTAATAGTGACTTCCTTTAAAGTAGTAAGACCAGTGCAGCGAAAAGTAAGATTTTCAAAGAGACTAAAATTTGTTTGAAAAAAACCTGTAGGAGGCCAGTGTACTGGGTCATACAATGAGAAATGAATGAGTTACTGGTAAATTAAGTATATACAGCAGAAACAGTGAAGGCTGGCTGGGTACAAAGGATTGAAAATGAAGACAAGTGGCCTGTTTCAAAGTCATTAAAAAAAATCACAAAATAGTGAAGAAAAGGCAGCAAGGCTAACGCACAGGTATTTGTAGTGGGTATAACATAATGAGCCTGTATAATAACCATTCACATCAGCTGCAGAGGAATAATGGGGTGAAAAAACCCAAACCGAACTACACTTCTTCCCCCCCTTTAAGTTTTTGCTTGCTACTTCCCACAGATCTTGAAATTGCTCTCTATCTGATATTTACACATTATTGCGGTTTGGAAACTTCCATTTAAGGGTCATGACCCAGACATGACCCCACACAAAAGATTTAACACTTATTCCAGAGTCACCAATAACTGTGTTGTTTTTTTTTTAAGTAGCGATAGTTTGTTGGGCATTTTTAAATCTATTTCTGGAGTATTTGTGTGTATTTCATATACACATGTACCTAACATCCACTAGATAAAAAAAAATTCCTTGAAGATGTAATTTCTTGCTTTATTTACTTTCCAGTTAAAATACTTATTAATTTCTGAAGAATAGTAACAAAAAAGGACTTTTTTTTTGTTTCACCCTCTGTGATTTACCTGAGCAAGAAGTTAACCTTTCTTAACCTGGAAAATATGGCATTCATTTTAAAAGTCATATCTTGGTGTCAAATGTTGTTACTAGAAGAATAGCCAATGCTGTTCAATGCTGCAGGAGATTAGTCGCAGTGCATAAAGAAATTAAAGTCCAAAGGAATTCATCTGTTGTTTAACATTGCTCCACAGATCACCGACTGGTATATTTTATTAGTTGTATTCAGTGTGCAATAGTTACATCCAGTCTCTGTAGATAAAGTCTGTTTATCATCATGGAATGCTTTCTCTCTGCAGCTGAGTTGTGCTTACACGCTTTGTCTATATTTATTACATTTTCTGTATAGGTGAGATCTAATGTGCAATCATATACCAGGCTCTACATCAAAATGAAAAAAAACCAACCTTGTGATATACCACCATGTCTAAATGTCTTTCTTCTGGAAACTATCCTTAAAGAAAGGTTTTGACCTGCTTGTGTAAACACCAGTGGAAATGTACTAGCAAGTTAGGTCTTCTCAGAGTGTGATTTTCTCTCGGTCCATATTCAGGTTACAGTTATGCAGGACATTGGAGCAAGCCTTGAAACTGCAATTTCTTTACTCTTGATTGAGTACCAGGTTGTCAATGATGAGTGTTTGAAAGATGGTTGCAGTTGCATTTGCCTTCAGATTTCCTGTTTCATGTACTTTGGGAAGAGAAATCCTTGAAATCACCACAAAGAAGTTTAAAACTTTGTACATAGATTTTTTCACATAGCACAGTTTCTTAAACAGTGGCTGGCAAAACACTATTAAAAATCTGTTAGAAAAACCAGGCATTGTTATGCTCCCTAAATGTTGCAACTAAGAATTAATTTCCATACTGTTTTTTAAGTACTGTTAAAAGTACAAAATATATTCTAGTGTACATCCTGGTACTGTACTGGTAAACTAAGAAGATTTTCCCTTTTTTTCCCTTACCTATTTTACTGTGTCTGGCTTTAGTTAATACTCCTTTTGGGTTTCGATGTTTGTTTGGTTGTTTTTTTTTTTTTTTAATGACCAAAAATTGATGTTACTTTCTTAGCAGGTTTAAGATGTGTATTTTAATTGTTTCAAGGAAAGTTAATAAATGAATTAAACTTTGTACTGGGATACAAATGAATAACTTGGTAAACTTTACATATATTTAGCAAACTTTTCCCTGTCCTTTCCACTAACAGCAATTTGTGATAATATGAATTTGCCCTGTAAAAGTTTTGGTAGTGGGTTTTTGACTTTTCAGTGGTTTTAATTAGTGGGTTGTTTATGCCCGAAAGGATAATCATGACAAAAGTCATGACTGTATGTGAGGAAACAAGATTAAAATAAAAATCTAGAGAGAAATGTGAAATACATAACTTCTTTGTAAAACATTTTGTTGTTTTTCTGGTTCTTTGTTGGGTATGGGGTTTTTTTGTTTGTTTTTAGATAGGAATGATTTAAAACAGTACAGAGACAGAATAAACTCTACATCAACAAATTAAGATATGGGGACCTAACACTTGATGTGTTGAGCAGATATATTATATCTTTAAGTCATAACCATGACAGCGGTTGGGACATAACAGTCCACAGTAAAGAATAGGATACATCTAAAGAGACTTCCCAGAGGAGATGCTGCTGCTTGTCTCTACCACTTAGTAGTGATTTAGGTCCTATAAATCACGTTCTTATTAGCCACATGCATGTTTGATTTTTCTTCTGCTTTGGTAGAAAGCTGAGAATTTTCTGCTGAAGTATTTGGAATTACATGACGTAAATCACGAAAAGCTGAGACTACAGTAGTCTTTGTACCTAGTATAACCTCTGCTTTTATTTTCCAATAAGCCCTTCTCAATTTAACATAAAATAGACAAGTACATTTCTTTTGAAGACAAAACAGAATTGAATGTCTTTAATGACACATTTTAGAAATTCTACATTTTGTTACTTGTTGCATTTCAGAATGAGAGAGTATCCTGGTTTAATTTTCTGACCTTCAAGGAAAACCAATGTTTTGCACAGTTTGGGGGCTGCTAGCCCAACACACAGCATGGTACGTGACTATGTGTAGCAATAATTTCTTCACCTGTTCTCCTTGCAGTGATTTGCATTTGTTCACATATAAATAACTCTAAATGGCTTGAAAGACTTATGCCATTTGTGACAAGATATACAAATGCTGGGACCCAAAGTTTTCATTACGTATAATGGAAAAATTTCAAAACAGAGAGGTTCCTTTAGATTTTCAATGAAGTATCAAGGGATATTTACTGGGGAAAAATACTACTTGTGAAGTAGAAGCTAATGGAGTGAGTAAACAAAATCAACATCCTTTCTTCCCTTATAAATTTACATTGGTACAAGAGGCAGCAGTGGCTTTTATAAGTAAATTATTTGTATTATCCCACCCTCACCGAGTAGTTGAAAGGTTCCTTAATTTAGTGAAACAGTATTTGAAAGTTCTTTTTATGGCTTCTGAAATTATGGCTTTAATTATTGATGAGACACTCCAGCATGGCATCCATAAATGTAAGACACTAATTATTCTATGAGTTAGCTGTGGGGTTGAAAAAATTGCTGAATAAATTTAAGCCTCTGCTTTGGACAAAACAGGTGGTGCCTGCCTAATTATTGTAAACTCTAAATAGTGTGTTGATGGTCACCCGAAGAAATGAAATTAGTTGGCAAGATAGAAGAAGCATTTTAGTTCTTTCAAAACAAATGTAACATACACTGTTGGCTCTTATGTGTGTATGTCAAACTACATCATATAATCCAACCTGTGATAAAACTTGAGACTCTCTATGCACAAACATGGTCTAATCTCTTAGGCACATGATACAACTCGTGTTTGTAATCCTTCTCAGTCGAAAGTACATCTCTTATTTAATGTTCCTTACAGTATTATTGTATTAAATATTCACCTTTTTGTAGGATAACCACCTGCTGAAACCCTAAAGAACTGTTAGTAGAGTAAGTTTCATAAAAGTTGGACAATATGTTAATATATTCTGCCTCTGTATGCTCTTGTTTAATAATGCATGCCATCTCATCCTGGCACATAGCTGATTCTCTCTTCAACTTAACATTTGTTTGTGAATATTATAACAGAAGTTCTTCATTTGCTAATCCATTTTGCACAGCAACCTGAGAGACCTCTCATTTTACTGTGTACAACACATGCCAGAAAGCTGTCCTTTGAGATAATCAATACAAATTCTCTAGGACTTCTGTAAAGATGCAGAAGGTAGAACAACCTGGCTCTGCCAGGCCTTTCATTTTCGTTACAATATGTCTTTGAATAAGATTTATGTGGGTTTTGTAAGAATATGACAATATATTTGCCTCTACCAGGAATAAGTAAATGACATGATTTGTTATTTCCAGAAGTTTGAATTGGTCTTGAATTCTTAATATTAATTCTTTTCTTTCCTTGTTCTATTTTTCCTCTAATGTTGACAGAGCTTTGATGATTACTTCATGGTCATGTCTGAGTATGTATAAAACAAAAAGAGAGTTGTTGGACTGGAATCATATTTGTAAGGTTGATAGCTACTGAATGCAATAATTTTGCTGATTAAATCATGCTGATTATTTCTGATATACTTCAGCAGTCTGAACTTTTTATCAATTCAGTACTTCTATTTTAAGATTTAGGTTGGCATGTCAGTCTGTGCTCTCCTATCACAGTGCAAGCAACGAAAGATTCACTGAAAGTTTGAGACTAAAATTTCTTGCTTTTGAATGTCTAGGCTCAAGGGAAATGTCCCAGACCATTCTCTTCAGTACACAGGTTCACTGTGTAGTGTATGCAAAATGCTACTCACTTTGAAATGAAATTGAAAGAGTACAGTTCCCTGAACAGGAAGGGTCCGAAGTTCATACAGGTATCAGGCTCGCTAGAGTAGGCATTAGTTCCGTGGCAAATAAGAGGGCTGTAGGAGAATTGTACTCCCTTCCTGCCACGTCTTTCTCAGTAAAATTCAGATTTTTTCATTCTTTTTTTGTTTATAACATTCCAGGTTCCAAAATGAAGATCATGCTTCCAAAGTCAGAATTTTAGTTCAGGTAAACATCAGCTTGCTGGGTGACTGCAGAAACCCCTCTGAGTCAAGAGAGAGCTATGAACTTCACAATACAGTGATCTTCAAAATTTCAAAAAATTACTCTAATTAAAGATACTGAGCAAATTTGAGAGTGTTGGAGCACTTAATTCCTCTATTAAGAAAGAATACAAACTTTATTCTGGACAGCTGCCCTACTTTTAAGGGTAATCCAGACAGAAATCTGAATTAGGAAACCTCTGAAGTTCTAATATGTGTAGATTTCACAGGAAACATATTGAAATAAACACTTTCCAAGTTTCTCCTTTTGCTCCTCTCATGATAGCCATCTTATATTGAGAGATGTACTAGGAAGATCCAAACAGTTTGTGAGTTATTTGTTCCCTTCTTCCCTGCCCCTGAGAAAACATCTGTCGCTGGAAACTACAGTATAAAACCTGGCCGCAGAATGAACATTTTCCAATAGCCTATATTTTATATTTCTAAATGTTTTCCCTGCTATGAATATAAATGGTTAAAATATTTAGACTCTTCTAAGTGTTTTTTTTTTTTTTTTAAATTAAAGATTTAGTTGAAGTTTAAATGTTTTCCTTCATGTTTTTCTGTCAGTGGATGAAAATTGCCTGAATAGTTGTACTACCTGGTTCAGTTCCTTCTGTTTTTCTCAATCTTTCTTATGGGTGTTGATTATAAAAAAAGTAATGAAACAAAATCTTCTGAGAAGCTTCTAGAAATAATGTTCAGAAAACTTCAAAAGCTGACTAGGACACTCATGGAAAGTTAACTTGCCTGAAAAGAGCTGATTTTGCAGTTAACCTGTGTATATGTTCTGTATCTTTGAACTGTCTATATGTGTTTGCATGACTATATTAGATTGAACTGAAAAAGACAAATATCAAAATACCTCTATACCTCTATATAGACAGAGGAATGTAGACAGAAGAAGTACTTAATCACTGGCTTCTGACAGAAGAACCTTGTAACTGAGTACCATTTGTTTTGTTTTGTTTTGGTTGGGATGGATTAGGGTTTTTTTGCAATTAGAAGTTCAGTGTTATCAAATAGAATAATTAAAGATTTTTATGTTTAGTATTTGGTATTCAATATTTTTGCCTTCAAGGAAATAATAAGTATTGAACAAAAGATAAAACAGAAAAAAAGAAAACAAACAACTCAAACAAAATCCAAATAACTGGAGTCAGAAATTTTTCTCAATTATCCTTATAAAGCAATTCTGAAGACAAGAGTGGCTGGTTTCCAATTGATTAACTGTACTTCTGGGATTACCTCTGCCGTTCAAAATGACTCTTGTCTTGGGGTGACACAGATCACTGAAATACGCTTCCTAGTGATGCTAGTAAGCTACAAAATGACTAATTAAAAGTAAAAATCTATTTTTGTATGTATAACAAAGAAAAGATTTTCGTATCCCTTGAAGGTTTCAAGAATTGGAGAAAAGCCTGAACATTCTTTCATTCACATTGTTATGGCCCACAGTGTATTCTAGGTATTTTTTTCTTTTTGAGGGCATAAGTCACAGAATTAGTAAAAGATATTACTTCCATAACGATGTTTGGATCATCTGTTTATCTCTAAAAGTTTTGGAAATGCACATTGCAGAAAATAATTGATCGAATTAATCTTTCTGCAAAAAGGAGCATATTTAACAGGAGGTGATGTGAAGAGAATCTTCAGCCAACTTTCTCTGCATATAATTCTTCCCCAGACTGGATAAATAAGCTGACACTTTTCCCTGGGAAAGCTATAAAATGACAGAAATTGCACAGGGATCCAAGTGCCTCTAGCACAGTTACTTGGCACTTCTTTTGTTGGTGAAGTGGGGAGATGCTGTTACTAAGGCAGCTGGCCCTGCTACACACAGAGAGGTCCGTGATTTGTATGAATGACTGGAAAAGTTGTGATATGGTCCAAAATGTTTATTACAAAATTCTTTGCACTTTATAATGGACAAGCAGATGACAGAACCCACTTCTGAAATATATGTTGATTTTCCAGTACTGTTTGCTTTCCAGCAGATACATGTTCATTAAGATAATTAACTTGCAAAGCATTTACAGGGCTAGGTGGCAAGATGACCTGCAAGCATGCAAGTAAGCAGCTGTGTCAAATCAAACACAACAGGCTGGTCAGTGCATTCCTGTGTGTTACATGGAATACATTTGCTAAAACTATAGAAATGTGTTATGTCGTAAGAAAGATAATAAAAGTTCCCACGTGACAGAAAAATTCAGCTGGTATTCCACTATACACAGACCACTAAAATCTCACCAAAAATGGAAAATAAAACTGAAGACAAATTTGGTATACAGCATTGTTTTCTTTACATGCATGCATGCCCACACACAGAATAAGGAAAGCTATTATTTCACACTTTTGAGTCATTATTTTATGTTACTTTCGAACGGTACATCAGCGATCATAGTAAACAAAATTTGGCAGTAGATTATCATCTAACATTCAGAAACAAGAATCACACAATAAAGTAGGAGAATGTATGCAGTGAAGAAAAAGGAATGGATACCAACTTTGGGTTAGAGAAGGTATTTTCTTGAGAGCACTGCATTCTACCTGAAGCGGTAAATTCTAAAGTTATTTCCAAAATAAATCAGAAGATCTAAGTTAGTTCCTGTTTTCAACATAAAGAATAAAATCAGCGATATTCATCAGTGAAAGGTCATGGTAATTTCTTTTATATTTTTGTCAATGACAGTTTAGAGTTCTTGGTTGAAGACTATTTTTTAAACTTCCTTAGTTTAAAGATTTAAAGCTTCCATATATCATGTTGAAAATCTAAATTATTCACATTTGCTGTTGTGGCATATGCAAAGTAGGCTTTTCTGTGAAAGCAAATACCAACCTTTGAAGCACAGTCTATTTCAACAATGAGCCTAACTCACGTTTCCTACTGGTGGTTCTTATTATATCTCATTTGACTAGTTTTCCAACGTTTCGATATTGGTAAAAGGCCCAAAGGACTAAATACATCTAAAATGGGAATTACAGTTCATCGTAAATACTTCCCTTCCTCAGCTCAGCCATCTACAGTTGTCCTGAAAAACGACATTAAATATTGTGGGAATAGGTAACCTTTCTGAGTAAAGGCTTACTATTTCATCTATTAGTCCTACACAGCCTCATTGCAGTTAATCTCCTCAGCTTTTAATGTGAAGTATAAAAATTCAGTGAAATAGCATCATGTACAGGCTTTCAACATTTTCTAGTTATTTAATTACATATTTGCTAGTACAGTATACATATTCTCATTTTTTTTTCATTTTAATTTGAAACTCTTTTAAAAATATATTTGTTAAAATATACATTAATTACTTTTTCCTTGAAAACAGTACATTTAAACTTTTAAGGCAGCACTCCAATTATTCCTGTATTTTCTGCTAAAACACTGTCTATCTTATCAAGCCATTTTCCATGATCTTTCTTTGAATTGCTATTAAATCATTTCAGTTGGCATACTGAACTGGGATTTTTTTTGGACAAGTATTTTTATTAGTCCACTTACTAAGCATTTTCCAACTAATTTTTTAGCTCATTTGAAGTAGTGGTCTTTTCAACTTGTTGTGCTTGAAAATAGAATATTTTGTGTTGCTATTTCAATTAAAAACATTTCCATCAGATTTCTCTATTCATTTTAAAGAAGTTTTAAGTTTGAAATAAAAATCTTAAACTTGTTACTAGATATAATTATCATCATATCTGCTCATAAATCATCAACCAAACAGAACATTTCCAGGCTGGTCTGTCACAAAATCTTCTGTTTTAATTAATTTACTCAACATTCCTTTAATCTTCCTCTTTCTTTTCTTTGCTTTGTATTATTTGGGAGAGGGGGAAGGTGTTGTTGGTGGTAGCTTCTCTTCTGCCATTCATCGATTGCATTATTTTTAATCTTGTAAGTAAAATGTCCTGGCTGAACAAATCCCCAGTCTTGATAACACATCCTGAAGTTGACAAGGAGTCGATATGTCAAAGACATATGACTCAGACAAGGATAACATTTCATTAGAGGATAGGTAATTGAAACCTTTCTCAAGCAGTAGGATTTTCACTCGTTCCAGGGCCATCGGTAAAACCAACAAACAGAAAATGAAAAAAGTTTTTAACTTGTCATCAGATGCTGCTTATATTAGATGTTCCCCACAACCCACAATCTTTGTGAATTCTATGAGGTTCAAACTTTGTTTCACATGAGAAAAGTCATAGCTGCTGAGCATATATAACCCCCTGTGCTATTATTTAACTACTACGTTACCATGCAGTGACCATGAAATGGTCGAGTTCAGGATCCTGCGTGGACGAAGCAGGGTAATAAACAGGATCAAGACCTTGGAACTCAGGAGGGCTAACTTTGCCCTCTTCACGGAGCTACTGGGAGGAATTTCATGGGCCAGGGCTCTCGAAGGAAGGGGGGTCCAAGACTGCTGGTCGCTCTTTAAGTGTCACTTCCTCCACGCTCAGGAGCGGTGCATCCCCCTTAGAAAGAAATGGAGCAAAGGAAGCAGGAGACCTGCACGGTTAAACAAGGAGCTTCTAGCGGAGATCAGGTGGAAGAGAAAGGTCCATGGAATGTGGAAAGAGGGGCAGGTCACTTGGGAGGAGTACAGGAATGTGGTCAGAGCATGCAGCGATGCGACGAGGAAGGCCAAAGCCCACCTGGAAATAAAGCTGGCAAGGGATGTCAAAAACAACAAGAAGGGCTTCTTCAACTACATCAGCAGCAAAAGGAAGGCTAGGGACAATGTGGGACCGCTGCTGAATGAGGCGGGTGTCCTGGCGACAGAAGATGCAGAGAAGGCAGAGCTACTGATTGAGGTAGAAAGGTTTATACAGAGATTGGAGCAAGACATAAGGGGTAAGGGAGACTCTCCTGCTCATTCACAAGGTTCAAATGGACCACCTTGCTTTTTAGACTCCTTCTCAGAGAGGAGCCTAGGTGCAGCTGGATCCAGACTTAGCCTTAGACTGCATCGGCTTACATCTAAAGGATATGTCCAGCAGCAATTTCAGGTTTGCTCACAGGTAAAGAGAGACAAAATCACAGGAATTTATCAGAAATTCATCACTCATTGACTTAGCATTTACAAAGTGGTTAAAAGTATTCACTACAATCACAATAAATGGATATTATAATTTGAATTGATTCACACACACACACACAGACAATATGTGTAGATAAAAGTACCTGTTAAAATTTCCCCTTGAGGTCAGTGAAATACTCACTACAAATGATTTTTCTCAATGGGCGAAGGTTGAGCCTCAGGGAGTGGGTTCAGCCCATGTTCCATCAGTGATGGCACCTTCGAACTTTAGAGTTTGAAGTGCTCTGAAAGGCATCCCACTCAGAGAGAGATACTGGGTGTAGCCCTCTACGGTCCTGAAGAGCCCAAAGGGCCTCACTTGGTACCGCTGTTTATAGAGTCGCGAGATGATTGACTTTAGGCATCAGTAAATTTCCATCCCGGACACAATCTGTATGGGGTAATTCTGGTATCTTGACAGCAACCACACAATTCCAGTACTTGCCAGTATGTACAGTAATGACATTTACCAGTCAGGTACTTTCCAGACAACAGGAGTTCCAGGTGTGGTCAGGGAGTGCCTGATCAGCCCAGCTCACTGCTCTTGTACAAAGACAAGGAAAGTGCCAACTAATTCCATCTCACTGCTCTTGCAGTCCAGGCAAGAACACAATGTCAGCTGGTTCTGAGATCACCAGCTTGTCTGACGGGGGTGTGGCCGGAGCTGAACCACCAAGTCTGGTTTTTATACTCTGTGTTGGGCTGAGTGAGCATTCACCCTCACTATCTGGTCTGGCTACTTCAGAGAGACATTCATACTCTTTTAATGAACTCAGGGACAACCATTTACACCACCAGTTGATTGCTGTTTATTTAAAACAATACAATAATCTATTAGGGGAAAAATCATAGTGCATTAAAAAAGATGAAAAATTAATGCATTTCTAACATGTCTTCTTTTTTAAAATGTTTAAATTTGATAAGCAGGGTCAATTCAAAACTTGATTTCCAAAACTTTTCTGTAATAATGCACTTTTAAAACAATTATAAAATATAATAGAATTGCAAAAGAAGCAAGATCACAGTGATGAAATTAAGCCATTTGTGAAATAAGAGAATAAATAGGAAAGATAAACAGTGAGAACTAGAATTAGTGAAAATTAGGTTTTGGGATCAAGAGCTGTAGCATCCTACTAAGCTCTAAATTAGTGAAACCACGACTCTGTGCTGGTCCGAGGATAAGTGCCTACTTGGGCTCACTTCATGCTGTCCCTTTTGTCAGGGGCTAGTTATTTTTCCATTGGGTGATGGATTAGACACATTAAGATACTGGCTTTAAGCAACAACTTTGTCCTATTTATGCTTAAAAAAGAAACATCACTCACGTTGACTCCACAGCTCTGTGACTTCTACTCAGGTCTCGCTAGCTTACCACATATAATATGCATTGTGCGCTTTCCTGACTAACTTGGAAAAGATCACTGCATGCATTCAATTCTACCATGCAATAGGAAAAACTAGTTTTAGCAGCATTGATTATTTGGAAATTTGTAATTATTTCGTTGCTGAATGGCAAGCTTTCTTTGGCTGTTGTATGTCTATGAAACACTGTAATGAAAAGTAATACAAGAACTGTTGGCCAGCATAAGATGCTCTACAATGATACATTGTCAATTTTTTCTGGTTGTTATGGGGGTCCTAGTCTTCATATAATATCAAAGAATATTTTTCACATTAGCATCTTGCCAAAAAACTCCAGAAATCTTTCTATTTGATGTCAAGAGGAAATGAAGAGCTGAAAGACTGAGATAATGTTATCTCTAGAAATACAAGTCAAATATAAAATCTGTTGGCTTTCTTTCTTTTTTAATCTGAGAAATTGTTACTTCTTCTGCTTTAAAAAAATGCAGACATATGGAGATCTGTTGGAAGGTGTATAATTTTTTAATGTGCATGATTATTTACATAGAACTATTTCATATGTGGTACTGCAGTTGAGCAAAATGTTACATCTGCTGGTCTGTGCTCATCTAATAAATGGTAAGATTTCCTTTAACTTCTTTGTTTTCATTAGAATGGACAGTTAATTTCCTTGATTAGTTTCGTTAGTTTAAAGTTTACCCAGGAACTTGTTGCTCTCACGATATGGTCACCAAGTCCATTAGACAGAGGAATGAAGTTGTTATACCAAGCACACTTAGTTCAAACTTTTATTGCCTATAAAGAAAATGCTATCAGCCCTAATGAAAGAACACAATAGAGTTTGGTTTCATCTATCAATAATTTCTGGACAGTAAGAATATTTAAGTTAACGGTAGACTGATATCCCTTTCAAAGTAAGACATACTAGATAGTTTTCTTTAGTTCACAATGTTCAAAGTTTTCTCAGCTTCAGGTATTTAAATAATTTTGAAAAAAAAATTTATACTCATTTTACTGTTTTTTGGATGGCAGCATTTTTGGTGCCAGTCTTAATGAGAAGAGACGTATACCTTATCTTTCAAATAAGATTAAAAGAAAAGAATAGCAGGTCTCCTAAAGAGATTTTTCATTTTCATTCATTCATTTTTTAAATCAAGACTTGTATACCTCAACAGGGTATTGAAATTCTTAACTCATTCTGTAGCAGCAGCTAGATTGTAGATTTGAGAATCTGATTTATTTTTAATTTAAGCTCTGCTTGAAAGCTGATGAGAAAGTATAAATTCAGAAGAAAATTCAACAGCTAAATTTTTAAAATCTTTGTCATTCACTTTTGAATAATTACAAAGCAAGCATAAATTGCCAGAGAAGTCTGTTCTAACTACGGTGCAGTGATCTTACAGTGCAGTGCAGTGATCCTATAGTGCATAACATTATTAATTTACATCTATTCATCTAGAATCATTTATCATTCATTTTCATGTTGCAGATTTCCTAGGTATCTTCAGAAAAAACCGTATCATGTTAGAAAGAACACATTGGAACAACTCCTGAAATCTACAAAATCAGTAAAACCACATTTATCTATTACTTAATTAGAAGTCAGCCTAACCAATGCAGTGAATAAGTACTGAGAAAATAGCATCAATAAAAATTCAGGCAGTAAAATCCTCCTGCCTTTCATTCTAGGGTATATATATCTGGTCTCTGTCATTTCCATCATGAGGGGAATTTGGAATCCATGTGGGCTAGGCAACTTTGTCATAAACTTGGTAATGACAGTGTGTTTCAGAATATTCATTGCTTGTAGCCTGAAATAAGGAATTAGGTAACATCAAGCTATTCTCCAAAGATATGAAGATTTTATTTTCTTTATTTTTCCTTTATTATATAGCATTTCAGTTCTAATAGTCCCTGTCATCTACAGAAATATTTTTTATTAGAATTCTCAAGTTTACTTTTATTTTGCTGTACTGTAATATACCAGTGCTATTTTTTGTGTGTGTGTGTCTCTATTTAACTTTATTGTGAGAGTGGCAGCTATTTTGATAAGTACATGGCGAGAAAAAAGACCAGGAGATTGTTTGAAACTATGGTATGTCTGAACTTGCAGCTGGCTGCTGTGTTTTCAGTTCGGCAGTTAGTTTCTGTCCTTCTCCTTTCCATGAAGTCAAGTTCCTTGTTCTGAAGAAACAGTTTCCATGAACACTATTTCTTTAGTGCTGAATAACTACAGTCTGCATTTAATAGTAAGACACCATGAAATAATGCTATTAGATGTCTTAAGAGTTAGGATTCTAGCCATGGAAGTTTCCTATAGAGCCAATAGTAGGAAAGCATCATCTCCTTGGATAACTATTTTAAATTAGATTGTTGGTTAAGATTATGTTATATTATTTAAACCTTTTGTGATATAACAAATGAATATACTTTGCAGCAGCTATTATTTTGATACAACACATTGTCCACTTCAGCCTTGCAAGGTCTAGGCAACAAGAGTACAGAAAGGCATATGGACTGTTGAAAATACTTTCATAGAAAATGTGAGGATGGTCATTTACTAACATTTATAAGCACCTTTGTTCTATTCTGTTAATCCTGGCTTATGTTTTTATAGAATGACAGTATATCATCCAGCTGTCAATTTTGCGTGCAGCAGCTTGTGTCACAAATACCTTTACTTTGCACTGTTTTCAGGATGCCTAACATAACTGTCAGATGTGTAGCCTCTCTGCAGACTGTCATCTGCATCTAAAAAAGGAGGTGTTTACCTCTCCCATTTTTACCCTTCTGGCTGACTGGGCGGTTGCCAGGCAACCCCATTACTCCTTCTTGAGTCAGTTCTTTCGCGGCTGGAGTAGGGACTGGAAATCTCACAAGAGCAGTGCTCATTGGGAAGGAGCACAAATGGTATTTCATCTCAAGAAGAAACCTGCTTTTGTTATGAATAGGATTTCATATGTAACACATGGCCAGTCTACAAAAGGAGTTTGATTCTTAGGGAGCTGAGCCTAAAAGGGCACTTAAGGTTATTTGTAAATATTGAAGTGAGACTCCTTGTGTCAAACTGTGCTCCCCAGACTGCTGCGCTCTACTCCTGGATGTGTACCCTGGTGGTACGTTGAGCTCCTGGCACTCTTACCCTGTCTATTTAGCTCTATACACCCACACAAGATTCATCTGTTCTAACTCAGTTAGTAACTCTGGAGGGAAAAATGGAAGAAGTTAATAATAATTCCTAGAAAGGTATTCTTTGGGTAAGACCCAGCAGAGAAAAAATGTTGAGAACTTGCTGACTCCAGCTAGATGCTGGAGTTAATAACAGCAATGAAATGGCAGGGATGAAGGCAAATATGGACATTTGATTAACCTCTCTGAACTACGTGCAAATCCCAAAGGCTGAATGCAAGAAATAATAGCTACAGTGGGCAGAAAGTATGTAAGTAAATTGCATAAGAAAAGAACTATCTGATCACAAATTTTCTCTACAAATATATTTATTATGAAATGGGAATTTATTCATTTTTTAATTAGATTTTTAGCCAGCAAGAGGTATTAGAAAGCAAGATTGTGGATATAAACTGTCTATTTTTCATAGCAGGATCTTTTTAAGAAAATACTTTAAAAATGTTGAAGGGTTTACAAAAAAGCAAAGAGAAAGACCTAGAAGCTAAAAGAAACCCAAAGGGTAAAAATGACCACACTATTTTAAAAAAAGAACAAATTGTTAAAATACGATCAGCTTTGTATGTGTTTTAAAATCTGTGCCATATTTTTTGCAGGTTTTCCAACTGTATTAATACACCATCCAGACAAATACATTTGAGTATTTATTCATCAATTCGGTGTGCTATCTGCATCCATGTAACCTGCAGCAGTAAGCATCATTAAGAAGGCTTCTCAGCATTTGGCATTTAATTTAAAAGGAAGCTAACCAGTTGAATAGCATAGTAAAGACAGTAATGCAAAAGACAGTTCTGTTATGCACATAATGTGGAATCTAACATTCTTCCAAGATTTTAGATTAAGAAATAACTTTTGTTGATGTTCCATGTTCTCAGTATCTTAACTATTTTGGTTTGGGACCTACACTGTTAAGAGGTATTTGTGTTCTCTGTGTTTTTCGTAGAGGAGTAATTTTTGTCTATCATGTTAGCAGAGAGGGACTTGGGGGTACTGATAGATGAAAGGCTGGACATGAGCAGGCAACGTGCACTGGCTGCCCAGAGGGCCAACCGTGTCCTGGGCTGCATCCGGAGAAGCGTGGTCAGCAGGTCAAGAGAGGTGATTCTGCCCCTCTACTCTGCTCTGGTGAGACCTCACCTGGAGTACTGCATTAAGCTCTGGAGCCCTCAGCACAAGAAGGACATGGAACTGTTGGAGCGGGTCCAAAGGACGGCTACAAAGATGATCCGAGGGCTGGAGCACCTCTCCTATGAGGACAGGCTGAGAGAGTTGGGCTTGTTCAGCCTGGAGAAGAGAAGGCTGCAGGGAGACCTGATTGCAGCCTTTCAGTATTTAAAGGGAGCCTATAG
>Ga0065711_1037810_pt1 | contig 19443 bp, 10 predicted proteins | sample Hoacrofraction12_FD_59098 | JGI IMG/M metagenome (GOLD analysis project Ga0065711, IMG submission 59098) | Hoatzin crop microbial communities from Cojedes, Venezuela - Epithelial fraction 12 v2 (version 2) | ecosystem: Host-associated > Birds > Digestive system > Esophagus > Crop | place...
GGCAATGGGCACAAACTGAAGCACAGGAAGTTCCGTCTGAACATGAGGAAGAACTTCTTTCCTCTGAGGGTGACGGAGCACTGGAACAGGCTGCCCAGGGAGGTTGTGGAGTCTCCTTCTCTGGAGATATTCAAGACAGCCTGGACAAGGTCCTCTGTGGCCTGCTGTAGGTGACCCTGCTTCGGCGAGAGGGTTGGACGAGATGACCCACAGAGGTCCCTTCCAACCCCTACCATTCTGTGATTCTGTGACATTTCAAACCTTGAGACCAGCAACAGTAAGTATGAATTGAGTTCCATGTGATAGCTTGAAAGGATCAAGCATGAAGAGGTTTATTTGCTAGATCTCTGAAGTTTCTTAGGTAAAGGGTCTTCTAATTAGAGCAAGATAATTACCCTCCACAATTTTTCCAAGGTGTCGTTACGGAGACTGTTATTCAATGAGAAGTACTCTGAGTTTAAATCTCTAGTCATACAACTTAACTGCAGACACAAGGGGATGAATTGCTAACAGCCTCTCCCAGTCCATATACAAAAATGAGGTACACTCAAAATTTAAGGTGTAGAAAATTTTTTCAGATTTGAAGATGTGAGACAGGTATTTCAAAGCCTGTTATTGAAGGCACTTTAATCCCTGAATTCAAGTTAAACTCTGATACTAATTTAGGCAAACTATATCCTCCCAAAGTTGGCGTGTGAACAGATTAATCTATATGAACTAAATTCTTCCTTATACTCTTCTAGCTGTCAACACCACTGTTTTAATGAATCTGAATGACAGAGAAATCAATGGGTTTCTGTTTCAAAAGTCATGCTTACCAGGTCCTTAGACCATTTACAGTTAAATTTTCTGAGGTAGAAAATGATCAAAATCATTTCAGCAGCTAAATGAAAGAAAAACAGCAATGCTTACTCTGAGACTGAATATCAAACAAATTTAAATAGAACTGATAGACCTTTGGCTGTAGGAAGCATAGGAACTTAAATAAAGACAACAACTCGTTTTCTCACTTGCTGGAAAATACAATTCATTTGACTGAATCTTTTGTGATGTTAGCATGCCAGAAAATATATAGTCCAGACTTAAGAACCCTCCATTATCCCCACTATGAAGTGGAGAAGATTGAATGAGGTGATATATCTGACTCAAGAAAGTCTAGAAATAGTGATGTGGTTACTGTGTCTCACACTGAAAGACCTTCAAGGTTTTAACAAAAATTTTTTCGTCCATTCTGGACTTGGGAGATTCAGAGCTGCCACATGTCAGACTCTCGATGACTGGATGTCTTTGGACATAGGAGGAACTGGAAACTGCCTACAATGCAGATGAGCTTTCATTCCATCCTGAGTTTTGATGCAGAATATGTTGATGATGTCATCTGCTATTATCTGGATATGATGACCCTGATACAAACATAAAATATTGAGTCATGGATTTGTGGGTGAGTGAGGGCAGTGGTTGTCTTTTACCTTAGCTTTAGCAAGACTTTCAACGTGATATCTCACAAAATTGTCATATATATGTCATATTAGGATGTAATACTCTGGATCAGTAAAATAACTAGTGGGATCAGGCTCAGAGGCTAGTAATTAATGGGTCATACTCTATCTGGAGGCAAGGAACCTCCAGAATCGGAAGGGTCTACCCTTGCACCTCTTTCTACTGTCTTTGTCAATTATATGATGGAAGGAAAGGCGTGCACTCCCATCAGGTTTGCAGATGACACAAAACTGGTTGGATCAGATGATATACTTGAGAGCAGAGCAGTCATTTATTAATTTTCAAACTATTTAAAATCTTTCTGGAAAAGGATGTCCACTAATAGGCATAAAGAAAGCAAGAGCTGAGGTTGTGATTTCTAGTGCTGTACTGAAAGGTATGATCTTGAACTAGAAGTGATGTTGACTTATGGTGAATCTGGTTTTTAACAGTGAAGGCCTATGTAAAACATCTTACAGGCTGAAAGATACAAATCAACCTCCTTCTGAAGTCACTGAACCACAAATGTAGATATCATCACTCGTTACCCAGATTACTAAGTGAGCCGTCAAATCTTCTTAAGTTAAAATGGATCTCCAGCCTTCATGGGTTTTTGAGATTTTGGTTTCCTTTTCTTTTTGAGTATCATGAAACAGCCATTGCAAAATGTTCTCCACTGAGACTAACAGAAATGGACTTCCAAATCCTGTTACAACATGGTCTTATAGGAAGCACAGCCAAAGAAATGCCACAGGATTTGGAGGGTCTGCGTAAAATTTTGGTTTGTGTAACTCTATGCTAATAGCACCTATTCACCACTCATCAAAGTGCTATTCCATGTGAAAACATGACAACTTGTTCATTAAAAGATATAGAGCAGGAAAAGACGATGATATAGAATGAATGGGAAAATCGCTTTGTGCCGTTTCAATGAATCTTCCACAAAGATCTGTCTCAGTGCTGACAAATAGGGAGTCAATGACATTAAATCAGAAGTTTTCTTCAGTATACAAGATTTTCTGCCTTTAATTAGTATGAAAAAGAAAGAAAGCTGAAGGAAATTAGGCCTCACAGGGCACTGATCATACTTTAGCCTTATTTTCTTGGTCCAATGGAATATTTACATTGATTACAATGCTGCAGTTTAATGACTGTAGCACTTCATCACTGAATAGATTTTCTTCCCCTCAGACAGGACATTGTCAGTCGTGGGTTAGACCTCCTTAGGGAAACTAAAACATTGCAACCTTGATTACCTCTGTAACACCACAATCGTGAATAAAGTACTAGCAGTCTTGTCTACAGTATTAAATAGGGTTTAGAACACCTTTCTTATATTCTGAAACATTCCTTCAGCTATTAATACCTCAAAATAATTGCAAAACTCTTGAGAAAAAAATAGAAGATGAGAAGAATTAGTCAAGTGTATCTTGGCAAATGAACGAGATGTGAAACTGGAAAAGGATATAATTTCTTTCTGAAAGAACCATTGTGCCTGCAGTCTTTAATAGCAGAGTACTTGCTGCTTATTCCTTCTTATCTCTCTGCATAACTAGAGCTGTCACAAGTTATGATGGATCTGAATGCCCAGATATAGATTAAAATTCCTTTCAAGACCTGGAATTTCCTACCAACGTGCCTGAACAATGATCCAGAGGAAGAAAGATTGAGAAGAAGCCATGGCTGTTAAGGTCTTCAAGGTAACGTCTATTAGAGAAGGCTGATGCCAAGCCAACAGCCAACAGGGTAGGAAGTAGGTCCACACACAAGTTCAGGTCATTCTGTTCTAAGAATGAGCCCTGAACAAACAGCTTAATGCCAAAATCCATTAGGTTGGTTGCACTTCCAAAAGTGCAAAGTTATTATTGTCAGGGGATTTCCAGGAATACCATGGTGTGAAGAGAATTAACGTTTTTCAGAGTGGGGATGTACAGAGTTTCCAGGATGGAAACTGCAAGCAAGCTCTCTGCTGTGCTTTTGTAGTACAAAATGACATCACTAGAAAACATTTCTAACTCCACATAATTTTATGTAATTTGCTCACATGGATAAATACTAGCAAGATTATTTTCTCTTACAGAACAGTCAGAGAAAGTGATTAACATTTATTCCCTCTTAATCAAATGGCTGACAACAACAGAGAGATAGGTCTACTTGTAAGCCCTGTCACCTCCACATGATGCACAGAATCTTTTGTATTCCCATTTTCTGGGTGTTTTTTGGGTCTTTTTATTTTTTGTTGGCTCTGTTTTCTTGGGTTTTTTTCATTTTGGGAAAATCACATAAGGCAAAAAAAACCCCAACACAAACCAAAGACTTCTGCCAACCACAAGATGCCAGTCTGCAAGGAAAAAGAAAACCCAAACACAACAGTGTGTGAGCAACCCCCCACTTGAGAAAAGGCAGAATTTCCCCAGAAAAACTGTGTAAAGTAATTTCATTTGACAAAATGTCTTATGCAAAGTAAAAAGGTCCAGTCAAAAACATATTCTGAACTCAGTAAACTGGAATGTGAACAATTACTCTCAGAAAGAAAAATAGAATATGCAGGAATAACTTTAAAAGAGCTCAAAATGCTGCTCATAGAACCAGGCCTGAAAGAAGTTGTTGAGGCAAAGTTACCCTCAGGCGATCAGCCCCAGCCTGACATAGACACAGGTAAATTAGTTGCATAAGTATTGTTAACCGAGCTCACTGCAGCAGAAATAGCTGTATTCCAAGATGGAAAAATACAAGCTGGAGACAGCAAAGAAGAGGTGGGAGACAGACTGGGTGGCAGGGAGAGCTTTTGATGCTGCTTAGAGAGCTTCAGAAGCAAAGGACTAGGGACATTTTGTACAGGTGGAGTCACAGCCAAAAAGCTGAGAGTGGACACAAACTACAGGCAATAGCTCAAGTCCTTTGCTTCCCAATCACCTTTTCATGGAGACCTATCTCAGTAAAACAAGTTTTTGCATTGAAGAAAGACCCTATCATAGGAAAGAATCAGAGTTAACATGCCAGTTTGTGGCAGGGTTCATATGTTTATGCACATGGGTAAGTAAAAGGGTTAGAAGGTTATTATGATCTTGTGTAATAACTAAGATGGAACTTTTCTTATCTTTATCTTCAAAGTTAAGTTGGAAGTTTGCAAAATATGTTATGAAAGCCTTTGCATTACTGTTCTGTACTGATAATTTTGTCAGGAAAACTTAAAATGGGGCTCTTTACATAGTAACATAAAAAAGCAAAAAGAGAAAAATATTCTAATGATTTAGTTCATGAAAATAAAAATCTTTCATCCTTTGTTTTAATCCCACATTTAACATGTGAATAAGAATGAGAAGAATAAGGTAAAGGTGTGAAAATATATCACAGGTAATAAGGTAATAAATGTTGCAACTTGTTTGAAGCAGGAACTAAGCAAACGCAAAACACTTAACACAGATTGAAAAATATGCTTTAAAACTAGGTTTACGGTTTTAGTTTTGCATGTCATGCTATAAAACAACTCCTTCTTTGATGGGCTTGCAATCATGTGAGACAATATTTTGGAAGGCAAAATTTTCAGAAACAAAGAATTTTCAAATAAAAACACTGTCTGCAGTGACATATAGTAAGACACTTAAATTTGCTTAACTTAGAAACTCTACAGACATGCAGTTTGTCAGCCCCTATATGCGTAGCTAAGAGGCTTTCAGTTGTATGAACGTACATTAAGTTCTCGCATTTTACTGCATTTAATGTAATACTGCCTCTTGTACCAAGGCTATTAAGCCTCTTGATCTTACAATCTCCTGCTGCCTCAACAACTGAGCAGTACATTTCAATACCAAGGAGGCAGATCATTAATCTCCTTTGGGGTCTCCAGAACTCCTGATACAGTAGTGGGTATAGAGGCTTAACGCTGTTATTAGAAGTATCTAGTATGTACAACTGTCACAATTTAATTAACTGCACTGTCCAGTGTGTATTACAGTCAAATATCTATGTCTTCAAGGATTTTATGTTACATTTGTGGCTGAATAAAAATGCTTATAATACAGTGTCGGGTGCTATATAACTATTTGTCCTCTTCTTTAACTGATAACATGTTTTCTCATAAGTTTAAGAGATTTACCTTAATTCATTTTGGTTTCTCTGAGGTTATTTACACATATTTAGAGGGTTGCCACTGCCATTGTTCCAAACTTATTTTCCAGACACGTCATAACTAACACAAGTTAGGGTTTGATTACAGGCTAAAGTGCTTTCTTCTGTGCTTTCCACATGGCTGGTATACGGTCACAGGCAATTCATGCTGCTATGAAACTCTGAAAGAGAAAAGTATTACATGGAGCATTTATATATTCAATTTCTAGCATGTTTGAGTGGGATTTGCTTAAACACCTGTACTTAACCTGTAGATATGAACAGCTCATTCATCTGGGTTGCTTGTGTAGTTTCTACAGAGGACATGCACTTCTGCTGTGTGATTCACCTAATCATTCTCTAGAAGTTCATCTTTCTATCCATTGATGATAAAGGGGAGCTGGGGAGATTAGCTCAGACACAGACACTGAAGCTCTGCCTGCCTACACTCCTGATGTTCCAGCAGCTGCAAGATGACTCCAGCCCACATGAGGTATGATCATAGTATTGCACGGCGAGGGCAGTCTGAGGCCAGGCTGCCACGTACTGCATCAGGCTTTGCTATCCAAGACATCAGGGCTGAAGGAAGGACCCTCAAAGACTCTTGTAACTGTACCTATACCCAATGCACGCAAGCTTCATGCACTACTGTTGGGCAGGTAGGCAGTACACATCATTTAGGCTGAGTACCAGATACCCAACCTGTCCATGCCAAATCCAACAAAAAGATTATGAAAGCTAAAACAACTCCGAGTTTTGCTTCAGAATTTACCTCAAGCCCTTACCTCAATTAGGATTCACATCTGAACAGACCAGATGTGAGTCTGGACATGAAACATTTACAATAATAATAAATAAAAAGTGTAAATATGACCTTCGGTGACACAATAATTATACTGTTTGCAGCATACAGATAGATTGTTCCTTTATTGTACCCTGAGCATAAGTAGACCCCAGAGTCTTGGAGGAGAATGGGTCACTGCAATCTAGAAAACAACAAGCATCTATTCAGTGTCTCACTCACCAGAGAGGATTAACAACTCATACTCAAAATATCCTATTCAAGTGTACAGCAAAATGCTCTCAATTGAAATAAACAATTTGAAAGCAATGTAAAGTAGATCCTCACTCACTTTTAACCCTCTCCACAGCCAAAATCATGACCCACTATATGGAGAGAAAGTCTGTTAGCACAACTATATTTAGTGCTGCTTGCGGAACATAGTAAAAGAATATTTTTGCAGGCTATGCAATGCACCAAGCATAATAATGTCCTCTAAAGAGTGTAATGTCAGGTATTCTTACACGTCTCTCTTTCTAGTGGGTTCCCAGCACAGAAAAATCTTTTTATATTATGACACAGCTCTTGGAGATTTTCCAGTTACATGACAGAGTGCTTTAGTTTTGGAACAAAAAACTTGCTCAGCTTCTTTTCCTACTTACGATTTGTGAATTCCATGTGGTCACATTATGCATAACTGTGCAATGGCAGGAAGTGGAACAGTTCACCACGAAGTCATCTGCAGCCACTGAATGGTTCCTTTCTTGAAGTAATTAATGCAATTTTCCCTGCTAAGGAGGGTATAATCTGTAGTAAAAAGTGGAAAGCAGTTTTATGGTATTATTAATTCCTTTAATTTTGTCTTAATTGGAATGTTGCAGTACACAGAAGGAAGTCATCTACCAGCCATCTGTTCTTATATATTGCAGTCATTGTTGAATTATCCTGTATTTAACTTCTGTTAATATGGTTAACATGGGAGTTTTAGCTTAACACTGTCACTTCTCTCTGTACTATGTCCATTGAAGAATGTATTTCATTGCTTCCCAAGAGTACTTCATAGGCAGAATCAACTCTTAAAGTGCAAAAACCTGACGTTGTTCCATACTAAAACATTTTGTCAGCATTGAGTTAGACTAGCTTGGCAAGGAAGCAAAAAAGCTGATAGTTGACAATTTAAGGAGTACATTAAGTAACAAGTTTATAAAGCTGACATTCTATATCAGTGAATTCTGAATACTGTCAGTCTCTACTTTTATACCCCTAGGGTAATTCCAGCAATTAATGAACGTATGAGGGAGGATCTCACATAGACTATAGAAGCTTCACACTACTGTGGTAGCATAAAATCACAGCCAGAGCTCGGACCAGGTGAAGGAGAATTTTTGCTGTCATACAATTTCTGCAGAGGAACTCACATAAGCTTGAACAAACATTTCCCAAATTTTCAGCATTGTCTTGCAGAAGTCTAGGGTACATAATTCTTCAGAAGCAGCAATCTAAATCATCACTCAGAGAAAACAAAAAAAGCCTCATTTGTTATAGTGGAGGAAGGTGCTAAAACTACACAATTGCTCAACTTCACTTGCCACCCTGTACCGAGTTTTGAAATTGGAAATAATACAGAGGTGGCTGAAATCCACCTTAACTTTTCCTTTACACAGAGCTGAAAACCATGTCATGTCGAAAGTTATGTTTGCAGTATCTATGGAACACAGTGAGTCCTTTCAAGGATGGATGCAGTTAAGGACGACACGTGTTAGGGATTGACTGCCTTCATAAAGAAACAGTTGAGATCACTGGTCCATTGAAAGTCGCCCTCTAGCATGAAAATGAATTTAAACCAGAAATGAAATCTTAATGCTTTAAACAGCTACCTTGCTAATGAAAATAAGCATTTATTTGAACAGTTATAGTTAGAATCTCAAAAATATTTTAAATTTTTATTTCAGAAGATATGGCAGCCTACAAGCATTCTAAGTGAATGCTAAACTGGGAAGGGGTTGGGATTAGACGTTTCTTAATTTGCATCTCAAATTTGGGCTGAGTTTATTACAGTGGGGAAGAGGTGAGATAGAAGTCTCAAAGAAACACATGCTGTTTCTATCACTATAACATACCCTAAATTTCCTTTTACTCTAAATTTTATTGGCAACCAAATGAAACCATTCTACATGGAAAAGTCATTTAAAAAATCAAACCCTTCTGATTTCACTTCCAATTTAAAAAGCTTTTAAACTAGAAAATTGTTCCTCAGAACCTGCACTATTGGTAAGACAATTTCATTAAATAAATATGTATCACTGTAAAAAACAAACGCAAAGCAATAACTGCTTTGAAGGACTAAATTCGGTATAGAACAGAACACATTATAGCTCTTCTGGGTCTTCTATTTTTACTTGTAACCAAATGAAAAACTCACTAAATAATGTGAGCATGTACATCAAAGAGATCTTCCAGAAAGTTAGTAAGAAGCAAGGAAAAGAGAAATAGAAGGAAAAAAAGCAGAAAAAAATAACAACAACAAAATCCCCAACAACAGAAAAAACACCAGCCTGCTTATGGCAAATTTGCTTGTAATATGAGGTGGCTTGTTCAAGTATCCTTATAAAAGGGGCAGGTAGAAGTGGAGCTTAAGTATTGTATTTATAAACCCCTTTTTGATTTTCATGTCTTGTTTGTTCAGGTTACTTAGCTGAAGACACTGCTTCTGTTACTATCATCTCTGCAAAGTCAATCCAACAGATTAAATTAAACCTTTCTTTCTGTCTCACACATCATAAAACAAAAAAAAAATTCAGAAGGTGCATGCTGTTTCTGTTATCTGCTGGTAGTGATGGATGAAACAGAAAGAATAGAGATTGATTTAATCAGATAGTTTAACCCTGCAGGGAGAAGAAAGACACCTATATAACATATTCATCTGTATATTTTATTTTCAGACATATGTGTCCATGCATTAGTATATAGTCTAGACATACAGGTCTATCATGTCTCACTTTTTACATTACAGTCAATATACAGAAAAGGCATAGTTTACTGTATTTCATGCACAAGTCTATCAATGTTTCACTCCGAGGATATTTTGTTAATCTTACATTATACAAAGTAGCTTCCCTGCCCAAAGGAATCTGCAGAGAAAAATCTGGTCAACACATTACCGTAGAATAGTGAAAGCTAAACAGTCTGCTTTTCAAACAAGGCGCATGTGGTAAACATTTAACAAGAGGGATTTCTCATCTCTTCAGTATATTTTTTGCTTCCTCTCTTAAGCTAATGATTTCATTTTAACAAAACAACTTGTGTTTTCACAGTTCCACCTTCACCCCCTCATTCCATTAAACATGATGGCCCAAGACCCGCAAATAGTCATAGACAAATTCATCTTATAATTATGTATTAAATATAAATATACATAGAAATGCTTTCAGTAATGAATTCTAAGTCACACACTATGAAAACAATCACAATATTTGTTGTCTATTTTTCTTTTGTGAAAAGTTGCTTAACTGTCTGCCTCAATAGACGTATTGTGTAGATCTAAGCCTTGAGATTCACGGAAAAAAGAATACTGTGTGCTTCCTTTATTCATTTGAAAATGGGAAGGGGATTGCATCATAAGCAGGCTGTTTCAATTATATTTTGATATTTTTTGCCATTTGAAAGATAGCGAGTTACAAATCATGTCAGAATATTTTTCCTACTGGACTTTTATATCTATCCAACAGTCAAAATATTATTTGTGAAGCGTGAACATTTTAAAAACTATTCTTCTGGTTTTGTGAGCTAGTTGACACTGTATAATAGCAGAAAAATGAAATCGTGTTGAAGATTTATCAGAACAAAACACTGGAAATGATGAATCACAAGTAATGAAGCAGGAGCTAAAGAAGAAAAGATGTGCAAATTTTTGCTTGATTGAAGAAATGCTAATACATATTGGTGTATAAGTTGTGACACCCTGATATATATGTACAGATAAAGCAGCATTTTATAATCAAAATAATGCAGTGGGAAACAATCTCTGGAAACAAAATTTGAAGACCTTATTATCTGTGTGGTGTTAACCAGATCAGTGCAGGCACAGAGTGAGTGCCTGGGGTCACAGCAAGGTCAGTTTGGGAATAAGAATTGCGCACCAGGTCTGGGTGTGAGTGGTATGACATACGGTTTGGAAGTGTGGCCATCAGAGAAAAGAAAAGCAAGGCAGCATTTAGCTTTACTGAGAAACTTCAGGATTGGTGGGAATTCATAAATTGGGGAGTTGCAATTGCTGGAAGCTGATTGCCTGACTCTGAAGCACTATGCAGCAATGAAATGGGCAGCTTTTTTCTCCCCTGCTACTGAATATCCTTTGAAATTGAAGATCAGTGTCGGAGCTATAGAGGACAGACTGGAGTGGTAAGTAGCTAACCCTAGGTAGGAGAATCTACTGAGGTCAGATACCCAAACAGAATTAAATCCATCCATCCTCTTATGCACTCGGAAGAGAAGTAGTCTGAGCCTCCACCATTTTATATGATATTTACCATGTGCTAAGAAGGTTCGAAAGATCTAAGGGGAAAGAACTTCGTTTACTAGCATTTTAAATGCAGTTTTATGTGACATAGGAAATGTTAATATTTTCTGAGCCTGAACACGTACTCTGAGTCAAAATATTATGAGAATGTCTTAATGGATTCTGTGGCCGTCTCCTTATTTTGAGCCTGTATTTTGAACTGAGCATACACTGAATGGACTGACAGCTTAAAACATACAAACAAAATACACAAAACAAGAAGGTATTTATCTCATTTCTGAGAAATAGGGCCACAAAAATGATTAGAGGGATGGAACATCTCTTCTATGAGAGAATTGGAGTTATTCAGTTCAGAGAAGAGGAGGGTCCAGGGAAACATAAATGTGGCCTTTCAGTACTTGAAAGGGGCTTATAAGAGAGACAGGAACAGACCTTCTAACAGGACCTGTTGCAACAGGACAAGGGGTAATGGTTTTAAACTAAAAGTGGGTAGATTCAGACTACATATAAGGAAGAAATTTTTTACAGTGAGGATGCTTAAACACTGGAAGAGGTTGTCCAGAGAGGTGGTAGAGGCCCCATCCCTGGAAATGTTCAAGGTCAGGTTGGACGGGGCCCTGAGCAACCTGATCTAGTGGAAGATGTCCCTTCTCACTGCAGGGGGGTTGGGCTAGATGACCTCTAAAGGTCCCTTCCAACCCAAACTATTTATGATTCTATGAAATATAAAGGCCGCATCTACTCTATATTTCCTTTCTGTATAATACACTTTCTACCACAAGCATGTCTTTTCCTTAGGGCTACCACACTTAACAGGTGTACTATGGTCTATTTGTTAGTCTCAGGGACATTTTTTCATCTTCTGGTTTAAAATACATCCTATACTTCTAAATAATATCCCTTTTCCCTAATAGAAAAGTGTTCCATATCTTCTCTTCCATACCAAAGCAAAGAGAAAAGCAATTCTATAAAGATGGCTGAAGTGAGCCCTTTACCCAGCAGCGCAATGCAGCAGCATCAGCCATTGTTGCAGTTGCCATCGGATCTCACCTCTGCGAGACACAAGAGTTCAGAATTGGCCTGTAGATGCTGAATCTAAAACTTCATTGCTGGTTCTAGGTACTGACTGAAACTCTGAACTGCGTGAAATCATAATAACTTTCCCGAAAACTGAAAATTCATTAAAATATCACTGGTCATAAGACTTCAGTAAAATCAAACCTTGATTGGTAGGGGATGGAATTAGATGAAGGGAACTAATATTATTTTAATTAAGAGCCACGAAAAATGTTCTGAACTCAATTTTTTACCTGTGAACTGAAGACCATGCCGCTCATCTTTGTCATGAGACTTGAGGTATATACACACCAAATGTTGCAATGCAATATGGACAATTACAGAATCATAGAATCATTAAGGTTGAAAAAGACCTCTAAGATAATTAAGTCCATCCGTCAACCCAACACCACCATACCTACTAAACCATGTCCTGAAGTGCCATATACACAGGTTTTTTTAACACCTCCAGGGATAGTGACGCCTGTTCCAATGTCTGACCACTGTTTCAGTAAAGAAATTTTTCTAATATCCAATCTAATCCTCCCCTGGTGCAACTTGAGGCCATTTCCTCTTGTCCTATCACTTGTCACCTGGTAAAAGAGACCAACATCCACTTAGCTATAACCTCCTTTCAGGTAAAGAGTGATAAGGTCTCCCCTCAGCCTCCTCTTCTCTCAACTAAACAATCCCAGTTTCCTCAGCTGCTCCTCTTAAGACTTGTGCTCTACACCCTTCTCCAGCTTCTTGGATCTTCTTTGGGAACAGTCTAGCACCTCAATGTCTTTCTTGCAGTGAGGGGCCCAAAACTGAACGCAGTATTCGAGGTGCAGCCTCACCAATGTTGAGTACAGGGGAACAATTACTTCCCTAGTCCTGCTGGCCACACTATTTCTGATACAACATCATATGGTTTCCACAAATTAAGAGTACAACTTAGCCATCATTAATGTATTCACAAATAATACAGAGCTAGTTTAGCTGTGTACACTGGAAAGAATGCATATATACTCATAGAAGGAATCACAGAATCACAGAATAAAACGTTTTGGAAGGGACCTTTGTGGGTCATCTAGTCCAACCCCCCTGCTAAAGCAGGTTCACCTAGAGCAGGTTGCACAGGACAGCATCCAGGCAGTTCTGTATCTACTTTAGTGGGCCGGGTCTAAAGGATTATTTTTTTCTATTCGACATTATGTTCATACAGTTATCAGACCATAGTGCACACAAACTTAATAACACTACTTTTGATGTCTAATGTCTACTGTAGCATGTACTGAGGTATCTGAAAACAATTTTACAACCAGGAACTAGGCACAAAGCACCTCTACTGATGTGGAATGAGAAGACATTTCCCGTTCTAACACTGGAAATGCTGAAGTACAAAATAGCTAAGCAACTCATTTTCCAAAGTGATTCATGGATTAATATTTATGGGGTTTTGCATGTCTGACCCTAAAATATGGCTGGAAAAGTATCAAACTCTTCTAGGAAAGAAGTTTCAAGTTCTGAAAAACTTGGGGAGAAAGTTGTAATGTTTTCTACTGGTCAGATGAGACAAGCTTTTCTGCCATCAAAAGTGTAAATTTGTGTTTTGGTGCTTTGCTGACTTCAATATATGCAAAACAAGTTTATCTGGATTAATATATTTATCCATTTAAATGTTACCTGCTTCCAGTTGATATTCTCTTACACATTTAATTAGTCAATTTCATTTATTATCATACTTGCTTGTACTTGCTAATAAATATAATCCAACTGAAACTGGGCTTTCAGTGTGCTATGCACTATTCAAATACTAATACAATATGATCTATACTAATAGACAACCCAGCTCCATGTCCATTGATAATCTAAATACACAAAAGAGATACCAAGTGAAGAGTCACAGGGACACAAAGACAAAGTAAGCCTTTCCCAAACCATTTAGAAAGAGAGTGACGGATCTGCAAAGAACACTTGCTTCTACATCCTTAGTGAAGAAGTCTAGTCATTTAACTATTTGACCTTTCATTTCTTTTTCTAGTTATCTGATTTAAGGATAGGTGATTGAAAAGAGACTGTTGTACCTTCAAACACATTAACAGATGGAAGAGATAAAGTATGGAAAGTTACATTGGAACACGAGAGGTTTGCAAGAAAAGCACTAAAAGTCATGATATGGCACAGAGTAATTTGCACAATATTGTACTTCTTCTGTGAGTGCATACTCTTTTTCCCCTCACTGTTGAAAGGAAAAACTATTCAGCACTACTTTTTATGCCTATTGTTCATAACTGTGGCTCCTGTACTTCATACTGACCAAGCCCCACACTGAATAAATATTTTACTTTCTTTCTTAGATTTTCATTTGATGCTCCATTAGCTTTTACTTTGCTTCATAAATCTTTACACACTATCAGTAAGAAAACCCCTGTTTAACCAAGAAGTGCTATGACCCCCCCATTATACTAACAAGTAACTGAAATGGGAGACATCCTTAGGAACTTCCAGCAAGTCATGCACAAAGTCTCTGGCAAACAAAGGGATGAAATCCAGATGTCCATGAAACCATGAAACTCGTCTTTACTTTGCAGTTGATTGTTACTCCATTCGCTGCACACTATATAGCTGTTTCAGTGCAAGAAGCATTCTGTTTCACAAGACATCTCTCAGACATTACAGAGCATAACACACAATGCTCTATATCATAGCAATTCACTGTGCAGCTTAGACTTCATTGACACCAAGTGTGTTCAGTGAATGAGGCAGTGATCCCACAGAAATAACATACTGTTGCTGCGTAATTAAGAATGCTACTGTAATGCACATACCATAAGCGATTATATAAAATGACCCAAAGAGAGTCAGTTTTGATATTTTCTGCCTTTTAGATGATTCGTTTGGATTAAGTCTAAATATTGCCGTGAAGCAATATGTTAGACATCCCTGAGCAGGTAGGTTTAAAATTACTGGCCTCTGAAGCATGGCACTGCACCTGGACGATTAGCTCAGGCGTAACCTCAGTCTGCAACAGCTTTATTGCTTCCAGTTCCAGACTTAGCTCATTTAGTGCCTGTTTAGGAACTGCTCCGACAGGTACATGTTTACATTTTGTTTTCTGTGGGAGGGAAGGAAGAAAACGCTCCTTTGTGCCAAGCCAGGAGTAGGTTGTCAGGTATTCTCACCTCCCTCTACAGAATTGGGAGGAAATCGGGACATCTCGAAAGCCCTGTCTCCTCAGCTATTCATATCCCACCATTTCCTGTTAAAGCTGAAATTCCACTGAACCTTGCTGTATGTCCATATGCACATCTAGCAGAATCCTGAAACACCATGTACTCAATGGAAATTTCCCGTCAGTTTATATGTTCTGTCAGAGCCAGCTATAATAAAGAAACCGCAAGTTATTTGCTTTAATCTTCAACAGAACACCAGGGTTTTGGCAGGAGACACTTTCATCAGAAAGTTTATAACCACCAGTTGTGGATGTTTTCAGCTAACAGGCATACGTCAAAGGTAAATACAGTTTAATTATAGCATGTGTGTTTATTCTTTACTAATGAATTTGATTTTCACTAAACACATTTAGTAATCAGGGAAAAAACAGATTCCCTTAATTTGCATCATCAACTTATAATTAATTCAGTTAGCTCTCAGCCTTGTTCATTCCCTGGAAAATATTTTCCCAAACTACTCACATGCATACCTTACTTTTCCAGAATAGAACAGTGGAGTAAGCAGCTGAAACAGAACATGCTTATTAAGCAGTATACTTTAAAACATATTTTGCAAGGTTAGAATTGTCTTTTCAAATACCAGAGCTCTAACTTCTCCAGCAGTTTAGTTGCTGTTTTTCCATCTTTGAAGCTTCTACTTATTCTACTGCTACCAAACTTCTCCAGCTTCACAACATTGGATTCTATGAAAAAAAAAGAATTATACTTAAATGTACCCTGAAAAAGAGAAGATGTTATCATGTGGGAAAAGAAAATTAATTCAAAAATCCATAGAAAAACCCTTAAATCTCAAATTGGATTTTCCATACTGACTATTTACTTTCCTCCTTACGTTTTCAAAAGAAATATATTGCACTGTTGCACCAGTAGAATGATGAAAACAATGCTACATTATGTGGCTTCTCAATTATCCTTTTGTCCCTTTATAAGGCACAAGCCAAAGAAAATTAAGGCATATAAAAATAAGGGAAACTTTCAATCAGCAAAATAATTTGCCAAAGACTACAGTGCAGTCAGATCAGTTACAACTTTTCAGAGAACTGAAGACTTCAGTAATGTTATTTTGGTTTTAACATTATTGAAAAAGCTTAATTCAACCTTTTTGCTGGGTGGGCCAAGTGAGCTATTTTAACAGATCTGAGTCATCTGCTTTGTGCCTTGAACTTGCTGCCCCAATCAATGTGTATATTTTACTAAGATTTTAAAATTATAATAATTTATACCACAATTTTAGACAGGAAGGGACAATCTGGCTCATCAAATCAAGTCCCCACTATCACAAACAGACATGATGTATCTTCCCCTTCATGTACTAGTGTCTTAATTGCTTAGGTACTACTCTTCTCATCAGAGGACCGTTTCAGAACCTGTGAATGCTAGAAGCCATCTTAATATTTCCAGGCGAAACTTGCTCAGGGTCAGTTAATAATGTTCGCACCCAGTTAAAACAGCTCCAATGTCTGCCTGGTGTTTAAAACTTTTGATGTTTTTATGTCAAAGTATCCTACATTCCATCTTCATTTTCCTAGGCTGAACAATCCAATCTCTTTCAGAATCTCCTCTTCTCCCTCCCCTGATCATCCTAGTAACCTTCTTGTGTCCCTGTTCCAGTATGAATTCTTTTCTGAACAAAAATTGATCCTCAGATATTAATTTTACAGATTTTTTATGGTTTGGGCCCCTTTTGTACTCTTTACAAACTTCTGAGATAAAATTAGTACATAAAAGTGGATTTTTTAAATTAATAGAGTACCTTCTCTGATTTGTTATCTATTCCTTTGATGATACTTGCAATTCCACATGCTACCTTTTCTGCTGGTTTCATCAGTCCCCAAAGGTACATTGTTCCTTGATAAATGCAGCGTAAGATTCACACCTACCTTGAAAGACACCGCCAACCCAGGCAGTACAAAGAGAGAAGCTGAGGAGAGGAAAATAAAAAGTACTCCAAGGTGATATTTAAGGGAGCTGAAAGCTGAAGGATAAGAGCTAGCCATAGAACAATTCTCACAATTTATTAAAATTACCTGAAATGATGGAAAAGCTGCCTGTGTACATTCCATTTACAGTTTCCTGAAATCTTCTCTACAGAGCAAAAGCACAACATCTGCAGGAACAGTAGCAGGTGGTTTCTGGGAGGAAGGCCAGGCACAGAGACTTGCAAACAGACTGAAAATAAAAGTGGGAGGCAGCCACTTTAGTATAGTAAAGATACTCTCACGTTTGTTTTTATAGGTCCAGGCATCTAGCCTTTTTCAGCTGGATTGCAGCTGGTCTCTCTAAAACAACTTTAAATCGATGTATTGGTTAAGAGGTTCAATGTCTTAGGGGGATAGAGGTGCCTGAAGGTTCGGAAGGCAACATCCGCATAGCAATCCCAAAGCTGTGCAATCAAAACTCTTGCAGCACCGTACACTCTCACTGACACAACTTTACCCTAATAACCTCTGGCTTTGAAACATTTATCCTTACGTTTTCAAAGTTGAGCAAAGGACTTTAGCCTCTCACTAGACTGCCATTAAAATGTTGCATGCCACTTTGAAAACCTAAGTGGTAGAGTTTTAGTGTCAATAACCATTTTTTTTTATTTATTTATTGACACTAATTGCACTGCTCCTTGGGACACAGCTCCAGTATTTCTTACATCTTCATTAATTACATATTGTAAATTTACACACTGTATGAAATACAGGCTGTAAAAGCCGGCTGTTTATAAATCCAGCTTGTGTCTGTGCTGTCAGATAGATGCCTGTGAGACTCGGAATTCAACTATGCTTCATTTATGGGAATAATTCATATTTCTCTAACTTGCAAATGTTGAGAATCACACGTTCTGTACAGTAAGTATTTTGTTTATTTTTATACAGTTATTGGCTTTTGTTTCCCAAAATAGGATCTGCCCAAATCAGGTAAAAAAAAAAGGACATTCTATTTGTTTTTTTTTATTTAATAAAAATCTAAAACTAAAAGCTGCTTAGCCACAAGGGAAGCACCACAGAAGAGCAGTAAAGCCAGTAGCCTCTATCTTTAAAGCTGTCTTTTATGTCTGTAATGCTGATGGCCAAACTTAAGATTTAAGCAGAACTTCCACTTGTGACCAGGCTGCTTTCAAATTTTCCATTTTATTAAAAGAGCTAAATAGAGGGTATTCCATGACTCTAATTTGGAGTTCAGTTTTTGTTGTTGTTTTTAATAAAAAATGAAAGCCAGGAGTAGTCTAGTCATCAGGGAAGGAGTACATGAATTAAGTTGGGGATAATTCGTACTGTGCTGGGACTACAAAGGGTTTGGATGATGTTTGTGATGTGGGAAGTGTTTGATTATGGAAAATTGTCAAAAAATGAGAATATGTGTGGCAATAAATAATGGGTTTTATCTCTTCGCTTATTAAATTGTTATTTCAAAATACTTATTTTAAAAAGTCTCTAAAATTACAGTCCTAAAGCATTGCTGAAATGTGTTTGCTCTCATCTGATTTGCTTTCTTCCTCTGTTTAGCAATACTATAAAATATATTTTCATCCCAGCAATTTGGAACTAGCCATAAAGAACATGTTCTCAAAGCTTCATAGACACATAGATAACTCTGTACTAGAAGTACTAGTTTAGGAGGTAAAAAGAAGGTGTAAGTAACAGACAGTTTTTTCATCATCCTGTAATTTCAAAATAGCTCCTTGCAACAGCAGACTTTGCAACGGCTGTAGGCTTCAGCTCACACACCAATTTTGAGCCAGAGGACACAGAAACAGATTACAACCTCACCAAGGATGTGTTGGGAGCAACAGTAACTGTGGAGGACAGTTACGCAGATCTTGCTGCAGTTCAAGAAAACATACATCTGGGAAGTAAGCAATAACTATGAATTCTTTTACTTTCGATCACTTACCTATATTGTTCACTTACCTTGCTTGAAACATCCATCATCAAATGTACAATGCAGGCAGTGAAAATTTTGGTATAAGCAATCATTTCTAATAGATGCATTTGCCCCATATATCAATTCATTGGTATCTGAAAGAGCATACTAAGAAGAAGCTGCAAGCACATTCTGTTAGACACAGGGGTGACACGAGTTAATTTCATTGCTGTCAGGAGATATCTTGATGGGTATATATTGTGCGTTATCATGAGTTACCACAGCTGCAAGGGATTATTTCTTCTACTAATAATGGCATAATAGAATACCGTAACTTGTCACAAGATTTCAAGTCAGCTATGAAATTAACCTATTTCATCACTGGAAAAAATGTTCCCTACTGTTTTCCACCCCCCCCCCCCCTT
>Ga0065711_1005679_pt1 | contig 19441 bp, 10 predicted proteins | sample Hoacrofraction12_FD_59098 | JGI IMG/M metagenome (GOLD analysis project Ga0065711, IMG submission 59098) | Hoatzin crop microbial communities from Cojedes, Venezuela - Epithelial fraction 12 v2 (version 2) | ecosystem: Host-associated > Birds > Digestive system > Esophagus > Crop | place...
TTTTTTTTTTTTTTTTTTTTTTGAGGGGATGTCTTAATTTCTGCGCCTTTCAGAGGATATGCAGCCTCCCATGCAGCTCAACAGAGCTTTAAGTGTGTTTTGCCAATCTTGGTCTGTTCCCACCCTCATATTGGTTTACATCAGGGCGTATTTAATCAGATGTGATGATGTGAGACGATAGCTGGACTCTCAGATACACCGCTTTAATATTAAATAAAACAAACTTTTAGTTCGTGAAAGACAAAAATGGTATTTTGTCCTGTGTATATGTTTATAAAAAGAGACTTAATAGACCAGGTGCTGCTTCAGCACCCCCCTCCCCCCCGAGGTTACAGTGAAATGTTAAGCATGAATTCATGAGGGGAAAAAATGTGATATGCAAAAAAATATCAGCATTACCAGCAGTCTTAGTGGTTCCTGGCAACATGGAAATAAGAAGTGTGGCAGATGGGTATGCCTGTGTAGACACTGAAAGGTGTGTGTTTGTGTGTGTGTGCGTGTATATATATATACACGCTCACACCTGGTCAATTTTCTGCTCTAGATTTCATGAAGTTATTCTTGGGACACTTTGTAATGTAATACCCATTTTGAAGGTTATAAGAGGCTTGAATGATTTGAGTAAATATTTTAAAGGAAAATACATTATGTTTACCACCTGTCATTGTGCCCTTTATCAATATGCACAATAAAACAGTCTAAAATGTCTGTTTCTTCTCCTTTGTGGATTCCCTTCTGCATATAAGTAGTTTCTGAGTAATAAAACTTAGGAAGCTTGGCTTCCCTACATTATCACATATAGTACCGCGTTTCTTCTGCCTATGGACAGGAGGACACACCAGAGCTGTAGATGTGAAGACTGACCTGCCAGTATTCTCTCAAGCTCACTGCTCCTCTTGACTTGCTTGGAAAGTCTGTGGAAAGCCCTGACTCTTCGCTGCTGCATACGAAATAAGTGGCTTGAGGGGCAGCATGGGGCTGCACGATGCCTATGGGCATTTGCTGTAGAACCTTCTTATGGAGACATACAATCCTCTGTCAAGTTTGGTTGAAGCTGGACAGTGTGTTCTAAAGTTAGCATGAGGCGCTTACATGATCATGTCAGAATTGCTTGCTTGGAAGACTGTTTGGAAGAGTGGGTTTTTTTCCATCTTTGGCTGCCAAGCTCCTCTTCACGGCAGCCTTGACATCGTTTCTGGTCTGCCTGTCTTCGTTATAGCATCCTTCTCACTTTCTGGTGTTCAGTTCATGTTTATTTTAAGTGAAACTGCCATGGAGAAATACACTTAGGGTGTAGATGCAGAAAGGAGCACAGAAGGGCAAGCAAAAGGACCAGGTGCTGTAATGCACTGATTTTTTTGTGAACATTTTAACTGGGAATTTTAATGGCCTGATAGCTAAAGTCTAATAGCTAGTTCTTCTAGTGGCTTGTTACATGAACATTCATTTTTTGCTGTTCTGCTGTAGAACAGAACCTGGTTATAATTTTCCTGCTTTTGAAAAGTTCTTTGAGCTCTGCAAACAAGAAATAGGTGTGGAGATGTTAAGGGATATCTGGGCACTCTCCAAGTGAGAGCAATTGCAGAGTGACAGAAATAGGTTTATGGTGAATCCAGTGTAGCTTTGGGAATTTTGTATCTTCAAACCTAGATCTGTGGTTTTTTTATGCTTTCCTATCAGTTTTATGTTTGTCTATTGTATTGTTTATCCTAGTTTTGTTTAAATAGCAATCGGTCTGTATCTAATTATGCTATATTTTTGTAGCACACCTGACTAGCAAATGTCTTGTGCAGTGATCTGAAACCCCTCAAATGGAGCTGAGGATTTTGTCTAAATTATTTGACTTGTTATGCTTTGAATGGCTTATTCATATTTGTATATTTGTGTTTTACTGTGAAGTTTGAACAGACAAAATATAGAATCTTGTTTCTTGTGTAATGCCAGTGAATTTTGGAGAAACTGAGATGGAGCAACAGATAGTGCCAGAAACAAAAGTAGAACATGGATTTTCCAATTTCTAGTCCTCTACCTGCCAAGCCCCTTGATAATCATACCATCAGTTGACCTGGTAGAGCTGAAATGAAAACAGGCCATAATATTCAGTGGCACCTCATTCTTCAGTTACAACACAAGCTATAAAACCCAAGCAAAAGATTTCTCCCACTAGCCCAATTTATATTAATTAAAAGAATAAAAATCTGGGGAGGGGGAGGAGAATAAACCCTTATGTTCAGTTTGTAGACAAAAATTAGGAAGCTCTGAATCTGCTCCATTTTTACCACTTAAAAATATTTTTCTATTCATGGAACTTCTTTGTTTTGAAAGTGCCTTTTTTTCCTTCCCAGGAGATTCCCTTTAACATGGGAAAACTGAAAAAATCCTTTAAGTGAAATACATGATAATTTCAAAGGAGTCTTGGTAAAACAGCTGAAATAAATGGGGAATTTACAATTTAGATTTATTATAACAGTTGTGGAGGGGGAAATCATCTGTGTTATCTGGTTTAAACATAAACATAGCAAGCACTTCCAAATACAAGATTTATAAGCAGTTCTCGGTATGCTAAATACTGTTGTGGTTTAGTGCACATACCCAGCATAACAGGCAATCATATAGAAAAGTCAAAACACATTGTAAAATTATGTTATAATCTGTAAAAAATGGAATTATCTCTTCCTTCGCTGTTGGTTGTTCATGGATTCAGGCTCCAGTTTGTTCTCTATTCATTTGGCTAGTATTAGTATTTCCTCTGTGTAATCAGAACAAGAAAAAACTACAAACAAAGCAAGTAGGATGCTAACATATAATCAGTATGGCTGAGTCAAATAGAAATGTCTGTCATTGTAAACTCCAAAGCCCTAGTTAAACTTCAGATTGCTTTGGATCTAGTGTTTTTGGAACCTCAAAGTTTTCACTGAGGAGTGAATCTTCCATGAAATGGATCTTCATATGGGAAAACCATGACTTGGCTAAAAAAATCCAAGTTAAGCTGATTAGAGGAGCTGCAATGTAGATAATAAGCAATAAGTATTTACAGGTGCAGTTATTTGCTAGCTCCTATGGAAGCAGCTTAAGTACAGCTTATTTCAAAGTAGGAAAAATTTTTTTCTTTATAGAAGCTTCACCTGATAGCCACTTGTCAGAGACAAATACTATGACAGAATCAAATGGAAATTAAAATAGGGATCAGAATAAGAGATTTGTAAGATTTAAATTAAAAATATACAAGGGAAAAAAAACCCACACTAGCTAGAGGCAGCATCAGTATCTCAATAGTTAAGAATAACTGATATTGAAGATTGTACATGTACATTCATGTTTGGATCCATAGCTGAATACTTTTGAGGGGAAATAACACTGATGTTCCTTTGTGTCTGCGGAGGCCTTGTGACATCTGAATACTTGGTTGTCATGCACTCAGTATTGAAAGTTTGCAGCCTGCTGGGAGCTGCAATTTCTACATGGAAGAAAGTCCCTGTATATGATAAAATTGTTCCAACACCCTCACTTTTAATCTTGATGCTCTTAAAGAAAAAGAAAACATTCTCTTTTGTGTCTCTTAGTCTCTAGACATTTTTATTTAAATTTCGTATTTCCAACCTCTAGCGCATGTAGGCAATTCCAGTTCCTGCACAGTGCTGGAGACCTATTTTAAGCATATTTGCTTTCACAGATGAAACTCAGAAAAACAGCATTGACAGTATTTCTAGGTTTTCATTTGAAAGTCTTGGAAGCTGGGAAGATGATGTCTAGCTATGCCATTGCTTTGATTAAAGTTGTTGCATGATATATGCTTTATATTTAGTTGAGTGAGTAGAGCTTTGGAACAGGGCTGGGATACTGCATTTTGTTTCTAGATCTGCTACTGACCAGCTGTGAAATCCAGATAAATCTTTTAATTTCTTCTTGTCTTTGTTTCTCTGCCTGCAGAAATAGTATTATAATTACTGTATAAAAGAAACATTCTACGTCAAAAGGTAGAATTCTTGTTACTATTAGTGACAGAGTATCATCAGTTCATCTTGCATAATTTTTTGTGTAAGGATAATAATACTGGATTATGCTGGAGCAATGTCAGTTCTATTAGACACGATGTGCCACTTGTCTGCATGTTTGGATGCTAGAATATAAAGGATATGAATAGGCACCCACAGACCACTAACTCCTGTTCTGGCTTCCTATGGCAAGAAAGAGACAAGAAGGGTGTTTATTCATTCTGCTCAGGACTGAATAGAATTACAGGCAGTTTATTTCAGAGTCAGAGGTTGACGCAGCAATCTGTGGTGTCCTGCCAAAATCCACTCCAAACTGTTGTGAATTAAATCACAGTTTTTCATTTCATTTGTACTCTTGAAAGTAGCTGGAAACATTACAGTAGCCAAGTGGTAAACTCTGGATAAAGTGAGAAATCGGACAGATTCCAGTTGTTACAATTTCTGTTTGGTAAGTACTAATGATACAAGGCAGCCCACAGCTGAGCTCTTGAAATATCTTGTTCAGCACATTTTTTTCTGTTTCGGGTGCAGTTAACAGTAGAAATGTTCTTGTTTACTTGTCTCTAGTACAGTTCACTTGGTTCACTTCTAAATGTGGATGCAGAATTGTGGTCACTGTACTAATGAACTCTGTACTCAAGCCATTTTGGAAATCGAGGATATCGGTGAACTCTGACACACAATATAGAAAGATACGCCTTTGTATAAATATGGCTTGGTAAAGTGCAATGCCCTGTCCTTGATGTAGGGTAAAATAATATTTCCCATTTTTGTACCTGACATTATGGAAAGTGACCACTGAAGTTGCTTACATGAACCCGTATTTCCTTAAGGTATTCTAGAAACAGTTTAAAAAGTTAAATGTTCAGGATGCTACTCGTGCCATTAGGTGGTGCTTTCAAGCTGCTCTAGCCCTAGGAGAGAAGCAAGCGAAGCACGTAGCTTTGCGCGGGACGTGGTCTCACAGGGCTGCGAGGGTGCAATAAAGAGGCCTTGCTGTCGGTAACAGGATACAACCGAGGGGCTATGGGAGAAGGAGGTGGGTGAGGCTGAGATTAGTCTTGTGAATATTTTCATGGAGGAAGTCACGTGCAGCACGTGTCCTGTAAGTCTAGAAGATGATTCTGAGCCAAAGACGTTGGTTTTTTTAGTTGAAAATCTGGCTGATTGCATGCTGACTTTGGACGCACACTAACATCTGTAGCTTTCTCAATTTGCTGTTGCTTGCCTGCTTTGGTATGCCGCCGTATTTGTTTAGAATGAGATTAAGCTCTTTTCCACAAAACATCCAGACCTCTGGTTACATGGAAGGATTTTAAAGGTGTGTATAGGCCTGTGTGAATAGGTAGGAGTATCCTGGGGTCCCAGTTTTACTGGGATTGGTCTTAGACCAACTCCCGGCTTCTAAGAAGCTCTCTATTCACAAGAGAAAGGAATGAAAAGTTGAATCTGAGCCTGTCAGGGCAATTGGGTGGTGGATATTATTTACCTAGGTCACTTGGATGTCTGAGCTCCTTGCTAAGGTGGTGTCCCCCTGCTCAGTAGGTCTCCTGAGATACCTACTTGGGAACTATTTTCTTGATTGCTGTACGTGATGCACCAATGATTTGTGGCCTGAGCAAACTTCTGAGCCCCCTCAGCCTCCTGCCTACATAGAGTAATGGAGTAGGGGGCCAAAGTCTCCTCTCATGGTTCTCCTACTTTTTTTATTAGTGATATGGATGGAGAATGAGTGCTGTGCTGAAAAAGTTCTTGGGATGCATCTTCATCCATGGTGAAAACAAAGCCTTAAGGATCTAAGTGAAAATGCCTGTGGGCAGAGTAATCTGCAGTTGTCAGTTTGGGGGATTATGGTGCCTCTGGAGAAATGTTTGAAATCGCTGTCAGAGGCAGCATGTGTGCGTGGTTGAATTACAGCTGCGGTCTAATATAACAGGTCCCATTTTGTATAATGATGTTGCCTTTTTGTATCTACATTTCGTCCTTGCCAGTCTGTGATTGGAGTTACTTTACAGTAAATCTGTGGCTAAAATTTACTATTAACTGATTCCTTGTTGTGCTGTTCACCTTTGAACATTTTTGTTTTTATCAAAGTTCCAACTGTTGATATAGCTAATGGCCTCATTAACCAGCTACTCCCTTGGTTTACAGAAAGCTTGTGGTGGCGAATTCCCACAATATTATAATAACCATTGACCACATGTAACATCCATCATTATACACTATCATGTGTTTCTTTCCCTACAGAATTCTGTGCTTTTGCACCTTTTATTTTCTGTTCTTTATAGTTTCCATGGAAAACTAATTCACTGGTGTTTATTCTAATGGCTCTGTTGTGCTACTGATGCAATTTGTCTTTTCATGTAAAGAGATCTGACTTATTTGGTTAATACTACAGAATAAAACCATCTTATTTTTAAACCTTAATTTAAATAAGATTGGTATTCATCTATCCTGGGTTATTTTTAATGTAATTCCTAACTTTCTATTTCTGAGGATCACTTGAACTGTTTTTTTGGTATTTGTGGCTGGGATTCCAGAGACTATACAAGAAATCATTTAACTCATAGTGCTTTCTTATTTATTAAGTGCTTAAACTCTTTTGTTATATTTTTGCACAAGTATTTATATTAAAATAGTACTGAAATGATTTCTCAAAGATTGAAATCCTTTTCTGCAAAGTGCTGTAAACATGTAGTAGGAAAATAGTACTGAGAGACTCCTCAGAAATGCACTACATTGCGGGATTTAAGTCAACAGAGACCAGTCGAAGAATAGGCGCAATAAAATATTGCTCCAGTATTATACATGAGAAAATGAAACATAGAAAGAATAAGTGAAGTGTGTAAGAATACACAAAAGGCTAAAACATCTCTATTATGTATTTTCATCGTGAGTTGGTAGGATTGTATTATTTAATGGGTTTGCTGAATTTTAATAAAATTTTGCTTTTAGTGAAAGGCTGCTGTGGCGTACAGTATTCTAGAAAGCTGGATAACAGAAGCTCAGCAACAGTGTGCCAGTATTTATGAAAATAGTGAAACAATGGTGTTTGAAATTGGGGAAAGTTATTGAGAGCAAGAGAAAGTATAAAAAATAATTTTAAAAGATATTTGAAAAAGAGGATGGGGGGCATAAGCTTTGGCATAAGCACAGTGAACATGCTTCATAGTGATGAGATAGTTGAGGTAGAAAGCTCTGAGAAAGCAGTGTACCCCAGTCATTTCTGAGCAGGAATGGATTCCCAAACAAAGTCTATGTAGAAGAAGCAGCAGCCCAGAATTTTTTAGTGGTTCATAATCTCTATTTGCTTGTTCACAGCGTTGTTTCTAGAAATTCCGTGCCAAGCCTTATATCTATGTATAAACCTGTTGTGACTTCTGAAGGGTTAATCTTTAGCAAGACATATACAACTCTAGTGAGAATTTGCAAAGAGGCAGTTCTGATGGGGGTTGGAATAGACATTGTCATTTTGGGTTCCAGCTGACCCATGAGGGTGTGATTGGACTAGGCTTGAATTAGAAAACTGTTCCTAGAGCTCCAAAGGCTCATGGATGGAGACTACACTCTGACTTAGACTCTTAGTGCTTAAATATATTGGAATTTTTAGTGGCTGGATGCCTGAAAATCAGCTTGGTAAGTGTATGAAAGCTGGGACATTCTATCAGGGACTATTACAGCAAGAAGTGTTACTATTTCCTGAGTGTGGGAAACTGCATTTAGAAATCAATAGAAGAGTTGGAATTTCCCAAATCCATTTCTTCTGCCATAACCTTCTGTGGTTTTCTTCTAGTACTGCTAAAATCGTAAACTTCATATCTGTTACCAAAACCTAGGTTTCTTTGGTGCAGTCTGTTGGTCTTTCAAGCTGAAAATAGACAAAAGACCTCCGACAATCTGTTTCAGAACTCGCTTCTGGATGGCTCTTGCTTTTAGTAGCCATACGTGCTGCAGCGAGGGCCTCTCACGTATATACGGCATTTGATCTAAAAGTATTTGGAAACAAAGGGGAGAGAGGCTAAGGGCTACATTCCAGCTTTCCCACTCCACGTGGCTAGTACTGTCATACGCACTTCAGAAGTGTAACACCCTACCCTGTGTGTTAGTTTTATGCTGCAAGTGAGTGCAAACATTCTCATGCAGGTGGACAATGGGATGAATCTTGCGAGTTTTAAACTTGTAAGGTGTCAACATTAGAAAAGATGCCAAAAGAATGGTGAATGAGTAAATGAATAGTGAACCTGTGGACCAAACTATTAGTCTCAAAAATAATAATTAAAAAATTATTTTGAGTTAGAATATCTAAGAAGTAGCTAGGAAATAACTAAGAAAAAGTTTATTCAGGGAATTGTAAACCAGAGGGGGATGTTGGTGGGTGGTTTGTTTTTGTATTTTTTTGAGGGGAATGGGGGGTGGTAGGCGAGGGTGATGTTCTTTGAAAGAAGTTTGAGTTAAATATATGCAGACCACTACTTCATAGGACGTGAGTGTTTGTAGAAATGTTTGTTTTTTCCAAGAGAATTCCTAAATCAATCATAGAAATAAGAAATTACTTTCTGGATTTTATATTGATAAAAGTTTTAATATATAGCTGACAATTTATAGATAGACCTGACCATAGTAAGGATTCATGGAGAACACTTCTTAGACATATTGACATCTAAAGCAGGTACCTTTAAGGAGGGATGAATTTGAAATACAACATGGTTTTGTTTTAGATAAAGATTTGTCAAGGAGGATTGCATTAACTCTGTATTGTAGAAGTCTCCCACTGGAGCTCTTTGGGTTTCTGCTTAACTTGGTGGATATTTTAAATATTCTTGCCAAGTTCTGTTTCCGTAGTTATGTCTGCTCTTTTCCTTCAAAGTCTCACTGCAGCTGGTATCTACATCTATTTGTGTAGAAGGGAAAAGAGAAAATTCATCTCCCATGGGTTGAACAAGAGAGTTGATAGCTTCAAAACAGGAGTTTACAAAGAAATTTTAAATACTTTATTATTCTCCGGAGTTTTTGTAACTTAAATCTAAGACTGAGAAACTATTAGTCAGGGACTGGGAGAAATAATGGCAAATTATTAGTTATGATGGTAAGTGGTAGAAAATGTACACAGCACATAAGGAACTGTTTAAAATATGTTAACAATGAATAGTTATGAAAAAAATATAGTCTGGATGGAGATTACTTTTTATTTCCTTGAGGGTTAGCTTGGAGAGAATTATTATTGTTCTGTGTTTTTTAATGATGACTTTGGCATAAACAATGGGATTATGCTGGTGAAATCTATTAATGACAAAATTTAGGAAGGATGATAAAGATGGTTATTTTATATTATAAAGGAAAGAATTAGACAGCCTTAGGGACCAAAGTAATAGAAAATCAATAAAACAAACCCCAGGCTGGGCATCTGGGAATCAAAGCATCGTCTTCCTACACAGGAACAGTATCGAGCCATCAGTGTGACAGGGCCGTGGAAAAACGAAATGTGTATCCAGTGAAGTGCTCCCAAAGGGTAAGTGCTGATACTCGTGTTCAGGGACTCAAGAGACATTTCTGGGTACATTGTGAGCAATTCTAATCACTCATAATCAAAAGGTGTGGATCTGAACTAGAAAGTCTAGCCAGGATCATTGGAGGAATGGAGAACTCTGTGTACAAGAGGAGATGAAAAAACATGACTTACTCAATGTCAAAAAAAGAAAAAAAAAAAAAGCTAAGGAGACTATTGTGGCTGTTTATACCAGGAAGGAGAATGGTACCAAAAAATAGCCATGCATAAATTTACAACTAGTTAAAAAAAAAAAAAATCCACCTGAACAACTTCAAGGTTTTGGAATTGCCTAGTTAGTTCAGAACGTTTTGTTCTGCTTTTAAAAACAGAAGGAGAAATTGAAATGTGTTTGTCAATATTATATGTAGTCTCTTTCCCTTCAGATAGTGCATGGTGGAAAGTTGTATTTTTGAGACCACAAGAGTAATGAATTTCTAGGTCTAATCCCAAGTTCCTATTAGTCAGTGGGCAGTAGGTGAATGCTTTTGAAGCAGCAGTTGCTTGTAACACTTTTTGTAGGTTGAGGCTGAAGCTCCAGATTGGTGGCCCAAGACAACTAATTTACCTGATTCTTAGCAGTGCAGTATAAAATTATATGGAGTGGAAAATTAACTTATTTGGCCATACTGAAATAAACCTATAAAAGTTTTTGGGCAAATACTTTATCCTGATGGATATACTTCAGGTTTCTGATCTCTGAGAAGTTCCTCACCTTGACTGTTTCGGTCCTTTTATGTCAATATCCAAACCAATTGTGGATTTTCTGATCTAGCTGCCTCTGTGGACTCAGCTGCCATTTTGAAACCCTCTCTTGCTGTGGTTATGATTTTGTTTTTAGGCTTCAGTAGTATATATAGAGAAACTAATGACTTCATTCAGTATGATTTGACAAAAACAATTCCCCCTTCAGGACATGCCAGTTGTGGTCAGCTCTCATGGTATTTTTGGCGCATTACCATCCAGGTTTGAATGAGTGCTAGGACTAGGGTCTGGGACAGGAAGGAAAACAAAATGCAAATTCAGATTTGAAAACAGCATATTTGCTGCCCTTTGCTTTCCACGAATTTACTGCTGACCACCATTTACTAGCTTGTGAAATTCAAAGCACTTCCAAAATCCAGAGGAGGGAACATGCAGTGCTCTCTGCATCATGTTACATGAGTCATTCACAGGGTCTTTATGCAGACCTCCTATATAGAAAAATTTTCTTTAATAACAGAATGTGATATGGAATGTATACGTAGAATTTTAAAATGAGTTTTTAATCACAAAACTAATCAGCAGAGTAGTTAATACACTGAGGGCTGTTTAATTTTGCCTTTTACATGTTAAGATTACTTTCTGTTTGGGAAACCATACAGTGTGTCCTAGTTTTGGCTGGGATAGAGTTAATTTTCCTCTCAGTAGCTGCTGTGTTTTCAATTTAATATGAGAAAGTTCCAAAGCAATACCACTTGACTTTATATTGCAGGTATAGAGGATCTGCAGCCCAATGAGTATGTGAAAAGAAACTGAATTTGAAAAAAAACCCCAATTAATTTTGTACTTCAGATGTTTAGGTGCAGGCAAATTGCCGCCAGAAAGAACTGGCATTCACAATATATATTATATGCTCAGCTCCACTTTTAGTCAAGAGTCAGAGCTGGCCCTGACTCTTCTAGGCAGCCTGTGTATGTCAAACCTGAGTCTTGGAGTTTGAAACCATTGCATCCAGCTCAGAGAGGCACTCTGCCGTTCCCTTCCCAGTCTCTCCCATGAGTAAAAATACTCCCTCCAAACTATGTAGCCATAATAGTGATATGTGTGTTAAATCCTTGGGAATCTCACTGCTGGGATGATGCTTATGCTTTTTATTTGAATGGCTTCGAAAGACTTTGGACTGGAGCTGTAAGGTTAAAGTTCTTGTTACATGAAATAATGGTATTCATTATACAGTTCATTATTTATTATATGTGAATAGCTGTATTCATTATGTCATCAAGGTTTTTAATTTGATGGTTTCATTTTTCCTATGATCATTTCTCTTTTATCTACAGACGGACAAGACAGTAGGCTTCTCTTTGTCAAGCTGGGACTTCTAGATTTGATGCTGGGGGCTGCATAGAGTAAAAAATTTAGTTAAAGTTACAACTAAGATGATGTTCAGTTCTGTTGTCTGTACTGTGGGCAGTCGTGTCTGGCTAGTAGTGTCTGGCTAGCAGAAAGGGCGATGGTAGTAACTTAAATAACTGCAGCTGTCAAGGTGTTATTCTGGTACAGATCAGAAGTACGTTTACCAAAATCAAATTATTTTTATAACCATTAAAACCTGCACAGGAAGTTCATCCTCAAAACCAACAACATTATGTTCTGGTACTGCAGTACTGGTCTCTACATGGATCAGTGATGCATTGCAAACTAATACAGAAATCTAAGAATCAGAATATGGCCCTTGATACGTTTTTCAGTTTCCTCATCTTTGGCATCGCTATGAGCCCAGATTTCTATGTAATTTGATCAGGATTAATCCTTAACATATGTGCCATTCTTATTTTCCCATAGTTAAAATAACAGATGTAAGCCCTGTTTCTTTTCTACGCAGCCTTATTTTACTGTATTGTTGGAAACTATAAATGTCATGAAGATTTAATTTTTATGGTAATGGATATGGGGCCAGAATAATTATGTGTTAATTACCATTTACAATTAGGCTGATTATTCTGAAACTAGAAAAATAAAATGTCCATATCAACATAGGAATAGAGCATGTTGTATGCTGAACACATGTAACTTTTGTCTCCCTACAGCAGGCATGCAAAGCAGAAAAAACAATCTCCTGCTCTTTCATTGTCTGAAAAAATATAGTTCTGTCTGTTTGCCATAGTATTATTTCCTCTTAGTGCATCTTCATATTTGTTGGATGATACGCTGATGGGACAGCAGAGCTGGCTCTGCTCATTCCGTATCCATTTTCATCCACTTCATGCTCAGCTGAGTAGTTCAGAAAAGAAGGTGAATTATCATACAGAATTTCATAGCTTGTCTCTCCACAGGGGTTGTTTGTCGTAGGACCCCAGTACTGCCAAATTAGTGCTATGTGCCTAAGAAGTGAGATAAAGGAGAACAGTAGGCAGATACTTCTCCTCAATGCAAAACACCTGTAGGGAAAGTTCAGTCTGAAGTTTATTTATAATTGAGGGTTGTGTTATCAATGTACTTGTTAAATTTGTCCCACAGTTTAGTAGTATATATGTTATTGACTCTCACGGGTTAATCACTTTGAGTGTAATAGACTTGTTTTGCTAAGACTGGATCTCCAGCTCGTCTGAATTATCACATCCCTATTGCTCCTAAGTTCTTCCCACTTCTATGAAATGTTGAGTATTTCCCTATTCCTAGCTTCTTTATCTTCTTTTTTTGGTGGCTTCACCTCTAGGGCGGAAAAAAAAAATATGCATTGCAAGAAGGATTAAATTACTTAATCTCTCTTTTTTTTTTTTTTTTGTAAATATACAGTATAACATGTTGTAATGTCACTCTGAATGGAGCATTTCTGGCTTGTGTTTGCCCTTTATCTCATTATAATGATGCCAGAGGTCCAATGTAAATATCCTTCTGTTCTGTCCAGCAACACATACTTTAATTTAGTGTAATCAGAAAATAATAACTTCTATAAAACAGCCTGTCAGGAAGAAATAATAGGGCTGTTAGGCGTTTGGCAAAACTCCACTGCATACTGCTGAGATACAATATTCCAGTTTTGCAGGACGTTTGTCAAGCCACTTGGTTGCTGTAATGTTCTGGGAAGATCTTCCTATCATCAGATAGCACCTGACAGCAGACTGTGAACAGCCAGCTCGTCACAATTTAATGAGCAAACCTGGAGCAGTAATCCCATCGGGAAGGGCATGTAGTGTAGCTCTGATTACCATATTTGCAACCAGTGCTGTACTTACTGTTTTCATATTGTCCGATCTTTTTTTTTCTAATGAGAAATTATTTTTCATGACATTAACTGTGAATCAAATAGACTCTGTGCAGAAATAACTTCAAAACATATCTGAATCTTTCAGTTATTTTTTTTTGTATGTACACAGTACAATATTTTTTTGAGCAGGATTTTACTTCTTTATTTGTAGTACTTGAAAAAGCACCAAGAGTGGTTGTTGAAGGAGTGGTTGCTGGAAGAAGGTACAGACTTCTTTTATCCATGCTGTAGTGACTGACAGCAGCTCAATTTGTTGCAGTCAGAGCACTTTCAGCACTTCCAATACAGGGACATGTGTAAATGTCTCGCATACGGAATCCCATGTGTTGAGAAATGTGCTACTTCCTTCTCCTGTGCACTCCTGAAAACAGTTCTGAAGGGTTCATAAATAAAAAATGGAGGGGAAGGAAAATCTTCTATTTAGAAATTGATTAGAGGAAAGACAATAGAATAAAAAAAACCCCACAACCTTATAAATGCAAACAAAAGCCATTCATTTAGTTACACTCAAGGGGAGAATGAATGGGAAAAATGGGATGATATTTTTTTCAAAAGATAGTTCAAAACCACTTTTGTAAACCTCTTTTTCAGTGAAAAACTGTTTGAATTGCAAACTTTCCCAAATGGAACAAGCTTTGACATTTGGGGAGAAAGGAAAAAAGGCGCACTTATTTTTTGACTTAGGAGGAAAATATTCTTTATAGCATGTATAATGTTAGGAGTTCTGTGAATAAAAAGGAGGTGGGTGGTATCAGCCATGTTTTCTTGCCTTTTTTTTTAATTGGTTAAAAGTAAGTCCCAGAATAGATTCACAAGTGCTGTCCTGAAACACGTGAGCCCCGATGGATGCTAAGTTGTTCTGTGCAGAGTCCAGCCAGAGTAATTCCTGGGATGGCGGGAGCCCTCTGGATCACAGGCAGCTGGGAGGACAGTGCTGACTGTCAGCTGTCTTTCTCACTGAGATTTTTGTTTTCCAGAGTGACTCTGTGTCAGATCATCACCTGGAGCAAATCAGCATTGCTACACCTGAACATAAAATTAATATTTTACATTAGGTGTAGAAGGTTAGATATCTGTGATTATTTTTTGTTAATTTTTAGATTTTTTTTTTTTTTTTGTTTCCAGAGTAAGTCAAGATTTTCAGCCAATTTTAAAATTGGGATAGTTTGTACCTCAGTTGTGTACTCTCGTGCTGTTGAAGATCTAGCCTGTGGAGTGGGGTCTTGGGAAGTGTTTCTTTTTCTGTTCATGGCAGGAGAGCAGGAAAAATCATCTCTATCCATCTCTTTCCACCTGTGCTGAGAACAGCACACTGTCAGCTCTCTAACCTTACAGCACTGAACTTGCTCCTGGTCTGCTCGCTTAAAGGAGTCCAGTATTGGTTGCAGAAATGTAAACTGTTTGTACGTGTTATTTTGGATATCAGCACTGACTGACTTCCAGAGTTTGATCAGAGTTGTAATTGCTGTGATGTCAGATGTGATGTTCAGCTCTCTGGTTAGGATGTGCAGAAAATGAAACCCTTGTGTTTTTGAATAGCAGTTTTTGCAGTTGCATGCAGTAGAGCTTAACACAAATTTTGAGGACAGTAACAGATGTGAAATAAAGGGAAAGTGATCACTGTATGAACATTTACACTGAGATAAGATCTAGATCTTGCAGTTCCTCTTGGGAAAAGCAGGCTGGAGCACAGGATGACTGCCGCGGTGCTTGTTGTTTCCAGCTTTCTTCTACTGCGTGGAATTATGTGCATCTCTCTATTGTCATTGGTTTCCTTGGCTTTAGAGCAGCCATATTAACAACAACCCACTCCACCCACCTCTATTCCAGTCTCTTTTCTTTGATGGAAGTTATTATCTTTTGTAATATTGTAGGAGCAGTTGCTCTCACTCAGTCTGCATTCTCTTCAAGCTCTGGTTTGTCTCGGTGTAGTATGGAATTGATCTGTATATGATATGACTGTAGAGATGCTTGTGAGTTAAGCTGGTCCCCAATGGTAAGAGCAGTGTTAATTAGAGGACTGATTCTGTCTGATCAAAGTAGAAAATGTAACTCTGAGGAAAATGTGAAAGATACATTGAAAAGCTGGGCAGGGCTGCTGCAGCTGCGTTGGTTTTCTAGATCCTAAGCTTGTCCTTAATTTAAGAGCATTTGAATGAATTTTGTATCTATAAGTTATTTCGTTAGCAGAAATCTTTTTTGTTTGTGTGTACTTTACTGTAAAACTCAGAATTCAGAATTTTCCTTGTACTTGCACAAGTCATTTAACTAGAGAAGATAGAGACCATTGACTTTGCCAAGAAGATAAAATAATGCAGGCTCCAGTTTACATACATAAGAAATGAATTATTTGCTATTATTTTTCAGAATTTTTCATGGAAGAATTTCATGATTATTTGAATTATTGCTGAAATGTTTCAACTTAGCTATTAGAATTCCACTATCTGCTTGCAGGCTCTTTTGAGTAAATTAAAATAAAAATCATGTGGGGACAAGAGTTGTAAAGTATCCATTCAGATTTACTCATAGTAATAATTTCCTCCTACAGAGTCACCTTATAAAGAATAACTGCAATATTTTTTTGTCTCGTTAAACTGGCAAATTGTAAGTAAACACTGGCTGTGAAGTAGCATATACTATGCATTACATTCATGTATGTCATTTTAAAATGACGAATAGTTTTAAAACAAGAACAATCTAATCTTTCAGATGCAGATGCATTATTTGTTAGCTTATCAATCTGTAGATCATAATGGTCTGTAAAAGTAATCTATTGTATAATTTTTGATCCTTTGTAAACTTGCAGTCTTTAGAAATAAACCAGAGCTTTCTGGGACTGTTGCCTACAGAAAAACTAAGTATATTTATATCTTACTTCTTTAAATGTCTCTAGTTTTCTTTTGGCTTGATTCCCGCCCCCACCCCAGCAGAGTTACTTTGATTCCTGATTATCATCATCATATCCCTCATCATAGCATTTTAAAGTTTTACTTCGTGGCAGAGCAAGAGAGGAACACTCTTCCAGGACCACAGTGCTGTTTCCTTTATATTTTGCTATCCATATTTTGCTTTTGTATTTGGTGCCCCTTGTACTCTTTACTTCTTGGTGAGTCCTTCCTTGCCTTTGTTTTTTCTTGTAGTTGGAGTCTTGCTAATTCATTCCTGGTGTGAATTTTCGTCTGTGTCCAATACAGAAGCAGGGGTAATGATGGGCTTCCCTGGCTTCTGTCTTTAAGGCACTCTTGCATGGGCCAGCTTTGGTCTAAGAGTGCAGGTCATGTTTTCTCCATCAGGATGTGGCAGCTTCTGCAGCATGGAGCTTCCTCCTCTTGGCAAGCCTCAGGCACGCGGATGTGGCCCAGCAATGTCAGGTCCCAGAGGTTTTGAAAACAGAGGGTTTAAACGTTGCAGGAAGAACATGGGGAAGTGTAGAAACAACTGCTACTTCTTCCTTCGTCTGTGCTGTTGAATTTTTTAACCTCTGATTATCTGTCTTCCTCTATTTGTTTTCGCTCCTGTCAGTTTATACAGATAACGTCATCCTTGGTCATGATGGTATCAGTTTAGTGAGTTCTGGTTTGCTTCTGCTTTGATTTGAAGTCTCCTGAGCTAAATTACCCAACACCAAGGAGACTGTGAAATCTTTGGCAACTGGTAAACTAAAAAAACCCAACCAAACAAAAAAACCCACAAAACCACCCACCAAAAAAACCCCATAATTCTGTAAGTAGTTACACCTGGATTTTTAAAAAAAATCTTTTTTGTCAGTTATTCTGTCCCCAGCAGACTGTTCGCTTCAGGAATGTTACACGTGAAAGTTGTAAACTTTTCAGGAATGTCCAGTGGTGTATACATATATATATATATATATCTGTATCTCTAGTGCCCTACATATGTACATTTCTGGGCACTCAAATGACCATAACGTGATTTTACACTCTCCCCAAAAATCTGATAGAAATGAATGTTTCCCTAGCAGCTGATCAAGATAGGCACCCTTTGCAATTATGAATCCGTTGATACCCTCCTAAAGCATTACAGTTTTGATCTTTGCCTCTTTCACTTTGTTTTAAACCTGTGTCAATTTTCAAACTGCTGTGTAAATCTCTGTATTCTGATTTTTATCTTGTACTTTCCTGGGATTGCTTTCTGTTCTTGTTTCAGATTGCTTTCAGGGATGACAAACCTTCATCTCGTTTTTCTTCACATGTTCTGTTTCTAATTTTGTCACTGTTTAATGAGTCAAAATCGGTCTTACCTTATTAACATTTTTTTTTTCCTATGACTTATTTTCCATGATATTTTGCCTTTGTAAATGCTGCTGCCCTATCATGCTGTATTTACTGGAGTTATTTGAATAACGTATTTTATTTCCATGGTTACAGCTACCTTCTACTTGCTTAGTTACGAACCCTTATTCGTGCAAGCAGCTTTCTCATTTGGTTCATAAATCTCAGTCAACTGTAAAAAGTTTAGTAACCTTTGGGTGTACAAAGGAAACTTTATGATCCAGCAAAAGCTCTGAACATGACATCTCTTAGGTATTAATAGATGTTGTGGTGTTTGGAAGGTGGCAAAATGGCCAACTCTTCTTTTGTAAGTGCAGTTGGAGAAGGTGCTAGTTTTGAGGACATGCAATGTATTTAACTGAAAAAGGTTATCTGTGTATTGAGCTGCCTGTATTCTGTTGCCTCTAAATCTAGCCTTTATTATAAAGCCAGACTTTTGAAAATATACGTGAAATATACAATCCACTTGAAAATTTGTACTTGATCTGAAGACCAATCCTCACTGGTGTTGAAAGAAAGATTCTAAGATGTGGATTCATTTTCTTATATGAGTAAATTTGCTAACACAAAGAAACCCTTTCAGTTTGGACTTTAATGTTCTTGTTCAAATAAAAAAAATAGATAAAATGAGATTTAATTTTCTCATAGTGCTGTAAATAACTCTGTTTTTCATGTTAACTATAGTCTTATGTGATTTACACATATATGAGACTTACAGTCCCCACTATTACAATGCAAAAGGCAACATATGTATCCTTCCTGGGTACATTAAATGGTATTGATAAGTAATTCTGAGACAATCTGAACTGAAATATCTTTGACAAAATACTTAATGTGTCTTTCTTCATGGAAGTAGGACAAGAAGAAATAAAAGTCAATGGCAGAGCTGATAAGACTAAGACCCATCAGCCAAGTTTTTTATCCTCTATCAATTACTAAATGTTAAAATAGAAATATTTTTATTTAGTTACAAAAGACTAAATGTATAATCTTTAGTGTCTTCTGGGTCTGGGAGTGAAGACTAGCATCGCTTCCAAACAAAAGTGGGTGGAAAAACCAATTAGAACTCTGGTGTCTTAATTAAGAAGTTAAATATGCATTTGTGTTGTCCAGCTAAAGATGCACTCCAGTTTCATCTTTGAAAGATTGGAAACCCTAGTATAAGCTTCTGCAAACTTTCTTAAACATTTATGGTTGCCTTGGCTGCTTGTAAACTGAAGTGTGAGATGCAGTGGTTTTGTGTACAGGACATTAATCTCTGTGTGTGTGTGCGCGTGTTAAATCAGGTGAGAACATGAGATAAGAAGATAGGAAAGGTGTGATCTTGGGTGAGGCTCTTCTAAGTGTGGGGCCCTGCTGGGAGGTGCTGAGGTGTTGCAGTTTGGTCAGTGCCTCTCCTGCAGAACAACCCTTGGCACCTTCCCTGGTAAGCTGAGTTGTGAAGTGGGCAGATGCTGTAATTCTCTGCTGCCAGCTCGTGGCAGGTGGATATGAGGTGGTGAAAAAGTGAGTGAGAACACTGCATGTTCTGAGGCTTCAAGTATCTTTGATTTGACATAATCACAGAATCACAGAATCACAGAATAGTAGGGGTTGGAAGGGACCTCTGTGGGTCATCTAGTCCAACCCTCCTGCCGAAGCA
>Ga0065711_1005681_pt1 | contig 19441 bp, 9 predicted proteins | sample Hoacrofraction12_FD_59098 | JGI IMG/M metagenome (GOLD analysis project Ga0065711, IMG submission 59098) | Hoatzin crop microbial communities from Cojedes, Venezuela - Epithelial fraction 12 v2 (version 2) | ecosystem: Host-associated > Birds > Digestive system > Esophagus > Crop | place...
GGAAGTTCCGTCTGAACATGAGGAAGAACTTCTTCCCTCTGAGGGTGACGGAGCACTGGAACAGGCTGCCCAGGGAGGCTGTGGAGTCTCCTTCTCTGGAGATATTCAAGACACACCTGGACAAGGCCCTGTGCAGCCTGCTGTAGGTGACCCTGCTTCAGCAGGGGGGTTGGACTAGATGACCCACAGAGTCCCTTCCAACCCCTACCATTCTGTGATTCTGTGACTCCAATAACTGAACATGGACGTTAAGGAAAATGTGTGAGCTACCAGACAGAATTTGCTGTAATTTTCAATGAGAGAGTCTTCCCTTCCTTGGTCTGAAAATAAAATTGGGTGTTAATAGTGCACTAATCTGCAATGCTGAAAAGTATGTAAGAGATGGGAATCACAGGTCCATTATCAGTTTCTGGAAAGAAACCATGGCAATACTTCAAACACTGTTCACAATGTGGCAAGCAAAATGATTCTTCTGTTTCATCTTGGCGCTTTCAGCTTTTTAAGCTTTTTTTTTAAACTTTTTTTGGTTTTTTTTAGAAAGGAAAGCTATCCTTCGGGAATTCTAGTACAAGATTACAACAAGTGTTCTTTACTGAAGTTACTCTTAAAGAAGGTTGACAGTTTCTGACATGATGCATTTTTATTCTTAGTTGTTACTGATGATTAAGGACTGTTGTTTTACAGTAAATCTACAGAAGAAAACTAGAAGCAAAGATTTGTAACAGAGCTGTTCCAAATTTATCAGATCACTCTTCAAAACTCATGGTTGTTTGGAACTTGAGGAATACTGGATTTGCCCTGTACTTTCTAATTACTAATGTAAGTCCTGTATTCCTGAAAGTGAAGGACTGCATGAATATGATTCTAAGAAGAAAAATATATGTATTTTGGTTGGTGGTAGGTGTATTCCTCCCTACATATTCTTCCCTCCACATATCCTGACCTGCCCAGCAAGAATGCTTCCAACAATATCACATCCTTTTGTGTTTTAGGGAAAAAAAAAATTCATTGAACTCTTCTTTTAATAGCAAACTATTTTATGCTCAGTGTTAACAATGTTACAAATTTAAGTGCACTGGCATAACAAACATTTCTATTGCCTACAAACAGGACAGCTGTTAGAGAAACTGGATTCTTTCAATTAGCCTCTTTTTAATCCTTCTTTATAATGAGTTATCATTATTTGTGACAATCAGCCACTTTCAGAACTACTGCTCTTGAATATCATGTTTGATGACACTATCTACACATTAACTCATCTCTTCAAATATTGCACTGTTTCAAGTGCATCAGTGGCACTGCCATTTAGAGGATATGACAGCAAGAATAATGGAAACAGGGCTCGTAGTGAATCACTACTGATAATATCTGTGCAGCAGCACCTCTGTGAAAATTTGGGCAGAGGAGAGACATTTTTAAATGCTGCTGAGAGTTGGCTACTCTGTAACCTAAGGAAAGTTTTTTCTTCTTTTGTATCTTTACAATGGGTGCAAAAGGGATAACAAAATTATAAGGGGTAACAAATGGATAACTTCATAGTTCTAGTGATGTGCTTGTAGATTCTGAGTAAGCATAACAGGTGGTTAAAGACATGGATGAAAAAATACTCAAGTGTGAATAACGTAATACTTCCTTAACCAGTTTTCTGTTTCTCATCAGTAAGATCAGGCTTACTTTACAAACTGCAGTTCATACTGACAGAATTCTGGTGATGCATGTTCCAAGAACAACTTCCTACAAAAATGTCAGGCAACTCTGCAAAAAGGCAGATTTTTGTTAAGAAGAAATGCAATATAACTGTAGTTGTAAAATGAAAAACTACTTCATTGGTTTCGTTAGAAACTAATGAAAATGCGCATTTCAAAGACGATGTCTCGGCGAGATGCTGAGTCTACAAGATCACACATTGCTGAAGCAAGATTTGTTTTCAGATAAGACACTTCTCACTCTTTTACTTTCCATAAAATTGAAATGCTTAGGAATCCTCATGATTTCACTGATAACTGAACTCTAAAGTTAACACCTGTGCTTAATTTTTACTGAAAACAAACTAAGGATGCATTTTTTTCCCCTCAAAAAAATGCTTCTTAAAATGATGAATGCAATTCCTTTTCAAAAGATAAAAATATTAGATAACCTGCTGAATTCCATCTCATGTAACAGGCTGAGGTATTTCTACCTGACCCTTAACAGTATTAAGAGTTTCTCCCACTTAACAGCATAAAAAATTCAGCATTCCCTCAGGGTCTCCCCTGGTTGGGACAGTACTGGTGTAAGAACCTGCTTGAACCACTACACTTGCAAAAGAGACTGAGTCTTAACTTTTTTGTAAGTTCTCTGTGATAAACACAGTACACGAGCCAAATGACCAGTATACAGCTGACCTATGAATAATGCAAGACTAAGTCATCAAAAGTCCACAGAAAGCAGATATGGTGGCTTTGGTTCTTGAATACCTCATCTGTCTTTTAAATTTCATTGTATGGTAGATTTGTTTGTGAACTGCCCTGTGAGAAGTTTACAAATACTAAAAAACAGTATCTATAGGTATGGATTCTACTTCCTAAATTGTGTAATTGCAATAATCACAAGTGAGATTTGATGAACAAGTTCTGCCACAAACTGCCAAATCAATGGTAAGAAAACAGTTTAAACAACTGAAAAGTCATGTACCTATGTTTAAATTTATTTTATACCTATGAACTTATTCTGTTATTCTCCCAAAGAGTTATTATTTTTTGAACTGAACTGATGCCTACTTCAGGAATAATAATAAATTTTCTCGCTACTGTAGAAATCCCGTGTTTTGAATGTCTTTAAATTTAAATAGAAGTGTGATATGAATTACGAACGTTAGCTATTTCAGAATAAAATATGAGTACAATTTTTATCTTTATGTGAGAGCCAGGATGGTGACCGGTTAATTTAAGACAAACGAAATAGTATTTTATTTAAAAAAATAAAACAGTATTTCTTTGCTGTCAAGAGGGCATATAGCAAAGAAACAGTTCATCTCTTTCATAGAAGAATATTAACTCCCCAGAGAAGCTATGAATGCTGACAGAGGAGACACTGGTATCCTTACTTGCAGATTGCAGTGATGCATACATAAGGACCTGCAGTTTGATGAATCCTGGATTTTTCCAAATGATTGTGGAACATTCCTTAAATCTCAGTACACTTGCATTTGTATTAGCATACTAGCAAATTAAGGCACGAACTTTGTGTACTACTTAAAAGCATACAAACTAACAAGAATGTTTCCCATTGCTCTCGAAAAATATCTTTGGGAATCTTGGGAGTACTGAAGTAAGTAAATACACCCAGTATGCTTATAAGGAAGTTTAAATTAATGCCACCACGTTTTCCAAGCACTATACCTTTCTGGGTATATAAATGCTTCCTTAGCTCCAAGAAAAAAATTGCTTAAGAAATGCAAGAAGCACTCACCCTTACTTATACTTGGATGCTGACAGTTCCACCTCAAATACAGGTGATGTGCTCCAGCATGATCATTCATTGTTCTAATTGGACACTAACTCCAATGTAACAGACAAACTCTTCCTAGACTACACGTATTTTGGTCACACATAGCTCTTAACCATTACTACTCAGTACTACTATAAATACACTTTAGAGAGCAAAAATATTGTGGACAATAGAAAAGTCACTGTAGCAGAAATAAAAATGTAATGTAGCCACTGACTTCACTACATCTCAGTCCCACCGCAACAATAAAATATAGGACTAATTAACATTCCGGACACTGTGTTACTTACAGTCCCTGTTTCTTACTTGCATTAGCAGCAACTGGTATCATTTGATCTGAAAAAATTTAGTTAATTCTGAGAAAAAATTCAAGCACCTTAACTCTGGAACTCAGATCAGGACACTGTAACTTGTTCCTATTTCTGTGTAGAGCCCTGGAACATCATTCCAGCTGCAAAGGGAACCCAGAGCCAGAGTAACAAACTGTGCCTGCCTTCCCTTAGCAAGTAAGTTTTTACTCTTTCTGGTGGAATTTTTTTTTGTATATATACAAGGTTTTTATTCCTTGTGACATTTAAAACTCACCTGTCCCCAGTGTTCTGAAATCTGATGGCAATGATTTAAAGAAGTTAGGAGGTTAGTATACCTCCTCTGCCTTGCTCAGCCTGTCGGAGGCTTTAAGCATTCTTCTTCATTTTGGTTTCTTGAACAATTTCCTTATGCCATACAGAAGCAGTATTTTCCTTTGGACACTACGCACGGAATAAACTCTTGCTTAGCACAAATCCAGCTACATTCTGAGAATTATTACCAATTTAAGGAAAAAAATCAGGATCAAAAGCAAATCTAGCAGTTCACATCCTTTAACTTCTCTAAGATCAATAATATTTGTTCTCTGCTGCTATCGTTAGTAAATGTCTTTCTGTTGGCCTACTGCCTTTACATATTCTTTGGAAGGCAGACGATTCGCAGTATTTCTTAACGTGTAGTCAAGACTTGATATTGGGGTTTTTGTTTCTTAAATAAAAGCAGGTCATTGTAAAGGACACATATTACTGAATTCTGGTGGCTTTGTAGGAAGAAAAGGAGTGGCTTAAGTAAATCACATTAAAAGTAGGAATTATTTACTACATTATGGTAAGAAATGCACAAGTAACTCGATTTTCTACATAAGAAAATTCTGGATTTCACTGTTCACTTGCATCCAGAATCTAACTGAACTTCATCCTTAAAACAAAGTAACACCTAAAAATATCAGTTGCAGAAAGAATTTTAAAAATACAAAAGTTTCTAATTGAAATACTTGTCAAAACTGTCTTCAGTTTTAAGGCCAATATGTATGACACCGCATTAAAGCGCTGCTGGTGTTGACATACAGGACAAGGATAGCGAAGTGAGAACACAGCTTAAGGTAGAAAACCTCTGAAAAATGTCACTAGCAGTTACTTGCTGTAAAACAGACAGAAGCCACAGTCCCTTACATCTATAGTACGTGCTTTTCTATTTACATGTAACCTAAATGACAATATTACTGTGACTGGATATATAGCATTTCGCAGTAAATGTCTTTAATGCAGGTGTAGACACCATTCAAGATGGTACACATGTATGTAAAAAACAGTTAATTTCAAAGTAATCCTAGAAGAATATTGCAGATAATGTTGTATAAACGCATAGTGTTTGAGGGGAAAAAATTACTTCACTGGAAAATAAAGTCCCACACACTGAGTTTGGCACTCGTTTATCACTATGTCACTTTCTTTTTGATTGAAGACAGCTCTTTCTGAATCTCACTGAATTTTGGCCGGTTTTCTGGTTTGTAGTCCCAGCACCTCTGCATTATTTTATATATTTCTTCTGGACATTTTTGTGGTGCTGACATTCGGTAGCCTGGTGCACAAAAAAAGGGGAAAATGTTTAGTATTGAAAACTGATGCATATTAATAAATCTAAAAAGAAATGAGCGAAGTTCAACGTCATTGCATTAAAAAAGGTCTTCAGGGTAATATGAGGAAAGTCTTCAATATATAACCTATACAAGACAGATAATTATTAAACTAGTCAAAGTTCAGATACCAGTGACACCAATGACATTTAAGCTGGGCATGGTAAGTTGTCAGCACGTTTCTCATCCCTAAGGGCAGCAACCTGCATAGATTTGTTTCCTGTACCTTAAGAAGTAGCTACCCTCTAGGTTTTACTTGTGTTCCCTTTTTTCCCCCCACTGAGGAAATGAATAACAAACATTAAGATGGGACTAAACTTCTTTGCTCTTTCTCAAAATGCATCAACTTTTATTCTCATGCCTCTTCCCTTTTTTGTCTCCTTAAGAAGTTACCTCACAATTGCACTTAATCCATTTATTTTTCCTCCCTCCCATTTTCTTAGCTTTTACATTTTCCCATCATCTTAGCTCTCTTACTGTTCTGGTTTGTTTGGATAGGCAGTGGCACCTCTCACCTGAAGGAAGTCTCTGACTTGGTGATGAGCAGCAGAATGAGCAATCAGTTAAGTAAATTAGCAGCTAATCATCCAGAAGCTACAGATAAGTGGCAGCTCCAGTTTATCATCTATACCTGGACCAAAGAGATGTACTCACAGAAATGCAGACAACTTCCTGATGAGTAGGAAGTTGAGAAAAAATGCCAGGAGGACTGCACGGATGAACAAGGAGCTCCTGGACAAATTCAAACACAAAAACAGGTAATGTGGGAGGAACACAGAAACACTGCCTGAGCATCCAGGGAAGAAGTCCAGAAAGCTAAAGCTGAATAGGATTGAATCTGTCCAGAGATGTCAAAAACAACAAGCAGGGCTTCTTTAAGCATGTAGGTGACAAAAGACATGGAAAAGAGTGAGGTATTGAATGCCGCCTTTGACTAAATCTTTACTAGCAAGACCGGCCTTCGGGAATCCCAGGCCCCAGAAAACAGGGAGAAACTCTGGAGCAAGACAGACAAACGCTTGGTGGAAGAGGACCTGGCCAGCCAATACTTATGCAAAATGGACTTACATAAGTCCATGGGCCCTGATGGGATGCACACGAGTGCTGAGGGAGCTGGCTGATGTCACTGCAAGGCCACTTTCAATAATCTTTCATCCATCATGGTGACTGGGAGAAGTGCCTGAGGATTTGAGGAAAGCAAACCTCACTCCTATCTCCAAGGAGGACCCAGGGAACTGCCAGCTGGTCAGCCTCACCTCGATCTCTGGGAGCCACTAATCCTGGAAACTATTTCCAGGCACATGAAGGACAGGAAAGTCATCAGGAGTAGTGAGCCTGGATTGACTAAGGGCACGTCATGCTTGACCAACCTGATCACCTTCTATAATGAAATGACTGGTTTGGTAGGCAAGGGGACTTCAGTATAGCTTTCAGCACTGTCTCCCACAAAATCGTTATGAAGACGCTGTTCAATTATGGGCTGGATGAGCAGACAGTGAGGTGGATTGAAAACTGGCTGAACAGTGAGTCCCAGAGGGAGGTAATCAGTGGCACAAAGTCCAGCTGGAGGCCAGTAACTACTGGTGTACTCCAGGGATCAATACTTGGTCCAACCCCATTTCAACATCTTCATTAATGATCTGGATCATGGGGCAGGGTGCAAGTTTGCAGATGACACCAAACTGGGAGGTGGGGCTGATACGCCAGAGGGTTGTGCTGCCATCCAGAGGGACGTAGACAGGCTGGGGAAATGGGCTGATGGGAACCTCACGTAGTTCAACAAGGGGAAGTGCAGAGTCTCACAGCTGGGGAGGAACAGCCCCAGGCACCTGCACAGGCTGGGGGCTGCCCAGCTGGAAAGTGGCTTGGCAGAAAGGGACCTGGGGGTCCTGGTGGACACCAAAGGTTGAACACGCACAAGCAACGTGTCCTTGCAGCAAAGGAGGCCAACAGTACCCTGGGCTGCATTGAAAGAAGTCTTGCCAGCAGGTCAAGGGAGATGATCTGTCCCCTCTGCTCAGCACTGGTGAGGCCACATCTGCAGTACCGTGTCCAGTGCTGGGCTCCCCAGTACAAGACATGGACACACTGGAGACAATCCCATGAAGGGCCACCAAGATGATGAAGGGACTGAAGCAGCTCTTAAATGAGGAAAGGCTGGGAGAGCTGGGACTGTTCAGTCTGGAGAAGAAAAGGCTCAGGGGGATCTCACCAATGTATATAAATATCTCAAGGGAGGGTGCAAAGAGGACGGAGCTAGGCTCTTTCCAGTGGTGCCCAGTGATAGGACCAGGGGCAACAGCCACAAACTGAAACACAGGAGGTCCCCTCTGAACATCAGGAAACACTTTTTTCACTGTGAGGGTGACCAAGCACTAGGACAGGTTGCCCAGGGAGATTGTGGAGTCGCCACCCTTGGAAGTGTTCAAAAGCTGTCTGGACATGGTCCTGGGCACCGGGCTCTAGATGGCCCTGCTTGAGCAGGGAATTGGACCAGATGACCTCCAGAGGTCCTTGCAGACGTCAACCATTCTGTGACTCTGTGATTCTATGAACTGTTTACCATATGTAGCTCTCTAAGCAAATGACAGACAGTTGACAGTAAAGTGGAGTTGGCACATAGGACTCTACAGCTAAATGCAGCACTGTGACTCCAGACTCGCTGCACAGGCCTCTGCATCTGTGTTTCTACGTATATAAAGAGTATAAATGACATTGGCCTGATACAATAGGTAAATCTGAGAAATATTTTTCCTTTGTTGTATTGTATGCATCTTATCTAGGTGCTGGATTAATACATGTAACTTCAACAGAGAATGGCCGGGCTCTAGGATAATTACATAGAAGATAACATGGAACTACCTAAAAATCATTTTCTTCACAAAGTTTCCCCTAGTAACTAGTTCTTCAAAACAGTGCAGCAACTACTTTTTGTCTTTAAAGTGAAGTGATTCTATGTACTTATTTAGAACTGAAATTGTTCTGGTTTAAAGCAAGCGTTCAAGTGACTAACTTCACTGAAGGTTCTTACTGATTGAGTAATTGAGATAGGTAGCATCAGGAAGAGAATCTGGAGTGTCTTAGCTGACTGTCCTAAAAGAAGAGCTACTATATACTGAAAAATAAGAAAACAGGCTGATAAAAGAAATGAAAATTCTGCTAAAAAAAAAAAAAAGAATTGCTGACGGGCCAGCAGAACTATTTCCCCTACAGTATTAATAGCTGAAAAAGCATAAACATACTTCTAAATCTTTGAATCTTACCAGTTTCACGATTTTATTATTCTCAGTGGATTAAAATGGAACCTCAGTACTTTGGTAGTAAAACTTGTTTTTACAAACGCTCCTCTGCTCTGGAAAACATTGGATTTTTTGATTTGGCCTTTTAAGGAGGAACTATGATGGTCATCTACAGTGCTCATAACAAACACTGGCGATCCATATAAAACAGCAGACTAGTTTGCATTTTTTTAAAATCATTTATCAGTTTTACTAGCTTAGAACCTGTTTATGAATTACACAGTAGTATTACGTAAAGGAGGAACAGTTCTGAAATGCCACTAAAGATGATGAAAATAAATCCAAGTCCTGAAATCCTGCTCACAGTTATTTGCTACTTTAAATAAAAGCCTTTTGATTATTTCTAAAAGAGAAATGTGGCTTTCAATGCTCAACTAGCTTACCATTCTCCACCATAATTGCTAAATTTCTGTCTGAAATGCTTTAATAGAGAAGATGGAATGATAAAGATTTTTTTCTTCTAGCCATTTAGAATATTTACACCTGTATTAGCATAATCTTAAATAATTCATTCTGGTCAAGCATCAGCTTTACACAGCAGTAAATTCCTCCTCCCCATCTTACCTTTTAGTTCTGCAACAGTGAGAATCAGCATGCTATAAGTCTTCCATCCTTTAAGTCACTGGTCAGTATATTGCTTTTTTGAAGAAGCCTGTATTTTACACTAGTCCTCACAGAAAGCTAGATTCAGCAATTAAAAAATCTCATGATATTTTTGCTAAAGTTGCTGGATAACTTGTACGTTATTTCTTCGCTATTTTACACTGTACATACTACATCCTTATGGATTTACACAGCATTTCTTTCACTCCCTATGAATAACTACCTTTCTCGACTTGTTCACGTGCTTGTTGGTTGGTCATTCCAGGGTATGGACATACTCCTAAACTGAAGGTCTCCCACAAAAGGATTCCAAAGCTCCATACATCACTCTCAGATGTGTATCTCCCTAAGAAAAGGAGAGAAAACCCTCAGCTTAATGTACAGAGAAATTAATGTGTCAGATAATTATGGCCCGAAATTTTCTGTAAATTTAAAGTGTTACTTTGGCAAGCTTTGAGTTGTAGGTACTAATAATACATTCTGCAGATATCAAAATCTCTTGTATTTCAAATGATAAACAAATTATCTTAAGGTCAATACCTAGGAAAAATACAAGCTAACTTAAACGTCTACAATTTGACAGACCCTACCATGTCAGTTATTTTTCATGCATGTTAAGAATTTCTTTCCTTTTTAATGTACTAAACATTTTTTTCTCTTTTAATGTAAAAGAACAGAAGAATGTCAGGTTTTTTGCTTCCTTGCTTATAATCACTTTCAATTCATACGATACCTTTAAAAAAATTACCTTTCCTAGTTCCCTAATATAGCATGACAATGAGTATTCTGAGAGGAGCTACCATCAACATAGTTTGTAACCGCGAAGAGGGCCCGGTTTTTACGCTTTCAGAAACTGTTCTCTTAAAATGAAAGTATAGTTGCTTCAACTTGTTTACTTTGGACCCTGAAGAACTAATGCACTCAGTTAGTTAAGGAAAAAGAAAAAAAAAATCTGGCCTGCTGGTTCCACTGTTTTCAGCTGTGCTTCAGAGATAGCAAAATAGATTGTTGATAGATAACTGAATTCCAAACCTTTTGTGTAATGAAAACTTTATGTTATGGGAGAAGAGGAGATCTTGGAGCAGATATTTCTATTCACGTTAAGAAGGACAGATTCACATCAGAAAGTTAAGGCTCCTAGCCCTTTGCAGCAGGATTTGTGAAAATGTTACTTTAAAAGTCCATTTTCAACACTACTTTTAACATTTTTCTAGACTGTTTTTCTTTGTTCCATACTATTACATTGTATATATGTCTTTATTCTTTAAAATATACATATGCTTGTGAATGTATTGTTTGTTCATTGCTAATGATTAAACAAACCAAACGAAGTTACTTCTGACTAAAAAAAAGGAAAATACATGTAAATTATAGTGACAGTTGGTGACAGGACAAGTGTTCTGACGTCAGAAAGTTCAGTTTACTGTTAAACTATGTATCACTTCCAGCTGCGCTGCATTAGCTTGTGTGCCTGGTAGATGGTAATTACGGACATTCACTACGCTCTTTGTAGTAAGATTAGTTTTCTTGTCTATGTATCAACTCTCTTCAGAGTTTGGCATCCAGCAATTTAACACTTTTCACTGAAACAATTCAGTAGATACAAGATAGGTGATTATTTTTTTTTAAATAAAGTACAAGTTCTGCACATTTAATTAGCTTTTCCACCATGACAGTATCTGGGCAACAAAAAAGGCTAGTTTATTCACAAAAAACCCTCTCTACACAGTAATTTATTAACACGGCAAACAACGTAAAGCGTTGTACTGTACTGTAATACATCTTAAATGCGTATATTAATTTTGAGAGAACAGCAAGCAAAAATACCCTACACTCGGCCTAAATAAGTAATTTCATTAGGAGCTTTTCAAACATTTTTTTTCCACTTGCTGGAAGTGATGGGAATCATATAGCACCAAGCATAAATAACAGTATGGAATGGCACTGAACAGCACCCACTGAACCAAAGGTTCCATCTCCCACAAGCTCCAGCAGCATCAGGATTTCGCTTATGACTTCATACGCACTTTCCTAACCACTCAGTTTGCTCTAATCTGGTTTCTAGACTTCACAACTTGGGTTTTTTTTATTCAAAATATTTTTGTGACTGTTACTAATTTGTCATATACAGTGAATCCAGAAGTGAATAAAAAATTAACTTTTACACAGTTGCTTAAGCACTGTATCATTCCTGTAGTGGCCAAATAACCCTATCCCTGATTTTCTTCCAACTCTTAAATCTTGCCATTAAGAACTGACATGGACAGTGATTGCCAACTAGTTCTGAAACATTGAAGATTTAGTTCTATTTCACTCTGTTATCCTTAAATAACTTCAGCCTTACCTACACAAATTAATGCAATACTTATGACCATGTAACTAGGATGGTAAATGGTAAACCACAAACCAATTATTTTTACTCACATCTTTCAAGGGATTGGAAAAACAATCCTTCAAAAACACATAGAAACCCTCCACGATATTTTGAAAGTTGAATATTAGACTGCTGAACACATTAACAAATGTTTGAGAGAGCGTATTTTCCAAACACTACAGAAAATCCCTTGAAGCTGCTTGAGTATGTATGCATTTTAGAAAACACAAAGTAAGCAGATGTAAATCAACTATCCTTGCCTCTCCTGTACCATACAGAAAAAAGACTTAAAAGTACAAAGTAAGCCTGTTTCCTGCTTAATGCAATCCACTGGACTGCATACAGCTAGGAAGGATAGGTTGCCATCATATATCAAAAAAACTGTACACATTTCTGAAATAACAAGAAAAAAAAAATCAAAACACCTCTTATAGTGGAACAAACACCCAAAACGGGAAAGTGTGTTCCCCAGTGAACACTATCTACACTAACACCTCTTAGAATAATTGGCAATACAGGATCAATTACTGTAACTAAATTTATTACTATCCTTCCAAAGGGAAGATCTGCTTTACTGTGTTGCAGCATTAACTCCTGCAAAAGTGCTAATGAGAGAAAGCATTTTGCTATCCATTAGAAGTCACAAACTTATGATGGTCAATGCATGATTTAAAAAAAAAGCTTTATGAGATGGCAGATATATTTACTGACACTTCAAATGAATAATTTAAAACAATTTTTTTCTAAGTACTCATCTAAAGAACTGCTTGAGAGAACTACATCCAAAAAAAGGCGCCATTTATTTAATATGCTGCTTCTTCAGAGTCCACTTTACTTAGAAGAACTTGTTTTTCTAGTTTCACATAAGCTAAATACAGCAGTTTCTGGTTTTGTTCTGGAACTATTACCCACATAGTATGGACCACTTCTCTCAATCAGAAATAATGGATTTTTTTTCCCCAAAGTAACTGCCTAGCAATATATAAAAATGCAGGTAGAGAAAAGCTGCAGTTAAAAGAAAAAAAATCAGTGACTGTACTTTTCTCCAATGCAATGATTTATCTAACAGAGTGTTCTAGTATGTGAAGACTTTCTACCATTTTCAAAGAGATGCTAGAACAATCACTGCCATAAATAGGCAGAACTTGCCATTCAGTTTGCTAATGATTATGATTTAGATGATTGGATAGGTAGTCTACTAGAATGAGTCAGCAACATAACCAAAGCATTATTTTATTGCTGCATAATAGCAATTTTGAAGTTGTTGCATTATTCTTTTGGAAGATAAAACAGTGTTTTCTACATAACTTAAATAAGACTGAAATATTAAAATTATTTGAAACATTATTGATTTGAACTGGAGAGTAGGTATATGTATATATACTCAAATATTGCCAGCAGTGTAGTCCTGGTGCTCCTTATGCTACTTTTGTTTTTTTTGTCCCCAAGATGATACAGGTATGTTCTTACCATAGTTGAGAGCTTCTGGAGCAGTCCACTTGATTGGAATTTGCTTTAGGCCTGACGATGAGTACACGCCATCATCCTCTTGCCGGGACATTCCAAAATCGCTTATTTTCAAAATGTTGCTTTCACCTACCAAGCAGTTCCTTGCAGCCAGGTCTCTAAGTTAGAACAAGAAATAAACCCCCATATTTTTACACATATCAAAATACTTGAAGACATTTCATACGGCTGAGCCCCTCAGCCAAGATGGTGGCGCCTCTAGGAAAACATATCTAAGTAAGGGTAATAAACACGGCACAGCAGTTGTGGAAAAGAGGACTGAGAGAGGAAAAAAAAAAAGTGTGAGAAATAATCCTGTGAACATGAAGCTTGGTGAAGAAGTAGTGGGAGGAGGTGCTGGAGATGCTGGAGGTGCTCCAGGTGGCAGAGCAGAAATTCTCCTGCAGGCCTGGGAAGGACCCACACTGGAGAAGAGGAACAGTGTGAGGAGGAAGGAGCAGCAGAGAGGAGCTGTTATGGACTGACCTCAGCCCCCATTCCCTATCGCCCTGTGATGCTCAGGTAGAAGGAGGTGGAGGAGTCAGGAATGAGGGAGGGCAGGTGAGCGTCAGAAGAAGGGAGGGCTGGGGGAAAGGTATTTCAGTTTTCGTCTTTACTTCTTACCATCCAACTTTGTTTTAATTGGCAATAAATTAAATTAATGTTCCCCGAGTTGAGCTGTTTTGCTGTGATGGTAATTGGTGAGTGATCTCCCTCTCTTTATCTTGACACACAAGGTTTTCTGTCTTATTTTCTCCCCTGTCCTGTTGAGGAGTGGGAGTGAGAGAGCAGCTGGGCTGTCGCCTGGCAGCCAGCCAAAGTCAGCTCACCCCAACTGCTCTCTCAGGTCACAGAAATAAACCCACAGACTAACAAATCAGATTTTATGCAAAATGAAACAGAATTTGAAGCAGCACCCTGAAACACGTTCCTACAATTAAGAAAGACAGTGAGAAACCAGAGAACTGGCTCCACCTTCTCTCTGAGTTTTCTTCAAAAATAACAAGCTACTCAGTATAACAGGAAAAAGAATTTTGGCTCTGTGATGGATAAGAAGCTCAGAAAATCAACAGCCTTATTTTCCCTCTATAACAAATATGGTTTTTTAGATAAGGAGACTGCCTGTAGTAATACCTGATAAAGACCTACTGTGGCTTCTCTATGGCATACATTTGGAACAGTAATATATGCTAATAACATATTATTAACATACTATATGCATATTACACGTCATTGTTTCATAATGCATTAAAATACTACATAATAAAATATGATTCCCATCTTAATGTAATAAAATACAGCATTTTTGAAGGGAGAAATGTTAAGCAACAGAATCAATCTATAACATTAGGAACATCATGGGCAAAACATTTCTAAACGAAATTTACAATGTTTGTTTTCAGCTTAAATAGCTAATATGCTCACAAATGGCTTGTCTTACGCAAATATTCCAGAATAATTACACTAGCTTTAATGTTTCGGATTGGAGCTGTAGGATAGTTTTGAAGTGAATCCCCCAAGCACTTGATGTATATTCACTAGTTTTGCAGAATAATTTTGGTGCATGTAAACTAGATTACTCTTGGAAGGAACTAACCTAGAACTCTGCCCACAGTGTGCACCAAATTTGCTTCTGCAGCTAACACAGAAAGAAAGGTCTGAACCCATGACAAATAGCTTCAAACGCTATGCATGGTGAGGACATTCATGACAAAGGACTGAACTATATTTAGTCTAAAGTAAAAGTTCTGAGCCATATATAAGGATGTTAAAGCTCGTACATCTACGCACAACTACTTTGATAAACTCATCCATATTGATATTGCAGTACATTATTTGATATGTAGACAGAGCCTGTAAGCGTAAATACTATAACTTGATTTAAAAATTTTAACATATTTGACTAACACAACTTTACTGCCACTAAGAACATGTACAGCTATTAAGCTTGATGCTGTAGTGATACAAATGCAGTTATTCTTGCAGTTAGAGAAGATGGACTACTAAAAAACAAGTCTGAAATCACAGTCTCCACCTGAAGATATGCACCAATGTATAAACCAGCTCGATACGCACTATGGTACACAGTGCAATGTTAGCATGTGGTATTACTTGCTGAAAGAGTGCTGCAAAACAAAGTTAAATTGCTATTGCTTATACTCAAATCTGTAAAAAGTATCACCATGAAACTTCAAGGATTTATGGGTTAGGTTCCAATTATACTTTAGTCATTAGGGTTTTTATTTTTTTCACTCAATACAGTTTAGATTTTGTGACAGAGGTACACAAGGAGTGGAAAAAGGAATGACGTAGTATCTCAAAGAAAATTTACAGTTAATTAAAATCATGAGCATTATCTGAGTCTGACCTAGCATTTAAACATGACCTTGATCTGAGTCAGATCAAGAAAAAACTATACTGAACTGTCTTAGGTTTCTTCTTCATACAGAAGTCTGATTATCAGGGAAAACATATCATAAATAGCACACAGTATGACGCTTGTAAACAAAGATTACATTCAGTTCCCAACATTTTTGTCTGTTCTGTATATGACAGTTTTCTTTTTCTTTCAGAGTCACCTAGAGGAAGTGTTTTTCACCATTAATGAAAATTTACAAAAGCAATTCCATGGAAATCAAACTAGTATTTGAGAAAGCTGGTAAAGACTGTGATACTACGTTCAGGATATAAATAAATTAACACTAGATCTTCTGAAAGACCAGAGACACACAAAGCCTTTGCTTCGTGAAACAGTGGTTTTCAAGCTGTCTGTCAGCTGGCAGTGGGTCACAGAATGAAACCACTGAAGCTGCCACGGTGCACAAGTGCCAAGGCAAGAATCATGGGCCAGCGGTCAGCTAATGGCCCACAACTTGTGTGGGTGGACACAACTGTCAAATTCATCATCAATCCTTCCAAGCAAATTGCTTCCTTCTCTTTGTCTCAGTTTGAATCAAATAGAGAAGCATTTTCATTGCCATCTTCCACAGAGTATTGATAAAATTTTATTAAATAGTGAGTGCCAAGCTATTAACAATACAATAGAAAAGGATGCATTATGATAAAACTTACCTTACTAATAAAGCTACAAATAGCAAAGTAAAGGTAGTAGTACTGGTTATGAGTCTCACAGTATTAATATCTTTTTCTGCTTTTAGCTAAAACATTTGTGAAGCTCTAATACTATGTACTGCTTTTAATACATTATTCGTGTTAATAAAGCCTTCTGAGCACTTAGTTTGTTTACTTCTGACTTAAGCAAATTGACCTTTTTGCTTTCTCATGTATAAAGCAGGCTCTTTCTCTCACTTGTTTAGAAAATACTTTAGATGTGAACTTTTCTTTCCCTTTTTCATTCACTTTAGTCACAGCCTTTTTAGAGGACTTTTGCAAACCCCCTCTCAGGCACTTAGTTTTCACAATTCTTGGGAGGAGTTGGTTCTTGGAGTACACAGAAACCAACAATGCTTAGCAGATCCAGTGATGTTTAAAATCATGCTAAACCCTGCCAGAAGTTCTGTTACTTTGCACTTTTAGTAACTTGCCATTCAGTGAGGTGAAAAGGTGTAAGTACAATTTCATTCTCAGTGCTCCATCACCAGCCACTTCAGATTCTGTAATTACCTCCACTGTAGATGCATTTTTAAAGTTCTTTTTTTACCTGTTCTCTTACTTACAATTTCTTCTCAATGTGTATTTGACTAACAATTCTTATTTCATTCATCAGGCTTACAAATGTCCTGAAAGTTAGTGTATCTTGTTAGCACTTCTGCTGTCATTTTACATCTGTTTCATATCCTCAGTGATTTGTTGCTGAATTTGCCAGATTTCCTTATATGTATTTGTATGCTTAAATGCATTTTTAAAACATTGTTACACTGGAGGCTATAGCTACATCAAGCTTTTTTATTATTATTATGAGGGTTTGGTTAAGATTTTTTTATATTTTTCAAACAATTTCTTCACTGATTCTCCTTAAGTCTGACAGCCTCCTTTAAAATTATGTTTCTATTTTTCACTCTAGATACAAGAGAAAACTACCAAAAATGTATTTTGGTCACTGTGATTATTACAGAATTTATAGCCAGAATCTGAAAACGGCGTCAAAAAGTATTACTTCCATTGCTTTAAATTAATAACTAACAGCTTTAATTTTCTTCCAGTTTCCAGGATTCAAATTCATTTCAATTTCCTACAGATAAAAAGAAAGAGCTCTAGTACAGTAGTGTTACAAGGCTTATAGAAAATCCTTCACAACTTAACCTTCCATATGAAATCCACACAACGGGGTTTCATTCAAGTAGGTATGATAGATGACATGAGGGAAAACAAGAACATGTAAATATATAGGGCTGATGACCAAAAACAACTATGAGAAGTATTACAGATAACTTCAGTGTTAGATATTTGTAATAAATCATGTCACACTCTAGATGGTCATTTTTAAAAAAACCCACAATCAACTATGCTCTACTTGTCTTCCCTAAAAACCCAAGTGTGTTCTACCTGTTTTCTCTTCCTTCTCCTTAACGTTCCCTAAAGCCAACATCCTAAAGAAGTAGACATGACTGCATGGAATTAGGCATCTCTCTCTGCTTGGGGCATTGGGTTTTTTTCTCATACAGCATTTGTTACTTGCTGCAGTAATTCCATAAAATCAGTATTCAAGAAAATATTCTTTATTTCACATATTGTGAAAGCTGCACAAATTGGGCACAAATTACACTGAGCTGCTACAGAACAAGTTCATTAGTAAAAGAAAAGCTGACAGTAACTATTCAATACCAAGATTATATAAGTTCCTAATGCTGTTAGAAACAAAGTGCTTTCCTCCCACTACTAGGGAATAAAAATTAATATTTAAATTGGAAATTTAATTTTTAAGCACTGCTGTGCAATCTCTATAAACACAAACAGGACATTGACCAGGAATCACTAATATGGGTTGAATATGCTGAAACTGCAAGAGATAGTTCATAAGATTTTTGCTAAAAATCCAATAGCCACTTCAAGAGGAAGTAGAGGCAATTTCTCTGTGCTGGGAGTTGTTACCACCTGGATTCATGTCTGTCAGTAGAGACATAAACCTCCTAAACTTTTCTCTAAGGACAATCTTCTAACCTTCTCCTCGCTTCCTTCCATCACCCCAAAAGAACTACACAGCAAGTAATACTTAGTATTTCAATGGAATGTCATCAGTTAAAGGAAATCAAAACAAGAGAATAAACTCCTCATTACTAAACCAGCAGGACAGACTGCCTCACTGATCTAATTAGCCATTTTATATCCCCTCTCTGAATCATGCAGTTAAAACACATACAGATGATAAAAGTAATTAATTAGTGAACAGGATCAATTTATCTCCTCTGCACATTTAATACAATGAAAATAGTCTATTACCTGATCAAAAAAGAAGGGGGCGGCAAGTCTACAAGTGAAACTGTTGTTTTTTTCATGGACTATAAGTCACTATCTCTCCTTCAATCACCATGAGATAAATTCCAGTGGTGTCTAAATCAAAACACACCTATTTCAGAACTTTCTTGATAGGCATATGCTGCTACTTTTGCTGTATGTGGACAACACAGCAAATAGTACATGCCTAATAACAGACAGGGAAAATATCAGAGGGTCAGAATCACATCCTTCCATGCATTATATGTTATCTTCCCCCTCTACACTTTGATTTACTTATTTCTTCATATTACTTTAGCTACCACATTATGAACACTAATGGAGCAAAACCGCATGAAGTTCAACAAGGCCAAGTGCAAGGCCCTGCACCTGGGTCGGGGTAATCCCAAATACAAAAGTACAGGCTGGGTGAAGAGTGGCTCGAGAGCAGCCCTGAGGAGATGGATTTGGGGGTACTAGTGGACCAGAAGCTCAACATGAGCCACCAATGTGCGCTTGCAGCTCAGAAAGCCAACCATATCCTGGGCTGCATCAAGAGAAGTGTGGCCAGCAGGTTGAGGGAGGTGGTTCTGCTCCTTTACTCCTCTCTCGTGAGACCCCACCTGGAGTCCTGCGTCCAGCTCTGGAGCCCTCAACACAAGAAGTGCATGGATGTGTTGGAGTGGGTCCAGAGGAGGGCCACGAAGATGATTGAGGGCTGGAGTACCTCTCCTATGAGGACAGGCTGAGGGAGTTGGGGCTGTTCAGCCTGGAGAAGAGAAGGCTCCAGGGTGACCTTATAGCAGCCTTCCAGTACCTGAAGGGCGCCTA
>Ga0065711_1037811_pt1 | contig 19441 bp, 9 predicted proteins | sample Hoacrofraction12_FD_59098 | JGI IMG/M metagenome (GOLD analysis project Ga0065711, IMG submission 59098) | Hoatzin crop microbial communities from Cojedes, Venezuela - Epithelial fraction 12 v2 (version 2) | ecosystem: Host-associated > Birds > Digestive system > Esophagus > Crop | place...
AGCTTTTTTTTTTTTTTTTTTGTGATTAGCTGCTTGCACAAGCCTCAGCAATGCAGACAAATTTATTTTACCACTAATCTGTATCTTGTTCTCAGCCTATGTCTTCTATCATCACTTTGTTCTATTTTTCTCTACTTTCATCTTTTCTTGAATAGCTTCTGGCCCTTTTAGAAAAGCTTCGTGTTTTTTTCTTTCTGTGTAAGCTTTAGCATCAATAGTTTCTAAGGTACACAACCAGCCAAGCATGTATGCTAGACAGTTTTTGCTACTGCAAATGCTTGCCAAACCGATCTTCTGTCTAAGTTTATTTCTACATTTCTACAGACTAACATGTACAGTAGATCTTATCTGACAGTCATCAATTTATGGTACAGACAAAAATTAGTTTTGAATATCAGTATGTCATGTTCAGTTCTCCAAATTAAATTTTCTTTTTGTAAGTATGGGTGTCTCCCTGTTTCTGAGTGATGTCTTGCAATATTGAGAAGCTCTTGGAAATCTCCAGAGTAAGATGACAGGTCAGCTGGTGAGCTATTCTTCTTAAACACTTCACTTTCTCTCTGACACTCCTCCCTGTATCAACACTACTTTGCTTCACATACTAATAAAAGCAGACATTTTCATAGAAGCTGACATAATGAGAAGCATACTTGGAGAGCTTTAAAATCATGTGGAGGTACAGATTTTGTTTCTCCATTAAGTACTTATTGTCTGCTTTCAGATTGATTCCTTTGTGTTCTTGAATAACACAGAAAACTGCATTTGCAGGACAGGTGAGATGAATTTCATGGGGCAAGAGAAAGGTCATTCATGCAAGATCCCTGCTGACCTTGGGAGCTGATGCCAGACCTCCTGGCTGCAGAAGACAGCCCTGCCCCATGCAGGTATTTGTTGCCAGCATTGGTTATCCCAGGCACAGTTGCTTGATTCACCAGCTGTTTGGGGTCCAGATGATCTCCATAGCCATATGAGCTTTGCCAGGATTTGCCTCATTTAGTACTCAGTAATTAGTTATGATGACTTTGTCCTGTGTTTCATGTGGTGAGGGAATGTGAATTCAGAAACTTTCACTGTGTTCAATATTTTGTTTTCTGAAGAAAGGAATCCTTGCAACCTATATATATCTTCCTTTTGTGGCTTTTTAGTCTATAAATGCTGCTTGCATTGGTAGAAATCTGCAGACACAAAAGTCACAGTGATAATATAAAAAAATAACGAACATACAAGTTTGGCTTTAGAGTTGAGAAAAGGGTTGAGTTGTGGTAGAGGCATAGTCTAAAAGCACTTTGGGAATATATAACAGGAGCACACGCTTAGATTTTTAAAATAATTTTGTAAGGCAAAGGAATCTAATCCTGCATCTTCTCTGACACTTCCATATTCTCTTTATCATGATGAAAATTCACATTTCTATTTTTCTTTGAAGTTTTGCAGGAAAGAGCCTGTACTCACAAAACGCAAGTGCGTGTAACCTAGGTGAAACCAGACATAGAACTTAAAGCCCAAACAAGAACATATAACTTGTGCTAGCAGTATTTTCAATTACATGAATCTGAGTTAGGCTGTTGGCTGTATCTCTATAGATAGTAACACTAAAATGCTTAGATTTCTGAAACAATTAACAACATTATTGAACAGCATTAAGAGTCTGTGACTCCACTTTAGACTGTTAACTTTGAAAATGACCTTTCAAGCTCAATATGATTGATTTCAACAGTCTTACTACATTAATACTGATGATGTCACATTCTGGAAGTTTCTACAGTAACATATCTGGGCTCTGGGGTCTTCAAATGGAAGACCAGTAACTTAATGTTAGGAACCCTAAGTACCTAATAATGCAATCTTTTAATATATTAGTAAAAAACGGATTGTAAAGAGAGTGCATGAGCAGAAAAAATTAAACATCTGTCTCGTGTGTAACGCTGAATGACACGATAGAGAAATGGGAACTCCTCCTTAAAAAGAAATCCATGGTATTTCTGTCCCTCTTTTAAGTAATTTCTTTAACTGAGGACTGTCTATGTCTGGGCTTGATAAGTAACCACTATAACTCACAACATTAAGTATAATTAGTTTTATCTATTGAAAGGGTGTGTTCTAAATTAAATATCCTTTCTCAGCATTGTTGTCTGGGAATTTTTTCTTTTCCTGCTCTATGAGACTTGTTGCTATTTAGTTAATGAGAAATATTATATATTAGTATTGTTCCCACCCTGATAGCTTTGTGAAGTAACAAGACAAAGCAACCCAGGACTTACAGACCTGTTACTGGTAACTCATTGAGCGTTGGAATATCAAGCTACACTGATGCCCATAATGCCAACCTTCCAGTCTGAGTTCTTTTTCCCCTTAACTTATTTATAAGTTGAAATATTTTCACATGGTTTATGCCAGGTCATTCACTATTAGAAAATAAATTATTTCATCACTTACTAAATCCTGTAATTTTAGGGTTGTGCCACTCAGTTTAATTAGGTTTTATACCAACTTCCTGTTATTTACAAGGTAAAAGCTTGGCTTGAGATGTCTTTGGCTGAAATGCTTCTAGACACTATTGTTTGTAAGAATTACTTTGTACAAAGAATAGAAAAATGCTGTAGCTCATGAAAGTTTCTCATAATACTCCCTTCTGCAAGAAGAGGGGAAGGTGATGACGCATCTCTGTACAAGCACAATCAAGGCTGAAAGGAAAGTTCTTCAGCAAAATATTCCAATAGATTTAGTTGCAAGACAGATTTCACACTTTCTGGTTTCTGAAAAAAAAATAGCCTTATTTTACTTCAAATCATAAGCTGATGGTAGTTTCAACAGCAATGCAAGTATTTCAAAACTTTCCAAGCATATCCCTAAATTTACAAGGACAGAGACTGTGTGCCTTCTAATATGTGTGAAATTTGGAGTTGGGGAAGAGGCCTGTCTGAGGGGGTGATTGTCTACTCCTACAGAAGTGGCTGCAAGTAGAAAATATATTGTTTCATTTTAATCCAGAAACTTTCTACTTGTTTGTATAGTACCTGAAAGGAGCAGGATCTGGATTCCAGGAATGGCCTCTACTTAACAGGCTAATAACAGCAGCAGCAGACTGGATAATTACCTAATTGTCTTGTATCTCATTGCATAGGGTTGTGAGGGGTTAAAAGATAGTTTATATTGAAGAACTGAGACTCTTAAAGTGGGTTTTCTGGTACTGAAAGCTTTCAGTCAGCTGCCTCTTCACCCTGGGAATGCCTGTATTTAAATGCCTTGGGCACCTAGACTCGTGTTTTTTCTGTTTTACATGGGTACAATGTGGGACAGGATAGGTTGACCAGAGCGGACCAGCCTGATCTGGATCCCAAAACTACATATTCCCCCAGACAGATTCTTTTAAACAAGCTATTGAAAGCTTATACAAATGAGCAGGATAGGCCGTTGTACAAAATGGATTCGTATCTACCCATTTTTGGAAGTGTATCCACAGAAAGAAGGAAAGTTTGGAGTTCTTTTTTCTTTAGTGGTTAGTGCACTTGTATATGAAACTAGAGACCCCCGTTTCCTCTGTAGCCTGCATGGGTTTAAATTCTTATGTTCCGTAAACTCATATATTCCCAACTGCCTGTGTTTTGGTTACTTTGCATTAGCTGGGCTGAGGGAGTGAAGGCAGACAGAGGGTTATCCTTCACACATCCCAGTGCAGCAGTGCTACAAAGGCGAAAAGCTTAATGATTCAAAATAGTCTAGGAAGCTACTTGCAAAGTGTATAGATATTTAAAAATGTTTACCTTTTAATAATACTACAAACAAAGTGGATAATCTTCTCCAGGAACAGTTACATAACAATGAGGTATTGAGGTTTCTGTATTTTAGAAATAAAATGTGTAGAATCTCATACTCAAATTATGATAATCTCTCAGTAAAACCAATAGCACTTTGTGCTTTAGAGTTTTGCCCCTGTATCTTCTCCTTTCTTTTTCATCTCGCTGACAATGCTTAAGACACTAGTAGGAGATCTGTTTTATTCATTGTCTGATTACTATGCTTGCCAAATACAGTACAAAGTGATAGCTCCTGAGAAGATGCCCTTTTCTGTGTTAAGCTCAATGCTTGATGAGCTTAGTCCAGCAGCACCGAATTTTCTGGTAGGTAGATTCAGAAATCAAAATGATGACGAAAAACAGGTCTGAAGTTAACAGGTTGAAATTTAGCATAGACAAGAGTACAATACCTAAAAAAAAAAAAAATTAATCAAACAAAATGGGAAACGAATATCTGGGTAGGCAGCCATCTATTAGCAAATATCACGTGGTTCACACACTACATACAAGTCGCAAAAAGATTTTTTTGAGGAAAAGCCATCCCTTAGTTGATCCTACTAGAAGTATCATGTGCAGAATATTCAGAAAAATGGCTTGGCTTCAATTTAGTTCTACTTATAGCAGTCAAACCAGTAGCACCAGTTATTAAAATTAGTTAGAAGGGGATGGGTTATATGTGTTAATATTACAGGAGACAGATGATTTGTCTGTGCTATAAACTTTCATCTTTCGCATCAGAAAACCCCAAAACATTGCGCCCAATTACTCAATAAATTAGGTGACTCTGTCATAGAGTGTATTTGATGACCTCTTGAGACCTCTTCCAACCCTGCATTTCACTGGTGCTAGGGTATCTTGGTTTTAGTTCCAAGTGAGACTCTCCAGGACCGTATCCCATGAAAAACATATTTTCTAGATTTTGGAAAGGAAGTTAATAGCTTATTGAGATATTAGCCAGATATATAAGAAAACCAGATGTCAGTCAAGTTAAATATTTCTTGAAAATTAATTGCAGGAAAGATGAAGGCAGCATTCAACGTTTTCAAGGAAGCAATATATTCCATTTATCTCAGTAAATCAAGCACGCTTCATACATCAGAAGGTGCAAGTCCCTTAAAGTGTCCTGCCGGTCTAAACGAGCGGAAAAATCCGTTCTCAGGCAGGGGAGAAAGGTATGTCTGACATGTACCCATGGCTGTTAGAGTCTATCTACCATCTCAGAGTACAGACATGGCAAGGCCTGATATGTGCCTCCAAGGAAACCAGGGAAAAAATTCAATCCCAGAGACCAAACTGTCCATTAAAGACAAATCCTTCCTGACCTCTGTAGATTATTAAACAAAACCCTGAAGTATGAAATGTGATTTAGTTCATTAACACGATATAGAACTGCAGCTGTTAAAGTGATGTTACCCTTTTATTGTGTTTTGAGTAAAAATTATGTAAGAAATTGTATCTTACAGGTTAGCACTATTTAATCCAGTTTTGATTCCCAGTGTTCAGATACAAATGCTGGTATCAAAGCCAGTCCCATTGCAAACTGAATTTGGACACAGCTTTCATCAGTCCATTTTTAATAAAAATGGCATTTTTTTCTCAGTATGAAAAAAGGAGAAAAGAAATTAAATTGCTGTGAATTTTGTCCTCCTACCTACCCTGTTTCTAGGCAGTGACAGTAAAAATTCTGAGGTTTTATATTCTGCACATTTCATCACCCACAGTTTATCTCAGCACTATAGACTATATTTAGCTAAAACAAATATTTGCATAAATTAACCTGGTCCTAAGTCAACATGATTTTCTGAGTTTCTTTACAAACCTGATTGCTCCTGGTAAGCATCAGAAAATGTTCCTTCTGCGATCATTCAGAATGGCAGTAGAGAAAGTACAGGATCTTCTGATATATGAAACTAAAATGCTCACTGTTGATTCATAACAAAATTTCACAAATTTTTTGAAATTCATCAAGAGTAAGGCAAAGTCTTTTTGAGATCTCTCATGCCTTTTGAGATCTATCACCCTTTGGAATATCTATCATGCGTGGTTTTTAAACTGAGGAGTGTTATTCAAAGATATCTGAGGTTATTGTCTAGCTGGCAGTAAGAAATTCTCTTTGTTTGTAAGGCCATTAAACTTCTTTGTAACTTGGCCTGAGGTCCCTTTAGTCATTCAGGGTATAAACTGGGAGATGAAACCTAGCAGCACTTTTATTAACAGAGTAAGTGCATCGCTCCAGGTCCTCAAAGGTTTTTAATGCGTTCAAACTAAATTTAAGCAACTACTTCGCATAACTTCTAGCTATATTCAGCCTTCTGGAAACTATCTTCTCATTGCACACATCAAATGGTTAACTCCATCATTAGTCCAGCGACATCCTCACTTACCATTACATCTGTCTGCTAGCATAGATACTCTGATACATGCCACTTATCTTTATGTGGATTTTATCTTCACAGATATGTGCTAGTATTTTTTCAAATGCTGAAGACATGGTTTGATACTAACTGTAAAGTGATAGTGATGATATTAAATAAAATATTAATAAGTGAACACATACTGTAAATTTTATGGCATAGGTATACAGTATGATAACACAATGCAACCATGCAATTGCTTTCATAGGGATTTTCAATTTTTTATGCTTTAATCTGATCTTCAGAAAAAAAGAGGAGGAAGTTTTCTCCTCTTCATTAATGCTTCCTGCATTCCCAAAATGCTTGGGTGAGTTGTTGAAGCCTTCAGTGTTCTTCTACACATCAAGCATTGAACATTTCCTGAGGTAGGAGACCTGGCTGACTAAGAGTCAGATTTTTTAGATATTCCTTAGTTCTGAGAGATTTGGAGTATCTTGCCTTTGTTGGACAAGGGAAAATCTAGCTTGAGGGGTACTTTGCAATCCCATTGTCTTCGTTCTTTTCTTACTAAGATCTGCGTTTAACCATATTTGAGAAGGAAATACTTTTACATGTTAATGATAAATTATTTATTAAATGTTAATGTTAATTAGATGTTCATTCTTGTTAAATTTTAATTGTTATTAAGTCCAGGACTTTTATTTGGAATATTTTAACACTTTTTCATGATCTTTAAAAACTTTTTGAAGTAGTTCCCTGCTGCTGAATGAGGTTCCCCTCTGCTAAGTTGCCCTGCATGCCCATTATCCACACAGATACTTGATGGATTTGCTCTGTTCCTTTTGGATCACCTGATTAGTAGATGGCACATTTCCATATGATGCCTTTTTGAGCCCAACTTTACAAAATCTAGAGGTTTTACTTTGGTCAGGATCATTTGCCTGTATGATGTGTGACAGGGAGATTTAAACCACAGAATTAATTCAGATATGTTTGAAAAACATTTTGACTTCATACTTTTCTACAGAATCAATCTCTTCAATGTGTTTTGATCTGCTTTTAGAGCAAAAATCCCACCAATGCAGAAAACACTGGTATACGTATTTCTTTCTGCATTAAGGCTACTGGAAGAAAAAGCAATCACTAAATCGCTGTGAGGAGGAAAATAATAGCAACAAAGTAGGAGAAAAATATGTGGCCTTGAAAATACCAGAGCTGGTGAAATCCTGTCCTCTAAATAAGAACTAGTTCAGCAGTCTGACTGAGTCAGAGCTAACTGGCTAATGGCTTGGTAGTTTTAGGTTGAAAGATTTTCACAAATCGGGATCAGAACTGGTTTGTCCCCTAGCAAAATGGGGCCATGTCTTCTTTCATTGATGACAACAAGCTTTGAGCTGCAATCCTAAAATGATCATAGAATATTTTTTACGTAATTATGTTCTGGATTGCAGAAACACATAGTTTTGGTAGTCACAATGCTCATTGGAGAACAAACAGACAGCCCTGCTCAAAACCTTATTTAGTAAGCTGTGTTTGTATGTCACTCTAGAGATGGTCTCTTGATTTAGGTGAGCACTTACTTTCCTCAGAGATCACTCAGATATACCTGTAGTATTTTATTTAGGTATAAACATAATTCTGCATGCTTAGACCTTTCTCTTGAATAATCTATTTTCATAAGAAGCAGGCTATAACAGCTTTTCACAAGCTGTGTGTGTGCCATATAGATCTCAAAAAGCTTTATATTTGAAGCTTTGGGGCTTTTTTGCTGCATGGGCAGATCCTATACCTACCTGTTTACTAGTGAAAAATACATCCAGATGGACAACAAATCAGTTGAGCTGTTGATATTAGTGCCCCTTATGAAAGGTGCTATGGCTAACAACTGTTGATTTCTAACTGCTACACAGCCAACATGATAAAGACCACAAGTGATCTTTGGTTTCTCCTTAGATTCTGGCAAGAGCTTCTCCAATAGAGTCAGGGTGACTTAGAAGGCTTTTGTATTCTGAAGGTTGAGTTTGAAAAAAAACAAAATAAAAATGGTAAGATTGAAATTACATTCATCATGATTTTAAATGTTTTGCTTTTCCTTTAGAGTCCAGTTTATGTCTCCTTTTTTTATAAAAAAATAAAGAATAAACTTTTGTATTTGCCTTATGAGTTTCATCTGAAGTCTTGATTAATTTGTTGGAGAGAGATTCATAATGAAAGCCACAAGCCTGACTGGTGTCTTCCTTGAATATATTTATTTTCTCCAACAATTCCAAGAATCTTTAAAGGCTTGCTTAATAAGTATTTCGCAGTTTCTATTGGTTCTATTTAGTTTTGGTTTTAACACATCTTCTGTGATATGATAGCAGGAGCTAAATTTTTAATGACCAAAAAAATCTATTTTTTTGACACTGTCAGAGATTTTTGTATATAATATAGGGAAATATTCTTTTCTACTAGACACACAATAATTCTGTGCCAGACAAAGCTTCTTGTATGTTTATTACCAGAAAATATTTGACTTCCCATTAACTCCAGTCAAAAACATCAGAATCCTTGGGATTACAAGATGTTACAATCTTAATGTCCATCATTCATTGTGGAATTTTGTGGCCTCACTGCTCAGACATTTTCTGAGGGTTTCTGGGGTGAGGGCGTTGCTCATGTGGGTTGCCATTCAGTGACATTGTTGTTGGCTATTTTTGCATGTTTGCTTCAACATGGTGATTTCACACCTTCCCAGCTCTCTAGTTTCCTCTGTCCCAAAGACGTGAAGCTTCATTTCTGAATTCAGTGGCTGCAGCACTAATATTCATTCACCTTTACAGATCAGATGTTCCATAACAGTTAGCTCTTCCTGGAATGTCTAGAACTGCCCCTTTAGACATATGCAGTGACTTTTTCTTTTGGCCAACCAGCAGTGATGACTTCCAGCACAGATTGTTGGACAAAGGAAGTGACGATTCAATAGGTGTCACTCTTTCCTTTGAGTCAAAACTCAGTACATTTTGGAACATAGGTTTCTGAAGATACCTTCCCTGGAGAAATAAAATAAATGTATCTTTACTAACATAAAAGGAAATGCCATATTTAGTAAAGCAGATGACCAGATTAGACCTCCCATCTTGGCCACAGTTCATTTTTGGCAAGGCATTTGAGCAATATATTTTTTGTTACAACTGAGTACAATACTCTTATTCACATCTCTTCAACACTCTTCTTCACTTCTGTTCTGCTAATTCGCAGTGAGGCAAAAAGCATGCAGAAATATATCATACACTAGAATATGAAGTAATGTTTGTAAATTCCTAATGCTGCAATTGTGTATTCTGTGAAAATTAAGCAACCAATCCTTGTGAAACCTTCTGAACTCCTCAGATGAAAGTAGCTGTGTGTAAAGTAGATGCTTCCCAGAGTCTGGAGTGAATTGGCTGATGTAGTTGCCAAGACACTCTTCATCATATTTCAAAAGTCATGGCAGTCAGGCAAAGTACCCAGTGACTGGAAAAAAGGAAACACCCCGCCCATTTTGAAAAAGGGTGAAATGGAGGACCCTGGAAACTACGATCAGTCAGCCTCATCCCTGTGCCCACTAAGATCACAGAGCAGATCCTTCTGGAAGACATGTCGAAACATATGGAGGACAGGCAGGTGATTAGACACAGGCAATATAGTTTCAACTAGGGCAAATTGTGCCTGACTAATCTAGTCATCTTCTACGATGGAGTGACTGCATCAGTGATCTAGGGAAGAGCTATGGATGTCATCTACCTAGAATTCTCTGAGGCCTTTGATGTGGTCACCGCAAACATTCCTGCTGCTAAATTGGAGAAATATGAGTTTGATGGATTGTGCTGTGTTTGGCTGGGATGGAGTTAATTTTCTCTGTAATAGCTAGCATGGGGCTACGTTTTGGGTTTGTGCTGAAAACAGTGTTGATAATACAGATTTATTTTAATTATTTCTGAGCAGTGCTTACACAGCACCAAGGTCTTTTTTGCTGCTCACCCCACCACACAAGTAAGTAGTCTGGGAATGCATAAGAAGTTGGTAGGGCACACAGCTGGGACAGCTGACCCCTACTGATCAAAGTGATACTCCATCACTTTTTCATAATTTCACAATTTTGATTTACTTCACTTGTTTCTCTTGTGTTTTATTTGTCTCTCTTTGGTATTTTCATTACAATTTATTATTATTATTGTTATTGCTATTATATTTTATTTCAATTGCTAAACTGTTTCTATCTCAACCCGTGAGTTTTCTCACTTTTACACTTCTGATTCTCTCCCCACATCTCACTGGGAGGGAGTGAGTGAAGGGCTATGTGGTGTTTAGTTGCTGGCTGGGGTTAAACCATGACATGGAGGGACTCTTAGATTGATAAGGAATTGGCTGAACGGCCTTCTCTGAAGAATTATATTCAGTGGCTCAATGTCCAAGTGGAAACCAGTAACGAATGGTGTCACTGACAGGCCTGCACTGGGATTGATATAATTTAGTATCTTCATCAATGACGTAGACATTATGATCAAGCCAACTCTCAGCAAATTTGCAGATGACACCAAGATGAGTGGTGCAGTTAATCTGGTAGAAGGAAGGCATGCCATCCAGAGGGACCTTGACAGACTTGGGGACTGGGCCCATGTGAACCTCATGAAGTTTAACAACGCCAAGTGCAAGGTGTTGCACCTGGCTTGGGGCAATTCCCATTATCAGTTCAGAGTGGAGGATAAATTGACTGAGAGCAGCCTTGCGGAGAAGGACTTGTGGATACTGCCTTATGTAAAATTGTACATTAGCCAGCAATGTGTGCTTGCAGCCCAGAAAGTAAATCCTATCCCGGTCTGCACAGGTAGAAGTGTATCCAGCAGGTCAAGGGAGGTGATTCTCGTGAGATCCCACTCAGAGTACTGTGTCTATCTCTAGTCCCAGTAGAAGAAAGAAATAGAACTGTTTGAATGGGTCCAGAGGAGGGTCACAAAAATGGTCACAATGATGAAGCACCTCTCCTATGAGGAAAGGCTGAGAGTTGGGGTTGTTCTGCCTGGAGAAGAGAAGGCTGCGGGGAGACCTTATAGCAACCTTTCTTTTCTTAAAGAGGGCATATAAGAAAGATGGATAAAGAATTTTTACCAAGGCCTGTAGTGATAAGACAATGGGTAATGGTTTTAAACTAAAAAAGAGGAGTTTTAGACTGAGTATAAGAAAGAAATTTTTCACTCAGAGGGTGGTGCAGCATTGGAACACATTGCCCAGAGAGGTGGTAGATGCCCCTTCCCTGGAAACATTCAAGGTCAGGTTGCACGGGGCTCTGAGTAACCAGATCTAGCTGAAGATGTCGCTTCTCACTGCAGAGGGGTTGAACTGGATGACCTTTAAAGATCCCTTCCAACCTAAAACATTCTGTGATTCCACGATTCTATGATTCTATGATAAACTTGAAGTAGTTAGTTATTAATCAGTATTATTTTTAAGCCAGTTTTCATTCATCTCTACCTGTATCGCTAGCGATTTATTCTACTTTTTAATGAATATATTTTGACCTTATTAATTTCTTGAACCTTCTTGTTATGCAGTCTTTTGAAGTTTATTTCCCTGTTCCTAATGCAGAAGTGATTAGTGTAAGTGCTCAGTAGATTTAAGTACTCTGTAAGATAAATAATGTAAACATTAATCAAAAATTACTCATGTATATCACATGCATATGTAAACGAAAATAGTTTAGATATGCCAGATACTATGCTAAGCTTTTAAACTCAGGGAAGAAGAATACATCACAGCATACTTAACCCGTTTTTAATATGACTGGGAGAGATTCCCAGAGATCAGCTAAATCCTTTGGATTTTGTTTGCAGGTAGTTATCAAAGTGAAAAATGGCTTGTTTCTGATTTTGATCTAAAAGAAGTCAAAATTTTATGAGCTATCAAGATTTTGATGTCTTGGGGTACATGATTAAAGCTTATTTTATCTTTTACATCATCTTACCTAGTAACCAAAACTAAACATGAAGGTATCAAAGACTGTTTCTTCACATTATGTTTAAGGTTGCTAAAGATTCTTCTAAAATCAGTTCTCTGCTTTTACAATGTTTCCAAATCAAGGATTCTTCATGACTATTTAATTCTGAAAGTGGTTTAGCATACCATTTTATAATCATATGAGTACAGGAGATTTTAAAGTTCATGGAATTTGAAGCTGTGTATCAATGTGAATAAAATATATTGCTGAGCTAATTAAAAAAAAAAGTCAAGTGTCAGTAACCCTTGTGCTACTTAAGCATTAATAATATCTTACCAGTTAATAGAGAGATCGTGTCCCCTTCATGCTCCCACAATAAGAACTGACAGTGAGAGACCACCATATCAGGGAACAACGTGTGCTTCCACTGAGTACCTCAGCTTATGGACAAAATAGCTTTGGAAATTAGTTGCCCTGATAATATGTTGATATCAGATTTACTTGTACCCTTGAGTAACTTTTTGCTGTCCTTTTAACTTCAGAGAATTGCACAACTTACATGAAAGATGGATTTGGCCTCACGGATTGAAAGTCTACTGACTTTCACAGAAATAACTTCATGGCAATGCCAACAAAACGGGATGAAAAAGAAGATCCTGCCCCTACTAGATAATAACACACATTTTAGAACTCTGAAGTGAAGAAGAGAATGTCTTGCATTATTTTCTTGATATACTAAGCTCAGAATAAATAACTCTTTTTCCCTTCATCAGCTATAATTCATAAAATCATAGGATCGTAGAATGGTTTGGATTGGAAAGGACTATACAGATCATCTAGTTCCAACACCCCCTGCCATCGGCAGGCACATCTTCCATTAGACCAGGCTGCTCAAAGCCCCGCCTAACCTGTCCTTGAGCACTTCCAGGAAGGGGGCATCCATGACTTCTCAGAACTTTTCCACCAGTGTGTCATAATCCTCATAACAAAGAATTTCTTCCTTACATCTAATCTAAATCTACCCTTGTTCTGTTTGAAGACATTACCCCTTGTCCTATCAATCACGCCTGCGTAAAAAGCCTCTCTCCAGCTTTATTGCAGGCCTTCTTCAAGTACTGAAAGGTTGCAACAAGGTCTCTCCACAGCCTTCTCTTCTCCAGGCTGAACAACTCCAACTGTCTCAGCCTTTCCTCATAGCAGAGGTGTTCCAGCCCTCTGATATTTTGTGGCTCTCCTCTGGACCCTCATCAACTGGTCCACACCTTTCCTGTGCTGAGTGCTCCAGAGCTGCACGCAGGACTCCAAGTAGAGTCTCGTCAGAGTGGAGCAGAGGGGCAGAATCACCTCCCTCGACCTGCTGGCCATGCTTCATTTGATGCAGCCCAGGGTACGGCTGGCCTTCTGGCCTGCGAGCGCACTTCGCTGGGTCATCCTGAGTTTCTTGTCAATCAGCACCCCTAAGAAACCATAGACTAGAATGGAACTATTTGGTGCTCTAGTGGAGGAATCCCAGTTTCTGAAAGTACACGTTTTTCTTACATCTTCTACCATTAGATTATCTTTCTTCCTCACTTTTGCCAACATCAACTCCTTTTCACATTAGTACCATTCAGAAGTGGAGAATAGAGAACTCCCTGAGGGTGAAATTGAATTATCCAACTGATTTTTTTCCCTCTATATAGTACTGCATGCACGTGCCTATTGTTTTTTCCCACAGCACATATGTGACAATTATCAGGAAAAGAGTTATGTAAAGGTTTGACATGAAGAATTTCAAAAGAATCAAGACGCTGTATTGTCTGACATTCTCCCAACACTTGCTCTGTGGTTATTTTCCACTTCCAGATCTGTTGTAGCACATTTGAAACGCTATCATTTTTCACCACTTACATATGTTAAACATTCTTACTGAGGGCACTTTATTCTTCACTTTGTTCTCCTAAGCTATTATTATTCTTTTGGTGTTTAAGTATGCACTGCTTTGTCCTCAGCTGTTCAAATTCCTTTCAGGTTGGCAGTCTTCCTACTAAGGATAATAGTAAAATGATATAGTGAACAGTAGTAACACGTAGTCCTTCAAAAGGTCCTTGAAAGGCACAAATTAGAGATGCTTTATATATTTATTTTTAAAAATGTTCAATTTGCTATGCAGTTATGATCCCACTGAAGCATTATCCTTTATTTCTCAACAAGCTGAGCTGGCAGACCGTGTCCTATACATTTGCTAGACTATTTCACCTCTCCCCTTCAGCCTGAGCTAATTGAAATGTTTATAAAATGCTGATACTGAAATATTGCAGCTCAACACTTCGATAGTTCTTTAATGAGCCCTCTGTTTTATTAATAAAATGATTTATAGAAATATTTAATCTTACTGATTTACCATTAGCATTAATGAGTCTAGTTATCAAGCACTTTATTTCAGAATGTCACAAAAATACAAACCCTGTAAAACATGCAGTGTCTTGTAGTAAGTTGTTTTGTTTTCAGAGGGAGTCAATGATGTTGAAATCTGTCTTTTTTCAGAGTGGAGCTGAGTTATTCATTAACATAGAACTAGATGACTCTTTTATATAATTTCCCTGTCCTCATTATCAGATTTTATCCAAATAATTTAGCACAGGGCCAATCACAAAAGTAATCGCAAAGACTGAAGATAAAATTTCATATGCAGCCAGTAGAAATAAAGATTTCCATTGTCCTTGACTATTAAGCAAAGACTGCTTGATTATTGACTGTTTGTAAGAATCTGATTCTTTATCGCTCTTATTTTAATTTCTTGAGAGAAATAATTTGCTAACGCTTTGCAGGCTATCACAATATATTTTAAAATAATACAACCATCAGTTCTCTTCATGCGTACATTCACATTGTTGTACAAATGAAATGCTATTAGTTAGACAGATTTCACCCAGCTTCATGCATTAGGAAATTCATAAAATGGTCACTTTATTTTGGGAGTAACTTTCTACCTTGGTGAGTTCAGTGAAGAAGCTGTGAAAGTGACTTTCAGAGTCCTGAAAGTTGCCACAGGCAAATTGTTTCCCTCATTGACCCCTCCCAGCTTCAGCCTCACACATCTAGGAAGGACAAATAAGGGAAAAATCTATTTTCTTAGTTCCTTTAGTGTGCTTGACATATTTTTTATGTTCTTATGTGCTTTTAATTGGGAAGCAGGGGTGCTTTTGGCTTTTTCAGTCAAAGGACTGGGACTTTTTTTTTTTACCCTCATGTCTAGGCTTTGCCATGTAAAATTACATTTATGCATTTTCATTTGTGTTTTCCTTATTTGCAAAAAATTTCTTATGGAAAATTTTGATATAATCCAGGCAATCAATTTTCGATGAACTTCTTATATCTATTTTTTCTATTTAAACAAATCAATAAAATCAAGCCTTTTCACAAAACTCACTAGATTCTCTGGAAATTTGGTTTTGTATATTCACTGGAAGTTTAACCAAGGACTCCCTAAATGTCTCTCAGTGTCACTAGACCTTCTGAGAGATGTCATAGACATAACTTATTTATGTCACTTATAACCAGAGTAGTCAGAGGCTTTGTAGGAGATATCTGCAGTCTTAGATTAATTCTGCAGAGGCTCAATTTGTCCAGTTTTCCTGTTTTTAGGGACTCACTTCTCCTGGCAAGAGAGAAGTGGTGCTGTCACAGCTGTGATGAGCAGAAGGCATACTTGTAGAAGCACATGCATGCAGGGTTATAATTACACAGAGAATCACATCTGCATCACTGTAAAAATCCGTGGTTTTCAGTGGTGGATTAGACCACCATTTTTACAGGAGAAAGGACTTTCTCTTACTGGAGCAGCTTTTCTCTGACTAGGTAGTGGTGCTGATGTGGCAATTTCACCAGAGTGTAAGCTACACTGCCCAGTGCTAATGGGATAAAATAGTGAGGGGTATAAAAACTCCCTGTTCTGCAGGGTAAATAATTGTCTGATGTGAGCTGAGTTTTCACGTACAGAATTTTTTGCATCAATCTGAAGTAAATCCAGACATTCAGGCTATATTCTGTACTTATTCTCTGTTGCTACATTCTAAATTGCTGCATCTATTTTTCCTGTACTTGGAGGCATTTCTGGCAGGTCTGAGGGTGACAGGATGTTGCCTGCACTTCCATTATTATTATCATTATTTATATTATGATTAGTCTTCCTTCTACTATTATAATATTGTACTTTCAGAGCAAAAGAAAAGCACTAGCTCTGCTTGCTAGGTTTATTCTATTTAAATAAAAAACAAGAAAAAAAAAGGTGTCTTGAAGCTTAGAAACTTTCAAACACAGTGAACAAAACCCTCAGAAATAAATATTTTCCGGAAAACATCAGCCTATTAAATCAGGCCATAGTTGCTGCTTTTTTCCCCCAGCTGCTTCCTTCATGTTTTCTGTGAGAAGAAGCAGCCATTATCTTTTCCAATAAAAGACAGATCTGAAGGGAAAGCTGGTGAGTTTAATTCATTTTGATACGCTCTGTTTGCATGAGTCTCTGTGTGTGGATGTGTGTAGATGTTGATGATGAGGGGCTTTCATTTTTAAGAGTGTGCTCTCTAACATTCATGTATTGAAATAAAGTTGTTGGGAATGTATGATACTTCAGCCTTAAGCTGTCAAAAATGATATTCCAAAGTATTCAGCAGCATAAAATAGCATAAAAAGAGCTTTGCCACTATTTATCTCTGCTTGTCAGCTTGTAATGTTGATGTATGATATGTCATAATACAGCACTGAGATGAATACAGCTACATAAAAAAGCAAAGCTACATAGCCATAGACAAATGAAATATTTCTGATTTCTCCGTCTCCCTCCTCCATCCATACACACACATACTCGAAGACACACACACTTTCACAGCAGTACCATTATAAATCTGCTATTTGACAGCATACAGACATGATGCACTCTAGAACCTTCCAAATAATTGCAAAAAAATGGTAAAAGCTCTTTTGTGTATAACCCAAATTTGTAATCTCCGTTGACCTCTGTCACAGTGATGGGGCTCAACACCTTCTGAAATCCAGGTCTATATCCGGTTTTTCCTCTCCTTATATTTACATTACCTTTGAAATGTTTTTTATATTTTTATTTGTCTATATGTATGTGTATATGAAAGTTTTTAACTCATAAAAATGCACGAACTTTGCTTTTCCCCCCCTTTACTTATTGATATGAACACATATACACAATACATAAAGAAATATAACAATCAAAGCAAGAGACTCCATCTGGTAAACTCAATCAATTTTAATATTTATTAAGGGAAATCCATTTAGAATAAATCACCTAATCACAAGTTTTCACAGTATTTGTGAGAGAAGACAGTATGCCTGACTTTGTCATGGTTAATAAAAAAAGTTATTTTTCAAGAAATGAAATTAAGCAAAAAAGAATCTCCCAAACAGACTTGTTAATATGAATATCAATAAACAAAATCCCTGTGTAAAAGAATACTTTCGCCTGTAGCTGTTTCCCTGGCAGCAAATCTCTACCACAATCCCAGTGTAAAAACAACAGCAAAGTACGGCATTAATAGCTAAATAAAATGTGTGACACTTTTATAAATTAATGAAGAAAAGAATACTTTAAAATCTCTTTCTTTTAGCACTACAACTTGTTTCCAATCAGTTTTAATATTATGTTCCCTTTGATAGGCCACAATCCTGCTGACTTCAGTGGAGCAAAGTCTATATGAGTATCTGTCCCATAATCTTTACTTTGTCCAACCAATAGTTCAACCTTCACAGTTTTACAAAGAAATGACTTTCAGAATAAATTTAGTTGCCTGGGTGTAATAGGTATCAGAATTTATTCTCATTTTTTTATTATCACGTAAGATTGTTTTTTCAGCAAATGGGTACATTTTCCTTCATTTCCACTTCCACTTTTAATTTTTTATCTCTATTCTTCTTCTTTGTGCTTTGAATATGCCCATTCCATGTAGTATCCAGCTTTGCTTGCAAGGTTATAATTCTGTGGCAAGCATTTGCTTATGCTGAAATTAGCAATAGTATTTCTGTGTGCCTAATAAACAAAAATGTAGTGAAAAGACTATTCACAATTGCCCAAATGTCTCTCCATAATGTATTATGTGAAGGGTAACTGACTATTGTAACTATACGTAAATATTCTATCATACAAATCACACACATATGTGCACACACATGCACCGAAATGATATACACTTAGTAACTGGTTATGAGTACTGTAAAGAAGGATATACCACCAGAAGACTACAGTTTTGGAATGTGTAGTCCATTTGTTGAAAGCAAAAAGGAAACCACATGTCTAGGTGAGCAACCTGTCTCTGTTGGAGAGCATTAGAAAAGGAAAAATCTCTCAAGGCAGTTGTTTGTTTCACTAGCGTGTGGATTTCTTCAAGCTTATAGAGTCCTTAGACTTTCAGTGAAGAAACACTGCTAAGATGTTTTTGCTTTGATACCTCTGTGAGGATGTGGATTTCAACACATTTCAACACAGACAATACTGTGTATTGAAATCGTTACTCCTCCTGTCATCCTATAATATTATCAAAGGAAAGCAACTGACTGTCACAGGAGAGGGCATTATATCGGTCATCCTCCATCTTGAATTGCACCTCCTCTTCTCACTGCATTTCCCTAGGGTGACCAGTCCCCTGTTGATCTTAGGTGCTGATTATGGCAGCCGCTGCATGCTGTTGCTATGGTCACAGATATCATGCTGTAAAATTACAGATTTTATTTTTCCTAGCATTTTCTATATGTTTCATGCTTTTGTTTCAAAAGCAAAACAAATTCTCTGAACTGATCTTGTATGTAGTTTATGAAAAAAAATAAGGGACAATTGCAGATAAACAGTGTGGTTTTATTAATTCTTAATATTTGTATGAACAGAACTGTCATATGTTAACATCACAACAGTTTTTCCCACATTGGGACTTTAACACAGGTTAACAATGTCCTAAAAATCCTGATCAATCAAATGAAGTTCCTTTTTTAACAGAGCAAGGGAGGTAAATGTCATGAGAAAATGAGACCTGAAGTTTCAGTATATTCTAGTCATCATGAATCAAGGAAATTTAAATACCTTTTACAATATTTCTTAAGCTCCCTCTTAAAATTAGCTAGATTTCTGTTAGATAGTAGGTGAATAATGCATGGAGGCAAGTTTCTTTGAAACTGAAATCCTTTGATAATGAGATTTTCTTCTTAATATCCATTCTGTGCATTCATTCTTATACCAGCTCACAGATTCATTTATGCAGAATATTTGTATATTTGAGGAGATTTATTTCTAGGCAGAACTCAGATCATGCCTTTTTATGGCTAGACTGTTAAGG
>Ga0065711_1037812_pt1 | contig 19441 bp, 11 predicted proteins | sample Hoacrofraction12_FD_59098 | JGI IMG/M metagenome (GOLD analysis project Ga0065711, IMG submission 59098) | Hoatzin crop microbial communities from Cojedes, Venezuela - Epithelial fraction 12 v2 (version 2) | ecosystem: Host-associated > Birds > Digestive system > Esophagus > Crop | place...
CCACCGTAATGTCACCCTTATGAGCCTGTCCCTTAATTCTAACCCACAAGCTTTCAACTCGTTCCTCATTTGCCCCCGGGCCAAGCTCAATGCATTCCAGTTGCTCCCTCACATATAGAGCACTGGGGCTGGTGCTTTGCCTTCCATCAGTCTTGATTCTCTGTTGTCACACTGTAGTCCCTCCGTCCAGTTCCAGGGTTTGTGGGCCTGAACCACGATGAGGTATGTGGCTACTCTGTAAGCTGACATTGAAGTAACATATAATCAGAGAGAAAAAAATTACAGAGAGGGACATGCATATGCAAACATACACATTCTTTGGCGAGGATGATGACTCTGCTATGTGTTGACCATGCTCTTTTTGCATGGTTTGTCTATTCCTGTTGTAATATTTACTTTCCTGCTAGCCTGCTGGGGTCAAACATCTTGGCTGGGAGTGGTGGGGAGAAGGGTGGAGGAGACAATCCTCCATGCCAATCTGTTATAAAGAGGTGACTGCTTTCCAGGATTTTTTTTCAGTTTAATGGGTTACCTAAGATCGTAAGGGGAAAATCAAGCGCGAGCTGAGCCAGAAGAGAAATTCTTTAGTGTTTGGAAGGGCAATGGGGGGAAAAATGAAGTGGATTCATTTGGCTTAATTTGAATACTGTGTGATGTTGAATGAGATAGTTTTATTTTAGTTATTTAATACTGTTTAAAATCAGCATTTTTCACGTAGAAGTGGCCCGAGTTGAAACAAAAATGCTTAAATCAAAGTTCCCAAACTTTTTTCGAAAACGCTGAAGTATCATAGTTTGTTGTTCCCAGAATAACACATTTTATTCTGTAAAATCCTGAGGACTGAGGGTGAGGGGAGGAATCAATCTCAGCAGCAAGAAATTTTTGGGGGCTAAGAAAGCACTCACTAGGTGCAAACTGAATTTGTAAATAGTTTCAGTGTCACCAAAGTCATACTGCTTGGCAACTTTGCTGCATCAGTGATTTACTGTGAAATATGTCAGTGGTTCAGCCTGGCAAACAGTTATAAATAATTTGTCTCATTCCCAGCTTACCTCTGTCCCCAGTGCTGCTATGCTGATGTAGGCTGAACTCATAGCACATGGACCCACAACACAGAACTGTAAGACTCTCTAAAGATGTCTCCATTTCTTCTGTCAGTTTACAAAGGCTCTCACACTAAAAAAAAAAAAAAAAAGCGTTCCTAGGTTTTAAGGCTATCAACTGATTTTTTGGGGGAGGAGGCAGAGAGGGACCTAAACCTGATTTTTGAGCATGTGGACTTTGCGATGGAGCAAAGATTGCATCAGAGAACTGATTTGTTCTTTAATCAAAAGCACTACTCCCATAAAGCTACCCACAGACCTATCCTTCGGAAAATCAGGAAGGGTCCTAAACATGAGTGAGGAGCCTACAAAGGCATTTCATTGCCTTTGTTTCACCCTCTGTTCATGATTGCTGGGTTGGTTCAGCTGGAGCCAGGCTGAGCCACTTCTAGCTTGGTCTTGCAGATGGTACAAGGGAAGGAGCTGGAAACTACCTTCTGATGAAGAGGTAAGACTTGACCTCTCGGCTGCTCAGCAGCTCCCAGGTCCTGTTGCATTTCCTCCCAAGTGTTTACTCTCTGCTTTGGGAGATGTAAGCACAGCTTGGTGTGCTGTCCATCAAAGGTCACTGCCCTCTGTGGCTAGATCATTGCTTACTATCAGGACTGTTCTCCAGAGAGTCACTAAAAAGGCCGTTGTTCCCCTAGGTGACAGAGTATCACTGCCACAGTTTTTTCAGCAAGAAGTCTCACTGAACACAGCAGGAACAGTTTGAGGGGTTAAAAACTACCCATGGTCCCCCTTCTCCCCTTAAATGACTGGAATTTTGTGGTTTACATCTTAGTTTCTAACTTGCAGCCACAGACATCTACACAAACATGACCTTAGTCAGCTTGCTTTGTGGGGGGAGCTATTACAATCTTGTAGCAGGTCCTGTCGGTCATAAGGCAGAGGGAACCTTATACCACAGTTTCCCTGGCTCTAGATAAACCTGAGATGAAACGCAGATGAAGCCACTCCTCTCTTCTGCACATTTGCTGCTTGTGCTCTGTCAAACCTGATTATTATCATTATCTCAGTTCTGTCACCCTCTATAAGTACATGTCTAAATAAACCGAACAGCATGGCAATTTTTGTCAAGGGGGAAGTGCAAGGAAGGATTTCATTAGGGCTCTGCAGAGAATGCTTTGCAGAAACAGGGAGCAAGATAAGACTTAAAAGTCTCATGTGTTACTACATATTAAGAGATATCTACTGGGAGCAGCACCTCCTAGTAGCAATGGTTTTCAGCTTGGCTTGGGGCAAGAGTTGAGAGATCTCACCTCTCTAAAATAAGCAGGATTTCTAACTCTGGCAGGATGGGATGGGATTGAAAGAAAGCTCCAACACAAAAACCAGGCGAATGGTACCTAACAGTGACTCTTAAACTCCAGAAGTCCAGACTTTCAAAGCCTTGCTCTAGCCTCAGGGTAATAACACCATGGAAGCTGCACACAAAAGAGCCTGGATGAAAAAAACAGAGTGTTACTGAAACAAGTTACAAGCAAGGTAATTACTGTGTATATGTAAAAGGAAACATGAGGGGGATATTTTAACCTATACCTTCCAGTTCCTCACTATGGACTGGATCCAATGCCTATAAAATTCAGTGAAAAGACTCTCATTGCCTTCATGAGAACTGGATCACATCCCACGTGAGTTACACCTACCTCGGCTCCCTGCCATAGGTGAAGGTAGTCCTAAAAGAGACAGCGAGTGAAGGGAGTTTAATTTACATGACCTTCCAATTCACTCTCCATTTACAGCTGCTCCTTTAGTCAAGAGGAAACATCTCCAGCTTTGCGGAAGAGGAAGGTATGGTGCAGTGCGGGCATGTATTTTTTCATGTCATTTGTAAGGTAAGTCACTTGCAAACTTAAAGACTTTCTTTAACACTTCGAAAATTGCACCTAAAACATTTTCAGACACTTTTTCCAAAAGTATCTGTGATTCTGAGGGTTTCTGTCTTCTTGCTTACACAGTCAGCACACCAGATGCTCCAAATGGCTTGAATGAGAAATGGGGATCCAGATTTTCTGAAAGTGAGGAGCAAAGGATTTCTACTCCAGCAGTCGAAAACACACAGACAGCCAAAATAAGAGATTGCACAAAAGTGATGGTCTAAACATGCCAGCTACAAAGCATGGAGACTCTAACCCGTAATACCTGCTTTAAATTAGATAACGAATTACCTAATAGAGAGTGAAATGAGAGAGTGGAATTAAAAAAAATAAACGAAAAAAACCCCCCACAATTAAATACCTGTTGTCTGCCCCTGGCATGATTTAATTTTGCTTCTGCTCCCTTGGTTATTCACTGAGACTTACTAATACCTCATGGAGAACTTTACCAGTCTTTCCATGTTGCAGCATTTAAAGGAAATATGTTACATCATGTCATTTTGTAATCGATTTCCTCTTTCCCCACCTTCTCCCACTGCAGAGATTTGCCTGAAACTCAGAAACTGGATTTCTGGCTGCTCTAGGCAGGCCTAGACTATAGTGACTTTATTAATTGACTTCAGTGAGGGTGAGACCTCATACCTGTCCTGAAAGGTTACTTTCCGTTGCATGTCAGTGCTTGTCAAGCACATCCTTGATTAATATGCTTCAAAGTGATGACCTTGTTTCCAGGTTCATGAGACCAATTTCTTCACTGAGAGTTTCTTCCATGATACCTTGAAGCAAAAGTCCTGCCAGCACCCCTGTGTATACTGTAATGTGCGTATCTCCAAGGAGCCTGTACCTCTGTACTCACCTGGTCCTTCGTCTCCACATTGAAAGAAATATTAGTGTCCTTTATAACACAAATCTTCTTAGGCAACAAACTTGAGACCTGACCTTCTGTCCCCCAGCTGCTAGTTTACTCACTTGCTCTGTTTTGGTATGCCCCAGCTGACTCCAGTGAGAGCACGAGGTTAGGATCCCTCTGTTTTATACGGTCTCATAAATACCATTTCAGAAGGTCTTATAACACCCCAAAGAACATCCACGTGCCTTTACATCAAAACTCACATTATGTAAACCTTATATTATGCTAGAGAGACACTACTCCAGAGTGCTGTAACCTGTCTCACATTATTTCAGACTGTTGGAACAGACAGAAGAGAATTCATACAAGCTATGTCAAGTGTCAGCAAAAGTGGTTGGAGTCCGGAGGAGATAAAGTCTTGTGTAGTATGAGTGTAGTCAGGTTTACTGTACAGGGAGGTGGCCCTAAAACATGTGGGTGCAACTTCACCGGTAGTACCTGTCCAGTCCGAAGAGGGGTAATAGGCTAATAGGTGGGCTTGTGTCCATTCAGGTTTGGACTAGTGGATTTGCACAGCCTAAACATGCTTAACTGTTATGAACATCTGGTTATACAGAAACATTATAGAGTACAAACAGATCATGAGTGAATGTTTCTGCCATTTCCCATTTCAAATCCCACTGTGACCACAAGCTTTCTTTTTAGGGAAAAGCTACCCTTTGTGTATGTGATAATGCAATGCCAGATATTGAGCATTCATTGTTAAGAGCTGTTGGTTTTGATTGTAATCAAGTTTGATTGTAATCAAGTCTGGAATTCAGCCTTCCTGTGAGTGTTTTATTTTCCTTTCTGGTGATAAATATCCTCGTGTGTATGGTGTAAGCTCTGTGGAAGCCGTTTGCTGGGCTAAGGATGGGTCTGTAGGAAAATCATTGGCGTATTAACTTGGACAACAGTGTTCTGGTTTTGCTGCAGCTTTTCCATATAACCATAGACAAATTATTTGATTTTCTTCATTTGTGCAGATTCTGCATTCTCTGCTCACACAATGAAAGCCTGACAGTCCAGTCTCAATTGCATGTAAGTGGAGCAGGTGCAGGTTCTTATTTCCAGATATGCAGGACTTGTTCTGGTGTCTACACAGTTCTCTTTAGCTCTGCTGTGGTGCAGTTATGTAGGAAGCCGTGTAGATGTCTCCTCTGAAGTAATGTAATACATACTAAAATTTGAGACAGCAGCAATTCTTAGTCTCAGATAGTCACCACACAGCTCTGTCAAGAAGTGATCATCTGCCTGTTCTAAAGTGACTGTGGGAAAGAAAGCAGTGTAAATATTAGCAAAACAAGGCACTATTCATACAAACTGAAGAATAAGAAACAATTTTCTGTTCTTATTTTAATCAAGCCACAAAGAAGAGAAGTGGCTTCCCTGTGTGAACCTCATGAAGTTCAACAAGGCCAAGTGCGAGGTTCCGCACATGGGTCAGGCTAATCCCAAGCACAAATACAGGCTGCGCAGAGAGTGGATTGAGAGCAGCCTTGAGGAGAAGGACTTTGGGGTACTGGTTGACAAGAAGCTCATTATGACACAGTAATGTGTGCTCGCAGTCCAGAAGGCCAGCTGTACCCTGGGCTGCATCAAAAGCAGCGTGGCCAGCAGGTCAAGTGAGGTGCGTCTGCCCCTTTACTCTGCTCTGGAGTCCTGCATCAAGCTCTGGAGCCCTCAGCACAGGAGAGACATGGATTTGTTGTAGCAGGTTCAGAGCAGGGCCACAAGAACAATCAAAGGGCTGGAGCACCTCTACTATGAGGAAACGCTGAGAGAGTTGGAGTTGTTCAGCCTGGAGAAGAGAAAGCTCCGGGGACATGTTATAGCAGCCTTCCAGTAACTGAACAGGGCCTACAAGAAAGCTGGAGAGGGGCTTTTTACCAGAGCATGTAGTGAAAGGACAAGAGGTAATGGTTTTCAACCGAAAGAGGGTAGTTTTAGGTTAGACATAAGAAAAAAATTCTGTACTGTGAGGGTGATGAGGCAGCAGAACAGGTTGGATGGAAGTGGTGGACGCCACCTCCCTGGCAGTGTTCAAGGCCAGGCTGGATGGGGCTTTGAGCAACCTGTTCTGGTGGAAGGCGCCCCTGCCCATGGCAGGGGGATTGGAACTGGGTGATCTTTAAGGTACTTTCCAACCCAAATAATTCTATGATTCTATGACTGGTCCATGGCTTATTTCTTCTTACATGCTTGCAGTGCCCACCTTAACACCCCTTGGTGAATGGCTAGGACAATACATCCTCTGAGCTGATACCTCCAGCACACTGAGAAGCACTGGTAGAAGTGCTAGCTCCCAAAAAAGCAGTCACCTGCCAGTTTGTCTTCCCCAGTACAACAGGTATTTTTTAAGTACTGTGCATAAGAAGGGTTTATTGCTCCTAATTTGCAAACCATTGACTTATTGGACTTCATTACTGGGGAGAGTAACATCTTGATGGGGGTGACAGGTGAAAATGCATCAAGTGTATCTCTGTGCGTGAAATGCAAGCTGAGCCCTTGCTAATTTGCATGCCTGTGGCACAGAGCTGCTCAGTGTATTTTTGGAGCAGAAACCACAGTTCAGCCACATAAATGTTTTCCCATTGCTGCCTGTTTGGTTTTTTAAGCATTATGCAACCCAGGGTGCACAAACAAACGGGAGGCTGAGTAATGTAACATTGCAATATGCCTCCAGGTCCTCGTGTCTGTCAGGAAGGCTTTTGTGCCTATACTGAAACAGATGTGATGGAAGTCCTGGAGTTGTTCTGAGTGTCCTTGGAGCTTTTCATGTGTAAGAAGTAAAGGTTAGTTACAGGGAGGATCTTAGTCTGGCTAAAAGGTCTTTCTTCATTGAAATTTAGCAATGAAATCACCAGAATGAATGCCTGAAGAGCAGTAAAGCTGAGGACAAGGACAACTAGACTATTCCAGGCTTAGTAATCTTCCACTTGGAAACATCAGCAGGAGTAAGGAAGTGATCATGGCCCTATACTCGGCACAAGTGAGGCCAAACCTCAAACACTGTGTGCAGTTTTGGGCCCCTCACTACAAGAAGGACATTGAGGTGCTGGAGCGTGTCCAGAGAAGGGCAACGAGGCTGGTGAAGGGTCTAGAGAACAAGTCTTATGAGGAGAGGCTGAAGGAACTAGGATTGTTTAGTCTGGAGAAGAGATGACTGAGGGGTTGCTCTCTACAACCACCTGAAAGGAGGTTGTAGTAAGGCAGGTGTTGGTCTCTTCTCCCAGGTAACTAGCAATAGGATGAGAGGCAATGGCCTCAAGTTGCATCAGGGGAGGTTTAGATGGGATATTAGGAAAAATATTTTTACTGAAAGAGTGGTCAGGCTGCCCAGGAAAGTGGTGGTGTCACCATCCCTGGAGGTGTTCAAAAAATGTGTAGATGTGGCACTTCAGGTCATGGTTTAGCAGGCATGGTGGTGTTGGAATCATGGTTGGACCTGATGATCTTTGAGGTCTTTTCCAACCTTAATGATTCTATGATTCTATGGTCAGGTCCCATGAGGGCACAGAGTTCAGGGGCACGTAAGTAACACCAAACAAATTTGGCCATTACTGCTACAGCACCCAGCCTTTTGAGTCTGTGTGGCACTGAGCATTGTGATCTTTTCAGCTCAGTTAGACTGATCGTCAGACAAACGGGGATCTCTGCCCATTCTCTGTTGCACTATGTGGAGATGCCCTTCAAAAATAACACATCAACTTGTGAGTCAAAATTTTAATGAAGTCAGTGGGACTCCACAACCAAAGCTGAAGTTGTTAACGGTGGTTAGGGTCTGTTCCACTTTGTGTCTGCTTTGCTTAGACAACTTCCATTGTCAGAAACGTGGAAGCCTTCATCACCTTCTTTCAATGATAGTTAGGTTCTTATACAATTTAATACACAACAAGGAAAAAAACGAAAAGGTATGGAACTACACAGTAGCTCACTTTCCCTGTCCACCCCATCTCTAGGTTTCAGGATGGCATTTTATGCATAAATTTGAATTCATAAACAAGATAAGTAGGTGTTATTGGACAGTATGTTACCGGATGCTTAGTTACAAAGATAAAATCATAAAAGTAATGTCGAATCTGTACCTCATTTCCCTTTGCCTTTTCTGAGCCCAGGCTCTTCTGAAACAAAGGCCCCAAAAGAAGAACACAGCTCAAAAATAGAGCAGGCAGCTGCAAGAGTGAACCCTACTGACTGCCGTAGCTCAAAGCCATAAATTACTTGGTTGATTATCTGTGACTAGGTAAAGCTTGTAATTTGAGTGTTGCTGTAGTCAGCTCACTGGGATTTTGGGACAAACAGCTGCTGTATGCTACATATAGGTTGGAATTTTGTGGCTTTTAGAGAACTTGCCGTTCAGTGGTAGAAAGGAAGCTGTAACATAGAGGGAAGGATAGGGACTCTGAACTCAAGGTCCATGGAGAAGCTTCTCTGCAGGATAAACCATATCTGATCTGCTGTCCTTTTAGGCTACATTTGTAAGGAGCAAGAGTTATGTGGCTCTTTTATTAGAGCAGAAGTAAGAACTTGCAGCACTTTCCCGACTTGTTGATGAGTCTGCAGCTTCCTCTTTTCTCAGTGGCTTTCTCCAGCTACGGTTGAATGTGACAAAAATAGGAGAGATGTGAAATAAAGGAGAACTTCACAGCTAGAATAATAAAAACCCAAGAAAAGAGTAAATGTTTGTCCTCTTCCTCTTGTCACTCCACAGCAGTTTGCAACCTATTTGAGAACTGATGCAGACATTTTGGAACACTAGCTTTGAAAAAAAGGAAGAGAACTTAGTAATGGTATACTCTGACCACGCAGCCTAGAGTAGTGAGGATTGTTGGAGAAGGAGGTAAATTGCAAAACCTGCGAGCAATATTTCTCTGTTGAAATATTCTGGCTTTCTGATAAGATGTTTCCACTTTCAAAACTTTATCTTCCGAAGCTGCACATTTCTATAAGGGAAAATACTCTGACCATCTCTTGTGCTGAAGAACATGCTTGATTTTCTACCCCTTCTATAAGTGACAGGGGAAGAGTTTGTCAGCTTTAAATTCTGCATTGCTCTCTTTCCCTATTTTAGCAGTATGCTTCCAGAAAAAGCCCATTGAGAGTGGAAGCTGGGCCTGTCAGGAGGGAAATGCTAAAATTCACTCCTCCACAACATCTCTAACACGATGAAATCATCTCTCCACCACTCTCCAGAAATACTACATGCAGCTTTACCCAATTTTGGGTCCTGCAGATAAATCTCTACAATAATTTGACTAGATTACAGTTTAGTCTCTGGAAGAATAACTGGATACTTACAGATTTCTGGAGTTTAAAGCCAAAAAAAACCCAACCCCAAACCAGGAGCAGAGCATATGTGTTTGACTTCCTATAGTTCTATACTATTTCATTAACTTACCCCGAAGCTGAGAGCAGTAATTAACATCAGATTAAGCCATACACCCCAGAAAAGCGTTCACTCTTGGTGCACGTGTAGAGATGACAACAGCAGATGGCTGAGCCACTGCTGCTCTGACAGGACTACACCTACTGCATCAGTGATGTTGCTTCATTCTTCCCTGATCTCACACCTTGGTGCCTTGTGTTCTCGTTCAAAGGTCACATCTTCTCCCAGTGAAATAAACAATCAAGGAGGTAAAACAGACGTGTATTTCAGTGGTTCAGGATCAAGTCCTTGTTGCAGAAGGATGGCAAGGCTACCCTAGTCAGATATGACGACACTATGAAGAGTATTTATCCTGCTGTTTGTATGTAAGTCCATAGTGCAATGTTTCTCTCAAACTTTTCAAGGCTTTCATTTTTGTCTCCCTACTAGGGAAAATGTGGGTTGAAGGCTATAGGTGATGTTCAGTTTCAATATGGTCCACGATTGTTAGGCAATGGGATCCATTTTTTCAAATTCGTGTGTGTGTGTGTTGGGGGGGAGACACATCCTGTTGCACAGGTATGACTGACATACTGTGCAGTTTGCATGCAAGTTGTTAATCTTCAAATAACAGCAATTCTATTAAATAATGAAGAAGATTGAACGTGAGGGATGAAAAAATGGGCTATTAAAAAAGCGGGGCTTTCAAAAAGCATGGACAGCAAGTGAGGTCTCATGCCTTTGTGCAAATCAGAGGAATTGGACACCCCATATCTCCTGATGGTTCCAACAAAAAGGATTCATTGATCAGTCAGGAGGCACTGTCTGCCTCTTCAATAGATGCTTGAGGCTTTCGAAGCATGTCAAATGGAAAGGTTGAAAACAACTTCTTTTATGGTCAATTACGCTGCCTAGAGTGTGAAGAAGGATTTTGTCTTCCTGACCTTACAACTCTTCAGCAGTGAAGACTATAGCTAATGCAGGCATGCCTACCAGGCACGTATAAAATCCAGATTCTTTCCACAGTTATTACCTTAGCACATCTAATACACAGTGATAGATACAGATGAGGGGAAACTTGGCAGTATCTTATATCCAATCAATCACGTTGACGGTTCTGCTGTGTACATTGTGCTACTTTTATAACCCATCAAACAGCAGTTATGGAATAATGTTTATAAGATAGCACCAGCTGTCAAACCTCTAAAGAATCCCCAAACACTTGGGTTCAGGTTTAAATGGGGAGTTGGGGAGGGAACGGCCATGCTGTTACACACAAACTATCACTGCCCATGGTATAGCACATAAAGAATCTTTGCAAATGTACTAATCCTCCTTGAGCGACATGAACATAAACCCTGAAATGCATTCCATCTGTTCCAGTGTCCTGTTGCTGCTCTAATTCCAGCTGAAAGCTTAAAACTTAGCAACCTTTATATTGATGCTAAACACATTGCGTCACTCCTAACACTGATATGTTTTATGCTAACACAATTAAACTTGCTTCAACGTAATCCTGGTAAGATAAACACTGCTGCTGTCCTGATAAACATGGCGGTTATAAGTCTCTCAGTAGTAAAAAGGAAGCAAGATATATTGTCCAAACCAATATGAAGAGACTGTCCCTCTGCCATGCTCTGAGAATTTCCTCTTTATTGTTCTTGCTGATGAGCGTGGTGCAGGGTTGAATGTTGTTGCTCTGCATGTGAAAGCTGTCACAGCTAATATTCTGTGCCTTCTACATTGAGTAATAATAGCAAACTAAAAATCCCACTCCGACTCCTCAGATAAAAAAAGCATTCTGTGGTTGAACTATGCCTTCAGATTACACTTGCATCTTTTAAGCTACCTCTACAAACACACTGCTGGCCTGTGAGAAAATGTCCTTTTCTCCCTAAGGCTGCTAGTGTTTAGACTTTTTCTATAAAGGAGTAAAACTGCGGTATGTGAGGGATGAAGTGAAGCTTACTATGACAACTGGACATTGCTATCTTCTTCCAAACACTTCCCCACGATTTTTGCTAGGTAGTTAGTGCCCTTACCAAACAAAATGTTAGATGTAAGTCTTTCTGATTCACAAGTGAGGTATCACTGTGAGCCATTGAGGAAAGTGATCTTGCACATTTTGGGCAACCCAAACCAACATCACAGAGCAACAGGTAAGAGTGTGCAGGTAGGGAAAGGCTGGTTGAGAGGCAGCAGTATCTTAAACAACCTGCTCACTTGTGTGATACCTTCTGTTTCATGTCTAGTGTGCTTCCAAGGGTCTGGTGGATACATTTTTACAGTGGCTTGATCAGAGCGTTTCAACCTATACAAAAGCAAGATCTAACCACCTTCACAAAAAGCTGAAGACAAAGCTGTGTTTCAGACATATTCACCTTCTGTGTTGAAAGGGTATGGAAAAGGTTGAGCAAAGTGATGAACCAGCTCTGGCTCCAAATGCTTCCAAACAGCTACCAAAGCTCCCATTGCCAGAGCAGGGGAGCAGCAATGCAGAAGAAAGCAATGTGGCAGCCATAAGGAATGTCTAATAGTGGACAATATAGGTTTTTTTCACTAAGTTCCATTGACTGCTTCATGACACTGAGGTCACGCAGCAACATGAACAAACAACATGATGGCATCCCAACAGACTGTAAGCAGGATAAGAAATGTAATATTTCTCTCTGATATGTGGAAAATGTACTCTGTGAAGGAGCTGGGGGTAGAATTTGCTCGTAGCTGGGATCTGGAATCCAGTTGGGTAACAATGATCTAACAGCCTGGAAAGGCACAAAACTCTGGTGTCCCTCAAATGCTGCTTTTGTGACACGGAGCAAATTCTCCCAGCCACTTTGGTTCCCCATCTATAATGTCGGGTACCACTACCCTTCCGAGCAGGAAGTCTCACCACTGAGTAGAAGTCAAGGAAAAGCACGTGGGCAAGATTTCATCTGACATGCAAAACTATCTATCTGAAATAGACAAGGTTTTATGTTTTTAGCTAATAAGCAAATAGAATTGGCTCATCATGCGTACAGCATAAACAGGTCCCCATACTTTGGGTCCTAGGAACCCTTTGTTAGGGACTGCTGTTCACTCCCAAAGTGTTCAACCATTATTACTAGGAGTGTCACTCTGGGAAACTTTACATGTCTGGAGTAAGGAAAAAACCAGTAAATCTCTTTGCATCATTTGGCACTGATTGGTCTTTCAGTGTGGCTTTCCAGTGATGCTGTGAAAAGCTAGGGTTGAAGACTCAATAGTCAGCAGACTATTAAGCAGGTATTCTTTATTATGGCGCTGGGTACACGGGAGATCTCTCCTCCAAACTTGCGCGCCAAACATATATATATATATATACTGACTGCTGCGGTGGTAATAGTCTTGGCCATCCAGCGTGAAATTGCATTGCACAAGCAAATACAGCATGAGGCTTTCCCTCAGCGCCCCTCTCATCAAGTTGTTACCCAAACTGAACTAATAACACAGGGTCTGGGTTATGGGAAACTTCTGTGGGATTGCTTTTTACTAAGTGGGATCCTGGAGGACAGACATCTGTAAAGAGAGGTTTTTCCCCAGGTGAATGGTTCCAGCGAGAGGTGATGCTGCCGGAGGGATGAGCCTTATCTTGGGAACCCAGCCCCAGTGCTGACAAGCTGCAAATAAGTCTCGTCAGCTCTTCCTGAGCATATCAGAGATGAGACTGGGAACAGGTCCAGGCACAGGCAGATAAAAAGGTTTGTAACAGCTTTGTCTCCCTGTATCCTTTTTCCAAATCTGGTAATTAGTTTCTTAACTTTGTCTTATAGCGGGCTAAAACTTGTTTTACTTTTCACCCAAATCTCGCCTGCTGTGCAGACTGATTTCAGGGTGATATGGCAACTTTGGAGGTGCTCTGCTCTCCAGAGAGTAACAAGTGATGCACTTTGGGGCTGCTAACACCCAAGCCATGGATGGAAGTCTCCCAGAAGCATGTATGAGACAGGGTGGACACAGAGGGTGGTATGGAGCAGGGTGCTGGGAGACAGCCTGGAGTGTGGGGCTTGGCTCTCCCTAATCTCTCCCTATTCTCTGCAAAACAGTTCTGGAGGAACTGCCCCCTTCACTTTCCCTTCATGAACATGCCTTTACAAAAGGTATGGTAGTAAAAATCAGCTTACCTGTTGTTTATAACTTGATACAGCCTCACTTAGTAAACCAGCTGCATGTCTGTTTCCACAGCCTATATGAAGACCCTTGGGCATTTTGCTCTGAGATAGGCATGTTGACACAGCTACATGAATCCCACCACGCTTTCAACTGACCAGCTTGTGCCCCATTCGCCACAGTGGTTATTTGTGTTCCAGGTTGTAGAATCATAGAATATGTCAAGTTGGAAGGCATGCCTAAAGATCAGCGAGTCCAATGCCCTGCTCCTTGTAGGAATACCTAACATTAAACCATATGACTAAGAGCATCATCCAGATGCTTCTTGAACTTTGGTGCTGTGACCACTTCCTTGGGAGCCTGTTCCAGTGACCAACTACCCTCTTGGTGAAGATAGCTTAAGCAGGTACAAAGGACGTTTCAGTCTCTGGTGTCCCTTGCAGGACACCTAGTCTCCCTTAACTTGAGACTCTGAATATGAAGAGTGGAGAAGAGGTGGTACTGGGTTTACTGGGAGGCTCTGGGACCCACAGGTGCACAGGGAAGATGTAATCAAGGTTTACAGGCCTATCCATGGTGAAAGAAATAAACCACTATTTTGGTAACAGACTAGCCAGAGGAACAAAGTCAAATTCTATTCAGGAGAAAAAACAAAGGTAGTTTGTTATATGTATTACAGGAGAAAATTCCTTTAATAAACGCATTACCCTTGGAGAGGGACAAGGGAGGAAATACACAGAGCACAAACACAGAGAAAATGTTAGACAATAACACTGCTGTAGCGGTGATGGTCTAACTCTGAAAGGGTTGCAAGGTCACATTTTCGGTTAGCTGTTTAGTGAAATGGCTGATGATGCTGCCCAGTGTAATGGTCAGGAGACTGCAGGTGCCAGCTCCTGTGACACAGACATCATCACTCAGTGAGACTGCTCTAATCTTCTTGTCTCCATATGATTGGTCTCTGTCTCAAATGCTGATACTTTCCATTTTGCTGTAAGGCTGTTGGGATTATTGTGATGCTCAATTCCAGGAATCCCCTTTGGTTTCTGTTGGGAATGATGGCAACTTTTAATAGAACAACAGGTATGCGTTGATTGAATAATCTCTAACTGTTAATTCACATCTGTAGAATGGTTGGCCTGATGGGTCTCAGTCTTTAGGACTGCCCCAGTGAATGCAGTGATAATCAAAAGTTGTTTCTTCCAGTTTGATAAATACAGTGGCCACGGACACATTCAGGAGTGAATTATTGTGACTTCTTGGCCATCTGTGCTGCCTTAGGTAGAAAACCTGAACTGAACAGGTAGAAAAGAGAACTGCAGCATTCCCTTCTTGGCATCCAAGCCTCAAATAACAGTCAAACGGGCCTTTCTCTTGTGGCATGTCAGAGCTTTTTTTTTTTTTTTTTTAACTTTCTTTCCACTGTTGTTCCAAGCCAGGAAGTGAGGAGGTGTGTCAAAATAAAGCAATTACAGATAAGTTCACCAACACCTCTATCCCTTCTTCCCCTCCACCATGACCACCAAATGCATGGTGGTGTCCACATCAAGACAGATGGGCCCCTGCCTGCCTTTCCTGGATAGCTTAACTTTGCTGGCTGGAGAAGAAGGCCCTGGATTATGCCCTAAGTGGTGTAAGAGAGTCACTTTCTGTGCTGTTAAACCAAACAGGGCAGCATACCACAGCAACATGAGCTGCTGACAGGGAGAGTGAGATTCAGGGTTACTCTGCTCGATTTCTGGGCTTTTGCAAGTGATGCTCTTGTAAATGGGAAATCCAGTGTTTATTTGGAATTTTTCAGCTTCTTCCAAGCACATTGAGAGCAGCCCTAAGGAGAAGGACTTGGGGGTACTCGTGGATGAGAAACTCAACATGATCCGGCAATGTCTGCTCGCAGTCCAGAAGGCCAAATGTACCCTGGGCTGCATCAAGAGAAGCATGGCCAGCAGGTCAAGTGAGGTGCTTCTGCCCTTCTACACTGCTCTGGTGAGACCCTACCTGGAGTCCTGTGTCCATCTCTGGAGCCCTCAGCACAAGAAAGCCATGGACCTGTTAGAGCGGGTCCAGAACAGGGCTACAAGAGTGATCAGAGGGCCAGAGCCCCTCTCCTGTGAGGAAACTCTGAGAGAGTTGGAGTTGTTCATCCTGGAGAAGAGAAGGCTCCGGGCACACCTTACAACAGCCTTCCAGGAACTGAACGGAGCCTACGAGAAAACCGGAGAGGGGCTTTTTACAAGGGAGTGTAGTGAAAGGGCAAGGGGTAACGGTTTTCGACTGAAAGAGGGTAGATTTAAATTAGATATAACAAAGAAATTCTTTACTGTGAGGGTGGTGAGGCAGTGGAACAGGCTGGATGTAAGCGGTGGATGCCCCCTCCCTGGAAGTGTTCAAGGCCACGCTGGATGGGGCTTTGAGCAACTTAATCTAGTTGAAAGTGCCCCTGCCCATGGCAGGAGGATTGGGACTAGATGATGTTTAAGGTCCCTTCCCACCCAAACCATTCTATGTTTCTTTCTGTGATTCTATGATATGTTCTTGTAAATGCATCTGTGTTGTCTTGCAGAAATCAAGTACAACCCCTAAGTATATCTACATATGTATACCCACTTGTCTGCCTGTCTTGGCAAACTAAAGCTTTCTTACATCCATTAAGCAGTGTAACCACAAAAGTAAGACTGATAAACAAAGTTAACTGGTTTTACCATGATGAACAGTTAAGGTGTGGAAATTCCACTACAGGACACTGGAAAGTTAGTAATAACAAAGGAGTTCAAAAGGGAATTAGAAAAAAAATCATGGAGGATGGAGGCACTGCTGTGCATTTAACACGACGATGTGTCTGCAGAGATAATCCACAAACCACAATGGAAGCTGGGGACAGCTTCCATTTACAGAATATTCACCCTGTTTCTTGTATGGATTTCCTAAACATGTGCCTGTTATCACTGCTGAAGATTAAGTACTTCTGTAGATGAACCTCTGGTTTGATCAAATACCACAGTGTCCTACGAGCTTAACCAAACATACACACAAATAACCCATCCCCTGCATCCTCTGAATTCCTCTGATTGGTATTAACCAGAACTCACTGTAAATCCAAACTACTAGGACTCCTGCTACATTTGTATCCAGCTGAAAAGAAATCCAAGGTTTCAGAGCAAAGTAATAAGTTACATGCATTTTCTACAGAGTTCTTAACCGAAAAGTCAGCTCTTTGGAGGGTTTATCATCTCCCTTTACTGTGAAACAATTTCTTTGCTTTTTCTTTCAGAACTTCTATTTCTCCCCTTAGGCCAACTGAAGATGGTCCCAGGAGTTCCTCAAACACAAACTAACAGAAATTAAGATCCACATGCATGAGGACAGATTCAGAAAAAAGCTAATAGGACTTGCAAAATGTACTGTGTATTGCATGTCAGGAGATGAAGTCTCTGATGACATCTCTGTAGCTTGAACCAGTACTTTACACTTTCTTGACTTTGCACTGTTTTGACTGCAATCTGTATGTAAATGGGCTTTAAAAATGCTGTTATTTGTCTGTATAGGCAGTAGGTCTTCAGTGATTTTTGTTGCATGAAAATACTACTGGCACTCTGTGATTAGGAATGGACACCAGCATCCTTGAGAGACCAGCTTTTCCAGAAAAGGGGGAATTTTCTCTCAAGCACAGCTTTTTTTCCTTAGTGATTTATTACTGATTACTGTGGCAGTTTCCTCTGCTGAATCTGAGTGTGAAATCCTTTTATAATTTTTGTCTCTCAAAAAATCGCACTCCTGCTGATGTTAAACCACAGAATCACAGAATGGTAGGGGTTGGAAGGCCCCTATGGATCATCTAGTCCAACCCCCCTCCCAAAGCAGATATGCATAGACCAGGCTGCACAGGTCCTCATCCAGGCGGGTTTTGAATATCTCCAGAGAAGGAGACTCCACAACCCATCTGTGCAGCCTGTTGCAGTGCTCCTTCACCCTCCGAGTAAAGAGGTTCTTCCTCGTGTTCAGCTGACACTTCCTATGCTTCAGTTTGTGCCTGTTGCCCCTTGTCCTGTCACGTGGTGCCACTGAAAAGAGTCTGGCCCCAGACTCTTCAGTGTTAGGTATTTGGTATTTTTAGTTTACAGTGCAGGTGAGATCATGCAAAGCATTTAAATTACCTTATGATGATTCAAAGAAGTTAAGTGATTAGGGAATTACCCAGTCTTAAAATGAAATTGGAGGAATCAGACTAGTTCTGATAATAAAATTACTTTCAACAGGAAAAGCATCAAAAAACATCTGCTATTGTCTTATGAAGATATACGTCTGTCCAGCCATACATCCAGATTGTCAGGCACAAGAAGCTATACAAGCAGCAGTGTCATTCTTGTTCCAAAAAGTTTAAACAGCCTGAGCTACCTCTCTTTCGCTCTTCTTGCATGTGGCCTCCTTCATGAAATGCTCCTCCTTGTTATATGGGAATGTTTTTATGTCTACCTTGCAGTCCCTTCATCTTTCCCAGGAACATCTGCTATGGTCAAGGGGAAGAACATCGCTGTAGCACCTTGCCTAGGTTGTTGCTGGATCACGATGAGGCAAAGAGCTACAAACCTTTCCTTCTGTGTGTTGTAAATGCCAATGGACACTCAATTTTCAGGGTCTCAGAGGATTTTGGCAAATCACGCAACTTTTCTGAGTGACACTGACAGGTTTCCTCTTCTCTGTGAAAGGACTTGCAAATGCAAACCAATGAGAGGGATTAACCTAGCAGGAGAGAGTTATGGCAATAGCAGGGAAAAGGAAGAAAGTCATGGAAAGCATTAAATTTAGGGCTATGCAGCTGAGGTATTGCAACAGCTGCCTAGGAGAACGCTTGCCTGTCAAAGATTACCTCAAGGTGTGTGGTGCCAATTCAAAGCCTGCTTTAGAAAATGGGTGCCACCAAAGAGGAGCAGGGAAACTTTTCCTGTGATTTGCATGTCTATGTCACTAGCGACAGTCACTATTTCGCAAGACAGGCTTAAAGGGAAGTTAATCCCATTAACCTTCCACTTAAAGACTATACAATAATCTCAGTATCTAAACATCACTAGCGTGTTTAGTCTCCAGTGCTGACACTGAAACAGAGACTGTTACCACCCTTTCCCATAGAAGAATTTCACAGAAACATAGAGAACTTGGTCTGGAGGTTTCAAGTCCAAACAACCTCTAGAAACCGGACTATCACCAAAGATAGCTCTGAGCATCCCAGCTTTGTCTAACTGAGTCTGGAAAGCCTTCTGAGACAGAGTTTTTACAGGCTCTTTGGATAAGATGTTCCTGTGTTGCACCATCTTCCTGGTGAAAAAGATCCGCTTTTGTCATGCAGAGGATATGGCACCAGCTAGAGATTTGAGGGGGGAAGTGGGTGGTGGTGTAAAGTATTTCTGGCATTCTTACAGAAAATATAAAAATGTTAAGTTGAAATTTTATACTGTAAGCTTAAATTTATATAGCTAAAAGTACATGTTGCCAAACATATTTATTGTAGTTTCCCATCACAGTAACAAGCATTTCTAGTCCACTCAGAGATTTGCAACACAGCTTGCCTAAACTAAGGGATTAGGGAGATCTCTCTGCTCTGAGAAGTTTAAATTTGAAATAACTTTGAAATGACCTTGGAATATGGATATACAACCAGAATTTAATTTGGAGATGCAGTGTTGTAATCCCAGTGACAAATCATACTGCATCATGTACAAGGCAAGGTCTGGCTCTGTCATCCACACAGAAGAAGCCCACAGAGAGGATGACTTTCCCTTGGTCGAGAAGGACTGCGTGAGGGATCGCTTAAGATATCTGGACACCCACAAATCCATGGGCCCTAATGGAATGCACCCACGAGTGCTGAGGGAGCTGGCGGATGTCATTGCTGAGCCACTCTCCATCATCTTTGAGAGGTCCTGGAGGACAGAAGAGGTGCCCCAGGACTGGAGAAAGGCCAATGTCACTCCAATCTTCAAAAAGGGCAAGAAGGAGGACCCAGGGAACTACAGGCCGGTCAGCCTCACCTCCATCCCAGGAAAGGTGATGGAGCCGCGTATCCTGGAGGTCA
>Ga0065711_1037813_pt1 | contig 19441 bp, 13 predicted proteins | sample Hoacrofraction12_FD_59098 | JGI IMG/M metagenome (GOLD analysis project Ga0065711, IMG submission 59098) | Hoatzin crop microbial communities from Cojedes, Venezuela - Epithelial fraction 12 v2 (version 2) | ecosystem: Host-associated > Birds > Digestive system > Esophagus > Crop | place...
ATTTGGAAAAGGAAAAAAAAAAAAAAAATCACTAGGAGTGAAAACCATGGGGAAGGGCTGCCGGTTCTGCTGTCCCTGGGCACCAGCAGCCATCTCCACTCTCTCCCTCAGGTGCAGGCGGAGATCAAGAAAGCCCATTTTCGGCGAAGCCTGGCGCTGGACTTCAAGCAGAAGGCGCGTGCCACCAGCGCGGCCGGGAGCTGCTGCTGCGGTGGCCTGGCCTCCCATGCCACCACCAGCTTCAGCACGAGCCTCGCGGGGCGAGGGGCAGGCAGCACGCAGCCCCGAGGACTGCTGCTCCCTGCCCGTGCCAGCCTGCCGGGCTACGTCCCCAGCTCCTTCGCCTCAGGTAACTTTTTGCCCTGTCCAACCCAGGAGATGAGCCAGAAAGCCTGTGGGGAAAACATCGTGGACTTAACAGACCTGAACCAGCGTCAGCCCAACCTGAACAAAGAGCTGGAGACGATGCTATGAAGTGAACAGTCTCCCTCCCAGCTGGACATCCAGCCATGCCTGCAAAGATGCTGATCCACGTGTTTTGGGCTGCTTTTGTGCTTGCACGGAGAGCTGGGGTAGGGGACAGCAGCTGGAACAACACAGCTCCCGTTCCCTCACCGTCAGCGTGCAAAGGGACCACGTGCTCTCGCTCCTTCCGCCTGCCTGGCCTAAAACCGAGCAGCCAGTGCCAAACCTCATTTCCTTCCATGCACAAGTGACAGATGTGAGGGATGTCTGTGCATGCGAAGCCTCGAACCATTACCAAGAAGCAATCCTCCAGGCTCAGCCTCACCTCGACAGTCTGGAAGGTGATTTCAGCTCCAGCGTGTATAAAGCTGATTTGACAAGCCCACAGTCCCAAAGTCTGACTCCCCCATTTAGCACCAGTTCCCGCGCTGTACGGCTGGGGCTGGCAGAGTGCAGAGTGCTTGCAGAGCTGTTCTGCGGCTCTCCCTGCCATTACTTCCATCCTCACGCAGCTCACAGATACTGTGAAACCCAGCACACAATGCTCAGCCGCTAACAGGGAGCATGAGTCACTGGGATACTGGGAGGGAGGCCAAGCTTCACGGCCTGGGAAGGGCGCAGCGAAACGCCTGGGTCCCCCAGCTTTACACAGACCACTGCATGCAAAAGCCTTGGCCCTGTTATCTTTTTGCAGGCTAAAAAGTGAATAAAGAGACAGTATGCATGGCTTGCTTCTGTCCTCAAACTCCATTACGGACTCAGCGGTGTCACACACAGCAGCCGGGGCGCAAAGGGCTGGAAACCCAGCCACGCTCACAGCCAGCCCGGTCTGCTCTCACTGCTCGCTGCGCGGAAGAGGCAGCCCCGACCTCCCCCTGCCTGTTCTGCTACACACGCGCTGCTGGGGGAGGCTTGTCACCCTGACGGGAAAAGACATTTCCCGAGGGGCTTGCAGTGCCCAGCCCTGTTCAGTCAGACCACAAGGGAGGGGAGAATGATAACATCGTTGGGAGAGGGGATACATAGGCTGCTTAAAATTGAACAGCTTGTTGGTGGTAGCACAGAGAATTTTTTTCCTACCTGCTCTAATGAGATACATTCCCTCCAGGCAGTAATTTCATGGTAAGGACAGTGCCAGAGAACGTGTAACCAGTTCTGTGCATTCCCAGCTCTTCCAGCGAGAAGACAAAATACAAGGCGAGTCACCAGGATTAGAAAGCACTGGAGGGAGAGCCAGCCAGAAGGCCAGCAAGGGCTCTGGGATTCACGTTCTTTAAACGGGCCGGAAGATGGTGCAGAATCAGTCACATCCACACCACCTCCCACCCAAGAGAGCAAGTGCCCTATGACGTGGAAGAGGGCTCTTGGCCCAGCTGGGTGTTTGCCCTGCTCTGGGAGATGACAGGCAGAGGGGTGACTGAGGCACAGAGGCAGGAGCAGCACCCCCGCACTACACGTTAGAAACCAACCCAAGCTCCCTGCAATCGATTTGCTCAGCTGTGAGTCGCACTCTGGTCTCTTTAGCAGAAAGCAGGACAGCCTGGCACTGAAAGTGGAGAGGTTCCCTGTCAGGGCAGTCGGCACGCTGCTCACACTGCTGCCTTGTTCCAAGGAGAAGGACCCAGCCCTCTTCTGTATCTAACACGGACCTGTGAGCTGACGTTTATAGCTCTCTGTCAGTGATCAATATTTACTCACTCAAGTCTCGAGAGGCTCCTGGTAGCTGAGAGAGGGGTGAGGAATTTCAATAATCCTAGTAAACAGCACAGGGATGCGTTAAAAAGAAGGGGAGAAACCCAAGCATATGCCACACACAGGGCCAGTTCCCAGTGGCAGAGAGCTGAGATCCAGGAAGGGAGGGAGCAGCCGGCAGCTGCGGACTATGGAGAGATTTTTTTTCTCTTTGTTTTGAAACTTAACTCTTTAAGGTTTGTCACTCTGCACAATTAAGCGTGATAAGGAAAGGGGAACCCAACAGTTGCTCCTAAACCCCTGCCACATCTGCCCCAGAATATTTTTGTCTTAACACTAAATATGCAGAGCTCAGACCAGCACAGTGAGGTCTGCCTAGACCATGATCAGATAATTCAAGTGGAAGCTATTCTTAAAAAAACCCCAACAGATTAGAGCTAGTTAGTGAGGAGTCCAGAATAATTAAGTAGGTGCCTTAACTGAAACCAGTACACATGCAAGTCAGCTCACAAGACTGTTGCCAAGTTCTCTTTCCAGCTCTACCAATGACTCCACGAAAGGCTGGGATGAGCAACATGCCCTGGGCTTTACCCTTCCCACCTGTAAAATGGAGAAAAATATATTCCCCAGGAGGCTTTGAAGCTAAAATAGGGTTTGCAAAATGCTTCAGGGTGAAAGATACCAAGGAAAAACACAGGCAGTCTTTTATCAACCACAGTCCACAACTTCTGGTGAAAGAAAGGGACGCAGTCAAATCTTCAGAGAAATCTCCACCCAGATGCCAGACCAGCCAAAGGAAGAAGTGGAGAATAAAAGGCACATGCCAGATATTTTTGTCCCAGTAATAAAACATTTACTAGAGCAAGCAGAAAGTAAATGCACAGCTGATAAAGAAAACATCACAATGTCACAAAAACCTGACAGTTTCTGGTACTTCTTTCAGTAGAAACAAGACAGAGGTGGGTGCTGACATGTTTCAACAAAAGAGTTCTTCCTTACCTTTATGGTGCAAACAAACAAAAAAAAAAAGTTAAAAAAACGGATAATACACACAACGAGTTAAAAACAGTCAAGCAAGATTTTACAGTTTTAACTACACGTGTCCAAGATGGGGTGATATTTGAGCTGTTCCACTTCAATCACTTTTCAGGTTCTCCCTAAAGGCTTCTGAGCAGCAGGTCCCTGAATTTCTGAATGAAGCCTCTTCCTTCAGCTACGCTTCATGGGGGGACCAGCCTTTGATTGCTGTGGCCTGTCTACATTTTTTTCCCTTTTCTGTTCTTAATCTGCAGAAAGCACTCAGCCCTCTCACAACAGAGGGCGCATAGGCATAGCAGAGAAAGTTTGCTATGCAGGCTTCCACCAAAATGAAGGTTGTTAGGAAAGAAGAGGTATTTTTTAAAAGAAAAAAACACCTGGGCAATGGGATTGGGATTGATGTACTGACCACACACAAGCCAGGGAGTCCATCCTACACTACATGTGAATTTGTGGGTAGCTGGGCTGGAGAACAATCGCTTGAACAGCTTCATAAAGAAAAAAAAAAAAAGGAGGAAAGAAAAATCAACTTGCTTCATCCCACCTTCAGCAATGCAAATTGATACATTCTTTGTTGTTGGGGAGTGATGTAAGGGGCAACCTGGAGGCCAAATTATTTGGGGATAAGAGAATATGTGAAAAAAAGAGATTGGGGAAGAACTCACCATACCGAACAAACTGCTGAAAGATTAATGTTTAACAGGCAGGTGCTGAGCCTCTCTAGATGGACTGTTTTTTCAAATGTGAATGCTGGTTAAGAAAAGATTTATTTTATACTGCTATGGACAACAGTTTCTTAATGTTCCAAGGATGTGAAACAGCTTCTTTCTTGTCAAGAAGATCTGTTTAAATCCAGCTGAGAGTCACTTGAGCACTGAATGTTTAAAAGCAGAACCCAGGGAGCTTTATCAAAATGATTTCTCTTTGACTAAGCATTGTGTGTACACATCATTAGAGTGAATCTGTCTGCAGAGGTACCGGCCCAGACTTGCACGGGGAGTTTGCATGGTTTCCTTCTCCTCCCCCAGCTGCTCAACAACCAGTTATCAAAAACCCCAAGAAACCCTCTGGAAAAAGACAACACTACCTGCAGAGATTCCAGGCTGTGAAATGCCAGCTTTTAACTGTCCCACCGGCTCTTCTTACGTTTTGGGGGCTCTGGGACAGCAAAACCATCTGTCTTGTTGTCTCGGCTGTTGGCATCCTTCCTGTTCTCACCATTCCTGCTCTCGTTGTTCCTGCTCTCGTTGTTCCTGGTCTCGTTGTTCCTACCTTCGTTGCTATTTCTGCTATCACCATTATTGCGATTGCCGCTGCCCACATCAGCGAAGTGCCGGCTTTCACCGTGGCGATGGCTGTCGCCGTGTCGGCCCTCTCCATGGCGGTAAGCGTCACTGTGGCGACCTCCTCCTTCTCCGTGGCGTTGCATATCATTGTAGCGACCACCGCCCTCTCCACGGCGCGGGACCTCATTGTGGCGACTGTTCCGGTTGTCGTATCGTTCTCTGACAATGCCACCAACACTGCCACCACCACCACCACCGCTGCCACCACCGCCGCTGCTGCCACCACCGCCGCCAGCAGCAACGCTGTTGCTGCTGCCGCCGCTGCCTTCTCGACTGTTGGTGCTGGCATTTGTGTTGTTGAAGCCCTGTACTCCGACACTGGGAAAGGTGGGAACACTACTCAGATTCCCCGTGCTGGTGAAACCTGGAACACCCTTTGCTGCTGCGGCTGCTGCAATTGGGCTGTCAGAATTTGCAGCATTTTGCTGTGCAGAACTTGTTGGTACTGAGTTCAAGCTCCCTGCGCTGGTCCAGCCACTAGCACCAGCGGCGGAGCTACCAGTCTTTTGATTATTTAAGCTTGCAGCAACAAAGTGGCTCTTATACTGGGACTGCCAGAAAAAGACAGAAAGAGAAAAGAGAGCACGTTTGCCTCTACACCGCACCACAAAACACGCAGTCATCATACGTAAACAAGCCTATCTTGAATTCTGGGGAGCCCCTAGGAAAAGCAGTTCCTATAAAAAGTCAGTCTTGGAGTGATTACATTCCTGTTGCGTTTATGAACACAGAACTAGTAATGGACATCTGCTACCAGACCACAGAAACAAGGGAACTCCTGTATTGTGGGGTTAATTTTTACACTGAAGAGAGAGGGTTTCTGTCTTCCCCGATTCTTTTGATTGCAATTACACTATTGCTGCTAAGCAACCTAAACAGGATCAAGCCTGGAAGCAGAATCCAGAAGGGAAGGAGAGCAATGAGGCAGCAGAAAACAAACTAAGTTTGACAAACTAACTTTGTGCAACCAGGTTCTGCCCAGCCTGCATACTAATTCTTCCACTTTGGACTGCAACACTGAGTGCGTGCTCCAAGCGGATCAGGCATGGCCACAACTACCAAAGCCAACTTCTCTGAAGTCAACAGGGTTTATGCATTTTCAGGGGAGGGGAAAAAAAAGTTGTCTTGAATCATCACTGGTAAATTTTTTCCATGTTACGTCCTTTCCTCTTGAGTTAAAACTTGAAGTGATTGAACCAACCTGAAAAGCTGCTTTCATTGCCGTAAGTCTGTCTCCCATCGCCCCACTGGATGGCTTGTACGCCTCATAGTTACTCATCACACTGTTGTTGTTTCCACGGTCCTACGCAAAAAGACAAAGGACAACTGGAGAGATTTATCCAACACAGACACTTTCAATTCCACCATTCTCTGAATCTATCTTGACCCTGTGCTCAGGAAATACATCTACTAAGAGTGACACATTTCTGGAGAGCACTGAGCAGCAGAACAGTTTGCCCCACGACCTTGAGGACAACAGAAAAGCAAAGATCCAGTAAGTCTTAGTGACTCACTAGTCAACAGTATAACTGCATTTCCCAGTTCCGTACGCTACAAGCAAAATGCAATCAAACGGAGATTTTCACAGAGGCCGCAGCCAAAACAAAGTGTGAACAAAGCTTCAGCTGTGACTTTTGGAAAGATGCTGAACATGAAGTGTTTTCAACATATCTACAGTTGAACTCTGCCCCCATACACAGTGGCAACAAGCTGTTTTCCTAGCACGGACATATCTCAGTAAGTGTTCCCAATGCTGCGAGGTTTTTTGCTGCCAAGGATCAGCCCGGAAATGGCTTTTCAAGGAATTTATTATCATTTATTTTGCATTGACAGTCTATTTTGGGAAGAATCTCCAAACATTCTGGGTCACTCTGGCCCTAAAGAAGGCAGCTCTTCACAAGAGGATAACAGCACAGGACAGTTTCACTTGAGATATTTCTGATACTAACTCTGAAAGATTCTGAGCTATGAAACCTTTGAAAGCAGATGCTATACTCCAGCACTAAGAAGATTTTTTAAAATTAAAGAGTAGTGAATACTAAGTTTAAAAGTTCCAAGAATCTGTAAACAACCTCTTCAGCATCTCTACTTACAGAATTTTCTGATCCCAGACCAGGACGTTCACGGTAGCCTAAGCCACCACCACCAATATTCAGCTTCTTGCCTTTTCCTCCTTTGAAACGTGATTTCCGGAACCATGGATTCTGTACAACAGAAGGACAAACGCTTCTCAACACAGGGAATAAGAAGCTTCATAAATGCGGGTAATGAAGCTCAGAAAAGAAGGATTTTGAACATTTCAAAAGAAAAATATAGATACACTGTTTCCCATTCAACAACACAGCTATTGCAAGGGGATGGGATGTGACAGCCTACAGCGCTTTGAAACTCAGCTGTAGACAGTCGCTACATGGGTCTGAAGCTTTTTGTTACAAATGCTTTTTATGAAAACTAATTTTTTGTCCCGAACTTTCATCCATGTTAAAGTCTGGGGGGCTGCATTCTAAGAAACCCAGGAATAAATGCAATTTCTAATGCCAATCACTTCGGAGCTCTGCACTTGCTCATACTTGGGTTTTATTGATTTGGTCCATTGCCCAGCTAAGGAGAAATCAGGTTCTGTCAGCAAAACTTCCTGCAAGAAGCAGTGGCCAGGAAAGGGCAGTCCAGCCAGCGCCCCTTCTGTTACCAACTTTTTAAATCATGGTTGGTTGCACCTCTTTTTACACCCTATAGCTTCTTCAAACCTGAAGAAGACAGTAAGCCAAGCCATTCAGCTTCCATACTCTCATCTCAAAGGCAGCCTGTGGAGCTCTGCCTCACAAATTTTGTCCCCTCTGAAAATGCCGCCTCTGTACCTCAGAAAAAATATTTACTCCCAGCAGGTATTGTCCAAGCTGCTTGGCAGTGAAGCCATAAGCACGCTAATCCATCTCTGACTTTGGGAATTACCAAAAAGCCTTTGCTCTCTTGCAGCTACACAGGCAGCAAAAGACAAGAACTTGAAGAGCTGATGAGTACATTGGCGCAAGTACAATTGCTTCAGCTATCCGTCATACCTATATATAGCAAGCCTGCCAGACAGCACTGCCAAGCAGGTATAATGATCAAGCAACAACCATTTCCCAGAGTGAATATCCCTGTAATTATTTTCTAGTTTAGCTTTCAACTAAGCTGCATTTCCCAGATGCCTGCCATAAATGCGTATCGAAAATCTCATTGTAATGCGATACTGTTGCGGGAGCGCTCTGCTAGCATCAGCCAGATTACAGCTCCTGATTTCCCAGGCAGCGCCTGACCCCAAAATAGATTACATACTGCGTTCCAAAGTCTTCTTGTCTTCATGGATTCTTTCAAAGGCCACTAAAAACACTAGAAAGTCTACTTAAAAACAGTACGCACTGCCAAAAGGTCACTGCTAACACACGATGAAGCCAGAAACAAGACCCTGAGCTCCTGCTTTTGTGCCAATCCGAGAAGCAACCTTTGTCTACTCAAGGAGTTTTGCTTGTTCGTACCTGCATTGCTAGATCCAACAGCTCTTTGGAAACATGTTGATTAGCACCTTCCAGATTTCTGACAAGATCACCAGCGAAGTTACTGTCTTTGGGAGTCAGCAGAGTGTAGGCAACCCCCTTCTCGCCTGCTCTGCCAGTACGACCAATTCTATGGGTGTGCGTATCTATGTCCCGAGCCACATCATAATTGATGACAGTCTTAATGGAAGGAATATCTAACCCACGAGCTGTAATAAAGAGCAACATAGCGGTAAGTGTGATTATCCTGCATGAACACAAGGCAATTCCACTCATATCAGCCTATCACTTCATTCTGCTCCAGTATACAAAAGCAGCTTCCAAAGGAACACACTCCAGTTAAGACACCCTTCATAGGCTAAAACTCTTTGTTGTCTTCAGTGTAGCAATAACTTCTCCAAGAGTAGTCTAAGTTACTCCGATTCCCAAGTTCACAGGACCGGAGATGGAAGAGCTCTCTTTAAATGATTCTTATTCCAAGGAAGAGAGAGGGCTTTATTAAAGGACACTGAAATTCACTCTTTGTTCAGCTGAACATCTGCGTACAAAAGCTGTGCTAGAGAAGGCTTCAAGTGTGTCCACCTCCTCTTCATTTCAGCATGCATAATATATCAGCTGATTAACAAATAGCAACTACTTTCTTAAGAAACAGCTTATTTTCTTTGTGTATATTAAAAATAACTGTCAGACTGTAATTTAAACATCATTAAAAGACGTTAAAAATAAAGTCCCTTGCTAACACTGCATACTTCTGAAAAAACATCTGGAGCTCAGTGACAGCAGGTGTAGAAGCCAACCTTGTTGCCTTCTGCTGACATGTGTTAGCCTTTCTGCTGGTATCCACAACTTGTACGAGCTGCTCTTTCTTAGAACGTGACATACCTGCCACATCAGTAGCTACCAGTATCGGGATCCCTTTTTTCTTAAATTCCGAAATGACTTTATTCCTCTCACTCTGGTCCATGTCACCATGAAGCAACCCCAGATTATGATCCTCCTGCTTGAGATTATTGGCCAGCTCTTCTGCATTTGCCTTCTTGGTGACAAACAGGAGAACGCTCCCAGAAGATGTGAACTCCACGAGGCGTCGAGTCAGCCAGTTCCATTTGCTAGGGCCAGAGGGGAAAATCTCCACAATTTGAGTAACATCTTCATTTGCCTAAGGGGAGAAATAAGACAAGCAATAACGCAGGACAGGAAGGACAGTATGGCAAACAAACACAGATGGCAGAATAAACCCAGGAATTTAAACTAGGTGTGAGAATAAAAAGTGGAGAAGCAGGGGACCAAAACTCTTCTTTAAAAGAGGCTTCTGCTGACAACTTTATTTTCACAGTGCAGAAAAGGCAGGGGCTAAATGAGCTACTCTTTGCTAAACCTGAGAGAGGGAAAGCACAGTCTTTGACATGATGCAGTTTAGCACCCTATTGATCTAAATATAGGTACTTGCAATTTAGATGCTCTTGCGACAGATGTTATTAACATCTAAAATAGATTGTGCATGAGCAGGGTCTGAGATGGAGAGGATGTTCATCAGTAAAAGTTACTCATATGGCGATCAGAGAAAGTACCCCTGTGAGCTGGGATGTGTCTTTGGAGTCAGGCAGAGGGGAGGTACAGACTCCCTACTCACTCCGTACTGCAAGTAATAAAAGTGCGGTGGAGCACAGAGGACTATCTGGAAGTTTCTCTGAAAAAATAAATTTTTACACACTTAAATGTTAGTGATTTCACGGATGATGCTCTCAGAGTAACAATTTAGATCACAGAACAGAAACTCTGTGATTGACCTAGGAAAGCTATTTCTTTTCTTCAGCAAAATTTAGGGAAAACAGTTTCCCAGCAAGAAGGGGCTTCAGGCAGCCATTAATTTTTTGTTATAAAGGGACACCTCACATTCCTGATTGAAAAAAAAAAAAAAATGTAGAGAACTGGTTAAAGAAGTTCTGAAGGCATCTTGTGAAATTTCTCAACAGTTTTCATATATTGTAAGCCAAGTTTCTTCCAGCAAGTATACATCTGCCCACTTCAACTTATTACCAAATCCCTGGTCTGCTAATAGTTCAGCTGCTACTGCCCAGCAAGTGCAGAATCAACATTCCCACAGCTGCAAGACATTACAGTCTAAGTTTCAAATCCTTCATCGCAAAAGCTGTAATTTATTTATACTTTTGAGACAAAACAAAAGGATATACCCATTGATTCAGCCTCATTAAAAAAAAAAATCAATCACTGCATTAATGTTGTTTCAGTCCTTGATGAAACCTCCAATTACTACAAGAATATTTGTTAGCAGAAAGAAAGGTCAATAAAATTAAAAAAATAAACAAAAACACAAAACAACCATTTTTTTGTTAAGCACAAAGTATTTACTCTTAAATATAAATGATGACTACTGCAGTTTAACTTAAATTTCAGACAACAGAAACAGAATGGTTCATTTTTCCGACTGTCTCAGAAGTAATGTGGAATTACCTCTCCAATGTCTCCCTGCACAACTCGAATTGGGTCAATCAGAATGTCTCGGGCCAACTTCTCAATCTTCTTACGGAAAGTGGCACTGAACAAGAGGGCTAAAAGAAAAAGAGTATTTGAACTCCTTGAAAAATGAACTTTCTTTCAGAGCTGTGAAAACACTGCACAGATCTTGTGAATGAGGACCTGTATAACTGTACTAGATGTTAGTGATCTGAAGCTATGGTCTGTTTTACCCATTCTAATGAAAATTATCAATCACACTATTAGAACACTTCAAAGTGGCAACACATTTCATGGCATCTGAGATCAGATGTTGGTAATACATGGCACTGCTGTGAACTCTCTTTCACGGCACCTTAGAACACAGGATCTCAAAGCACAGGAACATTAACTCAGCTAATCATCTTTTCTCCCCGTAAAGTCTGTGGAAGGATTACAGACTCATGAACACAGTGGTTAAACGCCCACACTTCACAACTGCTCCCTCCCAACAGCCCACACTGAGAATAACACTAGTGGACTTCTGCAGAAGTCTCATCGCATGACTGCGTCCAGAACAGGAAATCCAATCTCCGTTCCAGATTCTTAAATATATATATAGCCTCCTTCGACTCTCAGGAGTTTAGTCAGAAACATGCTTATACTTACTTTGTCTGTCAGGACGTACATGGCTTGCAATTGATCTGACCTGATATTCTGGAAAGGAGAGGTAAAGTGTTCCAATCAACACCATATGCTCATTATTTAGTGGAATAACTCAAAATACAACTTCATTGCTTTATTTAACAAATAACCATAGAGTGAGTGAGTGCCTCTCGCTCAGTATCTAATTCTACTGTGACTTCCAGGTGCTCTTTGCTGCACAGTGGAAGTTCCTTTCCTGTACAAAGGAAGTTGCTGAAGGAACTTCCAAAAGAAGTTGTGTAAGCAAAGATCTTAGCTGAGTCTGTGCATATTCTGCACACCTTACAAGTGTCTCCCTCCATCTGTGGTATTATAGTACTGTCAAATCTTTGCTATGTCCCATGATTCTCGAGCACAAATTCAGAATCACCCAGACTGAATGACCAAACCACTTCCAAAAAAGTAGAATGTTTTTTTAACACCACTAGTTTGTACACACAGAATCAAAGCACAGAAGTGACTTGCCCAAAAGTTATTCAGCAACTCTAAGATAAAAATCAGGGTTTTCTGACTTCAACATCAACAGAATGTCGTTGATCTATTTATGCCACCAGATATTAGACTTTTAAATATGTCTATATTGTCCATAAAATATTTCCTTAATGTATTTGCAAGTATATGAAGCTACAGCGGTTATAAACAGTCCTACTAAGCTGGGAACTGAACACCACTGCTTTCCAAAACAGTGACCTTTGTTCATTACATACCAAAACCCATATCAAACATCCTGTCAGCTTCATCAAACACAAGGTAAGTGACTCTCTGAAGGTTTGTAGCTTTCTTTTTCACATGATCAATTAAACGACCCTATTAAAAAAAAAAAAAAGCCTAGTTTTAAAAAAATGTTAATATATGCAACCTTCAAACACTTAACTGCTTTTTATCCTCACTTACAACTGTAACGTAATTACAGTGGTAAGTGAGGATAAAAAACAACAGAAAACATTTCAAGGCTCCAGTCTAGAAGTGACTGTCAATATTGAAGTCACAGAAACAGATTCCTAAAACTCTCATCAACTATGCTCGACAAGCTGAATTTTAGGACTGTTTTTTCAAGCTTAACAGTGTTGAGATCCTAAAATTCCCCAGTCTTTATTATAATTAAATTTTAAATATGGACTGTCTACTTAATCCCACAATTTTCGGCAAGGAAGTTCTTCATGCTTTGTTTTCTTGCCTAGCACCCCAATAAATAGCCACAACAAAACTTCCTCCAACCATTGGTTGCTCAGTTTTGCCCAAGTTCGTAACCAGTTTTTGCAATAACCACAGCCAGTTGACAAGGTCGCTCATTTAAATCACTGGTTCAGCATCAACACCCGTTCCGATTCGATGTTTCAACCTTTCAGTATTACTGCCACAGGCTCTGCACTGATTCAGGAAGACGGCACTCAAGTTCATGACATTCTGGGAATTTTCTTCCTTAATTTAAGGCTCAGCAATCAGAAGCTGGTATTGCACACAACTGACACTGACTCAATCAGATCTTGCTTGCTAGTCTGTCTTCTATTGGAAACTACACCTAATCACTGTCAGTTTCTCTTGGAACACAAATAATCCCAGCATATTTACTCTCAACATCTGATAACCTGTGAAGAACCCAGATTTCAGTGATCAGAGGACAAATTCTGCATCACCAATGACATGAAAAATCTGTCTCAGCTTCAGACAAGCAACAAAATGTGTACTGTATGCATATAGGTACTTCCTGGTGTGCAAACAGGTACTTACTGGTGTGCAGACAACTATTTCTGCCCCTTCCTGGAGGGCTTTGGCTTGCTCCCACATGCTTCCTCCTCCATACACAGCTACGGAGCGCAGATTATATGCCTTACCAAAGCGCTTACATTCAGAATGGATCTGGGAATTGTAAACAAAGGACACCACAGTTCACGTTAGACAGATCTGAGAAAATATACCTACCTTGGAAACACAGTCCACCTCCTGAAATTCACTTTTCAGCTAATAACTTAATGAAATTATTCAGAAATCCTCAGGGCTGAAATACTTCAATACTTGCGGATAATTTCCAAGAATTTATTTGGGAAACCTATTTAGGCATCCAATTATAATTTAACCTGAAGGTTCTATCCTTTTACACATACAATTTGTGGCACTGTATCCACAGTATTCTTAATACTTAGGAATAATAGGGGAGGGCTGTGCAAAAACCATCAATTTCAGATTTGTCACAATCCTTCAACAAAAATGGTGTAAGTGGGAACTGCAAGCTTACATTGGAGGCACACTACTAATGCCAAAGTAGTTTTTTCAAATAGTTAACTGAGGTTCTCTGACAATCTGTGCCCAGAATTTTGTTTTTTTCTATAAGAACACTCTATGACACGTACACGTTTACTATACACCTACCTGTTGGCAAAGCTCTCTGGTTGGGCAGACGATCACTGCAATGGGTCCATCCCCCGGCTGAAGCTCCTTTTGATCCATGATGTGAATCAACATCGGCCAGATGAAGGCTGCTGTTTTTCCGCTTCCAGTCTTGGCTATCCCAATCATATCTCTGCCACTTAGTGCAACTGGAACACCCTAAAAATAAGGAGATTCTAAACCCGTATTATGCCTACCTTAGCATATTCTCATGCTTGGTATTACAAGAAAACCCAGACAACAAGATAAAAGCACATTACAGAGGACTCGGCAACATACATCGATGCTTACACAGCTTTACTGCCAAGTTCAAATGTGAATTGGTTTGTTTTAAGGGCTGGAAGCCATCACATTATGACTGTTGGTGTCCCATATGAAATCAATATTTGGGCATAATATGACATCCCAAGGACATATTTACATGTCCACAAATGCATATTGTCCAGCTGTAAGAATGCTAAAAAAAATTCTTTGAACCTACTCTTTCTGTAACCATTCTGAGTGCTGAAGTCCTCAGTTCATCCCTACTCTTGCTGTAACGACCTCTCAGCCACAGGCTTTTTTGCAAACAGTATGGACAAAGGTCCTAATACACATCCCTTGGACACAGCACCCTGTCATTTTTCATACTTCAGGAAAAGCATCTGAAGTGGTATGGTTATAATCACATTAATTATAACCTTAATTACATTCAGTAATCCATCTGCAAATGCAGTAGAATCCCTTTGCGTGAACGGCTCTCCAAGGAACGACCAGTTAAACGGTTCAGCTCATAGGGCATTTATTCTCTCTGCTAAATGAAATTTTGCATACCTCTTCTAGTTACAAGACATTCAAATATAAGCTGTTTAAAGGAATAAGGTTGTCAACGTATGGCTCTTGACTCAGCTACTGCTATGCTTATTTTTAATGCTATTTCTAAAAAAAAAAATTTTAAAAATCTTTCATTTCTATAAGGAAGAGATGCCACTTGCACGTTCTTCAACCTTCACCAAGAGACAAATGAAGAAAGAATACGGATATGTTTACAGTGGTCATTTCCCAAGAAAAAAAGTGGGTAAACTTCTTTGTAAAAAAAAAAAATCAAAGCTATTTTCCTAGAAAAATACAAATTATTCTTCTCCGTGACAGCTCTATATAGGAAACTAGAATTGTATACATCCTCACATGCACTAGGGACCTTTGCAGGTGTTCGATTAGTTCTGTTTAGACATCACAAAAGCAACAACGCTCACCTGACATTGTATAGGAGTGGGCTGGGTATACTCAGATTTCCTAATTTGATGCATAAGTTGTTCATCAAACCCAAAATGAGCAAAACTACTGCCAGGCCTTGGAGGAGCAGCACCGGAGACCTTAGAAACAGAAACATATCATTGTTCATGAACAGTAAGAGAAAACCAAAGAGCAATCTGTACAAAAATGAAAAAAAGTGTCTCCACCTCCAAAACCAGCTTTTTATTTTTTGAATAGGTGTAAGTTTAACTAGGTGCAAATTCCCAATGTGTTGTGTAAATAGGACTTTCAGGTATAAAAATTTAGATAACTTGTCAATCAACATAAGCTACCAAACATCATATTTGCCCCCTTGTATAATTGGTCTCCTTCTTCCCCAAATAATTCCCTTCATAGAAAGGCACCACATTATCATGTCACAAATGGCAAAGAACCAACTCTTGCATATACTTCCAGTTTCAATTCCTAGTTCTTTAGTTCAAGTGCAACCATGCAACTGGCAATCTCAGGTGCCCATTTTGACAAGTCCACAGCAGACCTTCAAGAACTGCTGAGGAAAACCAAGCTCCCTTAAACTAAAGTCACTGAAAGTATCCAAGAGGCTCGGTACTCAAAACCTGGAGTTCCCTGGGAAAATCTTCATCAAAACTACTAAGGCAGTCTAAAAAAATGCACTTAAGAAGATCCTAGGAGGACAGTTCTATGACCAGCTTACCCGGAGATTTAGCTTATGACGTAACTCCACCACTTGCTGCGGGGTGAGACTGGTGATCTCCTCATGCTCATCATAGAAATTTTTCTCAAACGGTGGATATTCAATCTGCAAGGGTAATTACTCAGTTAGTCCAGGACTCAAGATTCTCTCTCTGTACACTTAGTTTTGGAGGGATAACATCCTTTTGAGAAAAAGTTCTTAATTATCTGCAAGAACATTAATTTAATATGAACTCATTTGAAGGATCTTTAGTTACGACTCAGGTGGCACAGCACTGAAATGTTACCTGCCAACACTAATGTACAGGGACGGAACCATATTTCCATCTACTTCTTAGCACCTGTTTTCTAGAATGCCTCACGCAGAACAGAATGAAGTAAACTTCCTACCTCTGAATGGTCAATCGGTGGAAGAGGATCAATGATTTTTTTGGACGGTGCAATTGGATTCCCATCGCTATCATACTCCAGGTTATCCTCTTCCTCTTCTTGGACCACACCAGCAGTGGGGTTTTCAGCCATGTAGCGAAAATAAGCTTCCTGCAGCAAAACATATCAGTAAAATCACATACAATAGGATGCAAAAATACTACTATATTTGTTGAAATGATGTATATGCTAGATGGCTGTTTGCTTTCACACCCACCATTGAGGAGAAAAAAAAAAAGTTCACTAGAACTGGTTCTTCTCATCAATACCAACAGTTATATCCAGAAGAAGGACAGTAAGTACAAATGAAGAAAACAACTATAGTGCCAGTTAGACCACAAAATGCTTTTAAAAAACCAAATTTCTTCTCTTACGTGTCTACTCAACAACTCCTCCTACTAAGACTTGTTATGCTTTAACAACAGAAGAATCTACGAATCACATGAACACAGTACAAACACTGCAGGTTTCTAGACAAACAACACAATGCACATGATGTTCACATTTGTTTAAACACACTAAGCCAAAGATAGTTTCTCCACTTCCCCTAACTAAACTCTAAGAAATGAAAATGTATCTATTCATTGAGAGTCAACAGCAAACAGGAAAGAAACTATTTCAGAGGAGTCCTTCAACACAAGCCCGTTAGAAGTCACTGTCACCGCTGTAACACACCATCCTTACAGCTCACAAACATGTACGCTTCTTATGGAATCTCACTGGTACATGAAGACATTCTCGTGGACAAAACGCCAGTCTCACTTGACTTTCAGGCAAATATTTAAAATCAGATTTTAAAAGCAAGGTTCAGTTACAAACAAATGCATATACTCATCTGGCGTTTTCATTTGCATGGCCAATTATCACTCAGTCACAGACGTATGCACACAATACACCTGAACCACAGCTGTCTAGGAGTGTAAGTCACCTTTGCTCAAACTGTAGCACAGCTACACTCACAAAACCGGAAGCAAAGGCTTAGAGGCCAGACAACCCTTCCATGCTCTGCACTACTGTGAGTAACACCATAGTTACTAATTACAACTTAGTAGTAAGGCACATGTTGAAATGAAGTCTTTCCTCTTTGTTTATTGTTTCTGTAACAGTGATGCTTACAAACTTCAATCAGAACTGAAGCTCCTCTGAAAACAGAGTGCAAAAAGCCTGATCCTTGCCCTTAACAGACATGAAATTTCACAGTAAATATCCTCCACAGTTTAACAGCCTCTCACTGGTGCTCCACGTTAATTGATTCTGCTAATTTCAAAGTTGATGAGACCCTCGAATACTGAAAAACCTGTACAGGAAGTTGAAATTCAAATTATCTGAAAAAAAAAAATCTTCCTAAACGGAGTAAAAAAGAATGAAATTGTCTCCTAACATTCTTCCTTTTTTTAGTGAAACACCTAGAAGGGTAGAGGCAGCAGGGTAACCACTACAGCTTCCTGCTGAATTGTCCGGATACTGCGCATGATACTGGAGTTTTGTTTGTACCTAGTAGTTACATAACTGGGGAGGGAAGGTAGAAAAAACACCAAAACCCAAACAAAAAAGGAAATAGAAAGACTGCATAGGAACTCACTTGGTCATCTTCCTCTTCAATGTCATCTCGAATACCCCTGGAAAAAAAAGCGGAGAAAAAAAACTTCCCTGCAAATGTTCCACATACCCAGCTCGATACTTTCATTTGATTAGTGCTGAGCTCCGTATTTCGTGGAAGACACAACACTAACAACTCAGCAACATTTATAATCCCAACCCATGGAGTTTTCATATTTGGTGTCAACCGTAACAGCGACCCTGCAAAGATTTCTGTTCACTTCTATTAACGAGACCGAAAGATTAGGACTCCGTCTTCGCGGTAGAAGCCACATCAAAGATCATCCTGGTCTAAGCTCTCGATGCTACAGAAGTCCCATAACTGAAGAGGAATATGAGCCAGGAAGTGCAAATCCAGTTCAGACCTTCCCCAGGTGGCAATTTGGATCCGGTGTTCTGTTTCAGGACCATGTATAATCTGATCAACCCCATGCAATGCAAGTTCTACCAATGTATCTGACATTTGTATCAAGAATCAACGGCACAATTATTTCCCTTGGTCAAAAAAGATACATAAGCTGCAAAAACGTAAATTGTTTTAAACTCCAAATTCAGTATCCCAACTGTCACATGCTACCTGATACATCAGCTTTACAGGGAAAGTCTTAAAACCCGAGTTCAAGTTTAGAAGAATGTCCAGTACTACAGGTACAGCAGCACTGAGTCATTTTGCTCACATAAATACAATTTTAAACCAAACCATCCTGATCACTGCAAGGATGGGGAAAGACAAAAAGCTATTCAGGCTGATCTGGAAGGAGGTAGCAGTACAATGTGCTGCCCCAGTTTGTGCGGCCTAGAAAGGCTTCTCACATCAGATAACTCTCAGTGTTGTTACACTTTACCGTAGGATGCCACCAGGGATTCTTCCCTCCTATTATTCAATTTTCATTGCACAGAACTTTACCCACGGGGGAGATCATGCGCTGGTTAATGCTGTTTACTAGGTATATATTACATTGTCTACACAACAATCATCATCAACAAAATGCATTGGAATTCTCTTAGCACCATACAAGACACTGGCAGGCATGTGAATTATAAAAGAGAACTTACTTAACATTCTTTTTTTCTTTGTCTTTATCTTCAAGTCTCTTCATGTCTCGAGCAGCTTGATCCTAATAGGTCATAAAATTATGACGTTAAAAAACCCAAGATGATAAAACATGGAAGGGAAAAAACATTCCTACATAACTAGACCATCATGCCACAGAGACAACACTTTCCAGCCTAAACTTTCTCTTGTTCCATATCCTATTATGCGAAATAAATTCTCCTGCTAATACCTTCGAAATTAATATGCTGCAACTTTGCAGCACTGTTGTTGAAAAAATACATTCCCCGTATTCCTCCTGAAAACACTATGATAGAATCCAGCTAATAACAGAACTGTAGCTAAGGAACAGCTCATGATAAATACAAATCATTTCAGTTCAGGTAGTGAAAAATGCATAAAACCTTGATTTCATATTAGAGACACACAAAGCTCTTTGTTGTATTGCCTTGATATTGTCCAGTTCTGGGCTCCCCAGTTCAAGAAAGATGAAGAGCTACTGGAGAGAGTCCAGCAGAGGGCTACAAGGATGAGGAGAGGACTGGAGCATCTCTCCTACGAAGAAAGGCTGAGGGAGCTGGGCTTGTTCAGCCTGAAGAAGAGAAGGCTGCGAGGGGACCTAATATATGCTTACAAATACCTGAAGGGTAGGTGTCAGGAGGACGGGGCCAAACTCTTTTCAGTGGTGCCCAGCGACAGGACAAGGGGCAATGGGCACAAACTGAAGCAGAGGAAGCTCCAGCTGAACATGAGGAAGAACTTCTTCCCTCTGAGGGTGACGG
>Ga0065711_1037814_pt1 | contig 19441 bp, 8 predicted proteins | sample Hoacrofraction12_FD_59098 | JGI IMG/M metagenome (GOLD analysis project Ga0065711, IMG submission 59098) | Hoatzin crop microbial communities from Cojedes, Venezuela - Epithelial fraction 12 v2 (version 2) | ecosystem: Host-associated > Birds > Digestive system > Esophagus > Crop | place...
GCACATACATTATGGGGCTGGATGGGATCTGCCCAAGGGTATGTAGGGAGCTGGCAGAAGTGGTCACCAAGCCAGGTTCAAATCTTTATCAGCAGTCATGGCTAAACAGGGAGGTGCCAGTTGACTAGAGGTTATCAAATGTGACGCCCATTTAAAAGAAGTGTTGGAAGGAGGATCCGGGGAACTACAGGCCTGTCAGTCTGACCTCAGTGCTAGGAAAGGTTATGGAGCAGATCACTCTGAGTGCCATTACGTGGCACGTACAGGACAGTCAGGTGATCAAGCTCAATCAGGTGATCAAGCTCAGTCATCATCAGTTCATCAAAGGCAGGTCCTGTTTGACTAACCTGATCTCCTTCTATGACAAGGTGATCTACTTAGTAGACGCAGGAAAGGCTGTGGATGTTGTCTACCAAGACTTTAGTAAAGCCTTTGACATCATTTCTCACGGCATTCTCCTGGAGAAACTGTCTGCTTATGGTTTGGAAGGGTGTCCTCTTCACTGGGTTAAAAACTGGCTGGATAGAGAGCCCCAACGAGTGGTGGTGAATGGGGTTATATCCAGCTGGTGGCTGGTCACAAGTGGTGTTTCATAAGGCCCAGTATTGGGGTCAATTCTGTTTAACATCTTTATCAGTGATTTGGACAAGAGGATCTAGTGCTCCCTCAGTAAGTTCGCAGACAACACCAAGTTGATAGAGACTGTTGATCTGCCTGAGGGTAGAAAGGCTCTGCAGAGGAATCTGGACAGGCTGGATCGATGGGCTGAGGCCAACTATATGAGGTTCAACAGGTCCAAGTACTGCGTCCTGGACTTTGGTCACAACAACCCCATGAAACACTACGGGCTTGGGGAAGAGTGGCTGGAAAGCTGCCCAGTGGAAAAGAATTGGGGATGTTGGTCAACAGCCAACTGAACATGAGCCAGCAGTGTGCCCATGTGGCTAAGAAAGCCAACAGTATCCTGGCTTGTATCAGGAATAGTGTGGCCAGAAGGATGAGGGAAGTGACTGTCTTGGCACTGGGGAGGCTGCACCTCAGATACTGTGTTCAGTTTTGGGCCCCTCACTACGGGAAACACTTTGAGGTGCTGGAGCATGTCCAGAGAAGGGCAACGAAGCTGGTGATGGGTCTAGAACACAAGTCTTCTGAGGAGTGGCTGACGGCACTGGGATTGTTTAGTCTGGAGAAAAGGAGGCTGAGGGGGGGCCTTCTTGCTCACTATAACTACCTGAAAGGAGGTTGTAGTGAGGTGGGTGTCAGTCCCTTTTCCCCAGTAGCAAGTGATAGGACAAGAGGAAATAGCTTCAAGTTGCACCAGAGGAGGTTTAGATTAGGGATTAGGGAAAATTTCTTCATGGAAAAGGTTGTCAACCATCGGAACAGGCTGCCTGGAGAAGTGGTTGAGGCACCATACCTGGAGATATGTAAAAGACATGTAGATGTGATGCTTGAGGACATGGTTTAGCAGTGAACTTAGCAGCGTTAGGTTAACAGTTGGACTTAACGATCTCAAGGGTTTTTTCCAACCTAAACAATTCTATGATTCTATTCTTCTATTCTTCTAATTTCATCTAAACTCTTTGCAGGACAAGCCACAAGAAACTAGGTGCATTTGTAAACAGTAGAACAATGTTGGTTCTTTTGTGTTTTGAGAAGTATGACTATGTTAATACAGTTTGAACAGTACGGTACTGATTCAAATTACTCATGCAGAAGAAAACATCTAAAATAAAGAACAAATCAAAACTAGTTAACACCAAAGATTTTGCCTTATACCTCATACAATATCTGTATTTGTGCAAAGTGATGATAAAAATTGTCAGGCTGAGAGTGTTAATGCCTTCACAAAATACAAGACAACAAAATGGTTCTCTGGTATTTTTCTTGCCTTTCAACATAAAGATGGGTGGATGGAGGCAGGGTAACGTGGATATGATATTTGAAATTTTTTGTGGTATACAGATATTATCCAACCATTCCTGTCAAAAGTTTGATTGTCTCAGCTAGTGCCCAGCTAATTTAACCACCGTGTTAAAACTGTCAGTTGTACCCTTTATGCAGTAATTGAACAGTGCTAAGGAGCTTCATGACCTTTGAAAATGCCACCTCCCAACCAGGACCTGATGTAAAGTCTTTGCAAGCACACATATCCTTCTACAAGACGTAACCGCTGCAGCTGTCACACTCAATTTTTCCTAATGTCAAACTCAGTTTGTCTTGTGTTCGTGTAGCAGACCGTTATGACATTAGACTTGTCTCGACACTGCCGTTTTACCACAGCCATCACTTCCTGACTTGGATATCCTGTCTCTGGAGAAGCTACCACACCGAGCTGCAGACAGCTATCCCGGTGTGCCTGCGCAGGGACCAAGGTGTGAAAAGGTAGGGGGAGCCTGCCTGAGGACATCATGGACTGTACCTACACACGGGCTCACTGCACATGGGCGTGGGCCAGTATAAAAGGGATTGCGTGTGCTTTTCAAAAGCGGCTTTTCTTCCCTCCTGCGCGCCTGCTGGAACTCACCCGCACGACGTCTCAACATCGAGGAAGAAGGACTCCATCTACTCAACCTCACAGGACTTGCGGTGGTAGCTGGTAGTTCCCTATACCCCGCCCCCGTTCCTCACTGATTCAGGTTATCTGACTCCATTTTTCTTTTCCCTTTTCCTTTTCTTCTCTCTCTCTCACTTCCTCCTTCTGTCCTCTCTCTGTTATCTCCTTGTCCCATCTTCAGTTTATAGTTTGTTGGAATAAAGCTTGCAGGGTTGTACAGCATTTGACCTCACTTGTGTTTCAGTCTCGTCCCCTGGAATCGCATCGAAACCCTCCTGATATTGAATCAGACAGTGTGGCATACTGAGTTCTGTGCATACTGGTAGATGATAAGTCTTTTTATTTATTTCATTTAACAGATTTGAGAGACGTGGTCAAAACCATAGTGTTGATAAGCTTTTGTCTAAAGGGTGAAGGATTTTGTCATCTTTCTGACCACCTCCTAAGGCTTATGCATGAGTGGTCATTACCTGAAATGCCTGAGAGTTTCCACTTTCTGTTAGAATGTTACTTCACCTGAAGAATTTCAGCGGTTTTTTTTCACAACAACATGTAATGGAATAGGTTATCTGGGTCCTAAAATGGTTTATGATCCTGTTATAATGCAGTTCAAGAGGGCTTTTTATGATAAGGAGGTGCTACAGCGAAAAAAGCTCCATTCATGATCCTATTTGTCTACTATTATATGCATATGATTCTCTGCATTACTGCATAATAAACCAATATTTCCACACAGAGAGTAAAATGCAAGGTTAGAAAAGAAAATGAATAATGTGTAAAAGGATGTGGTATTTCACACTTCAGATTCTGAGCTTAGTGAGAATTGGTTTAGGTAGTTCTCAGGAACAATGAAGGAGTCAATGACTATTTTTACACGTCTGACACTTCTGACAAATCTAATTCACCCTTAAGAAAGAATGAAAATAATTATGTGCATTTAACAGCAAAATACATTATCGAGGAGAAATCAGGCATCATGGGAGAAAGACTGCAGTGGAAAACAAAAACATACAACTGTAAACAGAGCTAGAGAAAAAGAACTACTATTTTTCAAAATTATTTAAATAATTGTTTTTTTGGGATCTAGCTGCTACATCCAAAAATAGTCAAAATAATATTAAACATAAACAAATTCAGTTTCACTCTTCTGTTTACTTATTTGTTTGTTTTCCTGACTGAAAACAATGACATATCTTCTATTAACCGTAAGAACTTTTCAGATTAATTTTCTTCCCAGATCAGGAGGCAATAATTCCACAAGAGTATCTTAGCATACTTTGAGTATTCAGAACAGAGTCTCCATCAGCCTCTTCTGCTGGAGCTATGTTATATTACCTAAAGTACTTCCATACAGGTGAGATAAGGATAGAGAATCATAGCCTCAGAATTAGGACAGTAGTTTGAAGATAGGATATTTCAATTCCAGATTGTGATGCAATAACAATTCATTCCAAACAGAGAACATCAACAGGCATGAATACAATACCTCATCCAGAATACCTTGTTGTATGTGTTTAGCGCACTTTCCCTAGAAATCGGGAGCCACGGGCTCAGGTGCCCTGAAGAGAGGTGATAAGTTTCTAAGTCTTTGAGTAGAGACGAAGGAATGGCCCAGAATTCTAAGTTTGTTGCAAAGACCAAAACACAGAGAAGAAATGTTTTCTCCAGAAGTATTATTCAGTATTTTATTCCATATCTGTGATGAATTTAGGGCTACAGAAAATTTATTTTACAGAAAAATCATTTGCCTTATAATTTCTGCAAGTTGATATATTCAGATTCATTGCTGACTTTGAAATATTTGGTGATTTCTATTAGGACAAGAATCTAACACAGATCAATGCTGACATTTTTACCTCGAGACTGAAGCAGAAGATTAAAAATTAATACTATAAAATAAAATAATAATATAAGCTCCTTCAAAAATCCCAATGTATTTGACATCCTAAGTGGAATTCAGTGGAGAATTAGACAAGCACAAGGAAAATTTCCCTTATGTTTTCTTCACATAATGCCTTCTCCAAGCAAATACCGAAAGAACTTTACAAATGGGATGTTCAGCATTCCTCAGACTGAGAGGGATCTCAGTTTTTGTTATGATCACAAACTAGAAGGCCAACAGCATTTCACAAGCCTTCAAAATACCTTACTATCTATGCAAAAATTTCTTAAATTTCTCCCAACCTAGATCTGCTCAATTATATCTGTTCAGTTCTAAATTTGAAAAATAGAGAACAGCTCTTTTGTACTATTACTACTGTATTACTTTTTGTCTAAGATTTTGATAGATATACTCTTTAAAATAAAACAGATTCATGTTCGCCTTCCTTCCTTACTGACAGAGGTTGAGTCTTTGAATTATGCTACACATCAATGGCCTAACCATGTTCAACCAAATTTTATTGACAGCAGTACTGTTTCTAAAAACTCTTAACATCATTTGTTAAGCTGTTCTGCAGACTATCTTCAACCAAAAAGCATGAAATCGTAAAGTCTTTTTCAGTTTGAACTAAAGCAACTAAGACTGCAAAGCATTTAGAGAAATGCTTTCGAGTTAGGAAACTACATGACCTTTATATAAACAATCCATGCCACTCTCTAGCAGTCACAGATTTCTTCAAATAGGATTTTTGCTGAGATTTCTCAGTTGTGTCATCTTCAGCTGGTTTAGAAATTCCTGCTTAAGGTTTCCTTGAGGAATCAACTTGTGTATCTTCTGTCTTCCTCACATATTTTCCTACATTACATGTATGATAGATATGGGTAAAAATGCGAACTATATGTGTTTGTTTAGTTTAAAGCTTAAAGAAAAATTTATTATTATTATTTTGCCAGATTGCCTGCATATGTTCACGTCATAGTACCTTAGCTATGGTACAAAAAAGGCTGCCACACCATGGTCAAAAGAAAGGAGGGCTAAGATACACTCTGGAAATGTGCATTGTGCAAGGAAGTCTTTCAGTCTCTGATGGAAACTGAAACCTAAGTAACAAGCACCTTCTGGTTCCTTACACTTGTATTTTTCTTTATACAAAAAGGGCGTGGAAGAAACTTGCTATTAGAGATACTCTAATGTACTAAGTATGTACACACAGTAAAATTTGATCCCTGACTCAAATACTTTGTCTTCAAACTAAAGCCAACACACGAAGAGTTCAGGAACCAGAAAAATAATTTGCTCAGGTAGAATCAAAGCAAATCTGAAGTACCATCAAGACAGAGAGAGAAGGAATGTTGTAAGGTCACTTACAGGCAGAAAATCAAGAACAGACCTGGCTTCAGCCTTTTTTTTATTGCTTTTTCTTGCAAGAAAAACACAAATATGATGTACATATAGACTTTTGGTCTGTACTAACATCTCTGAGAAACAGTAGATATATTAAATTTATGCATTACTGTGATGGCATGTATCCAAACTTTTGGCCTTGATTCAACGTCTTGAATATTGCCCTAGTTTCTTCATTATTAGCACTCAGGGGCAGATAACAAATAAAAGTGAAAATCTCCAGTGCAGATCTTGAACACTGAGAACACAATTTTTTGATGTATTCTGACCTATTACAGACACAGTAACCCTTACAATGTTAATAATAAGAACATGAATGTAGCTCGAATCCAAGATCCACAATGATGCAAATCATTCTTATTTTCCAGGAGGAAGTTCTTTGTTATATGGTTTCACCCGTATGAAAAACAAAAAAGCTAGCAGTTTTATATACAGACACTTGCATAAACATCTTCTAGAACAACAAATATAATAAACGTAGAATGAAAATCAACAGTCTGAGGTAAAGTAGAGTTGCTCATGGAGCAAAACTAGTTTCTGTGCACTAACAACACAGCTTTGTGAACTAACATTGAAGTAAAAATTATTTATATCTCTAACAGTACAGGCCTGATCAAAAACCCAATAAAGTTAACCAAAAGACACCCATTAATTTGAGTGTGTTTTGGGTCAGTCTCTTTGTTTACATAAGTAATACTCTCATAGATTTGCTGCTAGTCTTTGAAAGGTACTTTGCACATTATTTTTCAGTAAGGTTAAAATATTAAAATTACAAGTTTCTGACATTGTAATGTAGTTTGCAAGATTTTATGAACAGTAAAATGTATCACAGCTACTTCTTCATAAATGTCACACTTTGTACAAGACTTACCTGAAATAAAATGCACGTTATGCTTTTTGGGCCTGTATATTTTCATTGTGACATCTGGGAATTTAGTCAACTGTAAAACAGAATTCTGCTTCTGTTGTTTCACGAAGAGGCTATTGCGTTGGTATTTCCCAGAGCTGAGCTTGAATACTTGTGTGCTGGACATTACACATCACCTCTAGGAAGAAAAAAAAAATATTTCTAAGAAAAGTCTTCTATGCTTCAGAGTATTTTAGAAATAAATTCGCATTCCTCCATCACAGCAGTGACCATTTTCTGTAAAACAAAACTGGCAATCAAGAATGTCCTCTGAACACAGTCACATTGCACTGCTAGTGGTCTGGAAGCCACAGAGCTGAGAGTGGAAGTATAAATTATCTGATTAAAGGATTTCTCCCCATGGAGCACATAGGTAAACATAATATCCCTGATGATTTCTTCAGAGGCGACTGCCATGGCAAACTGCTTGCTATTGAAGATTTAGTTTCCTTCAGTTTACGTTTCCTTGAAATATTGTTTCTCTCTCACAAGCTTAGATTGGTACAGTTTTACACTGATTCCTACTTCAGGTCCTGTTTAACAGACCTGATCTAGCTTTAAAATGTTTAAAAAAAAAGTCGCCTTCTATAAGTACATCCACAAGTAGCCTTGTACCCAGTCTATTCAAGCTGTGTAACAATCAAAAGTTGCCATGCCTGGGCTCCCACGTTGCATTAACCGATGTAAGACTACCTGCTGGTGTTGGACTCCCTAGTTCTGCTTTTTTTCAATGGGGTTAGGAACAGAAATCTTCCAAAGCCACACCTTAAAAGATGACAGGGAAAATCCTGTGTCAGTGACAAAAGGTACACTGGATAATTGCCTCATGCTGCATATCTAAAATTTTAGAAAAAAACCAAACTTTTTTTGGAATAACAAAACACAAGATTTCTAAATTTCAGGATTGGCTTGAGAAAGAAATGTTTTCAGTCATTCTAAACTAGAAATATTACAGTAGTCAGAGGTGGCATCCATTGTACTTTTTGTACACTTTTTCTATAGGTAGTCCTCCAGAATAAGGTAGCTGTCTTGAATATTATACTAAGTAATTGTAACTGCAGATGTTGAGTATCATATAAATCATTGCTGACTTTTGTGCAGGACTCCAAGAGGTTTGGGCAATTCTTTGTTCCCTATCTTAGCAAAGTCTATTTCAAAATTGAGTTGCACATCTAAGATGAAAACCGTTCTTCCAACTCTAGCTTTAAATGGCCAGTTTCCTGAAGCAGTCACCCCCCATCCCTGAACAAGCTAAAGGCCAGTGCTAATCTGAGTTAATGAATATGAGATGAAGATGCAGAAAAAAACAAAACCAAGCACAATAAAACAGGCATTGTAACTGTTTCAGAATATGAAAATGTTACTGAGGTAAAATCTTCAGTCACCTATATGGTGATTATAACTTCACATCTGTTAAAAATGTGTATAGATCGGCTGTCAACAGTGGTGATAAAGATGATTCTCCTCTTCTTTCATTACAGTGCCTCATCACCATTCCATTTACTATGTGTGACCTGATACTGTCTGCCAAGAGTTAATTTTGCTCCACTACAGAAAGTCTTTAGGACTACTCATCTTCACAAAAGAATGTTAATTAACAGCATAGGTGCACTAGATTAATCTGTGTTCATGTTCTGCTGCAGAAAACATGATCAGACTTTTGTTTACAGTCAGGGATGCTTTTTTTCCACCTGTTTATTTGCATTTATTTTTCTGCACCCTTAGGACGTGAAGTTTTATGAGTTCTGAATAAAATCACACTTTGTTGTTTTGGAATGACATATGGCTGGTTGAATTAGCATTTGCATGTGTCAGGTAGAACTTGTATATTAGTAGCATCCAATACAAATTCCTGAATTTTTTTTCTACAGTCCATTATGAAGAGGGGGGCATAATCAAGTTGTACTCCAGTCCTAAGGCATAGAAATATTTGACAGAGAGCAACAAAGGACAACAAACAAGGATTGACTTAAAGTAGCTTAGCAACATAAACCACATGGCTTTTAAACTTTCCTGGAAGTTCAAACGTTGCTCCCACTGGATTGCATCCAGTTGGATGGTTTCTATAAAGGTAACAGAACATGAAGATATGTATGATTATTCGAAGTGCAAACCTCCTGACACTGCTCTGTTAACGGTCCTTAGCTGAGATATAGGAGTGAAAACATAGTCAGATATTGAAGCAAACCTCTTTACAAAGAGTTCTGCAGAGCAAGTCAGAGGTAATACCATCAGTAATACTAATTTTCTGGTGTAGAGTAACTGGTCATTATGTTTGAACAGAGGTCATCATCTTTTTTAGAGAATTTTGCTGCTATACTGGGGCAGAGGAGGAAAAGAAAGCTAATAAGAAGACGGAGGGTGGAAAAAAAAAACATTTAGCTGTCCCTCTTTTTTCATTAGGGGAGAAAAACAGAAAGAAAAAAAGTAATTGCAAACATAGGTAATAATTAGTGTAAAGCCATGTCCACAAAGTCAACGTACCTCAAAACCTAACCTGGAAGGACAAGCTTCCAAAATTAAAGGATAGCTGGACTCATGTCCATTTAAGCTTCAAGTGTATGCTCACAGGTACAGTTCCTGATTTTGAAATAAACCATTTTTTGGTTGTCTGATGAAAAACACCAGCAGCATGGCATAGATCATCACCAGTACAACCTATATTCAAACTTAATGACCTGGAGGCAAGTAGATCTTACCTCCCATCACACTCTTCAGCAGCAGAGGGATAGCTGGTAATCTGGCTTCCTGGCTTTCATCTTTTAACTTTCAAAATTTGAAAGAAAATTGCTTATTCTATAGCAATAATAAATAGCTACACAATGTTTCCTGTAAATATCTATCCAGTATTCCAAAAATTATTTCTCTTTCTGGAAAAGTCAGTCAAGTCAAAGTGTTTATACACTATTTTGTACACACACACAGAGGCAAATGTACACACAAATTGAGTAGACAGAGGCCTAAGGAAAATGCTTAGGATTTTTCTTTCTTTTTTATGAATTTCGAAGACAAATGGGAGACAGCTAGAAGGCTCTTCCAGTCTTTGCTTTGTCTCAAGTGTCAAGTAACAATATAAAATCCTGTTAAGTGGTTTTTGTTATGTTTAAGTATTTTTTTATTTCTCACCAAACATAATACTCTACTATACTTTACTACTTTTTTTGTAATCTCTTCTTATTGTTTATTCTAAGGTACATGAACAGAGCTTTGTTAGTGCTTCATTTAAGGAAGTTATAAATTTCCTGAAACATATATAGTATGTATAAAAATGTTTCAGGAATCTGAAATTACAGAACTACCCACATCTCAGCCCGAAAAAATACTTCCCTAATTTGAAAAGTAAATTAAATAACTTTTTTATGAGTTGCAAAGAAAGGAATAAACATAAAAAGTATCATAGTTTGTCAATGACTGTAATGTTTTTTATTCCTTCAATAAAGAGTGAGTAATTCATCTTGTCTGAATTAAAAAAAAAAAATGCTTACTAAAAGAGTTGGCAGTGAATTAACTGTAATGCAACAGAGAATATTACTGCTTCTGTATTAGTCTGTTTAACATGCACCAGTGAAAAACTGCAATAAAATTTCCTTTGTCATTTACCACCACACTGGTCCCAAGTAGTCTGAATGATCTTTATGTGAGCACATAATTGATAAAGGGGATTGGAAGAAAGACTTTTTGTTTTATTAGCTGGTTTTCTTAACTGTCGCATAGAAAAAAGCTGATTTTGATAACGGTAAGGTTTCACTAGAACAGGATTTCTACAGATATATGAAAACCAGCTGAAAAGTATATGCATCTTTTAGCTGGAAATAGATATATCACCCTAAAATGGGTAAAATTAAAATACATTATCATTATTTATTTACAAAAAAATTTCATAATCAGTTTAAAAGCACTAAAACAAAGGAAGATCAAAAATAAAGGGAAAAAAAATGAGATGGAAGAGTAAGAATACATTAATAAGAATAATTTCCAAACTTTTAGATCTGTGTTCAATTGCTTATGGTGAAAACTTGAAAACTGACTTTATGATACTGGTAGGATCGTAAAGCTGGGACGAAAAAGTCATAACTGCAAATGTCAGCCCTTAACCTTCTCAGCTGAAATTACTTCAAAGTAAGTATTCACTTGACCAATGCATAACCTGAAAGCTAAATGGGTTGAGATCATTCTGGCTCTGATGACCTAAAAGGGACATGCAGGTCATGCTTCAGTGCTCATTTTCTAGTAAAGCTTCTTTACTAGTACATGAAGCTGTGGGCACTGAAATCTTCATCTCAAAAAGAATTTTTAAAATTCCCCAAACTGGCTGAGTTTCTATGGTTCATTTGCTCTGCTTGCTTGCTCTGTGCAGGGAGCGAAAGATAAGTAGAATTCATGCAGAACTGTGCTATGTTATCAAGGAAAAGTGACTCCCTGGGACAGACAGAATACATTCCTTTATGGTTTTAAAAGCCAACTGCATTTATACACTCAGTAAAGGTCCTCTGCCACGGCATAGCCCCCATTAACCCCTCTATTTGGCAGAGCATATATGTGTGGGAGGAGGAGTTCCTGGAAGGGAGCTTGGAGTATGACCTAAGGCAAGTGAGATTATCTGTCTTCTTATATGAGGCTGTTTTGGCGTTGGCTTCATAAGTTACTGATGATTTGAGCTGCATTAAGTTATATTATTTTCTCCCTGAACTCTTAAGGAAAGACGGTGCAAGTAAGAGGCTGAGAAATGGATGGGTGGCAGCACAGACAAACCTCAGTTTGTGGGTGCAAGACTGCAGGAATTCTGGTGTCATATTCTGTGTAACACCAATGTATGGGTGCCTGAGATCACATATTAAAAGCCATTAGCACATCTAAAATAACATTTCTCCTTCCTGGGGAAGCAAGTGTGTTTTTTTTTTTTTACAGGCTCTTCAGGAACCAGTGGTGCAATTCATCCTACAGGTTCAACTGTATTTGAGCTAAGTTCTGGTTTTGATACAGCATAGCTAGGTAAGTTTGGCTCAGCCCTCTGAGGAAATGTTAAGTTGTGAGAAAGAGTTGTGAAGTCTACAGATCAGATATACCCAAACGAGAAAGGTAAGACTGCATAAAGAGGTAAGACTGTTGAGACAGCAATAGTTAACTGCACAAGGATTCGAGAGGAAAAGCATTGACATGAAAAGGTATAAAATCCTAAGGAAAAAACAGGGAGTCATAAGACGGCAATTCAGCAACACTGAGAATGAGCCCATTACAAGGAGTAGTGGAATCTGACCCTTCCCATCACTCTGATGGTTGCTTGGACAGCAATGGTTCATCTTTAATATTAACGATTAATACAAGAGATCATTAGCTCTAACGACCTATTCTCTGATTTAGCCATTAAATAATGGCTTTGAAATTTAAACTGTGCATATCCTGTTTGCAGAGGTACTTTGTTCATGTTAAACAACTTCTGGACGGAGTGACTCAGAGAAGTGTTACAGTAGTCATATATAAACCTAGGATGGGACAACTAAAAGGGACACAGATCTTACAGTTGCCTTGATGTGTCAAAACCTGACATAGCCAAAAGTAGCCAATCAGAAAAGTATCATATATACTCTGTATGTATGCAGTACCTAGCACTCCTTTACCCAATTGGTCTTCATGCACCTGACCTGAGCGGATGGAAACCAGACATAAAACCAGGATAACTGACAGTTCATCTCTTCTTTGTCCTCAGCTTGTGCTCATACAAGTGGCAATACAATTTGCAGGGCAAGAGAGAACAAGACACAATACACAGAATCCTCCCAGTGGAACCCTGAGCTGAATTTGGAAACAGTGTTTGTGTGCTTAGCACTATTGAAGAATCTGTCAGGGATTCAAAAATCTTACTTGAGCCTTGAAAATACACTTTGGATCTAGGTGACACTGAAGTAAGAAGGAATTGTATGCTTTCAATTGTAAGCTCCATGAAAAAGCAGGGGGAACAAAAGGAAAACAAAAATGAGGCCTTTCTGTTTGAAATGTGCATGTTCTTTTTATTCCAGTAAATTTTTTTAAAAGTAAGAAGTTAACTGCTTTTCGTCATTCATTTTACCGCTGCATGGATTTCAGGATACCAATTCCTGAGGAAACGATGCAACAGATAAGCTTATCTCTAATGACCCACCTCATTGTATGACAGCACCAGGTTTAAATGACCCCTGTTTAATACATAACAAAATTTTGCAAATTCCTTGGGACTGCTCCTTGAATGTATTCTAATTTCTTCTGAAAAATATGATCCACTCATTTTGCATATAAATAGATGACTTTAGCTGCAAGAGTTGATCTTAACCTCTCTCAAAAAGTCTCCCTCTTATCACATTTAAAAGAACTGCAAACATCAGTTACTTGAGCTATCTATCTAATGAACTAAAGTGCAGAAAGTAAGCACAAAGAAAGTGGAAATGTGGACAGACCACAAAGAGGAACCCTAATAACATTATCTGGACACTTAGGCATGATAGCAGGAAGGTCTAAGACAGAATTCTTGAAGTAATCTGTGATGAATGTTACATAAAAAGCTAAAGTACTCATTACTTATTTTTGTCTCAGTTTTCACAGCCAAACCTCGCTTCCAGATTTCCACATGAAGTTCTGGCGTGAATTGCAAAGGAAAGGAACACCCAAAAGTAGGAGAATTAATGCTTTAGAACTACTTAGAGAAGGTGAGTACCTCAAAATTCACAGGACCAGGTGAGGCTTACTGAAGTGTGCTGAAAGATAGTGATAATGAAGTTGCTGTCTCTTTTCTACCAAATCTTGTGACAATTGAGCAAGGTTGCTGGTCTCTAGAACAGAGCTAAGGTTAAGCCCACCTTCAAAGAATTTAAAAAGTAAGATTTTGGGAAACTATCAATCAATTAGCCTCATTTTACTACCTGGAAAGATCATGGAGAAGGTCCTCATGGAATCCATTTCTAAAAAAATATAAAGGACAAAAAGGTAATTGGGAACTGTCAGCATGGGTTTGCCAGATGGAAACCATGCCTGATCAATCTGATTGCCTTCCATGATGGAATGAGTAGCTGGGTGAATGAGGAGAGAGCAGACAATGTAATATATTCTGACACTACTAAGGCTTTTGACTCTCTCCCACATCATTCTCATTTGGAAGCTGATACTGTATAGGCGGGGTGGTTATATGGGCTGAAAACCGGCTAGACCGCAGGGCTCAAAGAAGAGGAAACAATAACTTGATTATCAGCTATTGATCAGCTGAATAATCCAGGGGTCAATAATGGGGCTCATGTTGCTTGGCATCTTCATCAATAACTTGGATGATGCTACGGAATGCACTTTCATCAAATCTTTGGATGACTCTAAAGAGTAGAGCTTCAATCCACAGGGACCTTGAGAAACTTGTGAGTCAAGGTAGAATAAACTTCATGAAGTTTAAAATGAAGAAGTGAAAAGTTCTGCATCTGGGGCAGAGTAACCCCATGCCTTAGTACAGACTGGGAAACAGCTGTGGAAAAAGGCCTAGAAGTTGTGATGAAGAGCTTGCAAACAGGGTGCTCTTCTTGCAAGCAAGACAAACCACATGCTGAGCTACATTAAGAGAAGATATCAGAAGATCAAGGAAAGGTACTATCTCTCTCTTTGGAGCACCAATTAGGGGCACACCTGGAACACTGTGTCCAGTTTCACCCAACCCCAGTTCAACAAGGATATTGAGAAAATGGAGATAGTTGAGGGAAGGGCTTTTAATATGGTCAGGAGCTAACAGTTCACATTACATAAAGGGAGTTTGAAAGACCTGGGCTTGTTTGTTGTTGTTGTTTGTTTGTTTTTTTGTGGTAAAGAAGGTGGTTTAATAATAAGCTAATTGAAGGAGGGTTAGAAAAATGACATCACAAAACATCTCTTGGTAGTATGGCACAGTGTTACAAAGGGCAATGACTATTCTGGCTTACGAGGTTTGTCTTGGACATTAGGAGAAGAGCTCTACTTTCTCTACTGGCAAGGAAGTGCAGTGCTGTAACAGACTATGCACAGAAGCTGCAGGATCATGGTCACTGGAGGTTTTCAGGATTTGGCTAGACAAAGTCTTGCCTGGCGTGACCTAGTGGTGGCCATAGGCCCACTTTGAGAGGGAGGTCAGACAAGATGTCCTCTGAGATCCCTTCTCGTCAACATTTCCAAGAAATACTACAATACTCTACAGGTAAAATGAGTGACAAGTAGCAGTTATCTGCTGCACAAAATGCAGAAATGAGGGAAGACTGTAAGTAGTGATACTGTTCTCCAAATATATATTGCAGTTGATTTCTGTCTACCAACTTGCAGGTCAGAATGAAAGCTTGGCAATGACACTATTGGAACTAACCATTCCTGATCTGACTCTCTCCTTCTGTCAGTCAGGATTTCACTGCATGTATATTAGATATAGCCTTCCTACCCCACCCTCTTTTTTATAATAATGTCCTTCATGCCTTAATCCTTTATGACTTTATTCCGTCCTTCCAAATCAAATAATGACAGTAGGAGGTTAGCTTTGAAGCATACTGATTTCTAAAATATTTCCTTACTACAGAAGCTTAACCTGAATGTCACACCGTAACTCTGCAGTTAAGAAAAATCTGTATGTGTGTATATATTTGAAACTTACCTAACAACGGTGAAAGCTCTATCAAGTATCCAGAAGAGCACTAGGATTTTCTCCTTTAAAATGACAGCATGGAAAAAAAAAAAAAAGAATCTAGAATACTTATCCCCAAGTCTGTCAAAATACTGAACACACTAACCTGATTCTGCAAACCCTGACCTGTAACCTAAAGTGGCAGAAATCTGCGTCAGGTCACAAAGCGACGATATAGTTGTCAGCCCCACTCTCCACAATATCATTGATCACAAGCTGAAACCAATTTGCTCTGTCAGAATTTGAAGTGCTTTTGAATAGTTTCAATACTGCATTGTTAATGCCCTTTGGAGAATAGTTTGCTATGTTGTAATATTTTCTCCCAAATTAGATACAATTTACACTGTGACGCCTAATCCACTACTCCTCAGACTATTGATACGAATTAAGAGTGATCTACAGAGACACAACAGGTCACAATATGACAGCCTCTCCTTTTTTTTAAACAATAAACATTTTTTTTTCTTTTCATTATATATCTTCCCTTCAGGTATGTCTTCAGTAATTGAGGAAATATTATGAGGCAAATTCTTCTAGACAAGATTCACAGTTCATAATAAAAGTTTTCATACACTAATATCAAGTTACCATTTATTACCACCACACTTCTATTTAGCCCTGAACAATAAACTGAAGGGTTACTAGCACTATTCTTCTTTTCTTTATGCTAGTTCAAATACTCAAGTGCTCAGCTCAAAAGCTCCTATGAAGAATTTAATGGGTAAATTGAGAATTTGCTTGCTATAAAAGGAGCAGAACATGAGAGTTTGCGATGAGGGACACGAAATTTCAATATTGTGCATCCCCTTGTTTCAAAACAAATCCAGAAAGGGAAAAAATATCTAAAATCACAGTTTCTTATGAAATATTGAACAGATTAAACAACTTGTAGACCAGTAAAACAGTTATCCCTGTTATTTCATTAAGGTTTCAACCATTCTGTGCCTAAAAGAGGGTTTATTAATCTCATTAAGGCTGATGGGTATGTTACTCACTTGGGCATGCAGATACTACACACCCTGAAAACTGAAGTCAGCCTTCAGAATAAATTTTGAGTGAAACTGGAGTCCCAGTTGGATTGTGTTTTACTGACTTTATTGAGTGGAGATTCTGTAACAAATATGTTGTCGAACAAAAATTTATAGCAAGACAGTTTCAATAAAAACATATCATGTATTATTTTGTGTTATCCATAAATACACTCTCAACCTGTTTAAGCATCAGATCTTACTGAAAGTCCCAGAAATTACATGGTAAAAACTAAGCAAATTCTGTGAATTGATTAAATAAGTACTTCAAAAAAAAATTGTCGGATTGTCTCATTTGACTCTGTTTTCCATTGTTATTTAACTATTTAACTTCTAACTTTGTTCAAAACAATTATATAGACTTCCATTAAATTCACTACTCTTCTCCAAATTACATTCAAGACAACACTACAGTCTCAGAAAAAGGATCAGAAAAGTTCAGTAGAATTTAGTGGTGTAGGTATGGACAAAGTAGTAAGTGAAAACCATGAGCAGGAAGCTGCCAGAAAACTTCCCCCACTTTCAGCCACGCACTTACAGGTCTGCAAATAAATAAATAAAAAGATATAGTTAAAGGTCAATGCAAAATATTCTCAAAAGGTCAATCCAAGAGCCATCCTTGGAGTATACATTTTAGGCTGGGTGAAGACAAGGAAGTTCATCCGAGCCCTCATGAGTGCACAAAGCAGACAACAGAGAAAGGAAAGCTCTGCTTGCTTTTCATCCCAGTATCCAGGGAGAACCTTCAAGCAGCTATTTCTACCCTTACTTGCCTCATATCACTCCATTAGCGGCCAGCTTCACTGAAGCCTTAGGCCACGCTCTGTGAATCTGCCACCTTAATACCGTGAGCTTTCATTGAACCCTTGTGAAGTGAAGGAGGGCCCCAAGAACTCAGTTGCAGCTAGAAGATAAGGAAGTTAAGTCATCCATTGACAGCAGCAGGGCCTCTCTGAAAATAAGTGAAGAATCTTCAGGCTGCCCAGAAACAATGGAGGGCCCCAATGAGGGACAGAAGATCCCAGACCCAAATAATACCGTTGGATCAGCTGCCACTTGGACACCACGTGGAGAACTTGTGTGGGGTGGGAACTTAGACTGTAAGGGTATAATTGCCCAGGGATTTCTTTGTTTGGGGTCCCTCTCCAGAGGCACCCAACTGAAGCTGTTTCACACCGCTGTACCGTTCAATAAATTCATTTGGCACACCCCATGTTGGACACTCTGCTTTGGGAAACCTGGGGTTGAGCCTGAGGTATGAGGAAGCACCTGAGAGTGAGTGTGTGTGTGTGAGGAGTCGAAAGGGGCACCCGTCGGTTCACTGGAGTATCCCACTGTGAAGAGACTCTAGTCCTAGCAGTTAAAGTCTTGGGTAGTGTGTGTGTGACTCCCTGAATGGTGTGTGAATGCTCGGGCAGCGGCTTCTCCCTTAATATAGCGAGTGATAGGTGTGCTATTTGCAACACAGCCACATGCACTGGAGTGTAGCTTTTTAAAGGAACTTCTTATCAGCTGGTTATTACTTGAAAGAGAAAAAAAACCCTATTCATAATAAGAAGTCAAGGGAATTAGTTTCTGACTCAGGTTAGTTACCAAAGCAGGGGCAGAGTAAAAATGCTTGCCTTCACTTTCATTTGTGAAGCAGGACATCTCACTAACATAGTAATTCCTTTCCTTGTCCTATGCACACAGAAGTGTTGCTGCAGAACCTAAACAAATATGTAAACACTATTGAGAAAATAACGAAATGTTAAGAAACAAGAAAAGAAACTCTTCTCTGGATTGCCATTTCCATATATCTTACCCATGAGGCTTCTGGAATATCCGTATCAACTATTGGCCATTCATTCCGGAATGTTACTGCAATCTTCTTACAGTAGTTCCTATGTTTCTTATTTTCTTCCCAGATAAATGTTTAATGTGAGCACATTTTCACAGTGAGGAATGTAAAATTAACCAGAGGGAATAAACTATTTGGTAAAAGTGGATTCTACATTAAAAATGGGAAGCTTTGTCATCTCTGCAGCTTGGACTACATTTTTTTTTGTAGCTAACAATCCCAGAAGGTAAAAACAACTCCTAAGAGAAGAATCCCTTAGGATGTGATGAACAAAAATGCTGTCCTGCAAGTAACTTTTTCAATACTGACTAAAATTATTCAAATTCCCCTTTTTTTTAAAACAACCAAAAAAGCGTGCTTACAGGCAGGCAAGAATGTCATCAGTACTGCAGGAAACCAAGGTACGTTTCTGTGCTAAAGTATGTTGTCTCCTAAGGCACAGGGAATGTAAACAGGTAATTACCCCCCTTGGGTAAAAAATAGAACGAGCAGCTAGAGTTGTAAAATGGTTAAGACTGCACGTGCTTGGTTCAGTCAGAATTCAATGGCCAAATCCAGAAATATAAGCAAAAAGATTTAAAAAAAAATCATAAGGAGAGTATTGCAGCAGCGAGAGCAAGCAGTCAGCAATGGAATGTGTTCCTGCGAACAGGGCTGCTTCATATTCTTGTGTGCTGCCATCACCTTCACAGGATTTTGACATAATTCTTCTCACCCAATGTGGCTCACAGGTGCGCTCATACTACCTGAGGCAATGGTCTTGTCCCTGGGGCTGGAGAAACTTGTACATTTTAATCACATAATTAGAGAACTGATTTCTTAAGAACTCAAAAACAAAAGGCTGATTCAAGTATATCGAGGCATATTGTGTGGCAGACATTTGTGCATACAAATGAGTGTATCAGGCTCTTTGAGGAGCTGAGTGGTAGTACCAACTCTGGAGGTGTTCAGATATCGCCGGTCATGGTTTCTGTCTGACAGTCTGTTCAGTGCTGGGTAGTTAGATTAATTCCCACAGGAAAGGAAAAACTCAGCATCTTATTCAGAATACTTCACAAGAAATATTTTTTTTTTTCTTACCCAATTCTAGCCTGAATGTTTGAATGTATACTGGGTGCAAGTACCCAGGTATTGGTGGGGGGTGTCTGCAGGGCCGGGCCCTGCGAGGGG
>Ga0065711_1037815_pt1 | contig 19440 bp, 14 predicted proteins | sample Hoacrofraction12_FD_59098 | JGI IMG/M metagenome (GOLD analysis project Ga0065711, IMG submission 59098) | Hoatzin crop microbial communities from Cojedes, Venezuela - Epithelial fraction 12 v2 (version 2) | ecosystem: Host-associated > Birds > Digestive system > Esophagus > Crop | place...
CGATGACCTGATGACACCTGTGGTGATAAGTAACCTCTTCGAGGCTTGCCACGTCATCAACACCATCGTGGATCATAAGGCACAGATAAATGCTGAGGATCTGCAGAGTCTTACTGACACCATCCGTCTCTTTGCTTTCGATATCCTGGGACTCCGAGAGGAAAAGGGTAATGACAACAGCCGACGCGAGGAGGCCTTCGGCAAGGTGGTGGATATGGTACTGGAACTGCGTGCCAAGGCAAAAGCAGATAAAGACTGGGCTACCAGTGATAAGATACGAGATGAGTTGGCCGCCGCGGGATTTGAGGTGAAAGATACCAAAGATGGGGCGACGTGGAAGCTTAGATAGTTGAGAATTGAGAATTGATAATGGATAGTTATGCTGCTTCGCAGCAATTTAATCAATAAAATTAGGGAGGTTAATTATCAATAAAAGCAGGAACGGCTTTTCCAACTATCAATTATCAACTATCAACGACTGACGAGCCAAATGGGCAGACCAAGCTTGCTTGATGTCTGCCATGGCGAGGACGTCGCACTTTGCAAAGCAAAGAACTATCAATTGAATAAAGAGCGAGCGCTTGAAGATATTAGGAGTCTTAAACGTTACTTCCGATTCCTTCTACGAGGGAAGCAGGATGATGACGGAGGAAGAGGTGCTGAGAAGGGCACGGCAGATAGTGGACGAGGGTGGTGACATCATCGACATCGGGGCGTGCAGCACTCGACCGGACAGTATTCCAGTAGACGAACAGACGGAAGGTGACCGACTGCGTATGGCGCTCGAGGTGATAAGAAAAAATCTCCCACAGGCGAAACTGTCGGTAGACACTTTTCGACCGTCATTGGCGAAGATGGTTATCAATGACTATCATGTGGAGATCATCAACGATGTGTCGGGAGGTTGTGACGAGATGTTCGACGTGGTGGCATCTACAGGTACAGCGTATGTGCTTACCTCCAACGAGAACAACCTGCATGATATGTTGATATCATTGTCGGCTAAAGTGCAACAGTTGCGCGACAGAGGACAGAAAGATATTATCATCGACCCTGGTTTCGGATTCGGAAAAGATATGCAACAGAATTATGTTCTGTTGGGTGAACTGGAGAAGATGCAGGTGCTGCGACTGCCGATATTGGTGGGAGTATCGCGAAAATCGATGATACAGAAGCTCTTAGGCATCAGCGCTGCCGAGGCTCTCAACGCTACAACGGTACTCAATACGATAGCACTGATGAAAGGGGCAGACATGTTGCGCGTGCATGATGTAAGGGAATGTAAGGAGGCGTGTAAGATTGTGGAACAAATAAATAATCATATACAGATATGATTGCGTTTACGATAAAAGATATCATCGACATCCTGTTGGTGGCTATGTTGCTGTTTTATGTATACCGTCTGATGAAGGATACCCGTTCGCTGAACGTCTTCTTGGGTATACTGATTTTTATAGTGATATGGCTCTTCGTGAGTCGAATAATAGAGATGCGCCTGCTTGGTGCTATCATGGACAACCTTATCAGCGTGGGTGCTCTGGCGCTGATAGTGATATTCCAGGAAGAGATACGTGACTTTCTGTATAATCTCGGAGCCAGAAATAAGTTGCATTTTTTCCACGACTGGTTTAAGCATACGAGTCAGGGTAGTCTTATGGTGCAGCATGATGACCTTATCATGCCTATCGTCATGGCTTGTATGAGTATGTCAAAAGGCAAGGTGGGAGCCCTGATAGTTATAGAGAGGGAGACGAACTTGGATAAGATTGCTGCTACGGGCGACCGCCTGGATGCCAATATAGCACAGCGACTGATAGAAAATATCTTCTTCAAGAATTCTCCGCTTCACGATGGAGCTATGATAATATCCAATATGCGAATACGTTCGGCAGGATGTATATTACCTGTGTCGCACTCCATCAATATACCAAAGGAGCTGGGACTCCGTCATCGTGCCGCATTGGGTGTGACGCAGGAGACGGATGCCATCGCCGTAGTGGTGAGCGAAGAGACGGGAGGTATCTCGGTGGCTCTCGACGGTAGGTTCAGACTTGATATCAATGCCGAGGAACTGGAGATCTTCCTCGCAGAACATTTAGGATCGAAATAATATTTCTTATATAGTATGTTGAAAAGAATTACACTTGTATTACTGATAGGAGCAATCGGTAATATGTCTTTTGCTGAGACGGCAAAGGAGGAGTTAAGCAAGAATCCCACACTGTTTGGATGCATGTACCGTGCATACCCCGGTCCCAGTCATCAGTTGACACCCGCACCTAAGGGTAAGAAACCGTTTTATATCAGTCATTACGGCAGACATGGTTCCAGGTGGCTCATAGGTAAGGATTCTTATACTTACCCTACAAAGATACTGCTCTCCGCAGATTCAGCAGGTGTACTGACATCATACGGTAAGGGACTGTTGGACAAGATGATAAAAACCCGTGATGCTTCTACCAACCGTCTTGGTGAACTCACACAACTCGGTGCACAACAGCATCGGGAGATAGGCGGTAGGATGTACGATCGCTTCCCTGATGTTTTCGCCGACAGTGCTAACATCGAGGCACGCAGTAGCGTAGTGATACGCTGTATACTCTCTATGTTGAACGAACTGACGGAGATGAAAGCTAGAAATCCCCAATTGAGAATCTGGACGGATGCCAGCGAGAATGATATGTGGTATATCGCGGGAGGTAGAGAGAATATTTTTGGAAAGAAATGGAGAGATAACGGTAAGAGAGATGTTGAACCGCAGTGGTACAAGGAGGCAATGGAGAAATACAAGACCTGGTCATCCAAGATAACAGCAAATGACGTTAAGACGAAGCTTTTTACCGATACGGCATATATGAACAGCCATTACAATATGCGTAAGTTCCTGCATCGTCTGCAGGAGGTTGTAGCATGTAACCAGAATCTCGATATACGCGATGAGATAGGTTCACTGTACGATGTCTTTACTCTCGATGAACTTTACGACTGTTACAGACTGGAGAATGCCTATTGGTATGTCAACTACGGTGCTAATCCCTGGACTAAGGGTAAGATGCCTTATAGTCAACGTTTCCTCCTAAGGGATTTCATCACAAAGGCAGACAGTTGTATAGTTCTTCCTCATCCCGGTGCCACCATGCGTTTTGGTCATGATACGATGGTATGTCCTTTGGCGGGACTCTTAGGTCTGAACGGTCTTGATGAGACTCCCGACAGCATCGATTTCGATGATATCGACGAGAAATGGCGTCTCTACGATTTCGTTCCTATGGCAGCCAACATACAGTTTATCTTCTATCGCTCAGATGTCAACGATAAGGACGTGTTAGTAAAGGTGCTGCTCAACGAAGATGAGGCACGACTGACGAAAGATATCCCTACCGATATGTTCCCTTATTACCACTGGAAAGATGTAAGGGATTATTTCGTATCTAAGCTCGATGCTTTTGAGGCTACCCTAGACTAATTTTCCGATTACTTAGCAATATACACGTTACCGTTTGGATATTCATACCAATCGGTAGCGTCGTCTTTGTCCTTAGCCCATTCGGCGAAGGAATGTCCTGTGGTTGTATATGCTCCGAATCGACTGTCGTTACCCTCGTAACCTATGGCGATATCTTCCTGTGGGTATTTAAACTCTCCCGGTACGAGTAAGCCCCATGTGTATTGGTCGCCGTAGAAAGCGCTCTCATACTGTGAGGATACCTGCTGATACAACACCTGTTGTGCCTTAAATGGAGGAATATGTACCTCGTAGGTCGCTCCCACTGCCATGGTAGTAATGAAAACATCGAGGTTGTTGGCTGTTATTGCCTGTGCCGCTTCTATGCTACGACATTTTATCGTATATATGCCTTCTACGACAGGCATGGTTAAACCCGCACCGCTGAGCTTGGAAGGAGAGTTAGAACCAACGGTGTTTACATATCCTGTTGTCACACTACCCGTAGTAGTAGTGGTACTGACAGTATCACTATTGTATATTATGGCATAATGAGCATCGTTAAACAGCGGTATAACGATCTTTCCACCGATAGTCTCACTGACATCTAAATAACCATCGTCGGTGGAATGAATCTTACTATATTGACCGTATTGATAGAATTTAAACGGTTGGTCGGCATCTACCCACTGGATATCCGATTTCTCAAGACCGGAGAAGTGTATAGCTGCAGCTATAGGAAGTAATGTACCGACAGCTCTGAGTGTCACGTGTAAAGTAACAACCTTTAAATCTGAGTTGAGTTCCTTATAAACAGTCAGTACAATATCATTGAAATCGTAGGATGTACTTGGTGAAGGGAACGCATCCTCGAAACAGTAGGTCCACATAAAGGTCTCTTCGTTGTACTCTTCTTTTACCGCCATATCACTCTCACCTATCGTCACCTCATGCGATGCCTGACCGGAGTTGATACTCTTTTCTATCACGTTAACCATATATCCAGCACTGTCGCAGACGATATATAACTTATCCGTGGTAAGGGGATAACTGAGAGAAGACTCTACGGTATCCTTGCTGTTACACTGTATTTCGAAATAGTTGGTCAACGTGGTGGTTACGCTCTTCCCCGTAGAACTGTTATACGGGTTGGAGCCATATATCTTGATGATATAGTTGTAATCGGTAGACTTATTCGAGGTGATTTTTATTGTAGCCGATTTCACCGTTTTCCAGTCATGATTTTTATCCACGCTGTCAACGGGGAAATATTCTTCATACATCTCCTCTTGCTTCTCGGGATTATAGTAATTCTTCTCGCAAGATACCGTCATCGCCATCAAGGCGACAGCGCTCATTATAATTGATACAAACCGTTTAGTCATAATGTATATTTTAGTGATTTATTCCATATAAATAGGCATATAGTGCCATCTTCCCTCTCATCGTCTCACGTGGCGTAAACTCTGTGTTCACCCACATATAACGTTGGTTGAAATATGATTCCTGTCTCGGCCAACCGCCATTCTGCCATGAAGGATAACAACGGTTGAGCAGTATCGTTGCGTCACCACCGTTACCCGGCGACCACGTCTCGGTACCGTTGAAAGGTGTCTGTCCGGGATGGGTACCGGGACTGCCGTCGTTGCGTCCTGTTGAATAGACGTCGGTGATACAGCGCTCACCGAGCCCCGTCATCTCCACGATATTACCGGGGTTACGTCCTAAAGCCCAACCGGCTTCTGTATACAACGCATCTGCGAGCGCTTGTTTCTGTGATGCATCAGCAATATAATGTGCAAGAATCACGAGATGCAGGTTCTGTGATGTCTGCCAACGACTGTCACTGGCCGCACGTCGGGATGGACGCAGGGCAACCTGACTAACATTATACTCGTTGGCATGGAAGGTAGTGCTGGCCTTCATATTTGCGTATAGTTGCTTATGGTGAATCTCATTAGGACAGGCGAGGTATGCAGCTACGGCATACATCTGACAGTATCCTATTTCACCCTCTCCGAACACATTGGTGACCTGTGCCTCGTAATATCCTTGTTTTCCCTTGTTAAACAGATGCGATGTCGATCCTTTTATCATGCTCTCCTTAGCCATGATATCCTCCCACTTTCTGTCGCCCGTGACGTTATACAGGAACGCTGCAGCCATCTGCTTGAAGTCACGTCCTCTCATGCTCGTGCTACCGATATCCTGCAACTCATCCAGTTGCTGATCTTTCTGTTTTTCTGCATAACGGAAAGCCTTGATAGCCTCATCACGGTAATAGGCCATAAGAGAATCATTACCATTCAGTCGAAAAGCTTCAGACAGGATGGCACAGTTGGCGGCGTTAGCCCATGCTGCCATGGTCGTGCAACCCGCCTGGAACATCATCGTCCAGTTGCAGTCGGGGTTTGTTACACCTTGTGAGTAACCCTCACCGTCGCGGATGCTGAGGAAGAAGTCTACCTCGTTACGTGCCTCATCGATAAGGTCGGGCAGACCGTTACCGCTCTCACGGATACCTAGGTTGTCATCTTTCTGTGCTCCCTTAGTGAGTATGAACGGCAACAGCATATCGTAGATGTTGCTTACGTGTGCCAGATGTCGATCCCAGTCAAAGGCATCCGAGTGTCCGCCTCTCACATTGTCTGCGGTAGGATTGCCGGGCAAGCGGTGCTTGTAGAACAGCGATGCCGTGGCCGGTTTGAAATGCGGCTCGTCCCACACGTCGGTATGTAGGTCTATCCATTCCTTGCTCCATGGAGTGAGGTCTGTCTTGTATATCTTAAAACCTTTTGGATCTTTATCGGGTATAAACTGCGGTTGACGGGGTACGGGAGTCACACTCGCAGGGTCGTTAGGCTCACCTAAACGCATGTAATAATACCCTCTTACTGCATAACGGAAGGGTTGGAAATAGACATTGTCGGTAATATCGAAATCCATGCTGCAACCGATATCCTCTACGACAAGACGGTAACGACCGGGTGTCTGTGACTTGAAGTCGATGTTCCACACATCGGTACCTACAAGGTTTTTACCGCCGGCCTCATATTGACTGTTGTCTGCCGTCTTCCAGAACTTAACCTTTCCCACGGTTTCTTTACTGCCTGTCTTCACGTTGTACAGATACACGTCTTTACCTTCCCAGTCCTTATAACTGCGTTGTCCGCCGTCACCGAGCCATACGTACAGGTCGGCAGCATTCATCTCTGATGACGGTTCATAGCCGATGATATTGACGTGCAGTGCCTCCGACTGCGCATTCCATACATCAAAACATACAGAGCTCTCTTTTTTGTCGCTACCGATAGTAGCAGGTATAGTCACGGTATAAGTACATCCCTGTTTCATAGACTGTGGCATCTTGAGAAACAGCCAATGGTCCAGTTCGCTTTTCAGCAGGTGGTCGGTATTCATCGGTTTCGACTTGCGCCATACTGCTGTAGGTGCCTGTTTCTTGAACGTCTTGTCATTCTTACTGCTTATGCTCCATGCCGTAGCCTCCTGTGCCTTGGCACAATCCAGTCGCGTACCGAAGGTTACCAGGGTATCGTCACCTTCAGAGAAAGAGTGTCCCAGATAAGCACTCGGTCCCGTGCCATCGTCTCGATAATGCACCTCTCCGTCCCGGAAATGTACCATCAGATAATCCTTGTCAACAACTTTTAATTCTATCAGTTTGGTAGAGTTAATATTTTGTGGCAGTAACAGCATTGCCGCAAGTGCCAACCATTGTGTCGGTTTTCTCATATCGTAATACTTTATGTCGCGAATATAGTAACTTTTTTTTAAATCACAAAGAATGTGAAGAAAATTAAAGCAATATTTCAGATATTCTTTGGCAATATAAATGATTTTTACTACTTTTGTGTGCTTTTTGTTCCTTAGGACATAATGGCGAAGATGAGTTCCATAATAGGGAGATATTGGAAGGTAGGATTGTCGATACTATGGGGTATCGGCATATTTCTGTTTTGGGCTTGTCGCTATCCCCAGGCCTTGTCTTTTCAGGAACAGTACCAACTGTTTCAGTTTACCTTCGACTATTTCATTAAGGATTTCCGTCAGGCAGGGGGAGTGGCTCTCTACATCTCAGAATTTTTAGTGCAGTTTTACTATATCCCTCTCTTGGGTGCCGCGATACTTGGATTTGTATATTTTCTGCTGCAGCGTCTTACGTGGAGAGTGATGCGTACCACAGATGGGAGTCAGTATCTCTTTAGTTTCATACCTTCCATCCTCTTGTTATGGCTTATGGGTGATGTAGCTATGTTGCTCTCATATCCCGTAGCGATGATAATAGTGTTGGCAATGGCTTGGGTGATGAACAGGCGTAGTTTGTTGTATGATATCCTCCTGCTCCCGATAGTGTATTGGTGCTGTGGGCCGTTGACTTGGCTCTATCTGATATTGCGCTGTATCGCCGTATTCTCTTCGAGAGACGGCAAGGGATATGGCAGATATATTCTAGGAGTACTGCTTTTTGTCTATCTGTTTATTATCCAACGTTTACCGCTTGGAGATATGCAGCAGTACCCTTCGGAGGCAATGATGTATGGCTGTAACTATTCCATGATACCGTTATATTTCCCCTCGTTGACGTTTGTCATACCTGTCGTGGTGGTACTGATAGTGATACAGTCGACAGCCTTATCCCGTTGGCCTTTGTCCAAACGTCTTACCGCGACACTATCCATCGTGACGTGTGCGATATTAGGATGGGCATCGGTAAGTTACGGCTACGACAAAGATCAATATGAGTTGATATGCTATGATTATCTGATACGTAATGAGCGATGGGATGACCTCATAGAACGTGCGGAGAAATATCAGGTTCATACCCCTTTCAGTTCTGTGGCCGTCAACTTAGCATTGGCAGAGAAACGTCAGTTGGCCAACCGTATGTTTCATTTCTATCAGTGCGGTCCCGAAGCGCTAATCATGGGGAGGGTGCGTGACCTGATGTCGATGTTGCCGTCGGCAGAGGCTTTCTGGCGACTGGGACTTATCAATTCTGCACAACGTTATATGTTTGATACTCAGGAGTCGATACTCAACGGAAGGATGAGCGGCAGATGTACAAAACGTATCGCGGAATGTATGATAGTGAACGGACATTATAAAACGGCTAGAAAGCAACTGGAACAGCTCAAGAAGAGTCTTTTCTATAGTGCGTGGGCACAGGAGGCAGAGGCGTTGTTGGGCAATGAGAACGCTATAAACGCACACCCCGTATACGGACGGTTGAGAAAACTGAGACACAACGAGGATTTTCTCTTTAAGAGTAATATGATAAACAGGATGTTCGGTATGCTTTTTATGAATAACAAAGACAACCGGATGGCATTAGACTATTTTATGGGACAGCTCCTGTTGGAGGGTCAGTTACAGACTTTTGCACAGAATATGCAGATGGTGCAACAGTTTGGCGGTTATTCTGCAATGCCTATAGGATATCAGGATGCGATGCTCTGTATACAGAAACAGGGTGAGGTGCCTAACTCACCGTATAGGGAATATGTAAGACGACAGATGGGGAAATAAGATGAGAAACGGGAAGTTATCATATATACGTCTCTTTGTCACGCTATTCTGCGTGACCCTGTCATGCATGCTTATATCATGTACCGAAAAGGTTGAGAATGCGGTACAAGTAGGCAGATTTCCTGAGATATATCCCGACTATATAGATACTACCATACCTGCCGATATCGCTCCTTTAGACTTCAACCTCTCTGATGAGAATATCGATCTTATGGACGTTACGGTGCGTGGCAGTAAGGGCGGTGAGATGCACGTACAGGGAGAATGGGCAGATTTCGATATCGACGAGTGGCATAACATAACGAAGGCCAATAAGGGCGGCACACTCTCGTTTACCGTATGTGCAAAGAAAGACGGAAAATGGATGCAGTATAAGGATTTCAGTATTTCGGTAAGCAACGATGATATCGTCGATTGGGGTATTACCTACCGCAGGATAGCACCGGGATACGAGGTGGGCGGAGATATCGGCATCTATCAGCGCGACCTGCATTCTTTCTCAGAATATCCTATCATGACCGAGACGGCCGTGCCGGGAAGATGTATGAACTGTCATACTCCTAATCGTAATGACGCCTCTCTTTTCACGACACAGATCCGCGGTGAAGGAGGAGGAACGCTGATACAGAGAGCCGGGAAACAGTATTGGTATAATACCAAGACCGACTCTACCAAGGCTGCCGGTTCGTATGCCTATTGGCATCCCGAAGGTCGTTACTGTGCCTACGCCACTAATGCGGTATGGCAGGCTTTCTTCGTAGGCACAGGACAGCGTATCGAGGTGTATCATACCTTCAGCGATATCGTGGTATTAGACACTAAGACAAACGAGCTTATCACGGCACCTCAGTTGCAGACAGGTGACCAAGAGATATTCCCCGCTTTCTCTGCCGATGGCAAATGGCTTTATTACAGTACCTCAAAACAGAGCAAGGTTCCTGACGAATACGAGAAGGTGAAATGCAGTCTCTGTCGTATTCCTTTTGATGCCGCTACAGGCTCTTTCGGAGAAACCGTCGACACGTTGCTTAACGGTCCTGCTGCAGATAAGACGTTCCTGTTGGCCCGACCGTCGTACGATGAGAAATGGTTGATGTACTGTCAGGCGGAGCGAAGCAATTTCACTATAGCACAGAAGAGTGCCGACCTGTGTATGATGAATCTGCAGACGGGAGAGACGAGGGTTATGGATGAGCTTAACAGCAACGATACGGAAAGTTATCATAACTGGAGTACGAACAGCAAATGGGTGATGTTTGTCAGCAAGAGAGAAGACGGCATGTACGCGCAACTGTTTTTCGCACATATCGACGAAGACGGTAAGGCATCAAAACCGTTCCTGTTGCCACAACGAAATCCACGGAAATTCTATACGGATATCATGGACTCCTACAACGTGCCTGAGTTTACACGGACTAAGGTCGATTACAATATCGGCGAGGGCATACGAAAGGTGTCGAGCGGTGAGAGGATACCTGTAAAAGTAAGATGAAAATAAAATAACAAAAATAAATAAAGAGATGAAAAAACTGATCTTTTTGTCAGCAGCCATGCTTCTGATGATGGCAATGACTGGTTGCAAGAACAATTCTAACAACAATGCTGATGGTAAGTGTCACATCGTGGGTACTATCTCCAAGGATTATGACGGTATAAGAGTATTCCTCGTCCCCCTGACGGGACCTCAGACAGCCAAAGAGGTGGACTCCATAGAGATTAAAGACGGTAAGTTCGAGTTTTATCCCGACAGTCTGATGTTGGCAAAGATCCTCCTCGACTATCACTATCGCGTAAAACTACAGACACTGTTGGTTATAACGGAACCGGGAACAGTAGAGGTGACCATCGACTCTATCAGTCATGGTAAAGGCACTCCGCAGAACGATTCTCTGGAAAAATGGAAGAATATCTCCGCTGAGTATAATACCAAGATGGGAAATATCCGCAGGGAGATGATGATGTTGAAGGAGAGAGGAGTAAAAGTTGAAAACAGCGAACTGAAGGCAAACTACGACAGTCTTCTCATGGCATTTAAGACCATCACCCGTAATATGGCAAAAGAAGTAAAAGAGGAACCGTTGCATTCGTTCCTCGACGAACGTTTCCCTCTGACGTATAAGAGACAGATGCCGGACGGAAGGACTGTTACAATGAATGCAGATACCAATGAAGAAATTTCTAAGTAAATACGATAAACAGCTGACAACCGCCGTAGCGGGACTGTTGGTGTTTCTCTTCTGGCGGTTTATACGTCCGTGTATGCTGACGTATCAGGAACAGTTCCAACTGTTTCTGTTTGACGATGACTATCTGTATAGCCGTTTGATACAACCGGGCGGTATAGCACGTTATGTGGCGGAATTCTTGGTGCAGTTGTACAACAATGTCACTTTCGGTGCCATCGTTCTTGCCGTAGCTTTCGTGTTGGTACAGGTACTGACATGGCTCATGCTGAAAGCGAAATCAGCTGACACGGATATCCGTTCTTGGTATCCCTTGAGTTTCATACCTTCCATATTGCTGCTATATACAGGCAGTGATGAAAATGTAATGTTGACATACACCATATCGCTGATTATCAGCATGTTGATGGCATGGGCGTATCAGGTATCCATGGAAGGAAAGAGCAGGGTATGCAGATATGTGACATTGGCTGTCATCATACCGCTGCTATACTGGATAGTAGGTCCGTTGGTGATAATCGCGGCACTGTATATGTTGCCCTTATCAGCGATATATGCGGTGGCATGTGTCCTGCTGTCGAGTCTCTTCGTACCGTATCCCGTAGTATGTCTGTTTTACGGTATCGATTACTATCGTAGTCCCGAGATACTGTCTTTCATGTTGATAGTAATCCCCGTTGTGGCTCTCGTCATCGCATATCTTACCCGTCTGTTGCCACAGATAAATCATCGTTGGTCGTATGTTATGGCGGTCGTATTGCTCTGCTTAACGGTGTTTATGGTCCGTTCGGGTTATGATGAAAGGAAATACAATCTTATGGAGTACGATTTCCTGGTACGTACCCGTAACTGGGATGCGATAATAAAGAAATCGCAGCAGAAGATGCCCGATCTGCCGATGAGCGTGAGTGCCAACAACCTCGCATTGGCGATGAAAGGACAACTAGGCGACAGGGTCTTCGATTTCTACCAAAACGGTAGTCAGGGTCTTATGCCACTTTTCGAACGTAATTTCGCTACCACACAGCTTACGGGCGAGGTGTATTTCAATATCGGAATGATAAACACAGCGCAACGTTACGCCTTCGAGGCTATGGAAGCGATACCCAACTGTGATAAGAGTTCCAGGGCCGTGAGACGACTGGCAGAGACGAATCTTATCAACGGGAACTATGGCGTGGCTCGTAAATACCTCAGAATGTTGCAGAAGACATTATTCTATCGTCCGTGGGCCTTACGCACAGAGAAATTGTTGGGCGACGAGAAGGCGATAAACGACCACCCTTTGTACGGATGGCTCAGAAAGGCTAAGATCAGTAATGACGATCTGTTTAGCGAAAGTGAGATAGACAAGATATGCGGTCAACTGTTTCTGCATAACAAAGACAACAAGGTGGCGTTGCAGTACATGCTTATGGTGCCGTTGTTAGACGGTGACATACCACGGTTTATGAGGTATATGAGGGTGGTGGAAGATAATTCCAGATATGTTCCCGGCGTACTGCCAATGATAATGAACAAGTATCGTGTGCCGCAGTCTGCCTTGCGATAAATATTAAAAGAGAAGAGATGAAAAAGATATATTCCTTTTTACTGTTTTGTAGCATGATGATAATGTCGTGTACTCATCTGCCTGAAAACGTACAGAGAATAGAACGTATGCCGTCTATCTATCCCGATTACATCGGCGTGACGGTACCTGTAGACATCGCACCTCTCAACTTCAACATTGCCAGTGATACCCTTGTAGAGGTTGTGGATGTGGTGGTGAAGGGAGCCAACGGTGGAGAGATACACAGTAATGGAGCATGGGCTAAGTTCGATATCGACGAGTGGCACGGTCTGCTTGAAAAGAACAAAGGAGCGCATCTCGATGTTACCGTCGCCGTGAGGATAGAAGGTAAATGGTATCAGTATAATGATTTTCAGATCAACGTGAGCAGTTATCCCGTGGAGGAGTGGGGACTGACCTACCGTCGTATTGCTCCGGGTTACGAGGTGTTCAGCAGTATGGGACTCTATCAGCGTGAGCTGTCATCGTTTGATGAATATGCGATAATAGAAAATACGCAGGTTCCGGGAATGTGTGTCAACTGTCACACGGCCAACCGTACCAATCCCGACAACTTCGTGTTTCACGTGCGTGGCGGACATGGTGCCACGATGATACAGCGCGACGGGAAACGTGAATGGCTGAAAGCCAGAAACGACTCCTTGGGAGGTAGCATGGTATATCCATATTGGCACCCTTCGGGAAAATACTGCGCCTTCTCAACGAATCAGACACGACAGGGTTTCCATATCGGAGGAAAAGAAAGAATAGAGGTCTTCGACCAGTCGTCAGACATCTTTGTGTACGACGTGGAGAAACACGAGATAATAATGGATACGTTGATAGCCACCACCGACTACTCGGAGAACTGTCCCGTATTCTCGCCCGACGGTAAGACGATATATTTTACCACCTGTCTGCAACAGGAATATCCGCGCAACTATAAGAAAGAGCAGTATAACCTGTGCAGCATCGCTTTCGATCCTGACAAGGGGACGTACGGCGATAAGGTCGACACCCTTTTCAATGCGGTGAAGAGAGAAAAGAGCGTAACGTGGCCGCGCCCGTCATACGATGGGAAATACCTGCTCTTTACACTTATCGACTATGGCTATTTCTCTATATGGCACGACGAGAGTGAACAGTGGATGTTGGATCTTGCCACGGGAGAGGCACATCCTATAGAGAGTCTGAAAAGTAATAAGGCCGACAGCTATCATAACTGGAGTACCAACTCACATTGGATAGTCTTCACATCTCGACGCGGTGACGGACTGTACACCCGTCTGTATCTGGCCGAGGTTAACGATAAGGGCGAGGTGAGCAAACCGTTCCTGTTGCCACAGGAGAATCCGTGGGAATACTACAGCGAACAGCTACATTCGTACAACACACCCGATTTTACCAGTAAACGGGTAGAGTTCGACAACAGAGCTGCGGGAACGGAGATAGCATCAGACATAAGAGAGGAATTTAAGGTGAGATGATAGATATGAAGGTAAACAAAGCGAAGATAATACAGGGAGTAGTGGTCGCAGCATGGATGATATGTTGCTTCTGCTTCTTCCAGTATTATTACCCTAATCATTTTTTCTTTAAGGAACAGAATCAGATTTTCTATATCATTCCTTCCACATGGACGGAATACCTGTATCAGCCGCACCCTTTGGCTCGACTGATAGGCGATTTCCTTACACAGTTCTATTGTTACAAGTTTCACGGGGCTATAATCATTACTGTGGCCATCGCGATATTAGGAGACCTCGTTTGTCGTCTGTTGCGCCTGTGTAAGGTCAACAAATATATCGCCCTTGTCATAGCTGTGATAGCGATGACGTTGGAAGCACTGATGCATACGGGACTTCATTATCAGTTGTCGGCAACGGTGGTAAAAATCTTTTTTGTGGTCTTTCTATATAGCGCTATCTTCTGTTTCAAGAGAAGAAAAATCTACGTCATATTGCCTTTGGCGGCATGGTTGATAGTAACGCTGCCATGGAAAAGCGCTTATCCACGTGAATGGAAAGAATATGTGACGTGTCCTGAGCTATGGAAGATGTCGACACCTGATTTCGTATACGAATATTTCCTCTCTGTTGACAATGCATACTACCGACATAATTACGACAAGGTAGTGGAGTTAGTGGAGAACTGTCCGGGAGAATATCGTACCAAAGAGATGCTCTTCTTCTATTACTTGGTACAGGCACAGCGAGGTACACTGCCCGACAAATTGATGCGTTTCGGTGATCCCGATGAACTGGGAACGTTCTATCATATCAGTGCCGAGACACCGATGACAGCGATAAAAAATATCAATGAACTATACTGGGCACTAGGGGATATGACATACGCAGAACGTGCTGCGATGATGAGTAACGTGTTCTCTAAAGACAATAGAAATATCAGGATGATACAGCGACTTGCTGAGATCAATATAGTAAAAAATGATACCACGGCAGCAAAGAAATATCTTAAAATAGTGGGTAACACCCTTATCCGTCGGTATTGGGCTTGGAACGCATGGAAAGATGAGAGACTCATGGAGAAACGACAGTATGTAAATAAACAGGATACCATGCAGGCCGGTGACAATGCCCACTGGATAATGATGCAGTTACTAGACTCTAATCCACGGAATACCGTTGCACTCGACTATATGCTGTGCAGCGACCTGCTGTTGAAGGATATGGATTCGTTTAAGCGCGACTATGACAAATATTGTGTGGAGACGGGAATGCCGCGTAATAAAAAACTGTATCAGGAGGCGCTGTGTATATACTTGGCGGGTACAAACGCACCGGTAGAGGAATGGCAGCGATATATCATCGACACGAGCGTCTTAAAGCGATTTAATGAATATAACGCCAAGAGAGGAAACAGCATGTTTAGCGATACTTATTGGTATTATTTTGATGTGAAAGGAAAGAAGAGATGAAGATAGTAAACTATATCCTTTTACTCGTCACTTTTGTGATGGTGGGCTGTGAGGAACTGCCTACGGAGAACGTGAACACGTTGCCGTCGATGCAACCTAATTATGTGGATATTACCATACCCGCAAATATCGCGCCGCTGAATTTCGCGATGAGCGACAGTGCGCAGGGAGTGGAGGTGTATGTAGACGGAGAACTCCTTGACAATAGCGGCAGTAATAAGATGATGTTTAACGTAGGCAAATGGAAAAAGATGATGGCCTCTAAAAAAGGAGAGACTGTGTCTGTTGTCGTTGAGGCTACCTACGGAGATAAGAAACGTCGTTATAATCCGTTTACATGGACTATCGCCGACAGTATAGACCCGTATATGACCTATCGTCTGATAGAGCCCGACTATGAGGTGTTCCAGAACCTTGAGATACGTGAACGTTGTGTCGAGAATTTTGACGAGAGGGCTATCAATACCTACCATGTCATCGGCAACAGATGTATGAACTGTCATACATACGCCAATAACGACCCTAATATGTCGATGATGTACGTGCGCGGTGAGGGCGGGGGAGCCATCCTCAATGAGAAGGGTGTTTTGCGTAAACTGAATATCGAGAAGACCCCGGATATGGTGTCATCGAGCGTCTATTTCGGTTTCTCGCCGTCACAACGTTATATCACCTTTTCTACAAACGTCATCGTACCCGCTTTCCATAGTAACGCCAACAAACGTATGGAGGTGTTCGATTCCAAATCGGATGTGTATGTGGCAGACGTGAACACAGGCAAGATAATCCCCGCTCCGCAACTTGCTGACAGTATGATGCTGGAGACATTCCCCAATTTCAGCCGCGACGGGAAATACATCTATTTCTGTAGAGCTGCCGTAGAAAACAGTATAGAAGATCTTCAGTACGACCTCTGCCGCGTGTCTTTCGATGAGGACAAGGGTACGATAGGTGATAGCATAGAGACGGTGATAAAAGCAGTGAAGGGACAGAAGAACAGTGTCAGTCATCCGCGAGTGTCACCCGATGGCAACTACCTGTTATACACTGTTGCCGACTACGGTACCTTTCCTATCTGGCATCAGGAGTCCGACCTGCGCATGATGGATTTGCGTACGGGAGCGATAGACAGTTTGCGGGATGTCAACAGCGACCGCAGCGACACCTATCACTGTTGGTCTTCCAACGGTCGTTGGTTCGTCTTTGCCTCAAAACGTGATGACGGTCTTTATGGTAAGCCCTATTTCTGTTATGTCGATACAGCAGGCACGGTACATAAACCCTTCGTGTTACCGCAGGAAAATCCTCTCTACTACGACTACACCCTCAAATCGTTTAATGTGCCTGAGTTAGGAAAAGGCAAGGTTCCCTTTGATGCGCAAAGTGTGAGGAAGATAGTTGAGAATTGAGATGAAAAATAGTGGACTCAGTGCCACTACGATAGGTATCTTTCTACGGACTTTTCGGGCAATCGTCAATGTTTGTATAACAATTCCAACCACGAGAGAAGAAGGCCGTTTTTCGTGATCTGGGTCTTTTCCTTTTTATGTATCTTGGTGATGGGCAGAATTTGGCAGACACACTGCGTCTGCGCTATGATGAGTGGTACTTCTCTTCAAAACACCGACAACTTCGCTTTTACCGTCATAAGACACATGACAGAAACGAGAAAGCCAGTGAGGTAATATTCCCGATTACACCTGAACTTCAAAGGATAATAGATGAGTATGGAAATGAACCTAGACGGGGAAGAAGGGTCTTCTCTATATTAAACGAGCTACTGTCGCCAGAGCAGGAAGTTGAAGCGTTGAAACGCTACAATAGATACATTCGTGAGCACATGGGAAAGATTGCAGCAATTCTTGGTTTAGAGCAAAGACCATCTCCGACATGGGCTAGACACAGTTTTGCCACCAATCTAAATAACTCGGGTATGGTACCGTACAAATATATTAGCGACAGTATGGGACATAGCAGTAGCGGTGATATTACATCTAACTATATAGGAGCCTACCCCCTAGAGAAAATGTTGCAATATAATCATTATCTGCTTCATGATGCCACAGAACAAAATAGAAAGGATAAAGCAGGAACGGAACAGGCTCTGCTTGAAATGCTAAGGAATATGAATATAAAAGGGATTTCTTTAACGGAATGCACAGCAAACAAAATGTGAATATCCCATTATTGAAGGAGAATGACGTACAAGACGTAGAATATGACGGGAATCATTTCCTCCTTTTCCATATACCAAGAGTTGATAGAAGTCTACGACCTGTATATTGTGGATTAGACCCATACACAGGCACTTATAGGCGCGATATAGATGGTGACTATCATTGCTCTCGTGAAGAGGTTAGTAGTATGTTCTCTGATGCGAATTTAAAGGATCCGATTGATGGAAAGATCCTTGAAAATTATGGAAAAGAGGACTTGGATGATGCATCTATCAAGCAGTATCGTAGGAAATTCGAGCAAGCAAAACCTGATCATGTGTGGAATGCCTTGTCAGAAGATGAGTTCCTTGAAAAAATAAATGTTTTTAAGAGGAATAGAGAAACTGGTGAATACGGAATAACACGTGCTGGAATATTGATGTTCGGCACATATAGTGCTATTATGGACGCCTGTCCGAATTTCTTTCCTGATTATCAAGAGATTCAAGATGTAAAAGACAGATGGGTAAACCGTATCTGTCCTGATGGTAATTGGGAATCAAATCTTTTTCAATTTTATAGTCGTGTACTTCCTATTCTCCAAAATTTTCTTCCCAAACCATTCATATTGAAGAATAACCAGCGAATAGAAGAGACACCAGCTCATATTGCCGTAAGAGAGGCTCTTACAAATGCTATCGTACATGCTGACTATACGGAGAGCGCATCACTAAACGTGTATAAATATCCCAACAAGATGGTTTTCTCTAATCCTGGTACCATGCTTATATCCATCAATCAGTTTTACAAAGGAGGTGAGAGTGTTTGCAGAAATAAATATCTCCAAACAATGTTCTCATTCTTGGGATCTGCAGAGCGAGCTGGAAGTGGTGCGGATAAGATACTAAGAGGCTGGGACAATCAAAAGTGGAAACGTCCATTCATCGTCGAAAGGGTTAGACCAAATAAGGTGGAACTAACAATGTCATTAGAAACATGGTTGGATGACTCCATCAAAGAGAACCTGACAGGAATCTTTGGAAAGAAGTTAGAATCTCTAACACATGAACAACTGCTCACCTTGTCTTTAGCCTTTTCTGAAGAGGAAATTTCCAATGAAAGACTACAATATGCATTAAACATGCACCGTTCTGATATAACTTCGATGCTAAGAACTCTTTGCGATAAACATTTTTTAGAATCATCTGGTTATGGTAGGGGTATGACATATCATGTATATGGCGTTAATAGTGCAACCTTCAAGGCTAATAGTGCAACCTCCAAGGCTAATAGTGCAACCTCTATGAGTTAATAGTGCAACCTCTATGAGTTAATAGTGCAACCTCCAAGAGCTAATAGTGCAACCTTAATGTCTGATAATGCTAAATCTAAGTCTACATTTCGAATGTCAAGTCTAACACTTCGAAGTCTAACATTTCTAATAAAAGGAAAAGCAACCTTAAACCCTCGTGGCACTTTTGGTTCTTCGGCACTTTGCCCTAGGACACTTAGCGTTGTTAATAGTGCATTCACGAAGATTGCCGCATACGTTATCATCCTTCACTAAGTCGCGTTTAGCACCTCCTAACTCTATAATTTCATCTTCATTGATGAATTCA
>Ga0065711_1008139_pt1 | contig 19439 bp, 8 predicted proteins | sample Hoacrofraction12_FD_59098 | JGI IMG/M metagenome (GOLD analysis project Ga0065711, IMG submission 59098) | Hoatzin crop microbial communities from Cojedes, Venezuela - Epithelial fraction 12 v2 (version 2) | ecosystem: Host-associated > Birds > Digestive system > Esophagus > Crop | place...
GGAGGGGAGAGGCAGGCAGGCAGGGAGGGAGGGAAGAAAGGAAGGAGGGAGGGAGCGAGCGAGCGAGCGAGGGGCTGAGGTGCTGCCGCCAAGCCGCCTTGTCGCTCCGCTTTCTGCAGCCGGTGCGGAGGAGGGGGCAGCCCCCGGCGGGCGTCCCGGCATGCTGAAAGTCACCATGCCCTCCTCATCCTCCTCTTCCTCCTCCTCCTCCTCCTCATCCTCCTCCTCCTCCTCCTCCGGCTCCTCGGCCGCCGGCCGCCCTGCCTCCGCGGCGCCCGACTACTGGATCGACGGCTCCAACAAGGACACCCTGGCCCACTACTTCGAGCTGGAGTCCGAGCTGGGACGGTGAGGCGGCACCGGGGCGGGCAGGGCGGCGGGGCCGGGGCTGCCGGGTCTCCCCTCCCCTCCCCGGTCGGGACTGCCGGGTCTCCCCTCCTCGGCCGGCCCTGCCTCGCCGTGCCGGGAGCGGCGAAACTTCGGTCTGTGTGGAGGGGCAGCGGCACAGCGCGCTGGCCTTTCCGGGGAAGGCGGTGCCCCCCGGGAGCCGCGCCGTGCGGGGTCCCCGACAGAACCGAGCGGCTTTCGGGAGGAGGTCGNCGGNNCGCCNCTCTGCCCGAGCAGCTCGGCGTTCGCTGGGTTACCCTCGCCGTCTGCCGACCGCGGCGGGCGTCGCTCCGAGAGCCCCAGGGCGACAGCCGGTTGGCAGCCCGGCTCCGTGGGAGCCCTGCTCCCGCCGCCGCCGTGACCAGCAGCCGTAGGCCGTCGCGCCGGGGGAGCTCCCGCCCGAGCCGGGAGCCCGCGGGCACCCGTGAGCAGGCCTCTGCCAGCGGAGTCCGTCCGCTGGGCCGCGGCGCGGGCGGGCCAGCAGAGTTCGCGTTCCGCGGTGGGTTCTGCGCTGCCGCCCTGGTGCTGCCGCTGCCTGGGGACTGGAAGGTCCCAAGCGCTCCCGGGCTTGGTTTTGTTTTTGGAACCGAAGTCCGGTTTGGTAGACTTCAGTTCCAGCCTGCGTCTAATGTGCAGTTTTTACTCTGCAAACACAGTTGTTGGTTCGTGTTGGATTTGTGGGTAAGATAACACTAAAAAAAAAAAAAAGTGGAAAATGGCAGCTTTTTCTTTTTTTTTTTCAGTAGATGACTTAAGTCAGTAGGTAACAAATAGCAATTGTTTATTTTGCCAGTGATAGATTGGAATCCTGGAGGACTGTGGGAAATTTGCAGGTACTGACATGGTTGCCTTGGTACAGTGTTTTCGCAGAAAGGGCACGCAGTGGAAGTTGTTGCCTCAGAGCATACCTGTGGTTGCCCTGCTGTAACTGATAGGGGTGGGAGAGGCTGCAGAAATTGCAATAGAGTATTGTTCTTGGCTTGCTGGCTAGGTCTTAAGCCTCTGCTGCTAGCTTTTTGCCACTATCGCTGCTCATGCTAGCCAGAGTTAAATAGGCATAGGTTTATCTACACTTACCACGTTTGTACGTGACTTCACTGTACGCCTACGCAGAAACATAAAAAGGTAAAGCAGGAAATATTGTTGTGTCAGTTTTGTGTCCAGGACTGACAAAAAAAAAGAAAGTATGTACTGCTGAATAACAGCAGTTGGTACTAACACTTTCACCTGGATTAGTACTGTCGTGTGTGGTCTGGCTAGAATCCCTTCAGCGTGTGTGCTAGTGACTGTGGGCTTTGTTTGAGAATAGCGTGTGTTGGTGATACATCATGAGTTTATTGCGTAGCTTGGGAAAGGGTTTTAAAATGTGTACGCTCCTGTCTGAGGAAGGAAGAGTTAATGAAAGCTGAGGTGCAGTGGGTTTTCCTACCTTGCAAGGTAAGACAGTAGGTGCTGAAACCATAACAAAAGGTTCAAATAAGGAAGATAACCACACCCAACTATCGCGGAGATGCGAGCTACTAAGTCTGCTCTGCTGTTGGATAGAACTGGGAATTAAGATTTAAAACAGAAGTAGAAAGAAAACAGGAGATAAGAACTATCTTAATCAAAGACTATGAGGTAGGGAAGGGAGGGAAAAGAACTCAGAGGGGTACGTGCTCCAAGGGAAAATTGCACTAGTGGATATGGCAGTGAGACCTCCATCCTTAGGTCTCAAGGCTGGCTTTGGGATCCCCTCAGAGCCAGCATCCAGAGTGCTGATGCTTATCTCAGACCCCCTCTGATAGCCCAGGTGTATCTTAGCAAATCTCTAAGGGAAATCCAGCAATCCCTCTTGGTTCCTAAGTGTTATTAAAAACTGTGTTGTTTTATCTTGGCAGCGTTGTCTCCAACCTTTTAATTTTGGAGGTGATCTTGAACATGTCTACAAAATAATATTCATTACTTAGGTCTGTGGTGGTGAAAGTATATGGGGTGAGGCTGAAAAATGTGGGTATATGATCCCTTTAGATGCAGTAAATCAAACTAATATACTAAACCAACAGGAGACACGATCCTAAAATATCTTTAACAAACAAAGGGTTGGAAGATGTCTTTTGTCAGACTGCAAAGATGTGCATTTGGACGGCTGTTGCCAGGTATGGGAGTTGCCCTTTGGAAGGAGATCCCTTTCTGCAAAGTATGTCTGGCAAGTCCCTGAGCCACCATAGTCAGTAGTTCTTGGTTGTATGACCAACTAAGGAGTCATGGGAGCAGAGGGGTAAGGTCCTGCTAGCCAGAAAAATAAACGCCAGAAAGCTTGGGTAGCAGTAAACAGTCGTCTTTCAGCAGTGGAGTTTCGCAGGGACCAGTTCGGGTGTCCATGCTGCTCAGCACACTCGTAAAAAAAAAAAAGGGGTTGAACAGTGATATTTGCTGGTTTTATTAAATTGTGGAGAGTTTTAAAGACAGCATTGCCTATAAAGAATTGCAGAAAGATCTTATTGGACTGACAGGGCATTTAAATGGTGGGTGATACTCAGTTTAGGTAAATAAAACGGGGGTGGAGGAGAAACCATTTGGTTGCGCATAGAAGAAAGAAATCTGATTGACTCTTTACTGTTGTGTTGTACAGGTCTATAAAAATATCAGCTCTGTGCACACTAGTTATCAGAAACACCCCAAATAAAATGTCAGTCGCTTTTCTTTCCCAGGTAAATCCTGTAGTGAGGTTAAGACAGAGATCTCTGGAGACACGTGTGGCGTGAATGGAACACCTGGTTAGAGGTGCTTGTTTGCTGTTTTCGTTGATGCAAGCTCTGCAGGGCATAGCCAGTCACAAACGAGCCGCAGGAAGTAAGGCCGTTTCAGCGCGGTGTGTAGCTGAGTGATGGAACTCCTGGCTGCTGGATACTGTGGAGGTTAAAAGCTCGCATGGGCTTAACGAGGCAAGTTTACATTCAGGAAGTCCATTACGGCTGATTAAACATGGAGATACTGACTAGTGAACTGTAAGTTGTTGAATGTTGTGAGAATGTTCTTTAACAGTATAGGTAGAGGTTTGCTCTGTTCTTACATTCTTCTTGAGGCATCTGTGTTTGGCGACTGTTAGAAACAGTATTCTGGGATAGACAGGCATTTATTCTGACACAGGACAGCTGTGTTTATGTTCTGCTGAATGCCTGGCTAGTTCACCTTCCTTTTAGTCCTTTTTTGATGGGGGAGTTTTGTGTGTGCCAGGTAACTGGATTCCAAAATGTTGTGAAGATGAAATTTTAGTCTCTGTTTTGCAAAGAGTATCTGTTCCTTCTCTGAAGGTTGCCACATTGATTGATTGTGGACATGTGAATTTCATTCTGAGTGTATTTCATCTACAAGCTTACTTTCCACACTACCTCAGAAAAAGGTTTTAATAATTTTAGGTTCTAAATTTGTATGTTTCTTAAAGACTAAAATCTTTTGTTAGCCTTATGTAACTCACGCTGTATCTTCTGGTACAGAGTTTCTGAATTCAGGATTAGTCTAAAAATGGTATTTGAGTGAAGAGGAAATTCAGTAACAATTTTTTTTTATATTCAGCTGTGTTATGAAAAAAGGATTTCTCTTTGTTGGAATCTTAGTTACGAAATTTTACTTAGCATGCGCTGTCTTGCCTGACTGCACCAAACTACCTAACTATTTGAGTTTAAACTGCCTGATGTTATTATTGTAGGCATATTGCAGATCTTTTAAATGGTCAAGAGCACCTGGAAGTATTTCCAACCAAATCTTTAGGGCTTTCTTTCAATTTCTAAGACTAAATAAAATAGTAATAATTAAATAAAAAAAAAAAGTTACAGGCATTTTTCTTTGTGTAAGAATGATAAATCAGGATCTTCCAAGGTTACCTTTTCCTTTGTGGGCAGTCTTTTGACTGTGTGATCCTTGCTGAGGACCCAAAACTGAAAGGCGCTCAGTGCTTGCAACTTACCTTGAATTGGCAGTGTGAACTGAATCGTAGGTGGTTTCTGTCCTTGAGTTCTTAGCACGAAGAGAGTTGAAATCCAATGTGTGGTCTGAACTCAAGATTTCAGTGTGCAGAATGACATCTTACTCTGTCAATCCTATTTATGAGTGCTGTTATAATAGCATCTACTTCTGTAACGGCAGTAGTAGACTGAATCAGGTAACTCCTTTGTATAAGCATAATTTTATAGAAATGGATTGGTTGTGCACTCGATGCTTTGAAGTTCAAAGAGTTTTTTCTTTGTATGCCAATTATTTTCCTTTGCATTCCTGCATTAAAAAAAGGCATTTTTTCTGTTCATCTCAAGAGTCATTTGTTATACAGACTGTTTGCTGTGTTTATTTTGAAAATCAGTTGCTCATTTTGCTTTGGGGTGCATTTAAAATAGGTCAGTCCCTCCTTCAGTAACACTTTTGCTTACTTGCTTGTGACTTTTAATACTGGGCCTGAGGATTTTCCAAAGAGATGCAGGTGTGCTGCTGACAGCACATGGTGCTAGCTGTCCGAACGTGAACGTGGAGTGCTTAGCTGAACCAGGATGAGAATTACCTTTGAGCAGAAACTGCCTGTGTGGATTTGCCTATCCTCCAGGTCACATCGTGCCACAAACTGCAACTTCCTGTTACCCTCACACCTTCAGGCAAGACGCAGGCATTTTCATGCAGGCAGTTCCTGCTGATAGGGAAGGCTTCTGAAGAGGTGGGTCTGAGGCCTCGCTTGGACTGTTGTGGTAGGTGCATTGGACTGTGCGTTGAGGTAGGAGGATCGAAGATACGGGTAGGAGATACAGAGGGCATGGTGTCCTTTTGGTGCTGGCCAAGGTGGCAGGTGGATGTGGAGAATGGTCTCTGTTGTGTGTTGCATCAGCCGGCATAGCCGTAGCTGAAGATTTTTACTTCCTTTTCCTCTTGAGGGGGTTCTGTCCGTCTCATCTTTCCCCTCAAAAAGTGTCCAGAGCATATGACCACAGGCTCTTCTATGGCGAGCATGCACTTTGCTCCTTCTACTGAAGCAGCCCTGTTGTGGAGAAGACAATCCAGTGTTAAACTGGCGAGAAAAGAGGATGTCAGATTTTTGTTAAGCAAGACACTGATTTAAGAGGGGGGAAGTCAGTCCCTATCAAAATGCATGTTGATTTAAAGAGAGTCATAAATAAAAATTAATACCAAGCAGCGAATGTTTTCTGTGGAAGCTCTGTAGCTTCTTAACCCAGTGTTCTGGATGAAATTCCTTGCTTGGGTACCGGCAACCAGAACTTGCAATGTGTAGCTTGGGTTTTGACAACTACAATTCTGTACTCGGTGCAGGGAGAGTACTTTCTTCAGTTTTGTCTAGTTCAGTTCAACAATTGGTTGGTTCAGAATTAAAAAACTGGGTGTTGAAAAAGCAAGAAAATACAGTTTCCTCTACCATTTTGTAAATAAAACCCTGTTGAAAGCAGACATACCATTTCAGTTGAGGCTTTCTAATAATGGAGACAAATGGGTCTTAGGGTAGATATTTTGAACCTTGCCATAGGAGATTGTTATTGACTCTGTTGTCCAAATGCCTATCTGAGGCATGAAGTTACTTCTCTAAATATTAACTCTCTCTGCTTGTTTTTGATTTAGAATAGAGGAATGCTTTTTTTGAGTATTTGTTGGCACAGTTAACATTCCATTCTTGTTGGAAAATGAGTTATAAGTTTTACAGACAGTGTTCAAATCCCTTGGGTTTGTGGCAAATCCATTGTTCTGCTGCAGCCAGGAGTTTTGCACTGAACTGCAGACTCAACACTTCCTTCACTGGGTCTTAGAAAACATGATAAAATATGCATTTTTCACAATAGCTTACGTATATATCTGATTCCTGTTAATACTAAGACTGAAGCATTGTTTCCAATAGGTTTGCTGATGCAGTCGGCTATGGACAAAGCGTTTAGCTGTCAGCGCTTGGGGACAGTCTCGTCAGAGAACCTAAGACTATCGTCGCCGTCTTCTTTCAGGAGTATGTTAATACTTGTTTCTCTGGAAGAAACTGCCCTGCTACCTCTGTAAATAAGCAGATGACTTGTTTTTTAGTACAGTCAGTAATATCTAAGTCATAACTGGATTATATAAAAAATAGCGTGAAACAAGCTTTTGTTCTTCTAAATATGAACTTAAATAGACTACTGATAATGGCATGTATTTGCATTTTTCCAGTTGCAGAAGCACTGAGATTTTATTTGTGATGTTATATTGCACCATTCCTGTTTTTAAAAGGCAATTTGTGGGTGTGTCTACATTGAAGTTTTAATTTGGATTGGAAGTGAGTTTTGTGAAATAAATGTCTCAGTTATCCGCACTCACAGTGCTTTGCGTCAAGAGGCACGCTTGGAGCGCACAGAGCAAGCTGGATGTAGCTGAACTTGAAGATACAGTTCAGGAGCACTTAATCCACTGTAACCTTTTGTGAACATTCAGTTCCCAGGACCAGATCGGGGCTTATCTGACATAAAACCTGCAGAAAGTTTGTTGGTGTCAGCACGTTGCCGATATCCGTAACACTGGTGTGCTCCTACTGCGTTGCACTACTTGCTAGTGCATACCTAGATTATACGTCCAAGTGATACTGTATTTTAATCTACTGTAGTTAGTCTGCAAGTTGATTGATAGAATGCTTGTGATACCATGCGTTCAACATAATGCACAGCTCAGTGTGTGTCTGCTCACATTTTAATTAACTTGGAAGATAAAGGGAGTATATATTATATAAATCAAAATTCAGTACTTGGAGTAGGCAGTGAAAAAGTAGTTAGTCATTGCAGAGTATTACATTATCTCTGTACTCCTGTTAGTCTGTGTACTCAATGCATTGTGCTGTCAATAAATTGAGGTGTTACCTTTTTTCTATAAAAGGAGTGCTGGAGCAATTTTGAATAGCTGGAATGAATAAGTGATCGTTCTGTATAATTTTCACGGCTTTCTTGTACTTAAAAAAGAGCTATTAGTAATGAAAAATTATATTAGAGAATAGTTATTTCTTTATTTTCAAGTTATTTCTTTTGTCAGCCACTAGGCATTTTTATCATAGGTTTTGTTTACCTTTTTTAATTAAAAAATTTGTGTCTCTAGTGGAGACAATGAATAGCTCTTGAAGTCAGTACTCTTAAGAATACTGAAAAAGTTTTTTGCACATAGCGCTTTTAGGAGTTGAAACTAATGGTAGCATTTGTGTTAGTACAAGAATTGTCATACTTGGAAAAACATTGCGGTAGTCTGCAAGGGGTCGGACATAACAAAGTTGTTCTTTTAGCTTGTTACAGAGATAGTACATCTGAAATTGAGTAAGTATTTTCACATTAAGTTGAAACCATTTCTGTAAGTGTGATTGTGTAGTAAGTCTGTAAGCTTCTGGATGGAAGGCAGGTAAATTTACCAAAGCCCTGTGGCACGAGAAGCAAACACGTGTTCATTCCATTGTGTCTCTAAGTGTGTGCCCAAGTGTGCATAGTATTGTATAAGGGATTGTAATGGACACAGTTGCATAGGCAGAATTCTACCAGTAACAGATGTTTAAATGCTTGCTCATGTAGTCAATAGCCACATTTGATAAGACCACCAATTATGAATGGTGATCAGTGAACAAATAGTCAGTTTGCTGCAGCATGTGCCCCATCTGTGGAAGTCTGAGGACTTGCTAGGAAGGACTAGCTCTCTGCAGTCACTCAGATCAAAACAGTTTTATATTCCTGAATATTGTCTGAAAATGTCAGTCAGGAAATAAAAAAAATAGTCATCCCCAGCCCTACTTTTGTTTACAGTCCAACAAATTGAGGTGGCTTTATCGCAATAAAGCTGAATGATTCTTCTGTGGTTTTCTGCCAGCTAGAACGTTGGCCAGGCTTTGGGAAAGCGATCTTCTGACATTGCAAATTGTGTGGAAAAAAGTGCAAAGATTTTAATACTATTTTCATCTATGTGTGTAGAACACGCATGAACCATCAGTAGGAGTTAAGATTGCATAAAAAGAAAAAACGTGTACTCCCTTGTGGTTTCACAGTGAAGCAGAATTTAAACATATAAACTTGTGTATTTGCTGTTGAATTCTTTGTTTAGACATTCTTACCGTGCTTCCTCTCATCACAATAATCAGGCCCTTATTATCTGAACAATCACTGATTTCACAGGGAATATTCTTTCTACAGTACAGTGATGCTCATTCTGAGAAAGGGTAACTAAATGTTTTGTGTATTTCCAAGTGGTGATGCTGCTTTTGGTTTTTGGTTTGTTTAATGTCTTTTTCAGTATTTAGGTTTCCCTATCTCCTCCATTTAAAAAAAAAAAACAAAAAAAAAACGGTAAGAATGACAACTTTTATAACCAGTCATTGACACCTTGGAAATACTCTTACATTTGTTAGTGATCCTTCATTTGGCCTTGCATTGTCAGTGTCCTCAGCCAGTCAGTAATCACAAGAAAATATGTTTTAACTTACTGGTTACTGCTCTTGAAAAGTGAACTCATCTCTAATTTATGAGGATTTTTTTTTTTTCTGCCCTGTTCTTTGGAGTCTGAGCTAGCAGCTCCGTGAAATCTGAGTTGGTGAATCATTAAAAATTTAATTTAGGAATTTTTGTGTTGTGGAAGGACGTTGTTTTCTTGTTGTCACTTTTGTCTTACTTTTATATCTCGGTGTTAAGAAAGGCTTTTCAGAATGACCCCTCTTTTGGCAAAAGTACGCAGGATGTGCTTTCCCAGAGTCTATCTGTGTTAGCTTTTAAACCTCTAGAAACTCACCCGAACAAAGCAAAAACACCCATATTTCTTCCTTGCTCTTTTCCAAGACAGCAGTTGTGCTGTGATGCTTTTCCAGCTCTTAATGACCTAGGAAATATGGTCTGTTTCGAAAGGTAAATGCACGTTTTGTGGTGACGGGTCTAGTAGTGAAGGTTCTGCTCAGAGTTGCATCTCGGCTAGCAGCGTGCTTCGGAGCTGCCCAAACGTACTGTAACTGCCGAAGATTATGCATCTAAAGGACAAATTGACATTTCACTTGAGGTTACTGGACTGTGTGGGAAGATTGTGGTCATGCACATGGAAGCCTGCTTCTTTTTTCATGGTTAGCTGTGGGTTTTTTTAAGATCTGTTAGCACCGTGCAGTGGGAAAGGTCATTGAGAGCGAGGTATCCAAGACCATTTACAAGTGTGGGGTTTTTGATCAACATGTACACTATATGTGCCCAATTTCTTAAACTATATATTGTTTAAAACAGAAAGAGTAGTGGTGATATAATACTATATCAATGCACATTTCAAATGTATCTTTTAGTTATAGAATGAATGCAGAAACGGTGCTGTTAACTGTCATGGGTTGCTATCAGTTAAAATACACGGACTCTTTGTGACCATCAATATTTGCATTTGTTGCCTTGAGGATAGATTGCTGAGGTGGTGTTGCTTTCCTTGTAAATTAAGTTAGGAGATCCTACAACAACATGATTTTGAAAGGGACCATTCGATCTGTAGCAACCAAAGCTTTTGTCTCTTTGAATTTCATCTGCAGGGTCTAACAGCAGAGAAATTATTTGGCGTGAACCACCAAATTACATGGTTGGAACTGTATGCTAATTCTGACACAAGTGAAGTAATCACCTGAACATCATAGTGCTGTAGCTTGTAAGTTGCCCTGCTTTCACATATGTGGTTATTCCTGCTAGAACTGAAGAACCATAAAACGTAAAATAAAAGATAAGGAAAATGGGAACACCTTTGAGGAAGAAAAATAGTTATAAAACATGCTGCCCTTTGACAGTTTACTATCTATGTATCATGGCTTTTTGGGGGGATAAAGCAGTGGTAAAAGCAAAACCAGGATTTATAATGCACAGCCTCAAAATAACACCATTAAAATTTAAGCCCTTCAGCAAATGTATAGCCTGTGCTCCGATGGATACCTCATTGTGAGCATGCATATGCCACAGACAAGATGCCAGAACTACAACTTTACCTCAGAACTGGTGTCATCTCCACAGTCCTTTTCCCCAAATTCTCCTCACTAGACGCACGTGATGCATCTCTCCTCTGGCCTCTCTCCAGGCAGGAAGAGACATCATTTTAAAACAGGGTTCCTCAACCCCTGCCCCCCGATAATTTTTCCTTCTTGCAAGTATTCATATTTTTTTCTCCCTTCAGATCATCATAAACGCACCGATACTATTACTTATTTTCAGTCTTTAGATCCTTAAAGCATATCCATATCTGCCAGGTTCAGTGCCTCTGGGAACTGATACTGCATCTTAAAATACTCAATTGATTGTGGTCTTATTTGTGTAGATGACCCTGATTACTCCACAGACTTCAGCAGAATTGAATACTGCATTAAAAAAAAAAAATCTACAAATGGCTTGATTTTGTTTCCTAATGAGACAGCAAAGCATGCGACTGAGGGAGGTCAATCAATCAGATCAGTCACCACAAATTGTGAATTGCTTGTGGACATTTGTTCATTTATTTAAGAACTCAAATGCTCACATTAGTAGATAACAAATTCATGTAAAGAATGAAATGCAGGAGTTCCAATTTAATCTAAACAAATTACTTTCAATGAACAATTTTGCACTTACAAATGAATGGAAATAAAAAAGTGTGCAAGAGCTTAATGAATATCCATGGAATAAGAAGTCTGGTATTACCTTAAAGTACTTCTGAAATAATATTCATGTTGTTTTTTCTTTAAATAATCCTTGTTAGCGGAGCCACACTGCCAGTACCAAAGAATGTGCTATGTGATTTTGTTTTGTGTTTTGCTGTAAAATAAAAATTAATACTGTGTTGAAAGGAGGGGACTTTCATACCACTTCTGTGGAAGGCTGGCTATTAATTGTGCAACTTTCAGTTGATAATGAAACCTTCTAGCTGCTTGTATTCTTTGGAGCTTAGTTGTATGAATTTTATTCGAACTTCAGAAAGTACCTTTTTCAGGTTCTCTGTATGTACCAGATGGTGTTTGCTATTTCTGACTTAATAGGTGTCGTGCACCGGTCTTAACCTTCTGGGCCAATGAGAGTGTTTTAACAACATGCTTTGGGCCAGAAATTATTTCTATTCTTTTGGTACACATTGATTTTTTTTTTTTTTTTTTACTGTGGTGATATTACATACATTAATACTTTTGCAGAGAAAATGGGTGTCTTGATAAGGCTTATAAGGCCTCAAGATAAAGTCTGTCATGGATGAGCACTGATTTTTTTTCTTCCTTATTTTCTTGCCTGTTGACATGTTTTCTAGATTAATGAACCACAATTCTGATGTGGTGTACAGTGCTTTAGAGAGGTTTGTTTTTGTGATGGAGAACATTTGCTTGTCAGCTTTCCATACTGTGCAATAATGATGTGGTAAAACAGAACATAAAACATGTTGTGAACTCTGACATCATAATCAAAGTTCAGAGACCTGTAAGATACACGTGCATGAATGTTTTTATCTGCTAGCTTCATCAGATGCCCTCCCCATCCCGCCTTGTGCTGTACGGGCAGCAGATGATGCATCTCTTTACATTCTCTTCAAACCCTTATGGTTTTCTGGCTGATTAGCTCAGTACCATTAAAAAGGGAATGGCTGCAAAGTTCATTTTGTAATAGGAAGCAACACTTAATGGTGTAGACCCTGATGATCGTTTAGGAAATGATTAATTATTTTATTTAGTGACTTTAGGTTTCAAGTGATCAGATGAAGAAACAGAATAAAGGTGGGTGTTTTTCTATCCCCTACCCCCCCATTTTTTTTCTGGGATTCTTTGCAGCTGGATGGGAGCTGCAAGTGCTCATGGAGTGCCTATACACCCCTCTGTCACTTAACTGGCAGGGGATTAACTTTAGTTGAAAGAGGAAGCCAGGTCTAGTCTTAACAAAATATTGTTATAACAGCAGGTAACTGGTAATATTGGAGCAACACTTCTGACAATAGAAAGACAATAATATATTAATTTTCTTTGGTGCGAGGAAGAGGAAGGCTGGTAAATTTATTACATCTGATTCTTCCTTCACAGCAATTTAATTCAAGAATATCTTAGCCACAAACAAGAACAGAATTTGTATTGGTAATTAAAATTAATAATCGGTGAATGCTAAGTAAGATCAGTAATCAATTGCTGGATTGGGTCAATGTGTAATGGAAAATCTGCAATGAAAGAGATCCCCTAAAATTCACTGGCGTATTTTCTGCTCTGACTCTGGAAACCCGTCTCCGTAATACCTCTGTAATAAATATGCAGGTAAATTATTTTTTGAATTTAAATTCAAATTCCATCTCTATGCATAATTCATATCATAGCTGTTCGAAAGTAGGTGGAACAGGAATAAAACTGAGTGAAAAAGGCAGTTTTATTCATTCATATGAAAACTGGCTCACAGAGTTGATTTGATTGGCAGTAGCATAAAGAGAAGACTCTTCTATTTCCAGATTATCATTCACTTCAAATGACAAAACAACCTTGGTCATCTCCTCCTCCACCTTCTGCTCCTTCTCATCACAACAGTATCTTTTTGACCATTTGAATCTTCAGCTTGTCTAGTTAAAAGATAATAGCCCATGTTACTATAACGTGATTTCAGCTGGTTTGATCTGTACTAGTCTATTGTTCTTGCAACATTTATGTATTAAAATAAAGAAACCAAGATATTTTAACCTCTTCACATTCTTTTTCTACATGCCTTTAGAAAAGATGAAACGTTGTTTGTGATGGAAACAATCATATTAGATGTATTTCCCTTCCCGATGACCATCTAAATGAGAGCTGGTTACATTTATTCTTTAAATAAGTAGCCCAGCAAATCTTACTTTCTTTCTTCTATTACCCCCTATTGTGTGAACTGGTTATGTTTGCTGTTTGTGAATGAGTACAATAAATATTCCCCACATAGCCTGTTTAAATGGTTTGCCATGGTGCTTCTTATGAACCATGTGTTTTAACTGTATTGAATACCTAGTAAGACCATTTTATTGTGTTTTCCCCAGTAACAGCTGAAACAGAATAATAAAGTTTAGCAAGATGTTTTAGTCATCTACAATGGCATGTGGCCACTGGAAGACCATATTTCATGCTTGAGAGTCATGCCTGTTAAAGTTTGTTTTATCCACATGTTCATGTCTTTACAGTAGTGAATTGGCAGATTTGAGAAACTCCAGAACTTCCATCTCATATTAAATTTCAGCATTCTGGCATTTGTTTTTGTTTTGAGTTAGAATGAGTAATTGAAGTATAGACATGATGTGGATGAGGGACAGTTTCACAGCATGGAATTTTTCAACAATTTTGAATTAAAATTTACAAACACTTTCAAATTTTACATTTTGTGTTAATTAAAGTCATTCTTGATGCAAAGTAACCACATTGCAGCAACAAACTATGTTTATCTCTTGTACCGTGGTGCCTTATGAGAGTTTTGATGCAGGTCCCTCTTTTAAGTGTTTTCACCGTCTGTCTTTGGTTCCTGCTTGAACGGTGTTTTTTACATGTTAAACCAATAGTGGTACGGCTTTCTCACAGCTGCTGTCTTGGTAGTTTGTAGCTGTCTGTTTCTTTGCTGCCCAAACTGTATGTCTTCCATTTTCCTTCTCTGCGGTTGATGAGACTTACATTTCATAGCAAAGTTCTTGTTACTTGTGTGTAATGCATGACTTTGCAGTTAATACAGCTAAACTTTATCCTTTTTCTCTTGCTCCCATGCCCCAGGTAGTGATTACAGTTTTTCCTTTCTGATATTGCAGCCCTCTCCTGTATGGCCAATGCCTCCCCACCTTTATCATCAGCAAACTGAATCAGCATACTCCTAAGTTTATGCCAGTCAATAATTAAAATACTAAATAAGATACATCACAAACCAAAGGAATATTGCTCAAATATGCATGTTGGGAAAAAATAGAAACAGAAGTAAAGAGCAGTATGTTCCTGGCAAGCTTTTGATGAAGATTAGATTGCATAGGCAAATTTTCTTGAGAGGGAGAAAAGAATCCTACAGGCAAATGGTTTATAAAACTGTTCCCCTCTATACCATTATCCCACTCAAACTGAAATGAAAAAAATTATAATTCTTGCAGATTGCCCATACCAAGGAGGAATCTGATCCTATATGCTCTTTTGGTGACTCCTTGCTCCTTTAGCTAAGGGCGTCTAGGGCTATTCTCACTTTCCTTCAACCCTGCTCCTAACACTTTCTTTAGACAGTGCTCTCAATTGTGTTAATGCAAAGAGGAAGGCATATTCTCCACTGTATTTAATGGGTACAACTTCAGAAGCTGAAAAATTGGTCATTCTACGCCTATCTTCTTGTGGTAAGTGCCAAACAGGGTATGATTGGTATGCTAGTCAGAAAGCTGGCAGAAATCTTGTTGTTTCACGGGAAGAGAGGGATTAGATTTCATTATGCAAATAGGTTTCTACCACTATCCCATCTTCCTCCTCCCGTCTTTGGAATGTGGATGAAGTGTGGGTAAATTTAATGATTCCTGAATGTAGAAGGACTCAGGTCCAGTAACTCTGTCAAACAAGAATGAACAATAACATGCTTTTAAATGGCACTTGAAAACTATGTGGGTCTGTGATTTGTCTTTATTTTTTATCCAGCCAGCATAATAATTGTAGTTGTGAAAAGTGACTGCAACAGTGGCATAAAGTGCTTGACTTCATATGCATTATGCAAAATCCCATTTAAACTTATTTATAAATTTTTCATCTAAAAATATACTGTGGAGGAATTGGGTTTCTTTAGTCCAACAGATGGTGCTGGGGAAAGGTGATGATAGTTCTCCAACAGAGAACCACACCTGTGGGGTAGAATAGTTCACTTAAATTTAAGGGCTCTTCCTACATGCAAAGAAGGAGACAAGTAACTTCACCATGATGACAATAAAAATTGTAATTTAGAAGAAAGTATCTAACCATCTGTAGTTCTGTAACAGCCTTTTCAGTATGAGCAGGAGAGACAAGAAATGTGCCTAAAACTGGTATGTGATCACTCTGTGACAGAGACTGTATGACATGGTTGGCCATGTTACCGGGAGCTGTCTTTGTAACTCAGAAGAGTTCTTCCTGCTTATCTTCAGAATAACTACACTGATTTTCAGTGTCCGCTTGTTAATGGCAATAAATTCAGTATTGATCTGTTGACATCAGCCAAATTCTCCTAGTCACGTTCTTATCTCACACTGAAATCAAAATCTCTTTGAGAGCCAGTGTTGTGGTCCTCTGCGTCCTTAATGCCTTGCTAGTGGAAAATGTATCTAAACTGGAGCTGTTGCTCTGAGGTGAGCATGTAGCACAGTGGATATGTGCGTTACCGTGTTTAAAGGAAATTTAAATTTGCCTTTTTCAGTACGAGTCAACTCTAATGACAGCATGGATACATTTTCCATTCCGCTTATGGAGACATCTTGTTTGAAAACACAAAGTATTTGTTTTCAGAACTTTCAGCCATTTCAAAATCTCAGCACCCCCCTGCCATCTGAAAAGTCTGTTTTCTCTGTACTGACCAATGTATGCATGTTGCAATATAAATTTAAAATGAACTGATCATCTTAAATTATTTGGGCCTTTTTAGTGTAAGAATGGCTGTGCTAGGTCAGATCAAAGGTCTGTTTAGATCAATACACTGTCTCCCATCTGTAGTGGGAAGCACGTATCTAGAAAGGAGTGTAAGAGCAGGGCAAGCACCTAAAGATACTTGCCCAGAGCAGTCCCTCAACCTTCAGAAATCTGAAGCCAAATCTGAAACTTCAGCTATGTTCCTCATATAGGAATAGTAAAGTAGATTTGCATACAGTGCTCAAGATGTAACACATCCAACAGAATGGATGAAGTTGGCAGGGACCCCTTAAGATAGTGTAGTCCAACCTTTCTGCTTAAGCAGGGCCCACTAGAGAAGGTTTACCAGGACCATGTCCAGTGGAGTTCTGAGTATCTCCACAGATGGACATAGTCACACAGTGAATTTATACAGGGGATAATGCTCCATACTTCTTATCAGTTATTGGGTTTAGGGTTGCCTTTTTTTTTTTTTTTTTGAATTCCAGTTGGGCATGGAGTTGATGACTTGTGGAACTTTTGCGTAGATTTCAAGATTTCTTTGCTTGTGATACTAGGCCACTTAGTCTGTTTAGTATATGAAAGTAGGATTGTGTTCAAAGTTTATAATTTTGTATTTGTTTACATGGAATTTCATTTGCCATCTAATACCACATCACTGAATCTCAGTACAGTCCTCCTGCAGCTCTTCAGTTGAGCAGAAACTTACTGTTACAAAGAACTTTGATTACAAAAAAACCCACAACCAACTAATGTCACCTCATTTCTCATCTCAGCTCCTGTACTGCCTTGTTGAGTAGCAGACACCAGCTCTGGTCATTGATGACCTCTGTGCACTGTGAAAACTAAGCTTTTATTCCTTCCCTGTTTTGAATCTCCTAACCAACTACTAATTCATTTCTGCCTTATGTGTCGTAATAACCTTTGGTGGTGGACCTTGTAAAACAACTTGGAAATCCAAGTAGACTAATCAGTCAAATCTCCTTTATTCAAATGCTTGCCGGATCTTTCAAAGAAGTTTTATGGTTTTGAGACATGCCTTCCCTGTATGGAAGCCATACTGATTCTTCCCCAGGCTATCATACATATCTGTATATCCACAGATCCTATTCTTAGAGCTTTAAATGACTTCGGCAATATAGAGCAACCATATAGTCCTCCAGTTCTCCAGATGTCTCTCATAACAATTTTTTAAAAACTGTTGTCAAATTTATTTCTTTCCAGTCTAAAAAGGCTAAGTGGTGTACAAGAGGTTACATATCACCCTAATTTGAGCTATTTCATCTAAGAGTTCAAGTTAACCCATTAAGTGAGTCTCAGCTGGTGCCCAGAATGTGCTGTTAGTCATTTTATATGTTTGTTCCGTAAGCTCTTCTGCCTCTTTTCTCTCTCTTCATTTTGGGATGTTTGAAGACTTTTTTACGTGTATCTTCTGAGTGGAGAAAGGTCCTAGCATTGGAAAATCTTCAGTTTGTTCACCATCAGATTTGTCACGGGCTGTTCAGTAGACACAAAATCTTTGCAGAATGAAGATTTTATAATCACAGTGCAGCCGCTCTTCACTGTATTATGGCCATTCTGTGCTGCAGAATGCTGTAGAAATTGCCTTCCATGCAGAATATGTTTTATTTGGTGAAAAACAGGTAAGAGGTTGCTCTCCTGCCCCGTGAGGCAAATGCCTATAAAGAGTAGATCAGAGGGAAGAGTGAAGCAGAAGCAGATAACTGGTGTTTGTCTTTGCGAGATTTCATCCTATGCCTTCCTTTTACTGTACTTCAGCACAGTTTAGGCAAGGTGAAGGTCTTCATGTGTTTTACTGGTTTTTTTTGTGTTTGTCCACATGATGTTAGCTACTTCAGGTCCAGTAGGGGGAAATCTGTATGACTAAAGCAAAAAATTTGTGAAATGGTTCTACATCCCCATGCTGTGCCTCATCAGTTCATTTGTCTTTTTGCTGAACTGTTCAAGGGACAGAACACTTTGGGAAGCTGAGGGATAGAAGTTGAATTCTTAACTAATAGGATGATTAAGAAAATTTATTTGTTGCTATAGGCATAGTTTTTGTTGTAGAAATGGTGAATTAAGATTACAAGTCTTGCATCAAATCTACTGTTTTCCAGTGGTGCTGGAAATGATTCGGGTAACAATTTGTTTGTATAGATTGTAAGAGAAGTGCATGTGACTGAATGACTGGAAAAAAAATACTGCCATTATTGGGCAGCGAAACTCATGCCTAAATTACCTCCATTTAGCCTGACTATGCTATATAAGGAGTATTTCAGTAGCTACTAATCAGTTAATTTGACTGCTACCTCCTTGGCTTGTTAGTCCTTTCTGTCAGCTTTCATTATGTCAGTGTTCATCTATGACCTTACATTACAGTATCAGTTTTGTTGTAGAAAAAAACTCAGTGTTGTTTAACTGCTTGGGAATAAAACAGGTAAGTGACAGTGTTGACTGAAACTAATTGTGCAAAACTGCTTTGTGTTGTCCCTAAAACAGTAGGAATTGCTGCTGTGAACTCTGTATAATTCATGCATTTAATGCCTTCAGTGCGTGCGTGTGCACGCAGGCACACCTGGGATGAGAAGGTAACTTGTAAGTTTTTCACCTGTAATGACTCATGTGATTCCTTGTACTGTCAAATGAATTTGGACTACCAGAGAGTGTGCACTGCTGAAAGTTAAACAAATGATATGTGTTTAGAAGCCTAATGTAAGACTTACTTGTCTTTGGAAATGTTTGTCCTGGCTTCTATCAGAGATGCACAACATAGCAATCTGGATTTAGGTAAAAAGTCTCTTCAAAGAGTTTTGGAAGCTTTAGGTCATAACAGTTCTTGAGTCCCATTGGAGATGGTAAATGGAATGTTTTAAGTTTTGCCTAGATAGAATCATAGAATCTTTTAGGTTGGGAAAGATCCTTAAGATACAACCGTAAACTTAACAGTGCTGGGTCCAGCACTAAACCGTGTACTGAAGTGCCACGTCTACACATTTTTAAGTACTTCCAGGGCTGGTGACTCAACCACTTCCATGGATAGCCTGTTTCACTGCTTGACAGCCCTTTCCGTGAAGAAATTTTTCCTAATATCCAATCTGCAAGCCTTCCCTGGTGCAACTTGAGGCCATTTTTGACGTGTCCTATCAGTTGCTACTCAGGAGAAGAGACCGACACCCGTCTTGCTACAACCTCCTTTAAGGTAGTTGTAGAGAGCAATAAGGTCCGCCCTCAGCCTCCTTTTCTCAGACTAAACAATCCCAATTCTCTCAGCTGCTCCTCATAAGACCTGTTCTCTAGACCCCTCACCAGCCTCGTTGCCCTTCTCTGGACACACTCCAGCCCCTCAATGTCCTTCTTGTAGTGAGGGGCCCAGAACCGAACACAGCACTCAAGGTGTGGCCTCACCAGTGCCGAGTACAGGGGCACGATCACCTCCCTGCTCCTGCTGGCCACACCATTCCTGATCCAAGCCAGGATGCCGTTGGCCTTCTTGGCCACCTGGGCACACTGCTGGCTCATG
>Ga0065711_1037816_pt1 | contig 19439 bp, 34 predicted proteins | sample Hoacrofraction12_FD_59098 | JGI IMG/M metagenome (GOLD analysis project Ga0065711, IMG submission 59098) | Hoatzin crop microbial communities from Cojedes, Venezuela - Epithelial fraction 12 v2 (version 2) | ecosystem: Host-associated > Birds > Digestive system > Esophagus > Crop | place...
GGGGGGGAGTGGCAGGGGGGATTTATTTTTTTAAACAAAGCAAGCAGGGTCAAATCTGAATTTCTAATGCATCTCACAGATGCTCAGACTTTTAAAGCTCTCCAGAGATAGCATTCGCACCTTTTCTTCCATTCTTGCTCATTTTGCTCTGCAAAGTAGATCCCTCCAAGTTTGTTTTAAACTCAGAACAAAACAACACAAGCCTACCTGCCTTGCTCACAGACCGACCAGGCTCCAAAACTCCTTGCTTCTTTCAGCAACAACAAGCAAATTAACATCCCAGACCTCTCTTTATTCCCAAACAATTCCACCTGAAAACAATCTCTCTTTCACTAAGCTAGGCCACGAGCTCAAGGCAGCCAGGGAGCCCGGATCGTGTGCACAGCCAAACAAAAACAGGTCAGGGTTTTCCTCCCCCCTTTTCCCTCCCGCAGGATTTCAGATGAGCTCCCGGAGGCGGGCGCAGTTTCAGCTCAGGCTAAGCGAAGATGTATGGCAGAGCACTGGAAAGCCGCAGAGGCCCCAGATGCATCGTGGACGGTGGGGTGTGTGGCCCCGGACCTGCAGCCCCCTGTACGTCCTTGCTCCCCAGACCCCCCCCGAAGCACCTCGGGGACAGGGCTGCAGCCAAACCCCCCAGCCACCACCTTTCTCCTTCCCCTGCAGAGGAGCGAGACAGAGACAAAGCATTTTGGAGGTCCCCAAATTCAGAGCTACCCCACGAGGCTCTTCCCAGAAATGCCTGGCGTGATCGTTTCAGCCTGTGACCTATTTTAGATGATGCTGAGCAGGGTTTTGACTCCCTTAGTCACTGACAGGGGCTCCTTCTATAAATACCATCAGCACTTTACAAGCAGCAGTCTCCCAGACCAAACTCCAGCCCCCATCGTGCCCAGAGCTCCCGCAGACACAATTTCTGTCAGAAAGATCTGGATTAACCCGGGGCGGGAGGAAGGAGGCAGCCCCCCGGCTGCCACAGCACGTCCTCCCAGGGCAGCTGCCGCAGCTTGGTGGCAAAAGGGTGAGGCTGCCAGCTTGTCCAGCTACCCAAGGCACAGGAGAAACAAGGGATGAGGCTCAGCAACAAACACCCCCTGCCATTGATGCTTGTTTTTCCACTGACAAACAGTCCCCAATGCTATAACCACGACTTCAGCTCCTCGCTTTGCTAGAATAAAGTCTACCGCTGAACAGCGAGCCCACTGATTTCATAGAACCATAAAGGCTGGAAAAGACCTCTAAGATCATCAAGTCCAACCGTCAAGCCAACACCACCTGCCTAGTGAACCATGTCCCGAAGTGCCACGTCTACACGTTTTTCAAACACCTCCAGGGATGGGGACTCCACCTCTGCCCTGGGCAGCCTGGTCCAATGCCTGACCACTCTTTCATTAAAACATTTTTTTCCTAATATCTAATCTGAACCTCCTCTGACATAACTTGAGGTCATTTCTAGTGAGTAACGCACAAAACTGCACCAGCCACCCTTGCCAACAGATCCAGGCACCTGCAACCCCAAGTGAGATCGCAAGGTTCCGCTCAGAGAGCTGCGGGGGATGCTCTTGTGAGGGGTAACAGGAAAAACCTCCCCTTTAACTCCCTGACCCAGCAGGCAAGCAGTGAGGAGAAAACCTGCAGCAGCACAAACAAATGCAAGCCATGCCCAGGGTATCAGCCTCCTCACCAGACCCGCAGCCTGCTGAGCCCTTGGAGCAGCAGTATTCACACAGCGGGGCGGATCACGACCGCTTGCCAAGAAGGAATTTGTGACTTGGGGCAGGAAAGGGCCCCGTGACAGCAGACAGCCACTACTGACACACTGGGGAAAGCAGAAAACATCCAGATGTTCCCCCCGACTCTCCCCAGGCTCGGGGGCCACATCCCACTGGCTGCATCGCAGGCTTTACATAGTCAAGAATAACCAGCAGGTTCTGGGTTCTGGAGCCAGGTCCCGCTCACAGACCTCCGCACAGGCACAGAGCATCATCCTGCTCAGGAGGAGCGCGCAGAAACATCGCTGCTGCCCACCTGACCCGGGAAAGCAGCTTAGGGGTGAGCGCAGGGAGGAGAGCAGCAGCGAAGGGGCCAGCGCGACAGAATTAGCTGCCCGATGAAAGCGGATTACAAGCCCCAGCATGTCCCGGGGGCAAGCCAGCAGCCAGGGCTGGCAGGCAAGGGCCAGCTGGGATGGGAGGAATGAAGAAGCCAGGTCTGGGCTGGCCAGGTGGGAGGCTGCAGACGACGGGGTCTGCAGCATCCCCCCAGCTCAGACGCTGCTGGCAGGCAGTGGCTGCTACACAGGCTTCAGTGCACAGGGGAGGAAGCATTTGGGCATTTGCAGTCTCCAGGGGAAACGGCCACTATTTCTCACCATACCCAGAGGTCAGCAGGGTGTTCAGGGAGCTCTGAGGGGCACGGGAGGGTGGGCAACCTGGAGACACGGCTGCACACACAGCGATGACGTTCAGCCACCAAGCAGCAGAGATGGCAGGATGTGAGCAAACAGGTTTTGCCAGAGGTTTCTGTGATGGTGGTTCTTCAGCGACCTACCCACCCTCACCTGCTCACCCCTCCTGTTGCCCACCCAGCTCCTGACCCCCCACCAGCACACCGGCTCCATGCGCAATGGCATCGTGGGGCTGCACCCCCTCTCCCCAGGAAGGTCCGTGCTGTCTCTACTGATGGTGCTCCCACCCCCAAGCACCTGTCCCAGCTCTGCTGGAGAACCGCTTCCCAGCAAGGCAGAGAGGGGCAAAGTGACAAGCTATGCTGAGGAGCTATGCTCCATTCTCCTCAAAAAAACTCATGGTACTGAGCACAGGATCTGACGAGGAGAAGGTGCTCGTGCCCGCCCCACAGCACAGGAGCTACAGGCGAACACGAAGAGCTGCGTTTACCAGCAATACCTCAGCTCTGAAGCAGTGTGGATGGAAAAGACATAGAGGCAAGAAATGTGACAGATTAATGGTCTAGGGCTGAAATATGAGATTAGAAATTTCAGAATATGCCCGCATATTCCAGGTGCTCTTTAAATTTGTACAATCCAGTTACTCTATTACGTAAAATTTAATTGCCTAAGAAATCCATATCGCTTCATGCCCTCAGCAGCCAGAGCAGGGCTTTCTTGTCTTTGCAATCTTTATTCAGGTTGGTTTTAAAGACTGAAATACGACCTCTCCCGGGTAAAGGTAGTTTACTAAATCAAGTGCCGCTGTCGGGCTGGGAGCACGGGAGGACACGGCCCAGCAGCGGACACGGGCAGGGTCCCTGTGCTTCGCAGGGGGGGTCTGCGGGAGGGCTGCCCATGCAGCCACTTCGGCTGCGATGATACGCCCAAAAACAGCTACTGGGGTTCAGCATGTCCAGACACGCAGGGCCAGGGACGAGCCGAGCCCTGGCTTGGGCAGAAGCGACGAGGTTTGCCAAGCTCCGGGCTGCGGAGACGGGCAGGCAGCGCCGCAGGGCAGCAGGCACGCAGGAGGGTTCTGCTGCTCTGCTTCGCCCTGCGCCGAGCTTGGGGAGGACGGCCACGAGCCGCCGACCACCGAGGACGGCCACGAGCCGCCGACCACCGAGGACGGGCAGCACCACCCCACTGCTGCCTGCCTGCTCTCCCCCCCAGCAGCCCTCACGGAGGAGAGGAAGGCGCAGAGGCACCAACAAGAGACTTGCTGACACTCGCTCTGAGCTCTGGCAGCACTCTCTGAGAAAAGCCCAGCTCTTCTGACGGCTCTGCAGGGACGAGAGGCTCAGGGCTGACCCCACACTAGGCGAAGAGCCCGTCTGGATGAGAAGGTCCTCAGCCAGGGCTGAATGTGGAAGGCTGAGTCACATCCATGGGCATCACTCATCCAGACAGCGCAGCATCTCGCTCAGAGCCTGCCTTCTGCCTCCACTCGCCCTGCCCCGGCATTGGGGCCTTCAGGGCATGCTGGGAACACAGCCCAGGACCTGCCAGACCCGAGGGCAAGCACGCAGCTTCTGCAACACTGCAGCGACCAAGGAGAGCGAATCACAGAATCATTCAGGTTGGAAAAGACCTCCAGGATCATCCAGTCCAACCATCATCCCAACACCACCATGGCTGCTAAACCATATCCTGAAGTGCCACAGCTACACGATTTTTGAACACCTCCAGGGATGGTGACTCCACCACTGCTCTTTCAGTAAAGAAATTTTTCCCAATATCCAATGTGAACCTCCTCTGACATAACTTGAGGCCGTTTCGTCTCATCCTATCACCAGTTACCTGAGAGTAGAGACCAGCCCCCCCTCACTACACTCCTCTCAGGTAGCTGTAGAGAGCGATAAGGTCTCCTCGCAGCCTCCTCCAGACTAAACAAGTGCAGGTCCCTCAGCCGCTCCTCATAAAGACTTGTGCTGCAGGCCCTTCACCAGCTTCGTTGCCCTTCTCCGGACACGCTCCAGCCCCTCAATGTCCTTCTTGTCGTGAGGGGCAGAGCGAGAAGCGAGGCACCAGCCCATGGTCAGAGAGCCCAGCCTGGCAGGCGGCCGCAGGCCCCCGCACAGCCTCCCCAGGCAGAGCGGAGCTGCCCTGCCACCTCGCCCCGCGCAGAGTCCCCGCCAGCACCCTGCCAACAGCCAGCACCGCGCCGTGCTGCTCGGGAAGTCTCGCCTCAAAGCCACCCCCGTCCCTCTCGGAGCGGCGGGCAGCACGACGGCGGTGAGCAGTACCCCCAGCAGACACTCAGCCTTGCAGAAGCAAAGCAACTAACAAAGGGATATTTAAGGTTGCTGCTAAGCACTTAATATAGTTTATATTTACAGCTTAATGGCTTTTCAGCATCACTAACTTCCACTCCAACAAAAAGACTTCTACTGTATTGCCTCAGCTTAAGTGCTAACTACATCTTCACATTAATAAATATTTTAAAAGAGTGGAACTCTAACTCCTCTGGCACAGAGCCGGCACCTGCTGAACTGCAGTCTGCATCTGCACAGGAGAGAAAGCAGACGGAAAAGCACCCTCCGGATCCCCGGACCCACGCTGGCAAGGAACCTCTCCAGCCCTGCGCCAGAGCACCTCGGGGGGGATGGCCACCTCCGCTCTCCTCCACCCCCCCGAAGCAGTGACCACAGGGGCTCCAACGGTGCCGGCCAGACAGCTCCTCCTCCGGGGTCTGCACCCCACCGGGGGTCTGCGTCCGGGCACCAGGCTGGCACGGAGGGCAGCCAGGCTCTGCTGGCATGTCCTCTGCCCTCCAGCTACCCCTCGAGATGCCCATTCCCCACCGCTGCACCCACGCATCCCACACCTTCTCACGCCTGAGCCCTGGGTGCTGGTGCCCACGGGGGGAGTCCCTTCTGTGTGGCACCCCTGCACCCCACAACCCTCACGCATCCCCAAAGCCGCCTTCCCCTCACTACCGAGCCCCGCGCAGAGCGGTCACCTGGGCATCGCGAGGAAGCCACAGGCTTGGAGCAGCAGACAGAATTAGCTCCAGAAAAAAAGATTTAGCTCTGTCTTTGCTTAAGCCTGAGCAGGGTCACAAAATGAGCAGGAGAGAGGGAAACTGTGGGGATTTGTGGAATGGACCTTCACGGAGCTAAGGACCATCCCAGACCTTCCAGCTTCTGACCAAAGCGCACAGAGCATGCCTCAAAACCACTTTCATCAGCATGAATCTGTGGTGAGCGAGAAGCAATCCACATCAGAGCGCCATACCTGCACAACCTGCTGTCCGTGCAGAGGAGACGGAGACAAAAATCAGATGAGCAGGCTCTAGGAAGATCTGCATGTTGTCCAGCGGGGACCAGGTTGAGCAGAGGACCTAAACTATAGTCTTCAGAGCGACCTCCTCACAAGCCTCTCTCCAGGACTCTCCCACAGACACCACTCCACAAGGTCTGGATTCTCCCACAGAAAGGTCTTGGGGAGCAGACCCAGCACTGGCTTAGGTGGGCTGCGCTGGCAGCATCGACCCAGCCTAGCCCACCACAGGCTGCACCTCAAGGCGTGGGACAGGGAAACAAGCAGGAATATGGTCCCACCTGCCAAACCACAGCCCTCAGTGAGGCTCAGCACGCTCTGCCCCATCTGCCAAGGGTGACAGATGGGTCATCTGTGGGTGCTGGTCCTCGTAAAGATCCTTCCTCTTATTGAGCTCTTTACTGAAAAGTAAAACTATCTTTTACTGAAAGAGTGGTCAGGCACTGGACCAGGCTGCCCAGGGCAGTGGTGGAGTCCCCATCCCAGGAGGGGTTCAAAAAACGTGTAGATGTGGCCCTTCAGGACAAGTTTTAGCAGGCGTGGTGGTGTTGGGTTGACAGTTGGACCTGATCTTAGAGGTCTTTTCCAACCTTAACAATTCTCTGATTCCTGAGACCACTGAGGCAGTTTAGCTCAGGGAACTACAAGAAAACACAGAGCGCCGCAAGACGGACCTGCTCAGGGCAGCTGCGGGTCCTTTCTGCAGCTCTTAAGCCCACAGATCACCTTAGCTATAATAAGAGTCTGCAGCCACGGGGCACTCTCCAGGCCAGGCTGTGGCTTGGCCCTCAGGTGAGCATGACTCTCCCACGCAGACATCTGCTGTGACTTCAAAACCCTGAGAGGTGCAAGGAGAAATCTGAAAAGCCAGACACAGTTCAGAGGCCATCCAGGCTCAGGAAATAACTTGTGACAAGCCAGGTGAACATCAGCAATGAGCCACCACTGTTCAGAAAGACTGAGAAGCAAGACCTGCTCAGCCATCCCAGCTGCGTCAGCCAGAGGACTCAAGGGCCTTGGCCCCATTGTCAGAGACGTCCACCAAGACTTCTGCTGCCAGCCACAATGCCCAGCTGCCAGCAGCAAGGTGTCCTGAAACTGCCTCCAAGCTAGCTGAAACACTAATGGAGCCATAGACAAAGTCACCATGTCCAGCCCAGATTACCCAAGACCACGATCAGGAGCTCAGGAACTTCTGGTAGATACCTTGGACCCCACTGGAGCGTGGTTCTCTCACAGCCACAAAGCTGCCAAGGAACAGCACCAGTGGGGACAGGCAGGGACTAAGAAGGGCTCCTGATACGTGCAGCAAGATCTGCTGCTCACAGACATCCTACCCATCATGAGCCCGAGATGCTCTGCTCCTCCAGAGGCCCCACGTCACGCAAACAAAGCAAGGTCTCACAGGTCAAGGTCCTGCAGACCATGCAGCTGGCCCATGCCGAGGAGCCCACCCTCTCCCTGGTCTGAACGCGACTCCCTGCACGGCCTCCTCATCCAGCAACGAGCCTGTCCCACCCGCACTGCGCCAGCCTTGGCAGATTTAAAGCTCTTCCCGCAAACTCGTCCTTCGCCTTGCGGTGGGGGATCCCCGCGGGAAGGGACGCAGCCAGGAAAGCAGGCAGAGGCACCACTCTCGCATGTGGCACTCGGGCGGGGGTTTGTGTCCCCTCCGAGGGACCCAGCTGCACAGGAGTCACACGCATGCGCCTCTGCGAATCCAGCAAGCAAAGCCACGGCTGGGAACAGTAAGCCTATATCAAGCACGGGCTGGGTCATCTCTGCTTTTAATTGTCTGGATGACTTTCTACAGGAGGGAGGAAGGAAAAAAAACCAAACCCACTTTGCTCTCAAGGATCCAGCTCTGTAAACGGCATTATGCCTCGGCTTGTACAGGAACCAGTACAAAGCTCAGCTGAAGGGAAGCCTTGACTTGTACAGTGAGAGATAAAAATCCTTAGCGCTCACAAATGAATGTACCCATCTGCTGTGCACCATATTATCTCTCTCAAAAAGAAAAAAAAAAAAAAAAAAAAAAGGGAAAAAAAAAGGAGTGAATTGAACTTTGGATGCTTTTCATTTCCCTACAATGTGCAGCAAACTGTGATTCCTATTCATTAGGGGAGAAGATTGACATTCATTATAGTGCACATTAAATTCCTCATTCTTCTTCTACCCTCAAAATTAGTCTACAGAGGGTAGTAACTAGTAATTTCTATATTGAATTTCTAGTAACTACAGTGGGTTTTTTCTTCCAAATAAGCAAAGCAATTATAATAAGACACACTTCTTCCTGAAATGGTAAAACAGGCAGCGCCATTTGAAGTCTCCGTTGCTTCCCTTCACAGCTGCAGTCAGACACGTGCACAAGCAGCTCCCATCTTTGCTCCCGAACAAGTTCTGGAAGAAACGCCTACAGCCCAGCGCACAGCCAGCTCTGCTGTAGCTGCAGCTCTCACCCAAAATGGCTCCCAGCTCCGGATGCACGCAACTGCAACACACCGTCAAACACGGGAGAGCCATCGGTCCCGCTGAGCAGGCATGGGCTGCGGCAGGGAAGCCACCAAGGTGCCCATGCCCGCACCGCGGCACACGCAGGGGCTTGGCCGCCGAGCTCCCCGCCAAGCTGCCTCCACACAGACGAGCCAGGAGTCGCCTCCCCCATCACCTCTTCTTCCTCGGGTGAGTGCCAGAAGAAGGAGCCCGTCCACGATGGCTCTGCCATCCCGTCACTACTGGCTGCACGCCAGCAGCTCCCAAGCACAGCAGCAGACGCAGCCCTGCTCTCCCCCAGGCACGACCCAGCCCCGGGGGCAGGGCGCATGCAAGGAGCCCCCAGACCCACAGTCCAAACCCAGCCACCACCTCCTCAACTGCACAGGGGTTACCCTGCTCACCATCCCCCGGGACCGGACCATCTCACACATGGCTTTGCCACCACTGAGGTCCCTCGTCTCTGGAGATGCGAGAGGTCTGTGGCAATCCAGATGAATGCGATCTTAGCAACGCCATAAGGACAAGTGATTAGCGTCTGTGGTTTTAACTAAGCAGCCCCACCTCTCCTCAGAGAGCAGGGACCTGCAGACACTACACACAGATCCGGCAGCTCACGGCAGGTGTGGAAAAGCAGACTATCTCGGGAGCAGAGAAAAGCAGCGTGAGGAAGACAGGAACGGGGACAGACCCCTCTTCGTCCCTGCAGCCCACAGCTTCCGACACTGGATGCACGTCTAAGAAACCATCTTGGCTTGTGCAGGCTCCCCTGGGGGCACAGCCAACCTCCAAGGGTGCATGGAGGGCCACCACCTTCTATGCAGATTTCTCAGCCAGCTTGGGGAGCAAAAGCATGTGGGACGGAGAGCCTCTGGCCCCGCTCACCAGGACATCCAGCCCCTCCTGCCAGCCCGAGGCACACCCGGCAGGCAAAGCCCCCCGCACAGGACCCCACCATCTCCCCTGTCCCGGGGTGACGGCACAGCTCCGCCGCCTCAGCGCTCCTCACGCAGCCCCTGCGTCGCAGCAAGAGCTGCTCCCCTGCGCCCGGCCGGCCACCACCCGCTCGGGTGATTTCTCAGCGGGGCAGAAGGCGCGGGAGCATCGTGCAGCTCTGGGGCACACACGCTGGGGTGCTTTACCCCGGTCAGTCACTGGCAAAAGACCCGTCTGTACACGCAGCCCCCTGCCCCTCTGCCACTGCCCCTCCAGCCCCTCGACACCGCTGCGGGCGCACCACGGCCACAGCACGGCTCACAGCAGAGCCCCGGTCTCAGGTCACTGAAACGGGACCTGTCACCTTCCCCAGAACGGGAGTTAGAGGGCAGCGGCAGCTGAGAGCCTTCAACGTGGGTACTGGGGAGGTGGGCTTGCCGAGGATGGAGGGCACGGCCACTTTGGGCATCACACAGCCGCCTCGGGAAGAGCTCGACGCGTCAGCGTCGGCACAGTTGGGGAGCTGCACACGAGTGTTTGCTCTGGGTGACCCTGCTTCGGCAGGGGGTTGGACTGGGTGACCCACAGAGGGCCCTTCCAGCCCCTGCCATGCTGGGATTCTGCGAGTGCCACCCTGCACGAGCTCCCCTGCTCCCCCCAGCCCACCCGCTCCCCGTCCGGGCAGCGAAGCCTGGAACCAGGCAGGCTTTTTCTACAAAGACGCAGCAATTGTATCTGTTTTGCTATTTTCAGGCCAGACTCCAAGGTTCCGATCTCTGTCCCTAAGGGACAAACCTGTGGCCATTGAGCTGCCCGGCCAGGCGCTGCGGGGCCCGGGGACCTGGCGGCACGGCCATGCTCACCCAGCACAGGGGACGGTCAGGGTAGGCTGCAGGCGCCAGGAACGGACATCGAAGGACACAACGGGCTCAGGAGGGGCTCTGCAGTCTGCCGGCACAGCCAGCAAGGAGACAGATGGGCATTTCTGCCCCTGGGCAGGTGGAGAACAGAGTCTGCTATAGAAACCGCCTGTCTGGAGCCTGTCAGGGTGTTAAGATGCTATCTGAGGATGATTTAGATTTTGCATCTTTGCCTGGCGAGCTCTGCTTTAGCCCTGCTGATGCGCGAGCGCAGCGCCCAGACGCCTGTCACTCACGTCACCTTATCAACCCTCAGCTGACACAAACTGGGAGCACCGCGGGGAGTGAAAGGCAGTTTGGACAAGGCGTGCTTCGCAACAGGCTCAAACATCGCGTTATCAGGATCACCCAAGTAATAAACCTTGTCGGGGACATTCAGACCTCTGAACTCACCAAGCAAGGACACCACTGCCTTCTTGCTCCTGACGAAACCACACCATCAGTGCCAACTCATGAACGGAGGTACCTTTAGCAAGAGCAGGCTCCCTCCTTTCACTGGCTTCACTCCCACTCAGCAGGAATGCTACGTCCCTCTTGGCTCTTGCCCTTGATGTCCTGCAGACAGTGGAGACCAGCAAAGCCCAGCCCACCTGGCAGAAGAGCAACACGAAGAAGCGGGGCAGAGCAGTAGGTCTGTTTTGGTCTGGCACCGCTCCCCAGGGTACGGGCATGCAACGTGAATTGAAACACTACGTCCCCAGAGGCAGCGTATCACAAAAGCGGGTGACACCAGCACAGCATCCAGACCTGGGAGGGGAACTGCTTCCCAAAATGGAAATATTCCTCAGTGAGCTACTGCAAAGAGATGTGGAGACAAAGGAGAGGAAACTGCTCCACATCTCTCAGAAAGCCTGTGGACCTTCCTTGCCAGCTCCCAGAGGACAAGCGGACAATAAAGCCCCCGTTCTCAGGACTTAAGTTCCCTGAAAGAACCACCCGTGGCATTTTCTTGAACTGTTCATCTGCAGTAGGGCACTTCTCTGCATAGTTTTCCAGGGACAAACCCACCACAACTCAGGACATGAGTTCCCCACTGAGGAGCCCTCCTCCTTCTTGCATCTGTGTATTAACCACACCTGCAGCTCAAACCCCAGCATCACTGCTCTTCAGGCAAGTGAGGACTCCCCTTCTACATGGCGATTTTTCACCAGAAGATGTGAATATGGTGGAAGCTCCATGTATTAGTGCTAGTTTCAAGACAACTTGATCAGGAAGGGGTGTCTCTAGACCAGGAAGGTACTTCTAGTCAAGGAGCATGCAAAGTCCAAAGCTGCCCCAATGATGAAGGCACTCACCCACACTTCAGGCCAGTTTGGATCCCGTCTTGCCAGCGGGGTCAGAAGCACGCTCCGTGTAAGCCACTGTTGTAAGGAAGTAACGCTCTTAATCCCCGCCTTCATTCTGAGCTACTCTACTTTGTGCAAATAATCTGGCATCCTTCAGTCCAGAACGCCTACGTAGCCTTGGGGCAGGCTGTGTCTTGTGGCCACGTCTGGTACAGGGCCCTCTTCTTGCCGCAGGGTCTTCAACCAGTGTCCCTTGGGTGACACCGCCATCGGCCACATGCTCTCCAGTAGCGCTGGACAGGGAAATCCATCCCTGCACTGCTCTCACCTTTCCATCCACATCACCAAGACAAAGACTGTGACGATTTTTCGGTCACCAAGCAGCCACAGGGAAACGTGGCAATACCAAGGGCGCTGGCAGCAGCTTGAACCCTCAGCTGCCAGCTGCGAGACCAGCAGCTTTCCTGTGCAGAGCCCACCACGACCCGCTTTGCCATGCTGCCTTGCTCCTGGGGGCTGAGGACTGAGCAGGCAGCATCCTCCCCACTTCGTCTCACCGCTCCACAGCTTGGTGTCCATACCCACCCTGCGTTCCCCTCCAGTGCTCACAGCCCTTCTCCCAGAGACTGCAGTGTTTACTGTGTATTAGTTAAGGAGATTTTAATACACCTTGTGATGGATTTGTAATGGCTCTTATCTGAATTTACAGAGAGTTGCAGAATACATAGCAGAGCTTCGACGTTCTCTTAATTAGCACCCAAACAAATAAGAGCACGCTAGATCTGGAGATCTTCAGGGCCTCACGCTCCCCTTCTCAGACCCACTGCAAATGCGAGTGTAATTTCAAACAGTTAAGGCTGCTAGGAAGGGCACCTCCAAGGTATTTGTCATCACTTTCAAAACCCTTATTTACTCTCTGCTGTTTCCAGAAACCCCTCTGGGAGCTGGGAAACGAATCTATTTTCCTACTGAAACCCATCACATGGACATCCTGCTTTGCTATTTTTAGGGATGCTTGTGAAGGCAGGCTGTGCTGCGCTCTTATTTCAGGGTCTTGCTAGCCTGGAGCTGCCCGTGCTGGCTGTTATTGGAGGGTCCTGGAGGAGAGCCCAGCTGCACACCTTGGCTTGTTCTTTGAGAGCTCCTGCTCTGCTGACCCTGGAGCATTTGTCCTAAACAAAGACAGATCTATACTGGCAACTGTAATAACTCTGCAGAAAGCTGCAGGGAACACCCTGCACCAGGGCCACACAACCAGAGCCGTTCACAGCGCTCTTCAGGTATATTCTACCTCCCCAAAGCCACACTTCGAGCTGGCACAGCCCACACAGGTACGGTGGAAGTGCTCCAGAGACAGGCACATCTGCCCTGGCTCGTAAAAGCAGCAGAGCTGATGTCGCCAGAAAGGCTTTGGCATGGATGGTCCAGCAACCAGAGCAAAGCCCTCCAAGGGTGTCGATACAGCCTTTGGTTATTCACCTGTGCTGAAATCCATCTCTTCGCACAGTCATTCCTGCCCGCACGGTAATCACACCTTTGTTCTGCTCCACAGTTCCCTGCCAGGGGCAGCCCACAAACCGAACCCTTCATCTCTGGCCTGAGCTAGGATGTGGGCCAGCCAGATGCATCCGCCGAGATCGAGCATCTGCTGCTGATGCCCCCTCCCCTCCTGAGACCAGACAAGCCCAGCTTGACGCCCTGAGTGACATTTCCCGGGAAAAGAACAGCACAGTAAATTCAAAGGTTAAATTTGCATATTTCCTGGTGCTGCTCTGCAGAGCCAGGCAGCCGTTCGGGATGCGCTGCTGCCGACCCGCTGCGCAGGGACCACCAACGCCCTGCGCCCACCGGGCCGAGGGACCCTTTTGGGTGGCACCGTGCAGTTCCGAGACGCAGCTAACCAAGGCACCACAAGCAGTGGAGGGGATGAAGCTTTGGCCACGCATCGGCAGAGCAGCCCAGGCCGCTGAGGAGGAAGCCAGCATCACCTCCATCGCCCCGTCTGAGGAACAGCCAGGACTTGACGCATCCCAGGAAGAAGCAGTGGAGGCACTTCTGTACTAACTGGCACAACATCTGCTTTCAGCAGTGTGACTGGGACTGTATCGCTCCAATAACGTGTCCAGGGAGGCCACACAGTCTCCACAAAAAGCTCCAAAGGCTACAGGCTCAGCAAAATGCTGCACATTAAGTACTCTTTGTAGTGCGTGCAGAAGGACTGTTACGAATCCAAACGAACAAGCCGCCAGCGAGTCGCCCAACGGGGAAGGGCTGGCTGCAGCCAGGCAGAAGCGAAGCCACAGCCAGGGAGGGCTCTCGGTGGGAGAGGGCTCAGGCTCAGCCACAAGCTGCTAAAACACAGGGAGAAACTCCTCGGCAGCGCACACGGTGGGAGAAACAGACGGCCTCCCCCGAAGCGTAGGCACAGGACCACCCCGCAGCACCCGCTCCCCAGCTCAGCAACGCCGCGCAGCTCTGCGTCAGTCCTTCAGCAGCACCAAGCAGTGCCCATCCACCACTGCCAAACGTGTACTCCAGAGTCTTCTCTACCTACCACCTTTCCCAAGCCTTGTATCTGCTCCTCCAGGTGTCTGCGTTCTGCTTTGAAGAACACCACGCTCTCTCATCTCCTCCTCAAGCTCCTCTGAAGCAAGAAACCGAGGTGGCAATGCTCGAGAGGGAGCAGGTCACGAGGAAGCAGCTGCACCCACAGCGGCTGGGTAAGGAGCAAACAGGGTCCAAAGCAGGGCAGTGCCGAGGCTGGTGGCACCAGCCGCTGGTTTTCCAGAAGCGGCTACTGGTGCCGACCCCTCCGCACACTCCTGCGGGCAGCAGGGCTGGCTCGCAGCCTCGGCTCTCCTCCACCCCTGCCAGACACGGGAGAGCCTGCAAGTCGGCACTGCTGGATGCTTTCCTGAAAACAAACACAGGGCCCTTGCTGCACCTTCCGTGGTCCTTCAGCAGGACCTCGCGGGAGGCAGCTCCGGCGGGCTCTCCTGCTAGCGAAACGCTCTCCTCCCACGCTTTTCAGCGCGTTGCCATCTGGCTCTTGTATAAGAAGCCACAGCCAAGCTAACCTTCCATGCCATTTGTCACCGTGCTTTCTCCTCTACACCGGCCCAGCTTTTCCAGCTCCCTGTGAGCTCGCTTCATGTCAAACTCTCTTTGCATCCTCAGTAATTTAGGTCTATTTGGAGAGAAGGGGATGGAAGCAACCGCGATTCTCCAAGGGAGGAGGTACCACTGATGTACGGACAGACCTTCCGTCTTTTCCTCGTCTGGTTTTTACCCCCCTTCATACACGCTCCTGTTCGGCTGTCAGAGCCCCATGCCGAGATGTGCACCAGGGTCCCGGCTGCCCTGGTACCCACCATGCATGCTGTGCTTTTCCTAGCGCTGAGCCTGTTGCCCCACCAGCTCCAGAACCACCCGAGCAGACAGGGCTCAGCCCCTGCAGCAGAGAGCAATGCTGACCACTGCCCAGATGCTCAGTGGAGCCTGCCATTAGCCTGTATTCAGCACAGCCATTTGTTTAATTATTTTTGCTCCGTGCCTCCGATTTTCCTGTCTCTTCTGGGTGACAAGCAAGCACAGTCCCTTCCCCTCCACAAGCCACACACTCATCCCATGATCACCGTCAACCCTGTCCCATGGCAGAAACAAAAGCAGCCCCTCATGCAGCAGTCACCGTGCCCTGCTTGCGTGACCACACGCACGTATGGTCGCTGCTCACGCGGCCCCACACGTGCAGACAGTATCACGCATCCAGGCACATCCACGCTCTGCGCTGGGCATTTTGCTCTTACAACCACGCGTACAGCCTCACGATCCAGAGACGCCCGGGGGTCCTGCAAGGCTGCACGAGCACGCCCTTGGCCCGGACGGTTACACCCGTCGCCTCGTCCTTCCGAGCACGGGAGGTCTGGGGGAAGCAGGAGGGAGGAGCGGGGACCGCATGAGATGCTCTGGCAGGCTGACTCCAGCCCCAGCCAAAGGTGGGTCACGGCTCTGCACAGGAGCTGTTGGGGTACACCTGCAATCACCACTCATCTCCTCCTCCTCTGTCGATTTTGACACTCACAACGAGGTGCAATTTTCCTTACCGCATCATTTAGCTCCCACCACACCGAGAGATTCCTGTGCCATTATAGCCCTGCCTCCCATTATCACTTCCCACGTCTCCTGGTGGAGCCACACGTCAGGCTCGTTCCTCTAACTCACAGGATCCCTCAGCTTTAGAGGGCACGCGCGGCTTTCAGCAGTCCAGTGCTGCGTTCCCCGGGCTCAGAGCAACGGGACCCGGTACCAGCGGTGCTGCCAGCCACCAGTCAGCCTAGTCTGCTGCCCTGGGATGTTCAACCCGCACTCAGCCCCTGACAAACACAGGGGATGTCGGGACGGGCTGCGGGGGGGCAGAGACAACGACTGTCACCCCCTCTCCGGACAGAAAGATGACAATACGCTGACGAGGATTTACGGGGAGGGTCTGCGTGCCTTGGTCACACGCGGGGCGGTGGGAGCCGCTGGCCTGTAGCCTCTGCGTGTCACACGCCGAATCATTTGCCTGACAGCAGGTCACCCTGGCCAGGCAACCCCAGGTTCTGCTCACCAGCCCAAACGTTGTCTGCATCGCAGCAGCAGACACCTAGGCTCACCTACACCCATCTCCCACCCGCACACCGTGAGCGGAGCAAACCCCAAGCGCGTCGCCGGGTTTTTCGGGGTTTTGACATGAGCAGTCTTCCCCCATCGAGCCCGTGCCTTACGGGGTGGCTTCACGAGCAGCAAGCGGGGCATGGCAAGGGAGTCGTGCTCAGATGAGCAGCAGCGAAGGCTTCATTGTCAGTAGAGAGGAGCAAGCGAGAAAGCTCGGCCAAACCCAACACAGCTCAAGCACTTCCAGAGGGTCCACTCCGCTGCAGCAAGAGGAGGGTGCAGGCAGGGAAACAAGTCCACAGCACACAGAGCTGCCTTGGCCGGCACCCGCTGGGTGTTTGCCAACAAAATAAGCTCAAAAGGCAGGCACTGACCACATCAGAGGGCTGGGATCCCCCTCCAGCATCAAAGGCAAAGATCGTGTGGCACAGGGAGTCCCGGGGAGCCAGCACTGCTCCCCCAGTACCAGCCAGTCCCGCGGCCCATCCACCGCAGCGTGACCCCAAGGCATTTCACAAAACGCTACGCAGGCAGCAAGGCTGGAGCAGGCAAAGTCTGCTCTGGGGGATCCTCCTGACCAGAGTCGTGTCAGGCGCTCCCGGGTGAGAGGCAAGCCCAGCTCTAACGCCCGTGTCACACGCACCGGGCCAGCTCACCACCGGCTCAGCCACGCAGCGACTTGCAGCCAGTCCCTTCCCTGCGCGCTGGCTCCCAGCAGCGGCATGCCGGCTGCCACCTCTCCCGAGGGAGAGCAAATTCCCTGTCCTTCTGACGGGCTTCTCCACCCCTTCCCCAGGCAGGCAGCAGCCACAGGTACCTCCTCTCCATCAAAAGCGGCGCGTGCACTTGCCCCAGGTTGAGCCCTTTCCAGCCCCGAGTAAATCCAAGGTCCCCAGCAAACGACCAGGCAAACTGCTTTGACAAAGATTTTGTCCCCGCAGCCCAGCTGGCCACCCAGAAGCTTGGGATTAATTGTAAGCCTAGCAAAACACTCGGAAAGCCAAAAATAAATACAGAGAAAGAAGAGCGTTTCCCACTGGAAAGCCGTGGCCAAGTAAAGTCAGTCTCTTCTGGACCGGTTCCCAGGAGGCAGCTCAGACTCATTTATCGTGTCACTCGTACAAACGTCTCCCTTCGACTGTGCTCTCCCTCGGTGCTCCCTTCCAGCCCGGGAGGGAAAGGGCCGCTGTCCAGACACAACGCCACGCGTCAAGCCAGGAAGCGGAGCCCAGGCAGACGCGTTGCCCGACACCAGCGGCAGCCCCAGCCGGAGCTGCTCCTGGGGCTCAGGACCACCCTCGGTGGCAAACAGGGGAGGATGCAGCCGCACGGAGCGGTGCTCGCTGACCCGGGGACACCATTTAAATAACCGCTGCCCGATTTCCAGGCAGCGCGCTTCCCTCAGAGCACAGCCAGTGCCCCAGCAGCAAACAGCACGCCGTGTTGGAAGAGGCTCTTTCCAAAAGGACCAGAAGACAGCTCATCTGTCTTGTGGGTAACACCCATCCCAAGACATTACCTTGTCCAGTCTTGGGTGCAAGCCACAGACTCTCGGCCAGACTGTGCCTCCAAGCCCCAGATGAAGTCTCACTTCCCCACATGTCAGAAATTGAGGCTCAAAGATGACACGCCACAGCCTGCCGGAGCCGACACCCCCATAACGCCCAGACAGGCTCGGCTGGCAGAATCCCTTTGCTGTCTCACCCAGAGGGCCTAAGATTCATTTTGTGGACTGAAACTGAACCAGCCAAGGAGGGATTTGGCAGCTATCGGTCTCCACAGAGGAGTGCGGACGCGGGGGAGCAGGGGCTGGGGTGGAGGGACGCAGCCCACCAGTCCAGCCTGGGCAGCTCCCCAGGAACATCCCCACCACAGGCAGGGAAGGGCAGCATCAGCACGCTGCCTTCTCGCACCGACATCCCGCCCTGGTCGCACACTGCAGTGGGTTTCTGGAAAGAGCTAGGTGCTCTGCAGGCCTTCCCGTGCTCCGCGGAGCCGGTCCCCATCCTGCCTCGCATCTGGCAGCAGCTGCCGTCCCAGCCGTGGTGGTGGTGGATGGGGAGCAGGTCCAGCAGGCCATCTCCACGCCCAGCTTCCTCGTGGCAGGGCAGTCTCCCACCATCCATCACCACACACGTGGTTAACTCTACCGCTCGGGACTGCGAGCTGCTGTAATTACCATTATTAATTCCCCCCTCCCTTCAGGATGTATTAGCTGCAAATTGAGAAAAGAGGGAGGGAGAGGAGTCCCTGGACTTGATAAATCAGCTGCTGACAAAGAACTGAGCTGCCCAGCTCTGCTTTCCACCCCATCAGTGGCCCCCCTCTGCCAGCTCCCGGCCGCCCCACCACACCCCCCCACCTCCAGCCCCACTCGCTGGAGCACACCCTCGTTAGCAGAGCCCGAGGACTTGGCAGCTCTCAGCTAACACCGCTCCTGCCCGAATCAACCAAACGGTGACCGCACAGGCACCCAGGAACGGAACGAAACACCCTGAACGCAGCTGGCACAATGCACTTGGAAGTCACCGAGGGGCTCGTGTTTGTGGTTGCATCTCTCCAGGCAGCTATCCCGCTTCAAGGAAAGGTCCAAATTCAAACCATGTTTGTTAAGCAAAGGCAAACCTCAGCTACTTTCACCCTTACCAGAGTTAAATTCGGTCTAGGTGGATGTGAGCGTGGACAGAATTAGAGAAATCTGTGACAAGCACCTGCACGGACCCGAAGCAGTTGGCCTTCATGGGGCCAAGGTCCCCACAGAGGTCCCAGCCCAGCCATTGGCAGCAGAGCCGGAGGCAGCCGTCCCACATGAGCTTATGGAACGAAAGCTGCTGAGCCTCCTGCAGCCCGAGGACGCTGAGGACCCTCCTCCTGCCCGCAGGGTAGCCCCTTCCAACACAGCTCCCACACGGGTGCACAGCATGGCTTGCTGAACCGGGTGTGCAGATGTTTGGGGCAGCAGCAGAAAACACCACACTCACGGAAACCCAGAGCGAGCCCCTGCGCCAGCACTCGGTGCTGTCACTCCCAAACAAACAGGAGGGGAACACCACGCCAGTCTGGAGCCTGCTGGTCCTCACAAAAAGGCTGCCGACCCATGCAGGAGGGCCAAGAGCCTGGCGGTAAAACCAGAGGGGCTTCACTTCAGAGACAGGCGGCTTCCAAGCGCCCTGCAGACCGGGACAGGGGTGTTCCCGCACAGCACGGAGAGGCAGCGAGCGGCACACACGAGCCCGCAGCATTACCCACCGGACAAAACACTCCGCTGTCCGACAGCGTGGGCACCGCGAGCAATGGGAGCATTGCCGGCAGAATCACAGAATAGTAGGGGTTGGAAGGGACCTCTGTGGGTCATCTAGTCCAACCCTCCTGCCGAAGCAGGGTCACCTACAGCAGGCTGCACAGGACCTTGTCCAG
>Ga0065711_1037817_pt1 | contig 19437 bp, 12 predicted proteins | sample Hoacrofraction12_FD_59098 | JGI IMG/M metagenome (GOLD analysis project Ga0065711, IMG submission 59098) | Hoatzin crop microbial communities from Cojedes, Venezuela - Epithelial fraction 12 v2 (version 2) | ecosystem: Host-associated > Birds > Digestive system > Esophagus > Crop | place...
ACTGAAAAGAGCTTGGCCCCATCCTCCTGACACCCACCCTTCAGATATTTGTAAGTATATATTAGGTCCCCTCGCAGCCTTCTCTTCTTCAGGCTGAACAAGCCCAGCTCCCTCAGCCTCTCCTCATAGAAGAGATGTTCCAGTGTCCTCACCATGCCTAACTTGGATACCGCACGCTTTCAGCTCCACTGTGTCCGGGAGCAAGGTGCCGTAAGGATGAGGAGCAGCCAGAGCTACGCATTTTCTCCTGCCCTTGGTATGGCAGCGGTGTGGTGGGTGTTTCAGGGATGGGACCAGGGGAGGGGCAGGACAGGTGGCTTTCCCCAACACCTTCCGACCTCAAACGTTCATTTGACCACCACGTTTGTTCTTGGGCCCGCAAAGCACAGAGTGTCTCCCTAGACTCCAAAACATGGGGGTCTTTAGATGGACAGCCTCTCTGGCGGTCAAGAAAGGCAAACACTAATTTTCAAGCCAATTATATCTGGAAAAATACTTTAGTCCATTAATTAGTGAACGCTGAGACGGCAGGTTAATCAATCCAAGCAGCAATAAAAATTACGTCCTTTTTTTTTTCTGCTGTTATTAGAAAACCTTTCTCTCTCTTTTTTGAAACCATGAATTTTTCTAATACCTGAAAAATCCACAGCTTTCACTATTTAACCTTAGATTCTTCCCATCAGATGAGGAGGTTCGAGTTCTCAGGTGAGAAACTGAGGCACACTTATTTGCTTTAGGGTAAAATATCTTGTCTAAGTGAGTTTTCCAGCCTCTCTTTTGAGTTAGTTTAAGAAGGCACCTTCTTGAGAAGATTCAGACCATCCTAAAACAGTCAAGATGAATCACTGCCTAGACATATTAATCTCTCTTTTCCTGATTACAGAGAGAATCTAAATGAGCAAGACCTCTAAGTCCTCTGAAGAGAACTGAATGGCTCATCTTGAGGAAAAAAAAAAAAAATTTGGACTTGCACCTCCATTGCCCTCAGCCAGCCTGGAACTACCTCGATTACATGCAACCAAAGGGCAATAACTGGCATATGGAGTTTGTATAAATGTGTATGTGAAATACAGCTGCTTCTGCGCGAACAGATGCACACACACGCAGAAAAGTACAGTCACCGCAAGCCTGGTTTGCTCTCCGTGATAAAAGCAACTTCCTCTTCATGTGATCATCCCAGACCGTAGGTCTGAATTCTTACACTCGCATCCAAGGGAGCAAGTCATTTCCATCTCTGATGCATTCCTCTTACTTCCATTGAAAGCAATTACTACACTGCCGCTTTAGCATGAACATAAATTTTTCCAACTTAACATGTTGCTTTAGGACTCGGTTCCACTCGACAGTAGACTTCCATATGTGCTGTAATGTTTGTGTTTCTAAGCAATGCCTGGGCAACCACATCAGGGTTGCCGAAAGACGAAAGCGAAAAGCCTGCTTTTTAATTTTCTTTTTCTGGCAATCACAGTTGGAAACTTGAGGTGAAAGAAGGTGGTCTATCTTCCCAAGAAGAAATGTAGCCAGCCCATAGAGCCAATGCATTGTGAACACACACCAAAGAAAATTTGGTGGTATGCATCTATTGCTGAAAAAAAATTAATACACTTCTACTGGGATTAGGTTGGGAGAAAAAAATGTTAATTTGCTGACATGTGAGAGGCATAGCAAAATATCTTGTCCTTGTGGAAAATGCCAGCAGGTGTTGTCTAGGGATGATTTTTCTTTTTAAATGCCAGAGTACTTCTGCACACACAATCCTGGCATCATTCTTTTGCGTATTTTGTTGAACTGTTGACAAATTAGCTGCATAAACTTGCATGAATTCCATTCCCCAGCTATTCATGAGCAAGCAAGAGTTTATTCAGATGTCTTGACCAGCAAGGATAATAGCTTTTCTTTTCCCTTTTATTTATTTTTTTTTAAAGGGCAAGGTCTAAATCTCATTGAAGTCTATGGAGAGATGCAGAGGTTTCAAGATCATTATGAAAATCTGGTCTGACAAGTACTATAGAATTTCACTCAGCTTCTACTCTAGCGAGCCCTAGAATTTATGTTCGACTGAAGACCAGCCCCATTATTTTCCTGGGCTTTGAGAATCAAGCATTTATGCCTTAGTTCTAGAAAGCATTTAAACACGTGCTTAAGTCCCTCCCTAGTCAATAAAAGCACTTAAACACATACTTTGTTCCTGCTGAAGTCAACTGGATGTTGACACAGCAAGTAGCTCGCTGAGCAGAACCGGATGCTAACGGGGAGCCTCAGTGAACTGCATTACTGTACTTTGGAGCCTAGAATTGGGGATGCATTTCTTCATTTTTATAGCAATCAAACAGTGGACTTTCCATCCCATGTCACCTTCAAGGACGTTAAGAGATATGGTCTAGCCTGGAGCTGGGATGCAAAGTGAAATACACATATTAAACATATATGTGTATATGTTTAAGGAAGCATATACATAATACACATATTAAACATATATGTGTATATGTTTAAGGAAGCACAAACCTTCTGAAGTATTTCATGTCACTCTTTTAGGAGAGTGCCTCAGCCAGGCCAGAGCAAGCCTTTTCAATGCTTCTGTTCAGCTTCTGTTGCGAGATATTTCTACGCAATGCAGCCCACCATGTCAGCGCCGAAGCGACTGCTCCCCCCACCCCTTCCTGCTGTATACACAGAGAACAGCCCAAGGCAAAGGACACCCAAATTCCCGCGACATCTGCTTCCACAACATGAAACTGCTCCGGTGGAAAATATTCCCACTCGTCCCCTCTATGTCAAACCGTGGTCATCTCCCCATTGAGCAGACCACCCTAAAGCAAAGCTCTGGCTCTTCACCCCGCTGCCCCCCCCCCAGAGGATCCCCCAGCCATGGAGCTGCCTCTCACCGCACAGAGCCGGCTCCTCTGCGCCTCGGTGAGGATGCGGGATGTGCTGGCTGACTCTGCCTTTCCTCCTCCCCATTCAGAAATTTATTCTAACCTCAGTGAAGTGGTTAGGGGCACTTAAGAGCCAGTTATGGCTCATTAGAGGCTGTGATGAGTTAGTGGGAGCGAGGAAGATGTCGAGAGCTGCTATGGCCAGGTTTAACGGCATTTTCCTCCCCCAGTGGTACCTTGGTTCAAGGGGGGGCAGCGAGACCCCTAGGAAAGAGTCTGAAAAGGAGCAGTCAGGTTTTTTCCCCTGGTCCACAGTAACTGTGACATCCCCCCTTTGAAGCCCAGCAGCTACAGTCCAAACCCCGGATGCTGTTTCCCTGCCTGGATGCCGATGGGGAAGCAGGCTCTGTGCACCACTTCCCGCTCCCCAGCGCTCCCCACGTCTAGGGAGAGCAGGGCTTGCTCTGCCCACGCTACAGGGCAAAGTCACATAGAAATAGAAGTTACTGTAATTACAGCTTGCCTGAACATATGGTTTCAAGGATCTTTCAGCGTGTGAAATGCATGAATATGCATCATAACTAGATGTCACTCTTTAAGTTACATAAGCCTGCACAAACATATATTTAAGAAGGACCCAACATCCTCTGTTTTTTAACGGGCTTTAGCCGTGATTAATTCTCTGAGCTTATTAATCACAACATGTGTTAGTGTTTGATAAATTGCCCAAAAGTTGCATTAGCTAATAAGTATAGAACAAAACGAAATAGTTTCATCTGTTTTTATAATAAGACAAAGAGCATCATGGGAGCATACACGGTGGTTATGAATAAAAGAGAAACATTCATTTATGATAATTGGTTTCAGCTCCCCGTTTGGCTGGTTTTTGTGACCTAAATGTATCCAGTTGTTTCCTTTCTTTCCCGTTGGTTTTTGGGTCACTCCTAATGGTTTAATTCAACAAAAAATGTCTACCATTTCCTGTAACCTCTGTCTTTTTTCATTCCTTCTTCCAAAATGTTTTTTTCTGTGCAGCATCTAGAGAAATCTCCCTCTTTCTCTCTCTCTCCCTCTCTCTGTTTCCTTCCAAGTGAACAAAGTCAATATTGTTGACAGAGAAAAGGTTTAACTCCAGGCAAAAGGGAAAAAAAAAAGTAATAGTCATTTATTTGTCTCCACTTTTGAGTTCACAAGGGTTTTTTGTTTGATCCTGGCGGTCAAGACTTTGACACGGAACATGCCCCCTCTGACCATGAACAATTTATGGAGGGAGAAAGAGACAAAAATCCTCATTCATGTTTAAGAAAGCAAAGGAAATGGCTGTAGATTAATATTTGTGCATTTGTAGAAAAATTTCTGATAGGTCTGTAACACATTCAACCACCCTGGTTGAGAAACACAAGAGGCGAAACTCAGCCCTGGAGAGTTGAGTTTTGTTACTTTTGGACACCTTTCAAAACATCAGCCCTCATTCTGCTTTTCTTAGGGCAGCTTTTTCTTCCAGCAGAGATTGAAAAATATTGCATGGCATTTGGAAGAAGGAGGCGCACGCTGGCTGGGGTTACCTTGCAGCACAAGAATGGAGCATTTGCCATCATCCTTCTATTTGCTCTCATACCTGATGCTCCCTGATCACGGCAAAGTGGTTTTACATCTCCCGTTTGTTCTGCTCAGAGCAACAAGTAATCGGTTTTCTACCACGAGGTCCTGAGTTCAAGCTGGTGGGAGATACAGTGCAGCACAGTAATGGGATGCCAGAAGGCTGTTAGCACTGAGTAGAGATACCCTAACATGTGCCATCAGGAGTCCCTGTTCCCAGTTATATTCCCCATGTTAAAACTACTTGGGATGAAATTCTCCTGTGCCAGGTGTCTGCCTCCAGTAGAATTTTGTAGCAAATTACAAGGAGAGTGGGAGAGGGGAAGGCCTGGTGGTTTTCCAGCATAAGTTTAGAGAGAAGTGCTTACTTCATGTAAAAATAAATTCTAACAATTATTTTTTGGAGACTCTGTCACGCCTCCATTCTCTGGAAAGGGGACTGGAAATTTGGTGTCACCCCGGGAACAGGGATGTGCCTTTTGTATCCAAATTTGGCAAAGTGAAAAGCCTTTGAAGACACCCCCCTGAAGATTTATTAGCCTTTGGGAGCAAAACCTCTGCAGATTCTGTCTGCCTTGATGTCACTCCATGTTGGGGCTTCTAGGGCTTGCCTCTGGAGATTGCTCAGGACTTTCCTTGCTGTGTCTCCCTTCTTGGCTGCTGGACATGGCTGTAGCTCCAGGCACAAGAAGAGACAGCCAGAAAGCCATCCCTGTCATCCTGGTCCCTGGGCTCCCCCTGTAGTCCCTCGCTGCCCAAATCACGCAAAGAGGAAAGCAGCAGAACTGCAAAGCAGGAGAAGTGGGGGAAGTACCAGGGAGAAGCCAGAAGCAAATACCTAAAGGAGAGACTGAGCCCAGGGGGACACTAACAAAGACATCAGGGAACTGGGACCAGGCAGAAAAATGAACCAGGATAGTCTGGCAATGATATACAATAAAAGCGTAGATAAAACATAAGCACAAGGAAGTGGTCGAAGGCCACAGATATGGCCTTAATTATCATAGAATCATAGAAGAGTTTGGGTTGGAAGGGACCTGTAAAGGTCATCTAGTCCAACCCCCCTGCAATGAGCATGTTTCAAGGCTTCTGAGTTTCAGCCTTAGATTTCTCATGCATAACAGTGTTTGTTACCATTTCTGGAGCACGCATTGCTCTCCACCAGACCAGGACGCCAAACAGCAAAGCATCTCACTGCTACATCAACCACCCACTGAAACAGTTGACAGGCTAAAAAGACATGGCAGGAAGATGTAATGAGAGGGCAGAGACAGTCAGACTAGAAAATGCCACAATTTTGAGTATGCTGATGGTACACACGAGGTGTAGTGAACTGCAGGAGTAAATCAAAGTCTGCTCTCAAAACTCTCACACAACTGTTATCCAAAGACTCTCTGGCTGGAAATCAGTTCCCCACAAAATCATGAGTGTGACATAAATACTCAAGTGATTTTAACCATACGATATCTAGGAAATTTTTAGCCCTTAAGAATCATCGTTCCTTGGAACCTTGAGCAGCAAAAATTCAAGTTTTCTCTTATTGGAATCTGTCCTTGCTCATAGGATTGCACACCTCAGGGGCTGAGGCATTCAAAAAAGAAATCCAAACTGGAGAAACTCCAGCTAAAATCGTGGACTTCACCAACATTCCATAAACTGGCAGTACTCACTCCTGAGCATGCGGTAGAGGCTGGGAGTATAAGTGGGTTCAAGACATGTTGGGGCTCATTTGGAGAGGATAGCTCTATCTGTGCCTAGTAAATACAGAGGTCCAAGCACAAAGTGCATCACGAGCAATTGCTGGAGGATGGTTCAGGGATGACTTCAAGTTATATTTGCCCTATTCAAATAAATGGATAAAGACACTAAAGGCTACTGCTGGAAAATGAGTCCGGGCTACACAGGCATCTTCATCAGGGCAGTCTTCCTCCTCTCTAGAGGAGCTGCCCACAGCTGGGCTCCAAGTCACAGCCTGGATCTGGGGTGACCAACCCTTAGGTCTTGGGAGTCACAACTCACTTGTGCTACCAGCAAGGGTCATGCAACGACTCTCCTGCCTGTGAGGGAAGAACAGCCACCACTTCCCTGAAATGGTCTCACCTCAGCTGCTCTGATTTGGGGATGTATTTGACACAGCCATGAGCTGGATCTCCCACATCTCCGGCAGCGTCACCCAGCACAGATAAAGCCTCGGAGAATTCAGCTGCAAACTCATCATACCTCCCCTACAAGTACAGGAAAGCTCTTGACTGCAGGCAAAACAGCATGTGGAAGGGCCAGAGAACTCCTTTCACATCAGAAAATTAAAACCTGCTCTCTAGACAAGAGATCAGGAATTATCTTAAGTTCCGAGCAGCGATAATTGACCAAGGGGAAGAGGAAGAAAAAAGGAGAAAATCTTAATTAACAAAGAGGATGATTCCTTTGGAGTATTTTATACTAATAAGTGGAAATGATACAATTTCATTGTCACAATGCTGCTAAAGGCTCATCGCAGCAGGTTTTCTTCATAGTTCTCTGCTATTCTAGCATGGAAAATCAATATGTTTTATCATATACAGTCCCAGTGCCAAAACTTTCAAAGGAGGCAGTCTTGTTACTGCACCAGACACCTGCTTTGTGTCTATTTGCATTACTCATGACTGAAAACACAATTTAAGGAAACTGCACTTCTTCTTAAAATGTGGCAGGCAATAAAATGTTATGGCATCCTCTCAACAGCTTCAGAAAACTGTTTTTCTCTACCCCTATCAAACCAGGGAAGGTGGTGAAGCCAACTTTTATAGGATAACTGCCCAAAACCAACTACATTGTGGACTTTTCAACAGAATGGACTGAGTAGCTTTGTGGGAAAAACTAGCATGTTACTGAATACTCAAATTCTCTATGGATAAGCTTTAACATAAAAACAAACTCTGCGTGATATTAGAAGTTTCCAGTAATCTCCAAAGCGATATACCATAATCACTTTACATACCTAGTTTCACTTCTAAAGATTTTTGGGCACAAGCCTGCATGAATCTGAGCCCTCCACTCCCCCCATCACTTGTAATGATGATAAAACATCAGTGTGAGCCTCTCATATTCTCTTCTTTGCCTTACACCTCTCCTCACCCTTTTCCACAATCGTAGCTCAAAGATGTTGGGACCTGGTTTGTCACAAACCCAGCTGACAAACACCAAGCAGGCAGCTCAACCAGTTTTTCATTTGAATTTTCTCACAAATGGTATTTGAAAAACTCTTTAAAAACTGCTTTTGCAGAAAATCACAGTACCAGGAGCAGGGCACAGAAAGTAGCATGATTCATATTTTTCTGCATTGAGATTCGTAATATTCAGTACAATATTTAGCAAAGTCAATATTCAGTAACAGAACCTTTTGATAGGAGAAATGCATGTCTAGTTTTTTTTGCAGGCAGCAGGTTAATTAACATTGGGTGCCCACGTCAAAGACAGTGGAAATCTTTTAGGGTGCTCTTTGTTTCCAGATCTGCCCGACAGCTACTCCAGAAATACGAAGACATACCTTTAGCAATACACTTTGATTTGGTCTACCTCAATTATCTCAATAACTCTTCGAGATGATCTGCAATTCTACACAAAAGCAGGTGTGACAGCCAATATTGCATTACACAGCATCTCTGCTCCCTGTTTTAGATGAGCACTGCTTAGTCTTGAGGGGGACTTTTACACATGTCCCGGCTGCACAGAGGTCCCACAGAGCGGGTTTAGTTCTGTGAGAGTGGCTTTGAGCTCTGTTTAGCAAGTGTGCAGCTGTAAGCGTTGATTGGCTCTAAATCTTATCAAATTATTTCAATTGCATGAATTAAGTGGCTTACTTATGTCCCCAAATATCCCCAATTAACCATGCAGCTCTATAAGTACAGGATTTCCATCTTTGGAGATACTGATATAAGCCTTTCCATCCATCCTAAACTGACCATGAAATAAAAACGCTCGCTCCTTCCCGAGGTGCAAAGAATTAGACTACTGTAAATAAGACATGGGATGGATCTCTCTCTGCACAGGGCCCTGCACTGTAACTCACATCTTCAGCTTACTTTACAAACACTAACAGAGAGCGTGACAACAGCTGTGCCATTTTTCAATGTCATTCCTCCCAGCCACATGCTTTTGCAGTGGTTCCATTTCATTATACCCCTCCATATGTTTTCTGCTGTTTTTCTAGATGTTGCACCAAATAAAAGCTATCTCTAAAAAGAAAAAAAGGGACTCTTGCATTAAAGTAGGAGCACTTTCTGCCATATTGCTTTTATCTTCCCTGTTGAATAACGCCCCCTCTTCCCTATGCTACCCAGTTCACTGAAGGGTGTGTGAACACGCGCAGCATGTCAGCCTATTTCCAATGTGTTGGGATTTATGCGTGGTTTTGCATGTGAGAACAGGAATTGCTCGCCTTGCAAGCTATGTGGACGACACGCGTCCCGTTACACCAGTGTGAGAGACGACCTTTCCCGTCCCCAGCAGCAGGCTGCTCCAAGCATAGGTTTTCTTCCTTCTACCAGGGGCTGAGGCTTCTTTCACAGATGCCAAATGGCAATTTGGGGTGGTTCACCTGATGTCTCCAAGCCCAGCATCAGGCTGCGGTTTTCACAACCCTGTGAAGAGGCAGCGGAGAGAAACTCTGCCAAAAGGCAGAGTGACAGGGTTTATAAAATATTTAAGAGAAAATTAAATAACTCCCAGAAGTAGCGCACACAGCCACAGCCAGGTCTGCTCTAGCAAGGCAAGGGAGAAAGTGGCATCACCGCAAAGAGCCCTTACAAAGGTGTCGCTTTGGCGAGGCAAGGTCCTGCAGTCGGTTTCTCTCCTGGCAGCATGGCCCCTCACACACCATTGAAAAAAAAAATCATTTGTAGAAAGGAACACCAAAAAATAAGCAAAATTGAGAGAAAACATCACCCTCCCTATGAGGCGCATGGGGGGTTTGCACCACTGCACGGAACGAGAGCGTGGGCAGTGCGTGGTTTACCTACACTGGCAAACAGCGCAAGATGGAAACTGGGCAGTTTTACAGGGCCATTCTCCAGGTCAGGCTCCCATGAGCCTGTAAAATGCCCAGAGGCGATGCCAGCGAGCACCAGCACCTCTCCACAGTCCCATTCTCTTGTCCTTGACAGTGGAGGTGCTGGAAGCAGCTCCTGCAGCAGGGACTCCTGTGTGGGATCAGGGGTCCCCCCACTTCACACCCAACACCCACGTTTCAGGCATGGGATGGGTCTGCAGGAGGGACCATCCCCCAGCATCCCAAGCCAGCTGCAGGTGCAGCACTGGCTCAACCCAGAATTGGGGTCAGAGCGGAGGGTAAAGTGCTGGCCCAGTGTCTTCCCAAGTTTTGTTTTAAAGGTCTGCAGTTTTTCACACTTCAGTCCAGACAGGCAGGCAGCGATGCCAAAAGATGGCTGTGCAAACTCCTCTTGCCTGCTGTAGGGAGGAATTGGGACTAGCACAGCACGGGCTACCAAACTGCCCCAGAGTCCTACAGGGGAAGGGCAAGAGACGGAGGTGCCATCCCAGGAACAGTATTTTTGCCATCCTACCAACCTGAAGACAGACTTATAACCATAGTCTAAAGTCTAATTATAAAGCAAAAGCCTTTGACAAAAATATAGGTAGGACATTCCTGCCAGAATACATGTTAAAGAAAGACACACAGTTATTTTTTAGAGTTGCTGGTGCTGTGCTCTCAGGAAACCTTTCCCTTTAAACACTAAAATTAAACAAACACATGAAACGTAGGGAGAAACATAATTACTTTATAGCTTGACTTTGGTGTATTGCCTCGGGTATCCAGTTCCTTTTCTTACTGATGTGGAAACTCAAATTCCCCCCTAACAGTGTCATGAATTCCTTGGCCTGGGGAGCCCAGCTTTCCTGCTGCATTTTGCATCAGGAAATCCCAGCCGCCCGCACCTTGCTCCAAAAACAGCTCTGCAGGTGACAGCAGAGCTCCTGCACCTCTCCTGGCACAGCGAGGGGGCAGGAGGGCTCCCCTCTCCCCCCAGGAAGGGGGGCATTAAAACAATTGAGTTGACAAAAAAACAAAGACTCAGGCAAAGATCTAGCTCCTCTGACCTCTAGCCCTCCCAAAACTCCCCTTGCCTGCCAAAAAAAATGACAAAGGGTGGCTATTTCTGCTTGCCTTTTTCCTAAGAAAAACACCTTCCCCTCTGCCTCCTCATAACCCCCGCGGCTCTTCCCCCCGCACACAGTTGGGGCTGGCTAAGGTTGGCGTTAACTGAACACCCAGTCCTAAAGCACAGCCAGGATGCCGTCCAAAGGCTGCCGGAGGCTGTCAAGAGACTCCCACTGACATGGGTGAGTGTGGGTGCTCCCCAAGGACCACCCGCCCCAGGGTCGAAAGCAGCTTTAGTACCCTGTAGAGGAAGCAAATAGATTTGGAGGAGCGCAGGGAGCCCCGTGGGGGGAGGAGCATCTCTCCTGGGCTTACCTTCCCGCTACCCTGTGTTCTGGGATGCTGAAGAAGTCCTCCCTGTCGCATGCCAGCCCGACCAGGCAGCCACCCTAACTCGTTTCCCATGCCCAGGCAGCTGCTCCCAAAAAAGGCTTTCTTGGGCACCGTGCAGATCCTCCCAGCTCTTTTCAGAGAGAAATCTTTAGAGGTTGGTCCTGAAAGCAGACCGGTAGCAGCCTGCCCCTTGCAAGCTGTCGTGTAATTTAGGAGGAACCAAGACGGACTCTGAGTATACATACCCCTGTGACACACACACACACAGAATGTGCCTGGCATCTGAAGCAGCCGATGCTGGATTTATCCCTTCCCTTTTTGCCAGTGACTGACATAAGTGCCGGGAACTCTTGGTGGAAAACTGCTTACAAGCTTTGGGCCTGATCCAAACCCTGCTGAAGACAAAGGAAAGGCTTACGATTGCCTCGGAGCTGGCTTCGAATCAGTCCCATTATCTCTGCTCAGAGAGCAGCGCACAAACAAAGCAGGCGAGGGCTGGGGCGTGTTAAGTCTGTGCCCGGAGGCCCATCTCATCTGAGGAACAGAGAAGCGAGAGGCAAGTCTGAGCCTTCCTTAAAATATCGCTCCAAAGCCCTTCGGGGAGGGGGCAAGCCTCAGGAACTGCACGTGATCATGTCCCTCAGCCCTCACTCCTGGGTGGAGATGCTTTGGTCAGGAGCTGACACCTGGATTTCTCTGCTTGGGATCTGTATCAGCCATGCTGAAACTTGAGAGCCAGACCTACATCCAGGCTTAAATCGTGCAAATCGTCCACCTCGCAGGCTGAGTCTACTTTTAGGTGTAAAACACCATCAGTTTGGGCACGTCTATACTGAGCACACCCATGTGTCTCCAAGAATGCAAGGTTCACCATAAGCTCATATTCCAAGAGAGACCAAAAGAGTTACATTCACAGACTCCCTCCCACCTAAAATCCGCAAACCCATTTGTTTTGTCAACAATTAAGTAGCAATTTGCATTCTTCCTGGGTAAAAGGCGGCCTGCAGAACAGAAAAATGGTTTGACGCTGTTTCACTCCACTTCTCCTGGCAACACTACCTTTCTCTTCATTTACTAAAAAAAAAAAAAAGCTGAAAAAATAAATTGTTAAGTCATGCTTTTCTATTTTAAGACATTTGTTGTAACTGTACAGGGCTCTGTTTCCCACGAGGAGAATAAATGAGAACCATGAATCACACCAAACTTACCTAAGCGAAGTGCAAAACAATTCCCTATCCTGGGATTACAGAGTTGCAGATTCCTGACCCTTCCTTTGGAGAGTTTAGGCTACACAAAGTTTTTAGCATTAAACCTATTTCCACTGGAGATAAGGGGGGTTTTTTAACCAATACCCTTCTACTCGTGACAACCCTTAGCGTGGATACAGTTACACTACATCATCACAACTCTTCTTGGGAAACCGGTAGAAACCTTCCTTACACCCCAAGTTTAGGAGCACAAAAGAATTTCCGCCCTTTAACAGACTACCACGTGTCAAGTGAATGACAGTAAACAGCAATGTGTGTGTTCGTCAGACGAGATGAGCGTGAGCCAAAATGACTTACCCTCAGCTCTTTTTACTGAGGTTGAAGCTGTGGTCTGGCTTGCGTCTCAGATGAGCTAAGACCCTGCACGTGGTTACCGGGGCTCAGTGGTGGGTGGGAAGGTGTACCGATGCACTGACCTGCCTCAGAGCTCATCCAAGACAGTCCTAGCCTAAGAACGGCTGGTACAGCTTAAACTATGCTCACATACCCCAAAAGGACAACTCTGGGGAGCAAAGCAGCCCCTACAAGTTTCAAAGCCTGTGGAAATTTTTGTGATGCAGACTCTAAAAATCACAGCTGGTGTCCAGGGCTAGGTACTCCCGAGACTGAAACACGCAACACTAAGTTACTTCTCAACCACGGCTTGAACTATAGCCTTGCAGAAGAGGAAGTCTCTAGGATTTTCCACCCCTCATCAAAAGAAGAAGAGAGGAGAAAGTGAGGATTTAAAGGGAAATAAGTTAAACCTCATAGCATGCAGAATGAATTCCCTAAGCAGAAGGGTCTTGCCACATCCTTAGTGTGGTGTCACGGCTTGAAAACATGCCTTGTTTTCTAAGCTCATTTATCTGCTAGGAAAACTCAGCAAGTAAAGTATGTCTTAAAGAAATCCCTAGAAAGGCATCTGCAAACAGTTGCACTGAAACTTCAATTGCTGCTGAATGTAATTCACGGCAGAGCGAAACCCTGGAATCTCTGCAAGCGTGGGGTACAAATAGCTCAAGGAGGTGTTTGGTACGAAGGGAATGGTGATGCTTCTTCCATTTCCCATGAATATCATATGCACAGCTCCAGCCATATGTTGTGTTGAATCTGCCACATTCTTCGGTGGTGGGCACAGATGTGGACAGATCTGACAGATCAGGGTCTTAGGGTCACACAGGAGTAAATTGGGGGCAGATGATTTGAGAGTCACAGCTTATTTTTAGAAAAAAGAGGAAAAAAGATTGCTAAGAATCATTTCTACCATGTGTCTGAACAAGAAAAGCATTTATCTCACTTACTGAAAACAAAGAAGAGCTTCTCTCCAATAAGGAGTTTGTTTTAAGAGGCTAACAAAGATTTTTCTATGCTCTCCATAGATCACAGGTGCTGCAGAAAAGCACATACGTTGCCATGTATTTCCGTGCTTCATTAACGGGTGTTATTTTCAGACAGTCTCCAACAATGCTCCATCTTTGCAGGCACAGAAGCAACTCCTTTGACAAATAAGCAAAGTTTCTTCCCAGTTGCCTGACCTACACTATTTTCTGGTTCTTCCTCTGATTAATGCTGTTTTGCTCATATGTGCTATGTGGGTGAGAAAAGACATCGAGGAAATGGAAAGCTCTTTCCCAAGAATACAGTTACTACTGGAAGATTTAACAGAAAACAAGCAAAAAGAGAATTAGTGATAATTCAAACCCTTTAGGGCACCAAAATACAACAAAAACGTAGCAGACACACTCCTGCACGTCAGTTATTTGTGCTCAGAGGAGCATATTACACACAGACACGCTCTCTGCCTCCTGGTGTACAAAGTTTAAGAGCAGAGAGCGAGGATGAAGTGTCTCATTATTTCATTAGTCCCACTAACTGCACTGCTGAACATTGACTCGTACGCTGTGAGGCTCTGCAAAGCGAAGGCAGACTTCAAACCCAAACAGCATTTGCCAAAGCAGGACAAGGAGAGGGTTTCACAGCGCTGCCTGCCACAGCATAGGGACTTCTCTTTCCAAGGCTGCTTTGAGAAGGAAAACAGAAGCAAGCCTTGGACCAAGCAGGACGGCGAGGACAAGATGCTGATGGCAGAAGTGTCCCAGCCAGCCTGGTCACCTGAGTGTTTGCATTACAGTCACACCCAGTCATCTGCAGTGGATTTTTCCAGGCCATCAGCTCAACTTACTCTTGGCCAGCCTGTGACACTTTTATTTGTACCAGCTAGATGCTTACCCTGGAAAGTGCCATGGGTACGAGCATCCCAGGCCCCATGTTGGAAAATGCCATGTTGGAAAATGCTCAGAGAACAATGTCACCCCTTTGCTCCCCGAGCTGAGTGCTCTCCCGAGCCCGGGCAGGAACAGGGGGAAGCTGCCCTGAAAGCGTAGCTGGAGCTTTTCCATTTCCTTTTATGAGTCACTGAGGGTTGTAGGTGAGATCAGTCATATTTTTCTTCCTATGTTTTTCCTGTCTGTTTGGCTAAGAGTATAAGGCTTGGGTTGATACAGCCTAAACTCTGCCAACGTCCCTGTGCCTTGAGGTTTCTCACCAGCTGTTTCTGAGTCTTCAGAGGGGTCACACCAACTGGCAGAAGGATTCAGATGGGATTTAAGCTGTGTGATGCTGGGCCAAAACTGTATGAAGTGTAGCTTAGTGATTAGCTTGTTGGGATAGGGATCAGAAATCTCAGCTTGTTAGGTGAATAGGGACATTTCAGCCCAGCCATCCAAGCTCTGGGCAAGGATAGTGTCACTTAAATCCTTTTGACAATTGTTGGAGATCCACAGTGCCAAGAAGGGTGGCAGGCAGGTACAGAGCATGGAATTTTGCTGCTCCCATGCTTTGGGGTCTCCTTGAGCTCATCAGAGCCGTGTTTTACTCAAACACCTAGCACTAAGCATGGCAGTCCGACCAGGACTATTGGGAGAGCCAGACAGAAGATGGGATGCTACGGGAGCTGCAGTCACTTCAAACTAGCTTTGTTTTTCTGTGCAATTTGTTTTCAGCTGGGTCAGCTCCCTGACCAGGATACGCACAGACATTTCCATATACAAGGCAGGGGACTGGAGAAGATACACAGGGTGAGGAAAAGGTAGGACCACCACTTCCAGAGGAAACAGGAGTTCATGCCGGATTAACCCAGCCACTTCACTTGAATTTGTCCCTATAACCTGGCGATTCAGAGTAATTCCCATCAGGCAAACAGGCAGCCAGGGGCTGGACGTTTCCCTCCTGGAGAGACATTTATCCCATGCAGGGCAGGCAGAGACCAGGCATTTGTGAATGAGAGGAGTACCATCAGCTAACGGCAGCGTGACACAGAGCGACGGGCAACGTGGAGGCTGCAAAGACACGCCAGGCTGCTGTAGCTCTGGGGACAGACCTAGCAAGCCAGGAGTCTGTGATTTCTTACCATCCCTTGCAGAACAGAGCTGCTTTCCAGGAAGCAGAAGTTCAACACAAGCTAAGATTTGGGAGGAAGATTGTTCTTTGGTGGTGGTTTTTCTCCCTGACCGGTGGTTTCAGTCACCCCTGTCTGTCATTTGTCTTGCAGCACAGCAAATAAGAGAATTTCCCCTAGAAACTCATCTATCAATTTTTTTCGTCCACTTGAAAAACAGCCAACCAGGCTAGAAATGCATCCCCTGCTGCAGAAGAAGAGAGGTAACGTTTTACACACCCTCACTTCCCCCGTATGCTTGTGCCCGATTGCTTCTGCACATGTGCAAATAGCATCACAAAAATGCAGGCTTTTGCGAGATTGTCCGATCTCTCCCTCTGAGTGCAGGCAAACAGCACTTGACAGATATTTGTCTGCTCTGCTTTCAGAGCCTTGACTGGACACCCCTGACAATATAAGCCACAGCTTCACTTGCCTTCCCAACAGAAAGTTTTTCTCACCAGAGTCTCACTAGCACTAAACCAAACTCCTCATCCTCTCTGCTGTATAGCCAAGCTGCAGAAAGCAAGCTTTCCTTGCCCGGTGGGATAACCTGCTACCTATATGCTGTTTTCTTTATTTTCCTTTCTGTACACTAAGAGAGGAATAAGGAAGCAGAAGGGAAAGGGCAGAAGAGAAATGGAAACCATAACAGGAGAGAAACAGGGTCCCATTTATGGGTGACACCCATCTGCCTTCCTACTACAAGTGGCACCCTCCAAAGGCAGTCCTGGCACTGTTAAGAGCTGAGGGTAGAAGAAGGGGTAGTTCAGCTCCCAAGTCTGCTGTAAGCTCTCTTGCAGGTCTTCAAAATTAGTGTCCATGCTTCAGTATGTCTCAGTTTGGGTCAATCTGCTGCTTAAGAAAAAACAAAAAACTGCTTCATAGGATTGTTCAAAGCTTAAATTTACATTTGCAAAGCTCTAGGAGAAATGGGGTGAAGAGCACTTTCAGAGAGACAAAGCATTATCATCATAAAGTGTAATCTTGGTCGTTTTTATAGGCAAGCATCAGTTTCCACCAGTAATCTTTAAAGCAACATCCATTATCCAGAAAATCGGCTTTCAGCTAATGGTCTGTTACAAGTCACACTTGGTAAAACTCCGTGCTTGTTTTCTTCCTTTTTTCCTAAAAGCACTTGGAAATCCTGCAACAGCTGTCTGAGGGGAACAACAGAGTCCAGCTGGCTGCCGGCACATAGCAGCACGGAGCGAAGAGGAGGAACATGCGCCCTCCGCACTTCAGGCAAACCTCCAACCTGGGCACCATGAACAACTTGAGATGCCTCCATGGGCAGAGATCTCTCCCAGCCCCATCTCTCCCAGCCCATGGGGCTGGTTTGGGGCCAGACACTCAGCGTTAGGGCTCTGGTTGGAGGTGAGGGTCTGTCTCAGACAATTCCTTACAAGGAAATTTGGGCAGCAAAAGGCAGAAGGGGGTGGTGTTCTCCTAAACGGATTTATTTCAGTTGAGACTCCCTGGAGAACCATTACGTTATGCAAAAGGGCCTGAGCCAAAGTGCCCAGAGGTGGGGACAAAACCCCACTCAGCCAGGCTGAGCTCTTTGGTATCCTCAATGCATTTACTGCGTATTTTTCTGGAGATGTTATCCTCCCAGGTGAGGAAGTCCGTGAGGATCACAAAAAGTTCTAATGGGAGCAGAAAGCACCAAATCTTTGAAACACCATTTCACAGCCAGCAATGCATGGCTCAAGGAGAACAGACACCGACGGGAAAGTAGGAACCTCCTCACCACGGCCACATGGGTCTGGGACTCAGTTGAGGAATCCTTCGTCTTTTGTGGTGAAAAACATGCATAAAATGGAAATGGGGAGCAGGGAGGTTGCCTGAATGAAAACAAAATTGCTCTTCAGTTTAGTATTTTTGTCATTTTATGCCATGCTGCCAAAAATGTTACCATAACTTTTCTAGAAACCAGACATTTTAAGGTTTTGGTTCCCAAAAGCAATGGAAGCAAAGGGTGCTTTTCAGCTTTTTAAAACCAAGGTCTCATGGGGAAAACCAAAATTTTCATTGCAAACATTTCCCTTTTATTTATTTTGCTAGAAAATAACTTTCTTCTGGGGAAGTGATAAAAACGAAAAACAATCATTGTGCAGTCACTCGTTCAATCTTTTCATGAATTTGCTGGAAAAGCAGCAGAAATAGAAATCTCATTCATATTTTGACAGGTCTTTCCATTTTCCTGAAATTTTATGGCACCCCAGCAGGGCCAGCTTTGTTTTTAAACAAGCAGAGCTAAATCCCGCATTTGAAGCCAGCTGATAGACAATCGCAGAGGAAACAACACCACTTTTGCAAAGTGCTATTTTGTTTTCTCCCTCAGAGTTCAGATTTAATGGTTTGTTTACAATATGAAGGAGTGAAGTACTTTTACTTATTCTAATGACAAGCAAAGTCCTAACAGCAGAGTGAAGGCAACCTGCTTTCTTCCCAGCTCTCCCAAGGATTACTTGGGTAAACTGGAGGAAGTTTCACCCCATAGCCCCAGGCTCTCTGCAACAATAGCAGGGTGAGGACATCCACCCAGCCACCATGGGGAAATCCAAGCTTGATGTCAGGGTAGATCCGAAGGTCAAAAATGAAAACCATTTTCCAGATTGTATCCCATTCTGGGCTGCAGCTCCCCTGAGCCCTAAACTCCAAACCCACTGCCTCATAAAATTTGTAAGCAGATTATAAACAAATGGGGAGCTGCAACGAGACATCCTAAAAGCGGAGTAATCCCTTCTCCTATGTGCAATGTAATCTAGTGTCTACCATGGCTGCTGGCTGACACTGGAAAAACAAAACAGAGGGGAGACACCTGAGACATTTCCAGCTTTTGTCTGCGTGAGGAAATCCCAGTTTCTTCATGCAAAGCCTCCAAGCCTCAGGGACTTGACCTGAGGTCCTACTGCCTGTTTTTCCCAAGAACCAAGGAGAGGAGAGTAAAACAGCAAAAGGTTTCATGACAAGGAGTGGCCAAGTAGACCCCTGGCTGGAAAGAAGGCACAAGGGGAAACAGAATTTGGTTCTACAAAATCCTGGGCTTGGGCAAGAAGCAGTTGTTCACGATCTCTTTGAACACCAGAATTGGGGTTGCTGGAGTGGGAGCATCAAAGGAAACTAGCCTGTGGCAGGTTCAAAGCAAACTCAAGGAAATAGGCTGGGTGGTTTAAATGCAACCTGGAGTTAAGCTGTGGAGCTGCCACAGGAGGTAGAAATTACAGATAATACAGGTTAAAGAGAGAACAACACAAGTTCAAGAAAAAAAAATACAAACAACAAGGGCAATTAAAAAAGATTAAACCACCTCTACTTCAGGAGGTCCTTGGAGGTTGAAGAGTATTTGGAAATATCCTACGTGCTTGCCCTACACCTTTCCTCTTCTGTTCATAGCCCACTTGCAGCCTCAGTCAGAGACAAGATCCTGGATCAGATGGACTCTCAGGGTGGTCACTTCTGTATTCTGAGATCAAAATCCTGGAAAGACTTATGGAGGCGTGCCCAGGTCTCAGCTGCCCTCACACCTGGAGATCCTCCCACCACCTCCAGAGAAGCTGCCTGACTCCAAACAAAGCATGATGGAGAGTTGACATGTTGAAACGTACAGCTGCCATGTCCTACTGCTCTGGCAGACATGGGCCTGCACAGAGCCAGGCACCAGTTTCCCTACTGACAGCTTCACAAACAACAAATGATTGAAAATGAAACCAAATCAACTACTGAACTTTCCCCATAGTGGAAGGAGCTCCTTTTTTTTTTTTTTTTTTTTTTTTTTTT